>Ga0222713_10000859_pt1 | contig 34909 bp, 51 predicted proteins | sample C33_649DmetaG_FD_165061 | JGI IMG/M metagenome (GOLD analysis project Ga0222713, IMG submission 165061) | Estuarine water microbial communities from San Francisco Bay, California, United States - C33_649D | ecosystem: Environmental > Aquatic > Marine > Unclassified | place: USA: California... | reverse complement strand
CCAACACCAGCTCGATCCCCGGCATCGCCGCGCTCCAGGCGGCGGCCGCCAAAGGCGACATGCTGGCGCACCGCCTGCTGCAAGACCTGGCGCTGGACAACCTGCGCCACCTGTTGGCCGGCACCTCGGCCAGGGTCAAGGCGGACGGCGTCACCGGCCTTTACGGGGGCTACGTCGAGTCCGGCCTGTCCATGACGGTGTCGTTCGCAGACGACGACCGCTCAGCGGTGCTGGCCGCGCTGGCCAAGTTCGCGGATAATTTCAACCAGGAGCAGATCCATGTCCGCCGCGGCATCAAAGCCAAGGTGGGCACGTCCTTTGACGATGGCTCTTATGTCACGCACGTCTTCCGCTTTGAGCTTGAGCGTGGGCTGAACCGCAAACAGATCGACAAAGTGATTGCCGACTCGGGCCTGCCAGGCCTGACGTTCGGCGACGACTTTGTTGAGGCGTACTACGTTGGAGATCCAAGCAATGAAGAAGCAATCAACCAGTTCCGAGAGCGGGCACTACGAGCCCGGCAATCCCTTGGAAAGAATGTCCGAACAGTTGATATCGGACCTGCGCGCCTCTGGACTTACGGTGACCGTGACCGAGGGCTCGGATTCGAGCGAGTACGAGGTGACGTTCCCGCCGGCACCGGCGTCTCGAACGAAACCGCAAAGCGCGTAGCGGGTTACCTCAACCCGACGACCAACAAGAAGGGCGAGCCGGCACTCGGCAAGGTCAAGACGTTTGAGCAGACGGACATCACGCCCGCTCAGGACGCGCTGCAGACCCGCATCGCCGGGGTCTACGACTCGCTGCCCGAGAACGATCTCAAGAACCCGAACGTCCGCAAGGCGTACCAGGAGCTGAGCAAAGAAGTCCTGCGCCAGTTCCGTGCGATGCCGGTCAAGCTCGAAGTCTTCACCGGCAAGGGCGAGCCCTACAAGTCCAGTGCCGACATGCGTCGGGATCTGCTGGACAACAACCACCTCTACATCTACGGCACGGCGCCCGACACGTTCGGGCCGCCAAACCAGGACTTCAGCGCGCACCCGCTGCTCAAGGACAGCGGCGAGCGCGACGTGAACGGCTACCCGCTGCTCTTCAACGATCTGCTGCGCGGCGTCCACGACTACTACGCCCATTCGATGAGCCCTGCGCAGTTTGGACCCAAGGGCGAAGAAGCGGCCTGGAAGAACCACATGTCGATGACGCCGAACATGTGGGCCCGTTGGGCGCTGACGATGGAGACCCGCGCGCAGAACAGCTGGGTCAACTTCCGCGAAGGCCTGGACCGCAACACGCCGATCAGCCAGCGGTCGTTCGCTCCGCAAAAAGCTGCGCTGTTGCCGGTCGAGTTCATCCTCACCGGCGATCGCACCGTCGACAAGCCGATGAAGGAGTTCATCGCCAAGCTCGGCGAACGCGCGCGGCAGGGCAGTCGCCCGAAGATGAAGGGCCCAAGCATAACGGCCACCCGCCAGCGCACGTCCTCTGAGCGTTACGCCACCTTGGAAGAGATCGGCCAGATGGAGCGCCAGGCGTTTGCTCGCCTGCAGGAAGACCAGAGATACAAAGAGCTCACCGCAAAGATTGCCGAAGCGGAGAACGCGGACCGTAACCGATTCAATCAGGTCGTCGATAAAGCCGTCGAGATTTTGAAGTCAAAACCCGGCTTCAAGAAGCTCGCCGAAGAATACGATGCAAAGACTGTCCGCAACCTGGCCCAGGTGTTCATGGATGAGGCGGACGCCGCGGTGCCCGCGGCAACGCCGTCGCTTGGCGATGCAATGCAAGCGCGGAAAAACTACGTCGAGCAGTACCTGAAGGACGCAGGAATTCCGGAGCCGAGTGCGTTTGCGGAGCGAGCCAACCAGGACCGCACCTACTACAGCAGCGCGGCTTTCCGCCGCTGGTTCAAACAGTCCAAGGCGGTAGACGCAAACGGCAGGCCGTTGGTCGCATTCCACGTCACCACAAAAGACTTCGTGGAGTTCGACACAAACGCCGGAAAGACGAAGGGCCAAAAGTCCACGGCCGCGTATTCTGGTCAGCTCGGCTCGTGGTTCACGGCGCCCAGCCTGTACGACGGCAACTATGATGCCGGGAACGCGGAAGTAGCGGTCGAGGGGTTCATCGAAGAAGCGGGTGGCGGATTCAAGCCTGGCGCGGTCACCATGCTTGTACATCTGTCGATCCAGAACCCGATGGAGTACTCGGACTACGAAAGCATGTTGGAGGACAGGAACTCCTACCCCAGCATTGAAAAATTCAAGGCCGACCTGGTGTCCCAGGGATACGACGGGATCGTCATCCGCAACAGCGACACCGACGGCAACGTCGACCGCGACGACTGGGTCGCATTCGAGCCGACGCAGATCAAGTCCGCCACCGGCAACAGCGGCGCGTTCGACCCGGCCAACCCGGACATCACCGCCAGCCGTCAGCGCAACGCGCTCGGCCTGTACTCCGCGCTGGCTGAGGGCGTCGAAGGCATCAAGACCAACACGGCGCCGGCGGCCGGCTGGCGCGACGCCATCAAGGGCCTGGTGAACAAGGGCGCGGTGAAGGCCGACGAGGTCGAGTGGTCCGGCGTCAACGACTGGCTCGCGCTGCAGCAGGGCAAGGTGACGAAGGACCAGGTCGCGGAGTACCTGCGCCAGGGTGGCGTGCAGGTTGAGGAGACGGTGCTAGGCGGGCAAGGCGGTTGGTCTGTCGTTGACCAAGCCACCGGCGGCGATCAGTTCGTTGAAGGCTTCCGCACACAACAAGAAGCCGAAGCGCGAGCGGAGGAACTTGGTGGCCGCGAGTACGCAGCAATCCCTTCAAGCGACACGCCGATGGCCGAAACCAAGTACGGCAAGTGGACCTTGCCTGGAGGCGCGCGCTACCGCGAGGTGCTGCTGACGTTGCCGAGCATGGACAAAGACCTTGCCTGGGCTCGTCAGCAGGAACAAAAGTACGGCAAGAACATCATGGACTGGCCGAATGAAGTCCTTGAAGAGCTTGACCGGCGGCCAGGTGCGAAGAGTGCAGTTAAGACCGAATACAGATCCTCCCACTGGGACCAGCCCAACGTGCTCGCGCACATTCGCGTCAACGACCGCACCGACGCCGATGGCAACAAAGTGCTGTTCGTCGAGGAGATCCAGTCCGACTGGGGGCAGGAGGGGAAGAAGAGTGGATTTGCTGAAGGGCCTGCTGATGTCAGGGCTGAATTGGTTGGGGAATCAAAGTATTTCCCGGGTCAGTCTGAGTACGCAATGTACGTGAATGGAGCGAGGGTCGGAACTAGACACGCAGCTACCGCAAACGAAGCAATTGCACGGGCAAGAGAATCGCTTCCACTGCTTATGGCGGCTTCTCCATCGATAAAGGTTGGGCTTACACCACGCGCCCCCTTCGTCACCAAGACCGAGGGCTGGCTGAACCTGGCGCTCAAGCGTGTGCTGACGATGGCGGTCGAGGGCGGCTACGACAAGGTGGCGTTCACCAACGGCGCGCAGAACGCGGAGCGGTTCTCGCTGGACAAGACCCTTAGTCAGATCCGGTACAACCCCAACGGGGATCAGCGCCTTCGTGCTTACGATCGGGATGGGAAGACGGTTATCAACGAAACCGTCGCGCCCGAAAAGCTGCCCGACTTCATCGGGAAGGAGGCGGCTGACAGGCTTCTCGGCAACCCGACTGAAGTGATTGGCGACAGCAATGTCCTGAGCGGGGCCGACCTTAAGGTCGAGGCCAAGGGGATGCGTGCCTTCTACGACGTCATCGTCCCGACGGCGCTCAAGAAGCTGCTGCCCAAGGTGGGTGGTGGGCAAATGGGGGTGGTCGAGATTCAACCCCTTGGCAAAAAAGCAAGGCCGTCAGACGACAACATTGACTACGGGATTACGTTCGACGGCATGGATTCGGTAACGCCGGATGGAGAGCGTTTTCGTAGGTACGAAGATGCCGTGGCGCATGTCAAAACGAATCTGGACAAATACGCCCTTGTGCAACCCGGCCTGACCATCACCGACGCGATGCGCGAGAAGGTGGGCGAGGGGCTGCCGATGTTCAGCCGTCGCCGCAACATCTTCAACCAGCCCGCGCCGTTGGCCAGCTGGACGATGGCGCCGGACTCGAAGATGGACGACTTCCTGTACAAGATGCAGGACAAGCAGATCGACACCAAGCGCGTGGTGGAGGCGATCCGCCAGGCCGCCGGCAGCATCGACGACAAGTGGAACGCCTACCTGCAAGAGGAGCTGTACCACGGTCGCACCGCCAAGCAGACCGCAGACTTCCTGACCAGCGAGCTGCGTCCGCTGCTACAGGACATGCAGGCCCGCGGCGTCACGATGGACGAGTTCGAGGAGTTCCTGCACAACCGCCACGCCGAAGAGCGCAACGACCAGATCGCCCGCGTCAACCCGAACATGCCCGACGGCGGCTCGGGGATCGACACCGCGGACGCGCGCACCTATTTGGCCGGGCTCGACCCCGCCAAGCGCCGGGCCTACGACGCGCTGGCCCAGCGCGTGGACGCGATCAGCGCCGGCACGCGCCAGCTGCTGGTGGCCAGCGGCCTGGAGACGCAGGACACGATCGACGCCTGGGAGCGAACCTACGGCAGCTACGTGCCTCTGTTCCGTGAAGACACCGACTTCGCCGCTGGCGGCGGGGCGGGTACGGGTCAAGGCTACAGCGTGCGTGGGCCGGCCAGCCGCCGTGCCACGGGCTCCAGCCGCCCGGTGGTGGACATCCTCGCGAACCTGGCCATGCAGCGCGAGCGCACGATCGTGCGCGCCGAGAAGGCCCGCGTCGCCCAGGCCATCTACGGCATGGCGGTGCAGAACCCCAACACCGACTTCTGGCTGGCCGTCGACCCGGAGGGTCAGAGGGACCCGAACACGGCGATCGCTGACCTGATCCGCATGGGCATCAACCCGATCGACGCGCAGAACATCATCCGGGAGCCGGTGCAGCAGACCATCGACCCGCGCACGGGCCTGGTGGTGCAGCGCGTGAACCCGCTGTTGCGCACGAGCGACAACGTGCTGGCCGTGCGCATCGACGGCCGCGAGCGGTACGTGTTCTTCAACCCGAACAACGATCGCTCGCAGCGCATGGCCGAGGCGCTCAAGAACCTGGACGCCGACCAGCTTGGCCGGGTGATGAGCATGACCGCGATGGTCACCCGGTGGTTCGCCAGCGTGAACACGCAGTTCAATCCGATATTCGGCGTGATCAACTTCGGGCGCGACGTGCAGGGCGCGGTGCTGAACCTGACCACCACGCAGATCGCCGATCGCAAGGCCGAAGTCATGGCCGGCGTGATGCCCGCTCTGCGCGGCATCTACTCGGACCTGCGCTCACGCCGCGCCGGCAAGGGTCCGGCGACCGGCACCTGGGCCACCTTGTGGGAGGAGTTCCAGCGCGAGGGTGGGCAGACCGGGTTCCGCGACATGTTTGCCCGCAGCGACGATCGGTCCAAGAAGCTGCAGGACGAGATCAACCGGATGGGCCGCAAGGGCTACGACGTGCGCCGCCTCGTCGACCCCAACAACGCGGTCTTCGGCTGGCTGTCGGACTACAACGAGACGATGGAAAACGCCGTCCGCCTGTCCGCCTACAAGGCCGCGCTGAACAAGGGGCTCTCAAAGCAGCAGGCCGCGTCGATCGCCAAGAACCTGACCGTCAACTTCAACCGCAAGGGCCAGGTGGCCACGCAGATGGGCGCGCTGTATGCGTTCTTCAACGCCGGCGTGCAGGGCACCACGCGCTTGGTGGAGACGCTGCGCGGGCCGGCCGGCAAGAAGATCATCGCCGGCGGCCTGCTGCTGGGCTCCGCGCAGGCGCTGCTGCTGGCGGCCGCAGGGTTTGATGAGGACGAGCCGCCGGAGTTCGTGCGCGAGCGCAACTTGATCATCCCCACCGGCAACGGAAAGTACATCAACATTCCGATGCCGCTGGGCTTCCATGTGATCCCCAACACCAGCCGCGTGCTCACCGAGTTTGCGCTGTCGGGGTGGAAGAAGCCGACCAAGCGTCTCCTGCAGATCACCGGCGCGTTTCTTGAAGCCTTCAACCCCATCGGCAACGCCGGCTGGTCGGTCCAAACAATTGCCCCGACCATTGCCGACCCGCTGGTGGCGCTTGCAGAAAACCGGGATTGGACCGGCAGGCCGATCGCCAAGAAAGACCGCAGCGATCTTCAACCTACTCCCGGCTACACGCGCGCCAAGGAGACGGCCAGCTGGTTCTCCAAGCAGCTCTCCTACTACCTGAACCTGGCCAGCGGTGGCACGAAGTACAAGCAGGGCGTGATCAGCCCGACGCCGGACCAGCTTGACTACCTGATCGGTCAGGCCACCGGGGGCGTGGGCCGCGAGGCGCTGAAGATCGAGCAGACCATCACCAGCCAGGTGACCGGCGAAGAGCTGCCACCCTACAAGGTGCCGCTGCTGGGCCGGTTCTACGGCGACACCAAGTCACCGGCCGCCGAGAGCAACCGCTTCTACGAGAACCTCAAGCGCATCAACGAGCACGAGGCTGAGATCAAGGGCAGGCGGAAGAACCGCGAGGGCGGCATCGATGAGTACCGCAGGGCCAACCCCGAGGCGCGCTTGGTTGACCTAGCCAACCAGACCGAGCGGGACGTGCAAGATCTGCGCAAGCGGCGCCGTGAGCTGCTTGAGCGCGGCGCCTCGAAGGAGACGATCCAGATCCAGGAGCAGCGGATTGCGACGCGCATGAAGCGGTTCAACGACCGCGTGCGGCAGGTGGAGGAGCAGGCCGCTCGGTGACCGCGGCGTGCCGCGCGGCTCGACTGACGGTCACAGGCCGGCCGCTCAGCGGCTGGCCTCGCTGCACTCGCGCAGCCACTTCACCACGTCCTCCTCCAGCCACATCAGCCGGTTCGAGCCCGGGATCTTCAGCCTGGGCGGCAGGCTTTCCGGCCTGCGCCGGCAGTCCACCTTGATGGTCTCGGCCGAGCGCCGCAGCAGCGGCGCTAGGTCCTCGGGTCCCAGCGTCTTCAGCGGGCTGTTCACTTGCGGGTCTCCTCTTCGATCAGCTTGTCGATGTAGTGGCGCGCTTTGCGCAGATCCTCGACGCCGCCCTTGTGGCGCCAGCGGCTCAGGTACTTCACGGCGTTGCCGTCCAGATAGCCCAGCCCCCAGTCCAGGATCACGTCCCAGGTCTCGAACTTGAGCTGCTTGTAGTGCGTGCCGCCGTGCTGCACGGCGTTCGCGCCGGTCTTCGCTGACCCGGCCTGCGCCTGCAGCTGCGCCTTGATCTGGTCGCCCGTCAACCCGACGATGCTCATCAGTCAATCTCCTTCATGTAGTAGCGCGTCTCGAACCCGTCGCCGCGCAGCGGCAGATCCGGCGCCCAGACGACCGGCCTGGCCATGATCGCCTCGACCTCGGCCAGCGCCCCGGCATCGTCCGGCGCCTCGATCACGATCTCGTCGTGGACCGTAGTCAGCTGCCGGTAGCCGGCGTCGTCGATCGCCAGCATCGCCTCGCGCAAGCAGTCCCTGGCGATCGCTTGGGTGATGTTCTCCACCAGCTTGCCGCCGTAGGTCGGCAGCCTGGTCCATCGCTTGGTGCGCTGGTCCTGACCCTCGTAGGTCACGCTGCCCGCGCTGGCCACCACGTAGCTGCTGCCATCAGCCGCCTCGCGCACGAGGTCTTGCGGCTCAACGCGCGGCTTCACGTAGGCGAGGCGCCGGCCCGAGGGCAAGCTGATGAACAAGAACCCGCTCTCGTAGCTGAACACCAGCTTCGCTCGGCCGCCGGCGATCGGCAGCGTGATGCTGCCCTTCGTCGTCAGCGCTGCCTTGGCCGCGCGCTCGCAGGCGTACCAGAAGGCGACCACCTCCGGGTTCGCCTCGCGCCAGGCGGTCTTGATCGGGTCGAGCTCCTCGTGCGCGATGCCCATGTCCAGCGCGCCCATCGTGATCAGCGCGCCGGCCCCGCCCTGGTAGCCCAGCGCCAGCTCAGCGATCTTGCCCTTCTGCCGGTACGGCGACTTCTTGGTGACGGACCCGGGCGGCAGCTTGAACATCTGCTCCGCGCTGGCCTCGTAGATCTTGCCGTGCGTCTTGAACACGTCGAGCCGCCACTCGCACCACGCCAGCCACGCGATCACGCGCGCCTCGATCGCGCTGAAGTCAACCACGATGAAGCGGTGCCCGTCCTCGGCGATGAACGCCGTGCGGATGAGCTGGCTCAGCGTGTCTGGCACGTTGCCGAACAGCAGCTCCAGCTCGTCGAAGCGGCCCTCAATCAGCAGGTTGCGCGCGAGGTCGATGTCCTTGAGCTTGTTCTGCGGCAGGTTCTGAACTTGCACCAAGCGCCCCGCCCAGCGGCCGGTGCGGTTCGCGCCGTAGAACTGCGTGAGGCCGCGGATGCGGTCGTCTGCGCAGGCCGTGCGGGCCATCGCCTGGTACTTGCTCACGCTGGTCTTAGCCAGCTCCTGCCGGATCTCCAGCGCTCGCCTGACGACGGCGCTGTCGGTCGCCTTCAGCAGCGCCGGCACGGTCTTCTTCGTCAGGTCAGCGATCTCGTCGTCAGTCTCTTCCTGCAGCCAGGCCAGCAGCTGGTCGCGGCTGTTTGGGTTGTCCAAGCCGGTGAGCTCCATCGCCTCGGCCACCAGTCGCTCGCGCACTTGCGCGTCGCACACGATCGCGTTGTCGACCAGCTGCCGGTGAATCTTCATGCCAGCGTTGTTCATCCGCTGGTCCAGGTGCCAAAGCTCCCACTCGGTGCCGGGCACCGGGAACTTCGCCAGCCGGCGCGCGATCTCGCGCTCGGTCTCCACGTCGCGCTTGCAGTACTCGACGAAGAGCTCCCACTTCGCCGGGTCATGCTTGGGCAGGTTGCGCGTGCGGCCGCCGTTGGTCTTCGTCGGCTTGCACGGGATGCAGAAGTACCGGATCAGCGACCAGCCTGAGCCCAGCTTCTGCTGGTCCTCATCAAGGCCGACCACCTTGCCCACCTCACCCAGGTTGCCCGGCAGCCCGAGATAGAGCGCGTGGACGCTGGTGCAGCGCCACTGCGTGACGTCGACAAAAATGTTGTAGTGCCGAGCAATGCAGGCGATCTCAAACGCCGCATTGTATGCGGCCTTAATCACCGCATGGTCGCACAGCGCGTCGGCCACGCGCCCCGGCAGCTGCTCGCCACGCGCCAGATCGACGACCTGGACGGGTTCGTCATCGAATGCGTAGCCGAGCAGCAGGATCTCGAAGTCCGGGCTCTCGACGTAGCGCGCGACGCCACACTTCTTGAGGTCGACGCTGCTGTAGGTTTCCAGGTCGATGCGCAGCGTGGTCAAGCCGCTCTCCCGGCCAGCATCTGATTGAGCCGGATCGCCTTACGCCTGGCGCGATAGGCGGCGCTGCGCTCTGACCCAGGGGTCGGCTGCGGCCGCGGCGCGTCGTTGATGCCGTCCGGGTTGAGCGTGTAGTGAGGAACCCAGGTGTAGCCACGTCGATCGCGGCGCCACTCGGCCACGCGCAGCAGGCGCCGGCGGTGCATATGCCGGACATATGCCCCGACCGTGGCGTGGTGCAAGCCGGTCTGCTCGATGATCTCTGTCTTCGTCACCTCGCCCTGCATCAGCAGTTCGAGCATTCGGGTGAAGCTGTATGCGTTGATCACTTTTCGTTCTTTTCTTTGTCACGCAGCAGGTAGCGCAGCTCGACGGTCCGCGCCGCAGAACGCAGCTTCGTCACCGTGGTGGTCCTCATCACCTCGATCGCGATCGCCACGAACGTCTCAATCTCCGCGCGCTCGTCGTCTCCCCAGCCGATCAGCTCGGCGATGCACTGCTGCAGCCGATCGTCTTTGAGCTTGGCCACGCGCTCGACCAGGTACTCCAGGTCCTCCCTGGGTAGCGCCGCGCGCTGGCGCAGGAGCGCGTGCATCCGCGCTGCCTGCTCAGCCACGAAATCTCCGTCAGGTTTCGGTCGGGTCGGCATGTCGGTCCAGGAACATCGGCGTCTTCGGACCCACGTAGGCGCCAACGGTGTTGAAGCTGAACCACTCCTCGGCCTCCTCGCGGTCCATGCCGCCCAGCATCAGAGCGTCGATCACTGCTTCCTGGTCGTAGCACACCACCGGCTCAAAGCCGCAGCGATGCACCACGCCCAAGATGCAGCGATCGAAGTCCTCAGCAGGGTCGAGGAACAGCAGGTCGTCGCCGTACAGCTCGGCAAGCGTCTCCCGATTGACCACCACTTAGTCGGCGCTGCCGCCGTCGGTGTCGGTCTCCGGCTCAGGCGCAGCCAACGTAGCCTCGGCCAGCGCCTGCATCTGCGCCTTGTACTGCTGCCACAGCTCCTGCACCAAGTCGTTGACCTGCTCGTGCGGCAGCTTGCGCAGCGCCGCAATGGTCAGCTCGACGCCGGCCGGCGTCATCTGCATGTTGAGGATGGTGGGCTGGGTCATCAGTTGGCCTTCAAATTGAATTGGATGTCCTCGACCGGCGTCAGGCGCGGAGCCTGAACCGCCCTGCCGATGCAGAGATCTTCCAGCGTCTTGCTCGGGGGTATGTCTAAGTCGGTCATCAGGGCCCGCAGCTCACGCGCCAAAAGGCGCACGCGGTCTTTTGACTCATTGGGCGAGACGCTGCGGCGGCGCACCGTCACGGTGACGCCTGTCGTCTTGCGCGCGGCCGACACGTTGTTGGAAGTCACGGCGAAACCCAGCTCCAGCGCAGCGGTGCTTGCCACCTGGGTGTCGGTCAGGTGCTTTTGATTCTCCGCGTGCTGCTCGATGTAGCGGCACAGCTTGTAGCGCTCGACGTGTGACAGCTGGCGCCGGCTGATGGATGTAGATTTGATCTGCATCTTTTTCTCCTTTCAGGTGAGGCCTACTTGCTTCCGCTTTCGGCCCCTTTCGATCAGTTCAAAAAGTCCTCGCTGGCCTCGGTGAAGTCGTCCTCGGCGCGCGAGCGGCCCGACAGCGGCTCACCGTCGGCGAGCTTCTGCAGGTTCTGCAGACCCGCGCCGACGCCTCGGTTGCCGCTGTTGGCGTAGGGGAAGAAGTTGATCGACGCCCGGCCGTAGTCGCCGGACACGATCTCGCTGGCGTCGAGGATCGGATTCAGCGCCGAGTCCACCACGCCGGGCTTCTGCTTCGAGTTGCAGTTGATGAACCAATGGCCCTTGTACTCGGCCGAGTCCCGCTCGGCGTCGCCGTCGCGCAGCGGCAGCTTCAGGCCCGCAGGGACCTTGCCGCCCCACTGCGCCTTGCCGGCTTCGGCCGCGGCCTGGATGCCTGCCTTGACCTTCTTCAGCGTCGCCTCGTCATCCTTGCGGATGAGCAAGCACACGCTGTACTTCGGCTCTTGTCCGGGCTGCGCGGCGCGCGGCTGGAACACGTTGAGATACGAGAACCGGACCTTGCCGGTCACCACCTTGGTTGCGCTCATGTGGGGTCTCCCTGTTGCGCTGTTTCACGAAAAATCTGTAGCCGCGGAGGCCACAGAGCTTAAGGCCTGGCGCTTGTCGTTGACAGGCACCAGGGTCGGTTTGCCGGCAGGCTTCACGACCAGGTCGTTCAGCAGCTCGGCGAATTTCTTCTTGCCGATGGCCTTCTCCATCGCGGTGATCCCAAGCAGGGACCTCTCGTAGATCAGCGCCTCGGGCACGCCGGCATCCAGCAGCTTCTGCGCCACGGCGTCGGCGTCGGCGTACTTGCGATTGCTGCGACCCTCGACGAGCTTGAAGCCGGGCAGCTCGTGGCCGGCCTCGGCCTGCTTCAGGGCGTAGCTCTTGACGTCGTTCAACCAGTCGATCGCCATGTCCGCCTTGCTCAGCACGTCGACCAGCTGCTCGCGCGTCAGCAGCTCCGGCGCCTTGAGCGCGAAGTCCTGCTGAGCCACGGCGAGCGCCGCCTCCGCGCGGGCAGGGCAGAGGAACCTGGCCCGACAGAAGCCGCTCGTGCAGTGGTCGCCCGGCACAAACTCACCCTCGCCGGCCCACGCCTGCGTTGCGCGTGGCGCAACATAGGTGTCGGCCCAATCGACCAGCTCCTGAGCGCCGATCTCTTCGCATGCGTAGTTGTCCAGCCGCGGCTGCAGGATCGTCATGCGCACGCTCTTGATGTCGTACAGGTGCGCAAACTGGTCCCACGCGCCAAGGCCGTACAGGCGCATCTGCGTGTTCTCCAGAGCCTGCACCGGCACGCCCTTGCCGAACTTCAGGTCAAGCACCTCCAGCGTGTCGTCGGCCACGATCACCAAGTCGCCGGTGCCGAAACCCTCCGGCACCCAGCGGCTGAAGTCGACGCGCTGCTCGACCAGGATCACCGGGTCCTCGCACCTGGCGCGTGCGTCGTCGATGCGCTCCATAGCCACGGCCACCGCGGCCGCGACGTGGTCACGCAGGTCAGCGCTGTCGAAGTGCAGCAGGTCCTGCGGCAAAGGATCGACCGGGCGGCCCAGGCGGGTCAGCAGCTCCTGCTCGAACACGGCGTGGGCGAACGTGCCCTCGGCCGCGAAGCTGCTCTGCTCGTCCGGGAACTGCTCTTCGAGCTTGGCGCTCGGAGTGCAGGTCAGCCACTTCTTGCTGCCGCTGGCGCTGAGCTTCGCGTGCGCGCGCTCGGCGACGATCGGAATGCTTTTGTCTCTCAGCTTCATCCCTCTCCCCTTCCGTCATAGGTCACGTCGCTGGTGTCGCCGAGGCGCCACTTCGACTTGTTCTCCACCGTCCACTTGATCGTCGCAACCTTGAAGTCCGGGAACTTCAGCTCGCTGGGCGTAAGCGCCGGGTCGAAGAACCGGCATCTGTTGTTCGGCTGCAAACCGAATTGCCCGTTGTCCAGCTTCAGCAAGTTGTAGGACTTGTGCTCGTCGACCGTCTCGACGAACGTGAAGTCCGGGATGCGCGGATCAGGGTTGCAGCCGTCCAGCGTCAGCACGTACTCGCCTGGGTGCAGCTGCTTGTCCTTGCCGTAGAACTCGCAGCGCAGGCCCTTGATCAGAGGCTTCTCGACCACGGTCACGTAGTAGCTGAGCGCGTCCCAGATCTGCAGCATGTCGAGCGGCAGGTCCTCCTCGGGCGCAGGCCGCAGCACGCCGGCGTCGTCGGCGCGCAGGGCGTCGTAGTCCCGCCACCGGAAAGCACTGATCGGCAGCTTGTCGTACAGCGCGCCGTAGCCAGGCAAGTAGGTCTCGAACCGGAACGCCTCGCCGCGGTGCGCTTTGACCGAACACCACACGCCTTCGACCAGGTGGCCGTGGCCACGCTCGAAGTCGTACAGGTACTCAGCGCGCACGAGGACCTTCATCGGGGGCAGGGGGCAGACGAAGTTCATTCGACCACCTCCCTTTTGATCTCGCGCAGATCAGCGTCCTCGTGCGGCTCCACTTGGGTGGTCGGCATCTCGTAGGTGTGCCACTTGGTGCCACACTCCTCCCGGTCGCACCGGCGCCAGCGCTTGATCCAGCCGTTGTTCAGGCGCCGCGTCATCGTGACGGTGCTGTCGAAGTAGGTGCATTGCGGGCAGCAGCTCATGCGTTCTTCTCCTTCAGCGCGGCTTCTTTGTTTACAGCTTCATAGGTTGCTTCGAAGATGTCGGGCTTGCAGGGGTAGTGTTCGCCATTCACGCCAGTGATGATCCAGTCGCCGGGGCAGACGATATGTCCGCCCTCAAGCGTGTAGACCCAGCCGTGATCGTGCATGGTGTCTCCGCACTTCTTGCAGGCACGATCCCCGCTATCGTCGGGGCGGCGGTAGTAGCGCACTATGTCGCCCTCCCACCCCATGATTTTGCGGTACTCTGGCCCAAACCGCACCAGTTCACCGCCAGCCGCGCCGTCATGGGTCTTGCTGTAATCCAGCGGGTGGTCGCCGTTCTTGAACCACTGCGTAGCCTCAATGACCACAGGCTTTTTGCGGAACTTCATGCGTTCTTTTCCTTCAGGTTTGCCAATACCGCGCGGCCTTTGTCGGTAAGCCGGTCAATAGCGACTAGGTTTCCTGCTCGTCGGATCGTAGGTCCGGGTCCGATCAGCCCTCGGGTACGCAGCGACCAATACGTCATCCACGATCCACGCTTACTGTTGTACATCTTGAACCCCCACCCTTTGTCGAACATCTTGAGCATGAAGATCTGGTGCGGAGACAACTTAGCCACGACGACCTTCCGCTTTGGCAATCGCCGCCCGTGCTTGTGCTACCGCGTGAATCGTTGCGTCATCACGTTCTTCATCAAAACACTCAGCAAGCATCAGCTTGAGCGCATCAAGCAAGTCAGGCGCAGCAGCAATCAATCGTGCGTTGGCTTGTTGTTCACTAGGCGGGATCGTCAGGCGCGTCGGTATGTTAGCGACTGTTGCGCTATGCACCCCTGCTTTACGCACGGTCACGGAAAACGGGTTGGTTTTCCAGTTGTTGTTCTCGTTCAAAACCCAGCGTTCAGTTGAGTGCTTCATGTGTTCTTTTCCTTCAGCGCGGCTTCGATGGCGCGGGCAAGGTCGCGCCAAAACGGCGCAGTCGGTTCGTTTCCGTTCATGTCGTCCACGATGTCGGCGATTGCCTCATCCTTCAGCCCCACCCACTCGCGGCGGGGCGAGGTCGGCTCGACCAGCGCGGCGCGCAGGGCGATGAGCGTCTCGCGTCCTTTTCGCTCGCCAACGTCAAACATCTCGGTGATTCCGATTCCGGCTTGATAGTCCTGCATGGCGCACACGCAAGTCTCCAACGCCTCCAACGCCGCCTCGGCAGCGATTCTCAATCGATCGCTCATTGCGTGCTCCTCGCCAGCGTCCGGTAGCCCTGCGTCGTCGGATGCACGCCGTCCGCGCTCATGTACTGCTCGGGCCGGGGCAGCACAACGTCGCCGTACTCCGTTGCGATTTTTTCGATTGCTTCGAGTTGCGACGCCTTTCTCGCGCCGGGCGAGATCCAGTAGACGCGGTCGGCCTTGATCTCCGCGCGCAGCTTGCGCAGCTCCCGCTCGGACCGCACGCCCTGGTGGTCGTTGGCACCGAGCGACACGATCGCCGTGCGGTAGCGCCGCGTGCCGACGACCGGCAGGTACTCGCGGTTGAACTGCCAGCTGTTCCAGCCGCCGCGCACGTAGCTGACGCACTCGCGCCGCTGCGCAAACACGCCGACGGCGATGCTGTCGCCGAGGATCAGGCAGTCCATCACAGGAACCACCGAGCAACGTGGATGCCGACCGCCACCAGGAACCCGCACCAGCCGGCCACAACAACGCCGGCCAGCAGGGCCAAACCAAGCAGCACGATGACGCTGCTCAGACCCTTCATTGCAGCCCCCCATCGCCCGGCAGCACGAGCTTCAGCTGCGGCTCGTTGGCCGCCTGCTCCTGGTCGGCAACCATCCGGTTGAACCATTGGATGGCGTCTTTGCAGATCTGCTCGGCGTTGGTCGCCAGATAGGTCCCGACGATCACCGCCGGCGTGGGCGGCTGGTTCAGGGCCTCGGGGTCGTCCAACTTGCCTTCGAGGTGCAGCTCGTCGCCGTTGTCGGCGATCGTCAGGGTGACGGTGGTCATGCGATCTCCTTCGCGCGGGCCATCAGCGCGGCGTAGTCGCTCTCCTGCACGTCGGTCAGCTTTGCCGCGCCATAGTCGGCCAGCAGAGCCTTGACCGCCTCGCCGTGACCATCGCGGCTCAGCGAGCTCAGCTTGGCCCGCACGTCGACCAGCGTGATGGCCGGGGTCTCAGGCGCAGCCGGAGGCGGCGGGGGAGGGGGCGGCAGGGGCGCCGCGGGAGCGGTGGGCTCGGGCGCCGCGCTCTTTCGTTTGCGGATGACCTTGGCCGGCTCGACGGTCGGCTGCTCATCTTCGTCAGCGCCGGGCTCGCGCTCGGTCACTGCGGGAACTTCGACCGGCAGCGCGTCGGCCATCGTCTCGTTGGCCACGCCGCGGAACATCTCGGAGAACTTCGCATCGGCCGCGGCCTCGTCGTCGCGAATGCGCTGCAGCAGCGCGAGCGCGGCGTCGAGGTGGGCGGGGGTGCGGGGCGTCAGGGTGATGGTGATCATTTCACCCCCTTCGGCTCGTCGTAGAACTCGGTGCGGCTCTCGCTGGGCGGAACCCATCCGAATTTGCGCCACGTGGCTTGCACGTCGGCGCCCGGCTTCCACTGGCCGACCGGGATGATCGGCGCGCTCTTGCCCTCTGCGGGGCTCCTGTCATCTGCCACTTGCCACCTCCTGTTGTTTGGAAAGCACAACTTACGGGAAGCAAGTATGGCTAACGTCGACAGGCGCGGTCAACCCCCGGGTGAATCAGGACAAACCCTAATCCTGGGCAGTGAGAATCTGCACAACTACGGATGCGGTATTGACCTCGGCCAGCGGGGGACGACGAACGGCGGCCGACATCGGCCGCGCGAGGGGCGGGATAACCCGGTATGCACAAAAGGAAAGCGCCGCTATCATCAAGGCATGAGCGTCAGGGAGATCATCACCACCCTCGGGGGCCCCGCGGCCATCGCCCGTCACCTCGGCGTGACGTCGCAGGCGGTCAGCCTGTGGGTGATCAAGCAGCGCATCCCGGCTGATCGCGTGCCCGCCCTCGAAGCGCTGGCCCGCGAAGCCGGGCTGCCGATCCGGGCTGAGCAGATGCGGCCCGACATCGCTTGGTCCGCCCTGCGGGCGCCGGCATGACCGAGCTGCACCTGCGGCTGTCTTACGACGCCGTGCTCGGCCTGTCGCAGGGCGAGCAGCTGGTCGTGGACGTGCCGGACACCGACGTGCGGATCTACTTGTCCTGCAGTGATTCGGCCGTCGAGTCGTTTCGCCAGGCGGTCCACCGCGCGATGCTGCACATGCTGCCCGTGGAGGGTTCGACGCACTGAAGCAAAACCGTGCCGGCCGGATTGCCGGTGTTCGTCTGGAGTCGATAGTGAGTTCGCAACGAATTGAATACTTCCGCGACCTGCTCGCGGACGCCTGCGCCGCCCTTGAAGAAACGGGCGTCGAGCCGCAGGACCACGCTCTCGTGCTGGCCGCTCTGATTGAGAGCGACGCGGCCAACGGAATCCGCAAGGCGCTGCTGGACCTGACCGAGGCCACGCGCAAGGCGGGGCGCGCATGACCCGGCGCTTCGGTGCGGATGGCCCCGAACTGCACCGGGGCGGGTGGGACGTGGTCCCCGTCAAGCCGAAGCAGAAGCGTGTCGTCGAGCCTGGATGGCAGCACGGCTTTCCGATCGAGCGCATCGAGCGGTTCGCCCTGAACGGCTACGCCGAGGGCAACATTGGCCTGCTGGCCGCGCGCTTCCCGGGCGTGGACATCGACGTGCGCGACGAGCAGTGCGCTGCGGCGATCGAGGCCTGCGCGCTGCGCGTGCTCGGCCCTGCGCCCGTGCGGTTCGGCTCGCGCCCCAAGCGCCTGCTGATGTACGCCACCACGGCGCCATTCAGCAAGGTCAAGGTGTTCCTGACCGGCCCCAACGGCCCGAAGGGCGACGACGGGAAGGACTACGCGGTCGAGATCCTCGGCGAGGGCCAGCAGTACGTGGTCTACGGCGAGCACCCTGACGGGTTTGAGTACGAGTGGGTCGGCGCCAGCGGGCCGGGCGACCTTGAGGTGTGGGACCTGACCTGGATCGACACCGCCGACGTGTCGCGGTTCGTGGCGGACCTGCCGTCGTGCCTGCCCGAAGGCTGGTCGGTGCGTAGCAGCAGCGCGGTGACCGCCTCGCCGGCCGCCACGATCGACTTGGGCGAGCTGGCGCTGGCGAACTACAAGCCGGCGCTCGACGGCTGGGACGCCGACCGCGTGCGCGCGGACATCGCGCCGCACCTGGACCTGGAGATGCCCTACGACGACTGGATCAGGGTCGGCCAGGCGCTGCATCACCAGTTCGGCGGCAGCGAGGAGGGCTTTGAGCTGTGGGACGAGATCTTCCAGGAGTCGAGCAAGTACGGCGGCCCCGAATACGGCCTGGCACGCTGGCGGTCGTTCAAGACCGTGCGCGCGGTGGGCAACGGCGGCGTCACGCTGGCCAGTCTGGTCAAGCAGACCAAGGCCGCCCGGCAGCAGGCCCAGCGCGACGAGCGCGACCAGCAGCTGGACAAGTTCAAGCGCCAGGTCGAGGCCTGCTCGGACGCGCGTGACCTGCAGGACCAGGTCGCCGCCCAGATCGCGAACACCGCGGGCCTGACCGACGTCGAGCGCGAGACCCTGGCCACCGCCATCCAGACCCGCGCCAAGGATCTCGGCGTGCGCCTGCCGATCGGCACGGTGCGCGGCTGGGTGCGCTCACGCTCAGGCGTTCAGCAGGCCGCGCCGATGCCCGAGTGGGCCGCGCCGTGGGTCTACATCACCGACGGCGACAAGTTCTTCCACACAGAGACCAAGCAGGAGACCACCAGCCAGGGCTTCCGCGCGCTGCACAACAGGTTCATGCCGCTCGACCCGCAGGGCAACCGCGAGCGGGCTGACCAGTGGGCGGTCGACATGTGGGGGATGCCTGTCGTGGCGCACAAGGCCTACATGCCTGGCGCAGACACGGTGTTCGAGATGTTCGGCCGCAAGTGGGTCAACCTGTACCGACCGGAATCGGTGCCCGCGGTGCCTGATCAGTACTCGGCCGACGACCTGGCCGCAATCGCCGCGGTCGAGCTGCACCTGCGCACCTATCTGGCGGACCAGCGGGAGCGGGATCTGCTGGTCTCGTGGATCGCCTGGAACGTCCAACATCCGGGCAAGAAGATCCGCTGGTCGCCGTACATCCACGGGGTGCCAGGCGACGGCAAGAGCTTCTTCAGCGAGCTCGTGGCTGCGGCGATGGGCGGGCAGAACGTGCGGTCGCTGAACGGCTCGACGCTAGAGAGCAACTTCACGGACTGGGCCAGCGGGTACGCCTTGATCGCGATCGAGGAGATGAAGCAGCACGGCCACAACCGCTACGACGTGATGAACCGGCTGAAGCCCTTCATCACGAATTCGCAGGTCGAGATACACCCGAAAGGCAAGGCGTCCTACACGGCGCCCAACGTCTCGAACTACATCGTCTTCTCGAACTACCTGGACGGCGCTCCCGTGGATGCGTCGGACCGCCGGTACATGTTCCTGTCGTCCCAACTGACCACGGCCCAGGCCCAGCAGCTGACCCAAGACGGGTATTTCACGCGGCTCTTCGCGGCCGTCCACGAGCACCCGGGGGCGATGCGCAAGTGGCTGCTGGAGACGGAACTGCACCCGGAGTTTGACGCCGACGGGCGGGCCCCCGACACGGACGTGAAGCGAACCGTCGTCGAGATGAGTAAGGGGGACCTGGAGCTGATCGCCGAGGACGTGATTGAGCGGGGCGCGGAGGGGGTGTCGCGGAACGTCCTGAGCTCGGCTCACCTGGTCCGCGCAATGATCTCAGCCGGCGCGGAGGCGCCTTCCACGACCCGCGTGAACACGCTGCTGAGCCGTCTCGGGTACAGGTTCGCGGCCCGGAAAAAGTGGAAAGGGGAGGCGTGCCGAGTGTGGGTCCAGCAGGGGGCGGTGATGAGTGATGCGGATGTTGTCACCGCGCTGAACGCGACGGGTGACGGGTCGATGGACTTTCTGGAGTGACGGGTGATGGACCAGGGGCAGTTGTCACCGAGCTCGTCACCTTGCTTGTCACCGCCTGTTTTCTCTCTAGTGATTAGGTGATGAGTGACAAGGTGACAAGTGTATGGGTCGCGCACACACGCAAGAGATGTGTGTTTTGGGTGCAGAGCGCCAAAAACATATACCCCGCATATGTGAGATCCAAAACAGTGCTCGTCACGTCACCTTGTCACCGAGCTGGAGCGGGCAATGCTTGAGAGAAAGATTGAGCAGCGGCTGATCGAGCAGGCGCGGAAGGCCGGCGGCGTGGCGATCAAGTGGGTGGCGCCAGCGATGAGCGGGGTGCCGGACCGGATCGTCTTCCTGCCGGGCGGGAGGGTGATGTTCGTGGAACTCAAGGCGCCTGGTCGGCGCCCGACCGCGTTGCAGTCTCGGATTCACGAGATGCTGACGAGGCTGGGGGCTGACGTCAGGGTGCTGGACAGTCTGGAGGCGGTCGATGCTCTATTCGCCTAGACCGTACCAGGCCCGCGCGCTGGAGCGGCTGCTAGACAACGACTACCAGCTGCTGGCGCTGCGGATGGGGGCGGGCAAGACCGCGATCGTGCTGACCGCGATCGAGCAGTGGATGCACGATCGGTTCGAGGTGCGCAAGACCCTGGTCGTGGCGCCGAAGCGGGTGGCCGAGCTGGTCTGGGCGCAGGAGGTCCTGAAATGGGACCACCTCGCCGAGCTGCGAGTCGTCAGGGTCTTGGGCTCGGCGAGGGAGCGGCAGGCGGCTTTGAGCGAGTCGGCCGACGTGTACGTGATCAACCGCGAGAACTTCGTTTGGCTGACTGAGCAATACCCGGGCGCGACGTGGCCATTCGACTGCGTGGTGATCGACGAGAACCGCGGCTTCAAGGACCGCGCCAGCCAAAGCTGGAAGGCGCTGAAGAAGGCGCGACCGTATATACAACGTCTCTACATCCTGAGCGGCACTCCGGCGCCGAACAGCCTGCTGGAGCTCTGGCCACAGATCAGCATCCTGGACCGCGGGCAACGGCTGGGCACCGGCATCACCAAGTATCGGGACCGCTGGTTCGAGCCGGACAAGAGGAACGGCCTGATCGTGTACAGCTGGCGCCTGAAGGCGGGCGCCGCGCAGGAGATCCACGCGGCGGTCCAAGACGTGATGTTCACGGTCGAGGGCGAGCTGCAGCTGCCGGAGCGGATCGACAACGTCGTGCCGGTGAGCTTCGACATGGACCGCTACCGCGACCTAGAGCGCAACCTGGTGTCCGGCAACGTGACCGCGGTCAACGCGGCGGTGCTGGCCGGCAAGTTGGCGCAGCTGGCCAACGGCGCGGTGTACGACGACACCGGGGCGGTCGAGCTGGTCCATGACGCGAAGCTGGACGCGCTGGGCGAGATTGTCGACCAAGGCGAGCCGGTGCTGTGCCTGATCACGTACCGGCATGACCTGGCCAGGATCAAGGCGCGCTTCCCAGAGGCGCGGCAGTTCGACGGCGAGCCGGCGCTGCGGGACTGGCAGGCCGGCAAGGTGCCGTTGCTGGTCATGCACCCGGCGAGCGGCGGGCACGGGGTCGACGGGTTGCAGTTGGGCGGCAGCGTGGCGGTTTGGTTCGGGCTGCCGTTCAGCCTAGACCTGTACGAGCAGGCCAACGCCCGCCTGCACCGCCCCGGGCAGACCTCGGGCGTGGTGGTCCACCACCTGGTGGCGCAGGGGACGATCGACGAACGGATCATGGCCGTGCTGGCGGCCAAGGGGGACCTGCAGCAGGCGCTGCTGGACGCGGTCATGGACGCAAGGGAAAGGGCATGGGCATGACGTCACGGGAGCGGATCGGGACGGCGCAGCACACGGACGACCTGGGCGAGGTCGGCCTGGAGGAGATCGGCGACGTCGACATCGTCCGGGCGTGCGGTTGGGCCGGGCAGAAGAACCCGCTGGGCCTGAGCATCTGGCGCTGGCGCTACGGCGGCGATCAGCGCGAGCTGCCGCGAGTCGCGTGGGGGCTGATCGGCCGCGGGCACGACCCCGAGGTGGTGGCCAGGGTTCTGGCGCATCTGATCGACGACGTGTGCAGGCCGTGCGAGGGGAGGGGCTACGAGACGGTCGCCGGCACGCCGATGCTGAGCGACACGATCTGCCTGCACTGCCAGGGCACCGGGCGGGCGCCGCTGGCAGGCGAGCGAGAGAAGGAAGTGATGGAGACGATCGCCCGGCTGGAGCGGGAGATCGCCGGCGCGATCATGCGCCGGCTGGCGCGCGAGATCGGCGAGCTTTGAGGGCGCGGTAGACGGCCTGGGACTTGACCCCGGCCTGTTTGGCGGCCGCGTAGGGCGTCAGCCCGTCCCGGAGTACCAGGAGCACCGCCTCGGCCGTTCGAGAGCGCTTGGCGCGTTCTGGGCGGGCCCAAAAGGCCACCGTGTCGGCGGGCAGAGTAGCCGGGACGGCCTCGAAGCGCTGCACCGTGCGCCGACCGTCCGTTTCGACCGCCACCAAGCAGGCAACGGCCGGGTCGGCAGCAGCGTCGGCCAGCCGGTGTCGCATGGACTCCGACCAGCCGAGCGCGAGGAAAGTTTCGAGCGGGACTTGGTGCATCACCAGCCGCCCGTGCGGTAGACGTAGATCAGGAGCAGCGCGGCGCAGCCGCAGGCCATCGTGAAGTAGGCGATCAGGTAGTCGAGCCAGCTCATGGGGGTCTCCTAGAACAACGCCGGACCAAGTTTGGTCGCGGCATGGTACTTCGAGGGGCGCGGCGCGGGCACCGTGCCGAAGGGCCAGCCAGCCGGCGCGTCGGGCTTCCGGCGGCCGGTGGCGGGGTCGGTGTAGCTGCGGGCAGGGGCGGGCTGCATGGTCAGGCCTCCGGGAAAGCCGGGGTGGCATGCACCAGGTGGTTGATCCGGTCGTAGAGCCGGACGTAGGCTCTGGTGCGTTCGGTGCCAGACGGTAGGGCCATGAGCTCGGCGAGCTCCGCAGCCGCGGTCGTGCGGTCGGCCCGCACGTTCTCGTAGTAGCGCGGGAAGCCGGCGCGGGCGACTCCAGGGATACGGGGCGCGACGTGCTGCCGAGCTTCAGCGGCGCGGCGGCGGTAGGACTGGCGGATCTGGGCCGGCGTGACCGCGGCCAGGGCGGGGCTGATGTAGGGCATGGTCAGGCCTCCCCGGTGGCGCGGGCGATGGCTTCGCGAGCGTCGATGACGTGGTCGGCGTCCTCGAAGCCTTCTGCGTACTTGAGCATCTCCTGCAGGGCCGCCACCAGTTCGCGGCAGTTCGCCTCCGCGATGTCGCGCTGACGCGCGGCCAGCTGGAATTGCTCGCGCAGGTCGTGGATCGCGCGGTCTTTGGTGCCCCGGCGGGGGGTGTCTTTGGTGTTCATGGTCAGGTCTCCAGGTCAGGTCCGGCATCCGGCCGGGTCGGTTCGTGCTGAGCGCACTGGTAGGGGCCCGGACGGGCCAGGCCCCTCACCGCTGAGCTCAGGCAGCCAGGGCGATCAGCTGGTCCCAAGCGCGCTGCTTGAGGGCCGCACCGCCGCCCCACTGCGAGGCGATGAAGCGGTTCTCGTCGCTGCGAGCGCGGACGTGGTGGTCGGCGTATTCAGTCACGGCCTGCAGCACGCCGTTGGCGGTGCCGAACACGCCGTCGAGCTGCGAGCCCATGCCGGCGCCGTTGAACAGCGACATCACCTTCGCGAACCCGGCGGTCTCGCGGGCCTTGTCGCGCTGCAGCTCGCCGGTGCCGGTGGCGAACAGGCCGGCGACGATGTCCGCGGCTTCGGTCTCGTGCAGCTGGACGTCCGCGAGGCGGACCAGATTGTGGCGGAACGCAGCCCAGGCGGCTTCGTTGAGGCCCATCGATTCCTTGACCGCCCGGGCGTCGAACACCGAGCGGTGCGAGACCTTCAGGGCCGGCTTGGCGTCGGCCCGGGCGAACTGCAGCGTGTTCTTGCAGACGACGCGGATCGACGTCAGCCGGGCCTCAGTGGCGAGCGAGCCGTCGGCGCTGGTCGACAGCAGCAGGTAGCCGCCGATCTTGTCGTTGATCGACGTCGGCGCGGCTTCACCGATCTTCGCGGTGGCCCAGAACCGTTTGCCGCCCTGGATCGTGCCCGCGGCGCTGAGCTCCAGGCCGCCGGCGCGGGCGACGTCGCGGAAGAACTCGATGACCTGGGCCGGCTGCACGACTTGGTACTTGTTTGACACGATGCCGAGCGGGGACTTGTCGTCGCTGCGATACAGGACGTGCTGGTCCTCGATCGTGCGGAAGTTGGTTTCGTTGCCGTAGCGAACGCGGCTGCGGCCGATGTTCCAATCCATGCCAGCGGCGACGCGCCACTGGTCGATCGAGGCGCCGTCTTCCATCGGTTGGCCGAGGCCGTGCCAGGGCAGGCCGTCGGACTTCAGGTAGGCGAATTCGACGGTGCCGTCGGCGCGTTGGGTGAGTTCGTGTGACATGTGAAGCTCCGTTTTTGAGAACACCGGAAACCGCCGGCTCGGTAGGTGAATCATGGGGGTGCAACACCCCCGTTGTATACTAGGGGAAACCCTAAGTCAGGCTTCCGGGCGGCGCCAGACCGTCACGGCCCACTCGCCGACCCAGGGGTCATAGGCGCCGTCGGCGTAGTCGCGCGGGGTGTCGGCGTAGTTGATGCCACCCTGGATCACCAGCGTGTCGGCGCGGTCGCTGAACCTAGCCTCGTCGATCGCGGCGACCAAGCCTTTCAGCGTGCCGTCCCAGCTCCAGCACTCGGCCTCGCCGCCGACGAGGTCGCCGTCGCGCAGGGAGACGAAGCTGCGACCGCGGCTGATGTACGTGCCGCGACCGATCTCACGCTTGGCCCAGGTCAGCGCATCCTGGTGCGCGCCGCTGCAGGCGGCTTTGACGTCGGCGAGCGAGTTGTAGAGGCTGCCGTTCGGGAAGGTCTTGTTCATGGCGTCGTCTCCTCACGCGCCGAGCGCGATGGCGACAGCGCCCAGCAGGACGCCGAAGGCCAGCATCAGCAGGTGGCCGACGATGAAGGTTTGGGTGTGGGTCAGTTTCGGCATGTCGTTGCTCCTGTTGCTGCCGGCATCCGGCCGGCTCGGTGTACGCATAGTTGCGTACAACATCGGTGTTGTACATTAGGGAAAACCCTAACCTTTTGTGTAGTTGCGCTAACGCAACAGCTTTCTTCTTGTACAGTTCTATCAGCAGGTCTTGATTGATAGCTGAAAGCTAACTTCTGGCGGTTTTCAGAGGGCGTGGTGCTTGCAGTTGACGGCCGAATCGCCTTCCGGCAAACTTGGCGCGGGCGAGTGCGCCCGCGTTTTGCCTACTTTCCTCGACGCCGCGGCAGCCCCGCGGCGTTTCGTTTTTCAGGAGCCCGCGCTCATGCAGATAGTCATCACCGTGTCCGAAGACGGGCAGATCACCGTCGAGGCCGAGGGCCGCGAGCCGTACATGTGCGAGAGCGCGCAAGAGTGCTTCGAGTACCTGAGCGACATGCTCCCAAGCGAGCAGCCCGAAGGCGAGGAAGAGATGGCCGCAATGTGGGATGAAGAGGCCGCCAAGCGCGAGACGACGCAGGGGGCGATGTAATGCCACGCAAGCCGGCGCCTGCACCGAAGCCGCAGCCGCAGCCGCAAGAGCATCCACTCATGGCCAAGCTGGACGGACCGCGCCAGGAAGAGGCCCGCCGCTTGGGTCTCGACCTGGACGTGCTCGACGGCGCTGAGTTCGCTGCCTTTCGCGCGAACGGCGCGGCCGGTCTCAGCGAGTATCGGCGGCAGATGTGGAACGAAGAGGCCGCGAAACGGCCGCCGATGAGCATGTGAACGCACACGCGGCGAGCTGACCAGCTCGAAAGCCGCGCCAGACAACGATCTACGACTTCCGCCGCGGTGCCTTGATCAGGCACCGGGGTACGTTTTCACGCGCGCAAGCGCACCACCAGGAGCATCACCATGCAGGACTACGGCAACCCGAAGAGCCGCAACGTCAGCGTCGCGGCAGGCAAGGTCGGCGGCAACCAGACTCAGGGCGCTGGCACGATCCCCTCGAAGGTCAGCGTCCCGCTGCCCGGCACGAACGCGACGCAGCCGGCCTACAAGGGCGGCATGAAGCAGAACGTCCCCGGCTTCCAAGGCGGGATCATCCCCGGGAAGATCTGATCGTGGCGCGAACCAGCAGCAAGGCGCAGCGCCTGGCTGAGCTGGCTGGCGCGCCGCCAAAGCTGGCCACCGCCGAGGACCTGCAGGCCGCGGGCCCTCGCACCGGGCGCACGCACGCCGTGCAGACCTCGGCCGCGAACAAGCCTGGCGCCGGCCTGCGCATGAACCTGCGCGCGGTCAGCGAGGCGCTCATCGAGGAGGGCCTCGACCCCGCGGTGGAGTTCACGCGGGTGCTCAAGGGGCGCCCGCTGCTGGACGACAACGGCAACCCCGTGATCGACCCGCAGACCGGCCAGCCTGCGAAGGCCTACGACATCGACGCCGACGTGCGGGTGCGGATGCTCAGCGAGATCCTGCAGTACACCCAACCGAAGCTGAAGGCGGTGGAGGTCAAGCTGGACGGCCGCATGGAGCTGAGCTCCGAGCAGCTCGACACCAGGCTGGCCGCGCTGCTCGCCAAGGCGGCCAAGGGCTGATGGACCTGTCCACGCTTACGCCCGCGGTGCTGGCGGCGCTCAGCGACGACGAGAAGCGCGAGCTGTACGAGCTGCTCAGGCTCAAGGACGTGCGGGCCCGGCGCAACCGCCTGGCCGCCTACGCGCCCTACACCAGGCAGGCCGACTTCCACGCGGCCGGCGCCGAGTACCGCGAGCGGCTGTTCATGGCCGGGAACCAGCTCGGCAAGACCTGGGCCGGTGCCTACGAGATGGCCATGCACCTGACCGGCCGCTACCCGGACTGGTGGAAGGGCCGCAGGTTCCCGTACCCGGTGCGGGCCATGTGCGGCTCGGAGTCCGCCGAGCTGACCCGCAAGGGCATCCAGCGGCTGCTGATCGGCCCGCCCGAGCTGCGCGAGGAGTGGGGCACCGGCACCATCCCGCACGAGTGCCTGCGCGACACGTCGATGAAGCAGGGCGTGCCGGACGCAATCAGCTCCGCGGTGGTGCGCCACGTCAGCGGCGAGGACAGCGTGGTGCAGTTCCTGTCCTACGACCAGGGCCGCACGAAGTGGCAGGCCGACACCGTCGACCTGGTGTGGTTCGACGAAGAGCCGCCGCTGCCGATCTACAGCGAGGGCCTCACCCGGACGAACGCGACGGGCGGCCTGGTGTGGGTGACGTTCACGCCGCTGCTCGGCATGAGCGAGGTGGTCAAGCGCTACCTGCTCGACAAGCCGGCGGGCTCGCACGTCACGACGATGACGATCGACGATGCGGAGCACTACACCCCGGAGCAGCGCGCCGCGATCGTGGCCAGCTACCCGGAGCACGAGCGCGAAGCCAGGGCGAAGGGCATCCCGATCCTCGGCTCCGGCCGGGTGTTCCCGGTGGCCGAGGAGGCGATCAAGGTGCAGGCCTTCCCGGTGCCGCCGCACTGGCCGCGGATCGTGGGCCTGGATTTCGGCATCGACCACCCCACCGCGGGCGTGTGGCTCGCGTGGGACCGGGACACCGACACCGTCTACGTGACCGACTGCTACCGGGTGCGCGACGCCTCGATCGCGATCCACGCCGCCGCCATCAAGGCGCGCGGCGACTGGGTCCCAGTCGCCTGGCCGCATGACGGGTTGCAGCGAGATAAGGGCTCCGGTGAACAGCTGGCAGACCAGTACCGCAAGCAGGGCCTGGCGATGCTGCGCAACCGGGCGACGTTCGAGGACGGCAGCAACGGCGTGGAGGCCGGCATCGCCGAGATGCTCACCAGGTTCCAGACGATGCGGCTGCGGGTGTTCGCGCACCTGGCCGACTGGTTCGAGGAGTTCCGGCTGTACCACCGCAAGGACGGGCTGATCGTCAAGGACGGCGACGACCTGCTGGCGGCCACGCGCTACGCGCTGATGATGCGCCGGCACGCCAAGACGCACGAGGAGGCCGAGGCGCGGATCAAGCCGAACCGCGCTCTGCCGGTGATCAACTTCGGGGTGTTCGACCCCGAGATGGGGTACTGACCGTGGACCTGCAGAAACTGATTGGCGACAAGAGCGCGGCGATCCCTGAGCAGCTGATGCCGATCATCGAAGGAATTGTCAGCGGCGACGTGGTGTCGCTTGTGTGCCTGATCGAGACTCGCGATGGCGACATCGGCGATCTTTTTGAGCTGAACATGAACGACGGCGAGAGCAACCTGTACGCAGTGCTTGGCGCGCTCGAAGCGCTCAAGCGCGACTTCATGCGCATCCACGTCGAGTCGCGGGTGCCGTATGTGGAGCCGGAGGAGCACGACAATGATTGACCCCACCAACCCGGTCGACGTCGAGATCGAGGTGATGGACCCCGAGGCCGAGCGGGAGAAGCGCGAAGAGCGCCTGCAGTCGTTCGGCTACAACCTGGGCAAGCAGCGCGACGAGTGGATCAGGGATCGGTACAGCTACGGCGTGGACAAGCGCTGGCTGGAGGACCTGGACCAGTACAACGGCAAGGACAACGTCAACCGCGCGGCCAGTCAGATGATGACCAGCGTGGAGCAGGGCTACCCGGTCACCACGCAGCACGCCAAGCCCCACCGCAGCACCGTCTTCATCGGGATGACTCGACAGAAAACGAACGCGGCAGAGGCTCGCATTGCCGACATCCTGCTGCCGACCGACGACCGCAACTGGGGCATCGAGCCCACGCCCGAGCCGTTCCTGATCGGTATGTCTGAAGACAACAGCCCGGCGGTGGAGCCGCAGACTGGCGCTCCGGTGATGGACGATCAGGGCAGGCCCGCGCGCAAGAAGGACGTGGCGCGGGCGGTGATGGAGATGGCCAGGCGCAAGGCCGAGGCCATGCAGACCGAGATCGACGACCAGCTGGTCGAGTGCGACTACAACGGCGAGCTGCGCAAGGTGATCCACGACGCGGCCGTGCTGGGCACGGGCGTGGTCAAGGGCCCGGTGGTGATGAACCGCACGCGCAAGGCCTGGCAGTCGCGCACCGACGCCTACGGCGAGATGGTGCATGAGGTGATCATGGTCGAGGAGCTGCGCCCGGCCAGTTTCCGCGTAGACCCGCGCAACGTGTTCCCGGACCCGGGGTGCGGCGAGAACGTGCATGACGGCAAGGGCGTCTACGAGCGGCAGAAGCTCACGGTCAAGCAGGTCCGCGACCTCGCCAAGCAGCCGGGTTACATGACCAGCCAGCTGCGCAAGGTGATTGACGAGGGTCCCAAGCGCAGCGCCACCTTCCAGGAGCTGGAGGACGAGGAGCGGCGTGACGTCGCGCGCGACACTTACGAGATGTGGGAGTACTGGGGCGAGGTCGACCACGAGGACCTAGAGGCGTGTGGCATCGAGATGGGCGAGAAAGACTCGCTGCGGTCGATCAACGCTTGCGTCGTGATGATCAACAACACGGTCGTCAAGGCGTTCCTGAACCCGCTGGACGACGGCCAGCTGCCTTACGACTTCTACGTGTGGGAGAAGGTGGCCGGGTCGTGCTGGGGCTACGGCGTGCCGTACCTGATGCGCGCGCAGCAGAAGGTGCTGAACGCCGCCTGGCGCCAGATGATGGACAACGCAGGCGTGAGCTCAGGCCCGCAGATTGTGATGAACCCGAACGTCATCCAGCCGGCGGACAAGCAGTGGCAGCTGTCGTCCCGCAAAATCTGGTTTGCCACCGACGACATGGACGACGTCAGGAAGGCGTTTGCGACGTTCGAGTTCAACAGTCACCAAGACGAGCTGTCGAACATCATCAAGATGGCCACCGAGCTGGCCGACGCCGAGACCGGCGTGCCGACGATCATGCAGGGCGAAAAAGGCGCTGCACCAGATACGGTAGGCGGCATGCAGATGCTGATGAACTCAGCGAACGTGGTGCTGCGCCGGCTGGTCAAGCAGTTCGACGACATGATCACCCGTCCTCACATCCGCCGGTACTACGACTGGAACATGATGTACGGCGAGGACGAGGAGATTAAAGGCGACTTTACGATCGACGCCCGTGGTTCAAGCGCGCTGCTGATCCGCGACATCCAGAACCAGGCGTTCCTGAACCTGCTGGGCGCCGCGGCCAACCCGCTGTTCGGTCCGTTCATCGACCCGCAGAAGCTCTTCGAGAAGGCGCTGCAGGCGCAGCACATCGACCCGGCCGAGGTGTTCAAGTCGCCGGAAGAGATCGAGCAGATGAAGGAGCAGCAAGCGAAGATGGCCGAGCAGGGTCCGCCGCCTGATCCGCGCATCCAGGCCGCGCAGATCCGGGCGCAGACCGACATGCAGAAGGTGCAGGCGCAGAACCAGGGCGACCTGGCCGAGCTGCAGACCCGCTTGGCGATCAAGCAGGCTGACATCGCGGCGCGGCGTGAGGAGCTGCAGCTCAACCGCGAGATCGAGATGCTGAAGATGGCCAACGTGCAGAACCTGACGCTGGAGCAGATCAAGGCCAAGCTGGCTGATACGGCGATCAAGGAACGCGGCCGCAAAGAGCTGTTTGCTGCCGAACAGCGCTTGAAGCTCGTCGCGGGATCGGGGATCTGACATGAGCGTGCTGGCCCGCGACATCGACGCCTACCAGCGAGCGGTGGAGGCGTACCAGCGCCAGGTGCGCAACTACAACAGCACAATCGGCAACTACAACGATTCGTTCTTCACCGACGCCAACGGCAACGCCTACGTGGTTGACACGCAGGGCACTGTCTATCTGTCGGACGCTGCGACCGGGCAGCTGTCGGTTGCGGCATTGCCCGAAGGCAAGACGCTGGGTGATTTTGGTCTGACGCCGAACCCAGGAAACTCAAACTACCTGATGCTTCGGCAGAACCCGACTGCGGCCAGCACACAGACCTACAACGACGTGCGCTACGGAACCGTGGGCGCCACCGACGTGGACCCCGGAAGAACAGGGTATTACCGCATAGAGCAAAACGGTGCGGTGACGTTCTTGCCTTTGAACTCAAAAATTACGGGCAGCCAGCAAGTTGGGAGTGGCCAAGACGAGTATGGCAATTCTCTGGTCCAAACCATTTACACGGCTGACGTCAACACGTCGACCTTTGCTGACAGGCCCGCCGAGCAAACATTCACCATGCCTGCCGGTCGGCCAGATCCGACCGCCGCTCAGCTCCGAAAGTTGAACCAGCCAACCTTGGCTGAGCAAGAGCGCGCAGGGTTGATCTCCAGCGAGATCGTCAAGGGCGGCGTGCTTGGCGGCGGGCTTGGACGATCTCGGGCTGGCGGCACTACTGAGCCGCCGCCCGAGCCACCGCCGCCGGACACGCCGTATGAGCCGCCGGTTGACTTCGGCACGGGCTGGGGCTAACCGTAAACAACCAAAGGAGCCAACATGGCAACCATTGCACTCACGCGCACCGACCGCAACAGCGTCAACGGCGCAATCCTGCTGACCTGGGAAGCTCTTGGCGACGCCGACAGCGGCGCGCCGTTCGCCCTGCCGTTTGCAGCCGACATCACTGTGCAGGCGATCGGCACGTTCGGCAGCGCTACCGTGCGGCTGCAGGGTAGCAACGACGGCGTGAACTGGCACGCTATGACTCAAAAGGGCGGCACTACCACCTTGGGCCTTACGTCGGCTGGGGTTCACAGCGTCAACGAGAACCCGGCTTATATCCGGCCGGCCACGGTTGGCGGCACTGGCACTGACGTGGACGTGATCGTGGCCATCCACGCGCGCTACGCCAAAGTCTCGTACTGACGCCAGCCGTGAGCAAGGGCCTGATCAAGAGCGCGATGGACTGCAACAAGCCTCGCGCCACGCCTGACCACCCGAAGAAAAGCCACGTCGTCAAGGCGTGCGCGGACGGCAAAGAAAAGCTGATCCGGTTCGGGCAACAGGGCGTGAAGGGTTCGCCCGAAGGGTCAGCCCGCAACAAAGCGTTCAAGGCCAGGCACGCGGACAACATCGCCAAGGGCAAGATGTCGGCCGCGTACTGGGCAGACAGAGTGAAATGGTGACACCATGAACAAACCGGGTTTGTACGCAAACATCCACGCCAAGCGCGAGCGGATCAAAGAAGGCAGCGGCGAACGCATGCGTAAGCCCGGCGAGAAGGGCGCACCGACCGCCGAGGCGTTCAAGCAGTCCTCCAAGACCGCTGGCCGCGGGCTGATCAGGGGAGCGATGAAGTGAAGACTGCCGGTGAATTCGTGGCGATGGTGTTTTTGGGGCGCGACCTGGCGCATCGAGCGCACCTCAAGACCCGCAGCTACGCTGAGCACATGGCGCTGGGCGCTTTCTACGAGGGCGTCATCCCGCTGATCGACGCTTTTGCTGAGGCGTACCAAGGTCGGTACAACGAGCTGCTGGACATCCCTTTGATGGACAACGGGTTTGAGGGCGAGATTGCCGACATCCTGGACCAGCAGCTGGCGTGGATCGAAGACAACCGCAAGCGGATCTGCCCGCGCGAGGAAAGCGCCTTGCACAACGAGATCGACGCCGTGGTGTCGCTCTACCAATCCACGCTGTATAAGCTGCGGTTCTTGGCTTGAGCACAGCGTCTTGCGCCCGCACAGGAAGTGCCGTTAAAATCTGTGCGGGGCCCGTGCGCCCACAATTTTCTGAAAGCCGCCTGAGGGCGGCTTTTTCATTGGCATGATCGACTACCAGTCTGCAACATGGCACCAGCTCAGGAAATGGGCTGAGGAGCAGCTCAAGAGAGCGCGCGAAAAGAACGACGCCGTCAAGCTGCCCGCGGACGAAACCGCCGCCCTCAGAGGCGAGATCCGGTTCATCAAAAGATTCCTCGACCTGCCCAACGCGGCAGCTCGGGATGTAGTGGCCACCCCGGACGATTGATCTCGGTTGGCCCTGGCATGAGGCCGCCTTCGGGCGGCTTTTGTTTTTGGAGGCGTAACAGTGGATGAGAACCTGACTCAAGAGCAGTTGCAAGACATCTGGAACGAAGAGGCCACAAAGCTCGACGCCGGCGACGCGCCCGCGCCTGAGCCTGTAGAGGCCGCTGCGCCGGCAGACGAATTGCCGCCGCAAGACGCCGAACCGGAAGTTGTTGAGCCTGCTGCTGAGCAGACCGATCCGCTGGCTTCACTCCCGCCTGAGGTCAGGGCCGCTCTGGCCAAGATCCCTCAGCTGGAGCAAGCAAACGCCCAGCTGCTGCAACACGTCAAGACCGCCGAGGGTCGCGTGGCAGCGATGCAGCGAGAGTTCCAGCAAGCGCGCCAGGCTGCGACGACGGTCGCACCCGAACAGGCGCCGTCGCAGGGACAGATGGCTGCCGCAGCCAAGAACCCGGAAAAGTGGGAGCAGCTCAAGGAAGACTTTCCTGAGTGGGCAGGCGCGATGGAAGAGTACGTCGCTGCCAAGTTGGGAAGCGTTCAGCCGCAGCAACCGGGCCTGACACCTGAACAGGTGGCCGGCTACGTGCAGCAGCAGGTGGCGCAGACCAAGGCAGAGATGTCCCGAGCCATCGAAGAAGCACGCATTGAAGGCAAGTACGAAAACTGGCGCGAGACCATCAACACCCCGGAATTCGCCGCCTGGTACTCCGTGCAAGCCAACGATGTCCGCGCTTTGGCCGACAGCCCGCAGGCAAGGGACGCGCTGAAGATGCTGGATCTGTACGAGAAGGCTCGCACGCGCCCCGCAACGGAAGTCCGACAAGAGCGCAACCAACGGCTTGCCGCTGCAGCAACCGTCCGCCCCGGCCAGACGCCGCCGCCCAAGACCCTGGGCGACATGTCACCGGAAGAGCTTTGGAACTACGAAGCCGCACAGCGCGAGAAAACCCGAGCGCAGCGCGGCTACTGACCACACATCCCTACAAGGAACCTGAATCATGGCTATCCAGAATTACGGCACCGTTGCCTCGCGGAATCTGATCCGTGCGGCCCAGGGCATGCTTGAGCATGCGCAGCCGATCACCGTCCTCGGTGACTTCGGCACGCAGCGCGAGATGCCGCAGAACTCGACCGACACCCTGGTCTTCCGTCGTACCCTGCCGTTCGGTGCGTCGACCACGGGCACCACGATCGAGGACTCGTCCCGCTACGTCGGCACTCCCGACATCACCGCGTCGAACTTCGTGCTGGCCGAGGGCGTGACCCCGAACGCGAACACGATCTCGTTCCAAGACGTGACCGTGCAGCTGCAGCAGTACGGCGTGCTGTTCAAGTACAGCTCGAAAGTCGAGCAGCTGTACGAAGACGACATCCCGGGCGAGATGGTCAAGCTGACCGGCGAGACCCTGGCCGAGGTGATGGAGCTGGTGCGCTACGGCGTGCTGAAGGCCGGCTCGACGGTTGTGTACGCCAACGGCTCCAGCCGCTCGGCGGTCAACACCGCAATCAGCCTGAACGCGCTGCGCAAGTCCGCGCGGACCCTGGAGTCGAACCGTGCTCGCCGCGTGACCTCGCGTCTCGCCCCGGGCGTGAACTTCGGCACCCGTGCCGTGCAGCCCGCGTACATCGTGTTCTGCCACACCGACGCCGTCGCTGACATCCGCAACCTGCCGGGCTTCACCCGCGTGGAAGAGTACGGCTCGTTCAAGCCGATTCACGACCGCGAAGTCGGCGCCTGCGAGGACTTCCGCTTCATCTCCTCGCCGCTGCTGAAGTCGTTCGCGGCCGCGGGCTCGGGCACGCTCAACGGCATGCTGTCGGTGGGTGGCGCGAACGTGGACGTCTACCCCTTCATCATCATCGGTGAAGACTGCTGGGGCCAGGTTGCGCTCAAGGGCATGTCGGCCATCAAGCCGATCGTCCTGAAGGCCAGCCAGACCAACCACGCCAACCCGCTTGGCCAGTTCGGCTACGTGGGCGCGTCCACCTGGTTCGCGACCGTCCGCCTGAACGACGCCTTCATGGCCCGTATCGAGGCCGGTGTGACCGCTCTGTGATGACCTGGGGCCCGGGCAACCGGGCCCCTACTCAACAAGGAATCCACCATGAGCGAAAGCATCAATGTTCGGATGGCCAAGGTGCCTGACCTCCTCACCTCGCGTGAGATCCGTCAGCTCTTTGACTCCATCCTCCTCGACCTCGCGGCCCTCAAAGAGGCGATCAACACGCATACCCATGACGGCGTCACCGTCGGCTCTGGCACCTCGGGTGCCGCCAACGCCGGCACGATGGGCACTCTCAACACGACCGATTAAGGAGTCACTCCATGAGCTACAACATCGAGCAAGTCAACAGCGGCTATGCGTCGCTGACCGCCGCCGGCCTGGCCGAAGGCACCAACGCGGCCACCTTCAAGACCGCTAACACGCTGACGTTCACCAACAACGGCGTGTTCAAGTCCAAGTCGGCGACCGACAACCTGGCCTTCTCTTCGGGTCACACCGCGCT
>Ga0222713_10000858_pt1 | contig 34917 bp, 53 predicted proteins | sample C33_649DmetaG_FD_165061 | JGI IMG/M metagenome (GOLD analysis project Ga0222713, IMG submission 165061) | Estuarine water microbial communities from San Francisco Bay, California, United States - C33_649D | ecosystem: Environmental > Aquatic > Marine > Unclassified | place: USA: California... | reverse complement strand
CTTTTCCAAAAAACGTGTTGGGTGCAGTCACATTGAGTTCTCCTTACGGCGGTGCAGAGAATGCCGATTATGCCAAATATTTTTTACCGTTCAGCAGACTGTTACGTGATATTGGTCCTAATAGTGCGCCTATGAAATCAGCCAGCAAGATTCGCATACAACATCCTTGGTTAAACATTGTGACCACCCGCGGCGATAGTCCGTGGATCATGCAGCCAAATGACGGAGTGGTAACCATCAACAGCATGCGACATCGACCCGAAATGCAGTTTGAAGAATTGTATATCAACCATTATGAAGTGGTAATGAGTCCCAAAACAGTTGATATCATCAAAGAGTTCGTGTATAATATTAAATAGCAGTATACTCAAAGAGATTATTATGAAAAAGATTTTGATAACAATTATTGCTACATTGGTACTAATTGCAGCAATGGTTGGCTCAGCCTATGCTGGCGGATACGGACGCGGATATAACAATGTTTACAACAATGGTTATAACCGTGGCTGGAATAATAACTGGAATTGGGGTGCTGCTGCATTAGGTGGTGCCATCATAGGCGGTGCACTGGTATATGGTGCAAGACCTTACTACGCACCACCTCCAATATACTATGCACCTCCGCCACCTGTTTATGAACCACCCCCGACGGTATATTACACACCCCCTAACACCTATGTGGATCCTAATCCAGCACCAGTCTTGTACTGGGATAGCGTGTGTCAATGTTACAGATAAGGAAGCAATATGGCTTATTCAAACAAAGTTTTAGATCATTATGAAAATCCCCGCAACGTGGGATCGTTTGACAAGAACGATCCAGATGTTGCCACAGGCATGGTAGGAGCACCAGCTTGCGGAGATGTAATGAAACTACAGATCAAAGTTCTAGACGGCATTATTACAGATGCAAAATTCAAAACATACGGCTGCGGTTCGGCCATTGCCAGTAGCTCATTGGTTACTGAATGGGTCAAAGGGAAAACTCTTGACCAAGCAGCGACAATTAGAAATACTGAAATTGCTCAAGAACTCGCGCTCCCGCCGGTTAAAATACATTGCAGCATCCTTGCAGAAGATGCTATCAAAGCCGCAATAGCAGACTACAGAACTCGACATGATAACCATAACTGAAACAGCAGCAAAGAAGATTGTCAGCAACATTACCAAGCGTGGCGCAGGCGTGGGCATTAAAGTAGGTGTAAAAACTACAGGATGCTCGGGCTTGGCCTATGTGTTGGAATATGTGGATCAAGAACCTGTGACTCGTGACTGGTTCCGATATGAGCAGGATGGTGCAGTAGTGTGGGTAACAGGTCGAGATTTAGTATACATGGACGGCTTGGAAATTGATTACACACGTCAAGGTCTCAACGAAGGCTTTGATTTTAAGAACCCCAAGGAAGCAGCCCGTTGCGGCTGCGGTGAAAGTTTTACAATCTAAATGATAACACAACGATATGATTATGCGCCCATCAGCAGAACCACTGTTGATGGCAAAAGACATTACTGTTTGCCCGACGGCAAGAAAGTACCCAGTGTAACAACCATCCTGGATCGTACCAAGCCACAGGAAGCCAGGGACGCACTTGCCAACTGGCGTAAGAATGTAGGCGAACAACGTGCGCAGCAAATCACTACAGAAGCAGCTAATCGTGGCACACGCATGCATGCCTACTTGGAAACTTATGTAATGATGGACGAAATGAAACCCTTGCCCGGCAACCCATTTGCGCACCCTAGTTGGTTCATGGCTGCTGAGATCATCCTGCAAGGATTACAACACGCTACAGAATTCTGGGGCACAGAAGTTCCTGTATATTATAGTGGGTTATATGCCGGTACCACAGACTTGGTGGGTAAATGGAAAGATAAACCTGCCATCATGGATTTCAAGCAAAGCAACAAGGTCAAGAAGCGGGAATACATCACTGATTACTTCTTACAGTTGGCAGCATACGCACAGGCTCATAACGAAATGCACGGAACAGACATCAACACCGGTGTTATTTTGATGGCTGTGCAGCCCAAACTGTTGGAAGACCAATCATACTCCAAACCCCAGTATATGGAATTTGTCATAGAAGGTGACGAATTTGACTACTGGACCAATGAATGGACTAAACGAGTTGAGCTGTACTATCTAACAGCATAAATACCTGATCAAATAGGTATACGTAAATGGCCATTGTACAAATCTCTAGAATTACCAACCGTAAAGGGTTAATAGAAAACCTGCCGCAGCTGGCCGGCGCTGAATTGGGCTGGGCTGTCGATACACGCCAATTGTTTATTGGTAACGGTACACTACAAGAAGGTGCTCCAATAATTGGAAATACTGAGATCCTGACAGAATTTTCAGACATTACAGCAGTCAGCAACTACACCTACAAAGACATTGCAGTTGGCTATGCAGCACAAACAGGGCCTACAACCAGCAATCCAGTGGTGCGCACAGTACAAGCCAAACTAGACGACTTTGCAGATGTTAGAGATTTTGGTGCTGTTGGTGATGGCGCCGCAGATGACACAGCAGCCATTAATCGTGCCTTGTTCCAATTATACTGTGTGGAAGCCAACACACAGATCCGTCGTACTTTGTATTTCCCAGCAGGAACCTACAAAATAACAGAAACTATCATTATTCCTGCCTATGCTAAACTGGTAGGCGAGGGTGCAAACTGTACTACAATTTATTTAGATACCAGCAGCGATATTTCCAGCTTGAGCGCATACGTGGCTCGCTACGGTGATAGCCTGCAACAAACAGGTGTCAACATTGGCAACAACGGTGCCACTGCTCCTACCAACATTGAAATCTCGTCAATGACATTTGAAACTGTAGAAGTCACAGATGTATTCTTAGTCGAAGATGCCACACAGTGTTATTTTGACAGTGTGAACTTTGTGGGTCCGCTGACCACTGCTGATATCATTGCTACTCCCAGTGCTGACAACATTGCTGGCGTGCGTTTTGCCAGCACAGTCAGTTTGGTGTGTAATCAAATCACATTTGACAAGTGCCGCTTCCAAGGCTTAACATACGGTATCAACACAGATCAAGAAATCAACTCTGTCACGGTCAGCAACGGTGCATTTGTCACACTGTACCAAGGCATATCACTAGGCACAGGTGCTCCTGTCAACGGTGGCGCCACAGGCTTCCGTGCTGTGCAAAACTTGTTTGACGAAATTTATTCTGAAGGCATTATATATGACAATGTTGATCTCAATGTGTCAGCTTATAATGTATTTTACGATGTGGGTAATCAATATTCATCTAGCCCTGTTACACCAGTGATATTGTTTGGCAACGACAACAATGCATCGATCAGCGACATGTTTGAACGTGACGATGTTGATGCACAGATTGAGCCCAGAGTTGAAGTTACAGGTTCCGCTACCACTACTGGCACACAAATTCAAGTGGGTCACTATGCCAGAGAGAATGGTAGAATTTTTACCCTAGCTGACAATCAAAGCAATCAACCTATTTTTACAACCGACACATCCACTATCAAAGCCTACGAGATGACCTACACCATCACAAGAAACACTGTGGTGCGGTTTGGAACGCTAGTAGTCACAGCAGGATCTGTATCGCCGGCAGTGAGTTACGCCGATGAATACACCGAAGATGCCAGTTCGGGTATTACTCTAAGTGTAACAAGATCGGGAGATGTAGTCAGCGTACTTTATTCAAGTACATCAACAGGTTTATCCGGAACCATAACATATTCCTTAGCACGACTAGCTTAATGTGGAAACACCTGTATCAAGAAAGACTTGCTGATTGGTATCATCTTCGGCAAGCAGCCTCTGCGGTAGAACTCCCTGCACAATTACAACTGATCAACACCTGGTGGTTTCGCGCACCCATTGTCAATCGAGTAGTAACGTGGGACAACCCTGCTGAATGGCCAACTCCATGGGATTTATTAGTGAATAGCGGCTATTGTGATCTTGCAAGAGCCCTAGGTATAGTGTATACTTTACTACTGTTGGATCGTCAGCTATATACTGATCTTGAGATCATTTTGACAGGCCAAGACAATTTAGTCCAGATCGACTCTGGGAAATATATATTGAATTGGGCTCCTGGTGAAGTGTTAAATATCAACTCAACATCTCTCACTGTGCTCCGACGTATCGACAGTAAAGATTTAGCAAGTTTTTTACAATAAGCGACAAATGACAATTCAAGTTCAAAAAAGAAACGGTAATCGTGAGCCTTTAAACATCGATAAATGGCAAGCGCAAATTACCAAAGTTTGCAGTGGCATAGCAGACGTAAGCCAATCGATGATAGAAATCAAAAGCCAACCGCATTTTTACGATGGTATTACCACAAAAGAGATCGATGAAATAACTCTACGTGCTATTGTGGATTTGATTGATGTAGAATCCAATCCCGATGTAGGACAAACCAACTATCAATACGTGGCAGGTAAGCAACGCTTATCGATGCTGCGCAAGGATGTATATGGATCTTATGAGCCTCCTCGCCTGTACGAAATCGTATGCCAGAATGTAGCAGCAGGTGTGTATACCAGTGAACTACTAACCTGGTACACAGAGGATGACTGGAATCGCATGGACGATATAATCGATCATGATAAAGATGAACAGTATGGATATGCTGCAATCGAACAGCTGATCGAAAAGTATCTGGTACGCAATCGTACTACAAAAGAAACTTACGAAACTCCACAAGTACGTTATATGGTTGCGGCAGCAACAGTCTTTCACAAAGAAGAGCCAAACAGTGCTCGTATGAAATACATCAAGGAATATTACAATGCGGCGTCTGACGGTCTTTTTACTCTTGCCACTCCTGTTCTGGCCGGGTTGGGAACTCCAACTAAACAGTTCAGTAGTTGTGTTCTTATTCGTAGTGATGACAATCTTGATAGCATCTTTGCTTCAGGAGAAATGATGGCCAAGTATGCCGCCAAACGTGCCGGCATTGGTCTTGAGATTGGACGACTACGTCCACTTGGCGCACCTATTCGTGGCGGCGAGATTCAGCACACAGGCATGATTCCATTCTTGAAGAAATGGTTTGGTGACCTACGTAGTTGCAGTCAAGGAGGTATTCGTAATGCAAGTGCTACAGTTTTTTATCCTATTTGGCATTACCAGTTTGATGATCTTATTGTCCTTAAGAACAACCAAGGAACAGAAGAAACCCGAGTCCGTCATATGGATTATGGGGTTGTGCTTAGTGCTTTCTTCTGGAAACGATTTAAAAACAAAGAAAACATAACTTTCTTTGATCCCAATGAAGTGCCCGACCTACATCAAGCGTTCTACAGTGATACAGCTAAGTTTGAAGATCTGTATGTACGGTACGAAAAACGCAAAGATCTACGCAAGAAAACAATGAGTGCCGAAGAAGTATTCAAGTCAGGCCTGCTCAAAGAACGCACAGATACAGGACGCATTTACCTTGTGTTTATTGACAACGTGATGAACCAAGGTCCGTTTGATCCTGAATATCACACAATCTATCAAAGCAACCTGTGCTGTGAAATTTTATTGCCTACCGTACCATTCCAACGTCTTGATGATGACCAAGGTCGTATTGCGTTATGTACATTGGGTTCGATCAACTGGGGTGCGTTCCGTAATCCCGAAGATATGCGTCGTGCTTGTAGGATCTTACATCGCAGTCTTAATAACATATTGGACTATCAGGACTTCTTGTCGATCCAAAGTAAACTCAGTAATGACGAGATCCGTCCCTTGGGTATTGGAATCACTAACTTGGCTTATTGGCATGCCAAGCGTGGGCTCAAATACGGCGATGCTGATGCCCTAGCAGATGTCAAATCATGGATGGAACATCAAGCCTTTTATCTAACAGAAGCCACAGTTGAATTGGCTCGCGAACGTGGCGCATGTGCGCACAGCGATCGTACACGCTACGGACAAGGTAAGTTTCCTTGGGAATTACGGGCACAAGGTGCTAACGAATTAACTGACTTTGCCCCGGAACTCGACTGGGAAACACTACGAGCACAGATGAAAGAACATGGTGTACGCAATGCAACTCAAATGGCCATTGCCCCTGTTGAATCCAGTAGTGTTGTTATCAACAGCACCAACGGTATCGAGTTGCCCATGAGCTTGATCACTGTCAAGGAATCAAAAGCCGGCTCGCTGGTACAAGTTGTACCTGAATACCAGAAACTAAAGAATCGATATCAATTGATGTGGGAACAGACTGACTGTGTTGGTTACTTAAAGACAGCAGCAGTTCTAGCTGCCTATGTTGATCAAAGTATTTCAACAAATACATTCTATAATCCAGCACACTGGGCTGATCGTAAAGTACCAACTACCTTGATTGCTCGCAACTTGATGCAGGCACATGCATGGGGATTGAAAACATTCTATTATAGTTTGATTAACAAACAAGGTAGCAAGATGGCAGCAGAAGATGCTCCTAGAATGACTGACGAACAAAAAATGTGGACTAATTTAAAGTCGCCGGTAATGCCAGATTATGAAGAAGAAGATTGCGAGGCCTGTAAACTATAATGCTTGAAACTATTTGTGACATAATGGTAGACGCTTACAAGCGTAATTGGATTACTAGTCGTGACGGCAATGTAAGTATTCGTCATCACGACCGTGATCACTTTTATATTACACCGTCGGGTGTGCGTAAGCAAACCTTACAGCCCGATCAGTTTAAGAAGATTGGTATAACAAGACGCCCTGACGAAGATACTGGATGGGTTGTATTGCCTTATACTGATATCAGTGAGAAACTCATACCCAGTGGAGAGATACCCTTGCACTTTGGTCTACAGAAAGAAATGGGGCAACATCGAGACGATGTTCGTGTGGTTGTTCATGTTCATCCCACTTACTGTATTGCTGCTATGCATGCCGGGATTGACCTTAGCAGAATCAGCGATGCGTTTCCAGAACTGAATCGTTATACCAGAGTTGCACCCAATGTGGGCGACGTGCCTCCTATCAGTCAAGAGCTTGCTGATCAGACTTTAGAAAAATTGCAGATAGACCGACACGGAAATGTACCATTTGATATCATAGGAATCAAAGGACACGGAGTAGTTGCTATTGATACCAGTCCGTGGCGTGCATACGAACATATCGAACGACTAGAACATATTTGCAAGATTGTACTGGCGTCGGGCAATTATGGAAAGTAAAAAGTTTGCCTGGTGGCCTGTTACTGTAACCAGCGGCAAACTAATATGGTTATGTACCTACCATCAGCATAAATCACTGTACGATAAACACACTGGACGACCTCCTTTAAACAATTTATACTTTACTTGGACTGAAACAGCTAAAGAAAAAACATGGAGATTGTTAAAAGAAAGTGCAGTACATAATAGAAACGTATGGAACGAACACGAATTGATTAAAGAAGATAAAATATGAGCAAAGCACAATACAATTTGAAAACAAAAACAGATTACTTAAATCGCAAGATGTTTCTGGATCCAGCAGGCCCGGTTACTATCCAACGCTTTGAAGAAGTCAAGTACAACAAGGTTGCCAACTTTGAAACTACAGCACGTGGTTTTTATTGGGTACCAGAAGAGATCAGTCTTACCAAGGACGCCGGCGACTTCAAGGACGCCAGTGATGCTGTCAAGCATATCTTCACCAGTAATTTGTTGCGACAAACAGCACTAGATAGTTTACAAGGACGAGGTCCTGCGCAAGTGTTTACACCATGTGTAAGTTTGCCTGAACTGGAAGCACTAATGTATAACTGGAGCTTCTTTGAAACCAATATTCACAGTCGTAGCTACAGTCATATCATTCGCAACATTTACAACGTGCCTAAGGATGTGTTCAACACAATTCACGATACTGAAGAGATTGTTGGTATGGCCAGTAGCGTAGGCAAATACTACGATGCATTGCATAAGCTCAATTGCTGTAAAGAAGCAGACTTGTATGTACAAGAAGATGGTCATATCAAAGCCATTTGGCTAGCACTACATGCTAGCTATGCCTTAGAAGCATTCCGCTTTATGGTCAGCTTTGCTACAAGTTTGGCCATGGTCGAAAATCGTATCTTCATTGGCAACGGCAACATCATCAGTTTGATTCTACAAGACGAACTGTTACACAAAGGTTGGACAGCTTTCCTGATCAATCAAGTGGTCAAAGAAGATCCACGCTTTGCACAAGCCAAAGCTGAATGCGAAGCTGAAGTTTACGAGATCTACAAAGATGTTATCCGTGAAGAAAAAGATTGGGCTGTGTACCTGTTTAAGAAAGGTCCTGTGATTGGACTCAATGCCAACATTTTAATGGACTTTGTAGACTACACAGCAGTGGATGCACTCAAACAGATAGGTATCAAATACCAAGGTACAGCACCTCGCTCAACGCCAATTCCGTGGTTCAACAAGCACACTGACATACACAAGAAGCAGTCGGCTCTGCAGGAAACTGAATCAACAAACTATGTAATTGGTGTCATGAGCGACGAGCTTGATTACGAACAACTACCAAATCTATAATCATGCCAGTTGCACAAGAATTTGTCTACAAGACTCAAGATGGCCAACCAGCTATACCACTACATAAATGGATAGAAACTTTGTCTATGGTCGAACAAGCTCAGTTTCGTGCTGCCGAATTACGGCAGTTTGATTTGAGAGATCGAGCCATTGCTCGCGGGGATCTTGTAGTAGTCGAAGGCACAGGTACTGTCAATGACAGAGTGTATGTTTGGAAAGACGAAGTCACAGCCGCGCAAGGAAAAGGAACAGATTCTGAGTGGTTGGCATTTTTCATGCGATATCAAACAGAAAATGGTATCATATTTGAAGTAGTAAACAAATCTTTATAATACTTTCAGTATTGGAAAATTATTAAATGAAAATTGCAGTAGTAGGAGCAGGTATCAGCGGCGTTATGGCTGCTTACTATTTGGCCAAGTCGGGCCATAAAGTCACAGTTGTAGATCAAGAACGGTATGCCGCCATGCGCACCAGTTATGCCAACGGTGCGCAAGTGTCTGTGTCAAACAGCGAAGTTTGGAATACATGGAGCAATGTAAAGAAAGGCATCAAATGGATGCTGCGCAAGGATGCACCTTTACTGATACGCCCTACATTTGAATGGGCCAAAATCAAATGGATGACCGAGTTCCTTTACCATACACTACGAGGTGACTATGCCAAGAACACAGCGGAAACCATTCGCTTGGGGCTTGAATCGCGCAAGTTATATCAAGACTTAATCAACGAAGAAGGTATTGAAAATTTTGATCAGGTCACGTGCGGTATTTTGCATTTTTACAAAGATCAAAAATACTTTGACGCAGCCATACAAGCACGAGAATTGTATGAATCAAACGGGTGTGAATGGAGTATCATGGACGCTCAAACTGTTGCTGACACAGATCCACGTCTCTTAGCCAGCGGTATCTTAGGCGGTGCTTGGACTGCCGGTGATTGGGTTGGCGACATGCATAAATTCTGTCACGAACTGTGCCGTGTGTTGAAAGATAAGTACGCGGTTGAATTTCATTATGATTCCCGACTAGACAGCTTGGAATCTCTGTCAATACAGTATGACGCAGTGGTAGTGTCGGCCGGAGTTGGGTCAGTTGAGTTGGCTCGTAGCATTAGCGATTCGTTGCCTATCTATCCTGTCAAAGGCTACAGCATTACCATCAACAATGTTGATCCTAGACTGTTACCCAAGACCAGTTTGTTGGATGATCAAGCCAAAATAGTAGCTTCTCCCTTGGGCAACAGACTGCGTGTGGCTGGCACTGCTGAACTCACCGGTGAAAACTATGACATACGCAAGGACAGGATCCAACCCCTGTTGAATTGGGTGCATGAAAATTTACCACAAATCAACACACATGATTATCAATCTTGGGCCTGTCTACGTCCCATGACTCCCAACATGATGCCCATAGTGCGCCAAAGTCAAACAGACTCGCGGGTGTTCTATCATACTGGGCATGGACATTTGGGATGGACAGTTAGTCCTGCAACTGCAAAACACTTGACACACCTGATTGAAACTGCTATAATCTAAACTAGGAAATTGATATGTTAACAGTATACACAAAAAATAATTGCCCCTATTGCGATCGTGCAAAAACACTGTTGGAAAGCCGCGGCGTAGCATACCAAACCATTAATCTTGAAGAACAGCCGGATGCACGTGGCTTTTTAGTAGACCAAGGTTTGCGTAGCGTGCCACAAATTTTCAACGGCGACACACTATTGCAAGGTGGCTATCAGGGTTTAGTAGCACAACCTGAGAACTTTTGGACACAACTTAAAGGATAACGATGAAGATCGAAAAAGACGAAATATTGGTTTTTAAATTAAACAGTGGCGAAGAGCTGATTGCCAAGATTGTAGAAGTAACCGATGGCATGTTTATTTTGAAACAACCCGTCAGCATGGCACCAACTCAACAAGGCCTGCAAATGATGCCCAGCATGTTCAGTGGCAACTTGGACAAGGAAATTGTGCTGTATGGCGCAGCCGTTTCCATGATTGCTGACGCCAAGGATGATATCAAAACCAAGTATATTGAAGTAACAACCGGCGTAGTAGTACCGCCGGAAAAGAAGATCTTGGTAGGTTAAGCGTTGCGCCGAAACAGGAAAAACAATCTGTCTTGATCCTGTTTAAGCGTTTCTAGAGTTAGGTTGTATTTTTTAGCCAACTCATAAGCAACATCAAAGGACCATGGAAATATATCAACCCATGGTCCATTTTTGTGACTATGTCCAGGGTTACAACGCATCCATAAATGACCACCCGGTGCCAACAGATTTACAGTGGCACTAAAGCGTTCTTCGATGTCCTCTCGACTGTTGAAGTTGATGGATCCCAACGCAATCACATGATCAAAGCTGGCTGGTTCCACATGATAGTCCATGATGTCAACTTGGAAGTCGGCACAGTTGTTGTAAGGATCAATACCAATCAAATTTGGAATACGCCCTTTGAATGGATTGTATCCGCAACCTATGTCTAATACTTTGCGTGGATTTGCACGACAAATTTCTTCGGCAATACGATATCCAGTCCAATGATATCTTTCAGTTCTGGGTTTCCAAATTTCTCCAAAAAACCACATCAAGTAACGAACATCTGTGCGTTCTACCAGTTGTGCTAGGGTGCCTTCTAATTCAACAGGTACACCAAACGTAGATTCCAAATCTTGTTGAAATTTCAATTTACGTGCCGGAGTCCACGGCAAATCGTCTAATTTTGTCTTGCCACTAAACGCTACACGAATTTCGTCATATTTGGCTAAATGAAAGGTATCTTTCATTTTTTCTAAAATGTGATTAAAAATTTTGCTATTCATAAAAATTTTCTCTAAAAAGATAAATAAAATTACAAAAGCATAAAAATTTATGCACTTGTTTTATTATCAAGTTATATATCATATTTTTCACAAGGAAACAAAAAATGAAACGTTTTATCTCTGCCCTGTTATTGGCAGCAATATCGGTTATGCCTCTGACATCTGCGGCATGGGAACCCACTAAACCTGTTAGTGTTGTTATTGGTTTTCAGCCGGGATCTGGCAATGAAGTAGGATTTAGAGTGTTAGCAGCCGAAGTAACCAAGGCCAATCCCAATGCCAATTTTTTAATAGAACTCAAACCTGGTGCTGACAGTGTGATCGCCAGTAATTATTTGTATGAAGCCAAACCTGATGGTTACACTATTAGTGTTCCCAGTTATGTTGGCACTTACATCACCAATGATATTTGGCAAAAAGATATCAAGAAATTCAAATACAACAGTTTTTCCAGTGTAATGGGCATGGGCAAAAGTCCTTTGACTATTGTGGCCAACCCCAAGAGCAAAATCAACACGGCTGCTGAACTAGCAGAGCTGGTTAAAAATACCAACAAACCAGTTACTTTTGCAGTGGGATCAGGTGCACATCGTATGACATTTGAATATTTCATGTGGAAAGCACAAGGCAACAAAGATCTTGTTAAATTTGTACAATATCAAGGCCCATTACAAGCAGTTTCAGCCACTGCTAGCGATGCCGGTATAGAGTTTGGAATCATGCCCATCAGCATTGCACTACCTTTGGTGCAGGCCGGCAAAGTCAAAGTGATTGGTATCACAGGCGATCAAAAATTAGCCAAATTACCTGAAGCAGAACCAATCAAAGTAGGCGGAAGTTACATTGATATCTATGCAGCATGGTCACTGGTACTGCCTCCAAACGCACCAGCAGAGATTGTAGAATGGTATCGCCGGGCATTCACTGCTGCTATGTACACTCCAGCAGTGAAAAAATACTACGAAGACAATTTAATTATTGCTGTACCTGCAGAAATGACACCTGCTGGATTTGATCAGCATATTGAACACTTGCGTAGTATTTGGATGCCACTGGCTGATCAAGTTGACCTAATAGGAAAAAAATGAAATATATCTTTATGGCAGGTGCCCCAGGAAGTAAATGGTCCAGCGTAGCAAAGAACATTTACTTCAGTTCCAGTATTGACCGCAGTGATGCTAGTGCGGCACGTGAGTATTGGCATAGTGCATGGGGAGAACCACAACTCATGCACTTGGGTGCATACTTTGATCCTGGTATGGAGTTTGGTGGATTTTTTGATAGATTATCTGACTACAGCAAAGAAGAATGTGAAGCAGAATTTGATCGTCCATTCTCGGGAGAAGGTGTGCGTATTGTCAAGAGTCATGTTTTTGCACACCACATTGATTTTCTAAAAAAACACTGGCCTGATTCACCAGTTATTCTGGTACATCGCTGTGACGATGCCTGTCTGGGCTGGTGGGTCAAGTGCGGTCATTTCAATATCACTTACCCTAAATATGAACAGTACTATGTGGATCTTCGACACATGGCTCGAATCATTGCAGATCAAAATAGAGATATTATGGCAGCGTGGAAAGGCAGTTATTACATTGGAGACAACCTGACTTTGGCAAGGACCTTGGGCATTGAACCACCACCTATGGAATATTATCAAAGTTACAAAAAATCAGACATTGAGGTAACTGTGGTATGATGAGCTCATGGGACGAAACTAAAAAACGCAGTCAATATCATTTTGATAATCGTCGTTTTGATCCTGATCAAGATCGTGTTGTGCGTCTGGGATTTATCCAGCCATGTTGGGATTCAGAGTTGGCAGACATTGTGGCCAACTCGAGATCTGCTACCTGGCGCACACGTGGTGCTGCGGGTAAAATACGACCCGAGGAAGAACTGGCTGCAGAAGATTATGACCTAGAACGCGAAGGATACGGAGCAGATTATGTCATCACCAATCTAAACTGGGCAATTCCTCCTGTGTTGCAAGAGATTGCTGACCGCTTTGCCTTAGAAGATTCCATGGCTCGTATTCACGTGCAAATGCCTGGTCAAGTTTGGAACTTGCACCTAGACAAGTTGGAAAAGTGGAATCCCGACAATCCCAACAGTGTGCTGCGTGTGCAAATACAGCTGACTGATTGGGAATCTGGACAGTTTTGGAGTTATGGCAACTACTGCCATAGCCGTTGGCGTGCTGGCGAAGTGACCACATTTGATTGGCAAAATCTTCCACATGCCACAGCCAATGCCAGCCACCATCCCAGAGTAACACTGCAAGTAACTGGTGTGCAAACACCTGCTACTGTACAGTATCTTGCACAGTTGGCCAATACATAATACACCTATATTTCTCTCGATAAATATACAACTTACGAGAGAAATACTATGCCAGCAGTAGCAAGACAAGGTGATGCCGGAGCTGTACATTGCAGTGGATACACAATTTCTACCGGATCCCCGGATGTTTTTGTTGACGGGCGTCCTGTAGCCCGTGACGGTGATTCCAGCACAGTGCATCAAAAACCACAGGGCAACAAGTGTGTACCGCATGTGAGTAAAATTATAGCTCGCAGCAGTTCTGTTTTTGTAAATGGAAAGCCCATTGCCACTGTGGGCGATCGCATGAGCGAATGCACACAAATAATTCAAGGCAGCGAAAGTGTCTCTATTGGATAATAAATGAGTCAAGGTCCCTATAGTTCAGTAATGTTAATTGCCACTGACGGCCTACTACAAAATCAAGGTCTTGCAATCAGCGGCAATCTAACAGTGGCCATTAATGCTTATACCAGTACCACTGCGGTCAGCAGCTACCTCAGCATACTGTCTACTGCATTTGCTAATGTGGGCGTAGGCAATGATCAAATTACTACCAGTACTTTTAGTTCGTTACAAAGCCTAGCTGCTAATACTTTGCCTGCCATTACTGATGCAGTGCCTGCTGCTTATGCCAACACCTTGCCCATTGGCAACAGTGCCGCAGGGTTCTCAGGCCTGGTGAGCACACAAGCAAATCTAATCTTGGGCAACGGAGACCTGGGAAAGTTTGCTCAGGTGTACGGCCAGTGTCAAGGCTATATTGCGCAAAACAATCCCATTATTAACAGTGTAAAAAATTCCGCAGTGCTGGATACGACCTTTACCAGCATGAACAGCATAACCACAGGTGGTATCAGCGACATCAATCGTAATCTGCCAGCGTTCGGAGCTGATCTAACCAAGTTGGGAACTGCTTGGGCTTTGAACAAGTTACCAGTGTTTGGATATCCTTGGGTGCTGTTGTATCAAATGTCGCAGGCCGGCGGTATCATGCCAGAGTTGACACAACAGTTAATCAATACTGGAGTTACCATAGATGACCTTAGTTCCATACAACGCGGAACAGAAGTGGCTGGATCAGTGGACCTGTTGATTTATCAAGTCATGACCCAAGTTACAGGCGACCTACTAGATCAGGTCAAGCTGCTGTTGAGTGTAACCACCGAAAACTTGTCTACAATGGCCGACCTGTTGAATCCAGTAAAAAGCTTGCCCAATAGTTATTTAGGTCTAACCAATCTAACACCCACTGGCACTGATGTTACTCCCACTGCTACAGTGTTGAGCAATGTATATGTTTCTGCCAACACTATCAACAGTAATCTATTGTCAGTGTATGGTACCAGTCCAGCCTATGTTGGTTTGTCTAAAATTATTCCATCAGACCAGGCTCTAGCTGCGCAGGCCATTGCCAACAGTTTGCAACAGGTCAAAAACATTTTTCAACTGACCTTGCCGGTTTTGGCCAGAACAGTGACAGCAACCGAAACCAACTCAGGCCTGGGAGATATTACTGCGTTAACAAAACCTGTTCCTCCTGGCGTTGCTTCAAACATCAACAGCACTCTGGCCACAGGCACTGGACCCAACGGTACATTAACCTTGTTTGATTTCATGGGTGCCACTGCTGGCGTACCCTACACAGCTGAATTTACTTCGGTCACCAGTACCATAAACTCCATGCAATCGGCTAATGCTCTGTACACCCTAACCGATTCTACCTACGGTGTTTATACTGTAATGCAGGACACATTAGACGGTGATTACACCACTGTAATCAGTCCCAGCCCTATTGAAATCACCATCACTATTCCTTCCGGCTTGCCGGGAGAAGGTACATATGGCAACTTGGATGCTGCTTTCAGTACTGGTCTAATACCGGCTGCTGCCAATCTCATTGCCAACGTGGCCGCCAATAACGTCAGCAATGTCAGTTCCCTAAACACCAGCTTTACCACAATGGCACAGCAACTGAGTGCAGAAACAAACAACTTGGTCCTGGCACAGGTGACCTTCAGTGACCTAGCTGCCAATTCCAGAAGCAGCGTCATGAGCCTGAGTAGCAGTTTGCACGATATCGGAACAGATGTAGCACCCAAAGGTCAAAATGATTTCTTCACCGCCATTGCTGATACCAGTAATCAATACGGTCAAGCCATCATTGCCAGCTTTAGAGAAGGCAGAAATATCAAAGTTTTTGACAACGCTGGCATTGGATCTGATACTCAAATACCTGCAACCGCAGTATAGGTTGACCAGAAATACACCATTTAGTATAATATTTTTACGCTAAACAAATAGGAGTAGCAACTGTGGCATCAGGTGACAACTACGTGGATCACAAACGGAATTGTAACCGTTGTGGTACTGTTATGATCCAAGGCTGGTCACTGACTTGCCCGGCTTGCATAACCAACGAAAAACTCGAAGAACAAAACCGTATTCTATCACAACAATCTTCAGGCGGCTACTCCGTCGGAGGCGGTGGGTTTGGAGGCGGTTACAGCGATACTGCTCCTCCGCCATATGCACTTTACATAGTGTTTTCTGCCATATTTTTATGGATCCTAATAGGATTTTTATTCTTCCCGCACTGGGGAATAGTGACTTTTGTCAGCTTTCTTTGGACTGTTTTTAAACTGATAATCTCTATGGCCCTGGCAATACCGCTGGCTTTATATTGGATGTTGTTTTAACGCAACACTATTTTGGTTGACCAGAAATACCCAAAATGCTATACTGTTTTTACAGTAAACAAACAGGAGTAATAAATGGATTGGTTCAACAGCAACTACAGCGACAGCGACTTAGCAGAAATCCTCAGCGATTACAGCAAGTCAGTATTTGGCTTCCGTACTCGTATGTATGGCGAGGGTCGTTGCACACTGGCTCGTGAGCTAGAACAGCTGGACGCCACTGTGGCCCAAATGCGGGCTGATCCTGCTCAACGCGAAGCACTAATCGAGCAAGGCTGGATTTTCCCCGAAGAAAACCTCAGTCCTTTTGCAACCTGCAACAGTTAGGACACAGATGCTCAACACCATTCTAAAATGGACTGCCTGCCTTGTCACCCTGGGCGGTGCACTAACTACCAGCCTGCAGATGGATCCCATCAACATCTATCTTTTAAATGTGGGGTCCGTCTTGTACCTGACATGGGCCGTCCGTATTCGAGAAGCCAGCCTGATAGTGATCAATGCAGGATTGCTGTTGATTTATGTTGTAGGCCTGTTACATCGCCACCCGATTTAACTGTTGTATTTTGGCAACAACCAAAAAACGGTAGACCAGAAATCTACCATTTGCTATAATGTATGTACAGTAAACAAACAGGAGCAGAAAATGACTACAGCAACTTACTCAGCATTAACAGAACAAGAAAAACGCGAAGTTCGTATGTTTGGCGTGACTGAAGCAGGCATGCGTGAAGCAGTAGAGTCCAGCTCAACTTTCAAGTTCTCAGGGCCAGCAATGGTTGCGGCCAGTATGTTGAGTGACGCACAAGAAATGGTCAGCTATGGCCCGTATGATGGCGATACACTGGCTAACCTTTTGGAAGATCAGCGTCAGTTGTTGAATCGTGCCAAGTTTGTCCTGTTTGAATACTTGCCCAATCGGAGATAAAATGAAGCCAGTATGCCCGCACTGCAAGACCGAACTGAAGCCGTTTCGTTTCGAAGGCTACTACGATTCGTTCTCAGGTTGGTTTTGCCAGTGCAAGAAAATACCCAAGTCCGTCAAAATGTCCGGCAGCTATTCTGGATCACTTGATCCACACTATGAAAAAGTCATGGAGACTCAATAATGAAAACTTCTATTAGGAAATTTGTAGGAGTAGTGGTGGCAGCTACCATCGGCACATTCCTAGGCTTGATGGCATTTGTAGCCACCATGTCCTTGATTGAATTGTTTTAGTAAGTTTGATAAACGTTCCGGGCTAGATCTGATCTTTTCCTACTAAAAATGGTCCATCCCAAATCAGAGGGCCATCTAGTAGTGGATGATTCTTTCAAAAGCGGAACATATCTGGTACTACCAAAGTAAGTGTCATCTACCCAACGTCCAGTATCAGGAAATTGATGTATCTGCCACGCTCGGACTGATTCAACAGTGTGTGCTAGATCAGTTCCAGTCAAAGATGACCAGTGGTGCAAGGGATCCAATGCGGAACCCATGGCACACCAAGTACTTAAACACTGATATTGATTTTGGCCAGCAGTGAATTTTATGTTGTCGATCTCTTCATTGCGATTTCTTGCACCCAGCAGTAAAAAGTTAGAATTGTAGTATTCACCTGCGCCAGCCGTTTGTGTGTTGTTGGCCACTTGCCAAGGTCGGGTAAAATCAATAGAATCTTTTACAGCATGAGCACTGCGATCAGATTTTTTTATAATTTGTTTTGTTTCTAAATCCACCAAGACATTACGCACAAAGTAGTTATTTTTAATTCTGTCCCCAGAATACCATTGCTCAAAGTCAGCTCGGTTGTCGCTGGTGGCAGATACCAAGCCCAGCCAGCGATTGCGATAGGGCGCAAACTCTTCAGGCGTAAACTGTATACCCAAGAAGTAATCTGATGTATATCCAAAGTTTATTTTACCCATGTGTTGCCAAGCACCTTGGTTTAAATAAACCAATGCGCCTGATTGATCAAAAGCCTGGTACATGCGAAAACAACCTTGATACATGCGTGTGGGTTCTGTGACCCAATCTGAACCAACCCGAAAGGTCATTGCCCAAGTTTGGCGACGATCGTTTGTGCCCATTCCAGCAGTATCGATGGCATGTGGAGCATAACTGGCACTGGCTCCAGCAAAAAAGGTGTCTGATACAGGTGTGTAATCTGCGTAAGAATAATGAGTCATACAGTATTTATTGACCAAAAACACGGTCTTGTGTATAATACATTATATTAAACATTTGGACTTAAATAACATGTCAAACATCCTTACAGACGATGAAAAATTTAATGGACTACGATTGGCAGCTGATTGGATCCGAGATTTAGAGTCAAGCGATAGCCGTTTACACAAGGAATCGGTGATTGAAAAGGCATTGGTGGCAGCTCGGTTAGGCAGTGCCAATGCACAATGTTTCCTTTACAACTGCTACCTGGCTTACAATCCCTTTTTTGTTTATAACGTACGGCAGGTTCCTGAGACCCACGGTCTTGAGAATCAGCCCAACCCGTGGGTGCAGTTTTGGGCCCTACTAGAGGCCTTGCGTACTCGTAGCATCACAGGACATCGTGCTAGAGACGCCATAGCAGACCTCAGCCTACAGTTTGATTCACTAGAGTGGAACAACCTGTGCCGCAGAGTCTTGATCAAAGACCTACGCTGTGGTATTTCAGACAAGACACTCAACAAGGTGTTGAAAAACACAGACTGGGTGATCCCTACTTTTACTTGCCAGCTGGCACAAGACAGCAATGATCATCCGGCCAAGCTGAAAGGCACTAAACGCTTGGAAGTCAAGCTGGATGGTGTGCGTGTGATTGCCATTTGTTACAAAGAAGGCGGCGTTAACTTGTTCAGCCGCAATGGCAAGCCGTTTGCCAACTTTCCGCACATTGAAGAACAGTTGGGCTCTATTGCACGTGAACTCAGTATTGCGGCATTTGGACAGTATATGGACTTTGTGTTGGATGGCGAGATCATAGGTGAAAGCTTTCAAGCCTTGATGAAGCAGGCACAACGCAAAACCAATGTCAATGCTAGCGACAGCAAGTACTTTGTATTTGATGTCATGCCCAAGGCTGCATTTTTTGAAGGGCATCATAATGCACAACAATATAGACGCATTGAAACTCTGCACCGGATGTTTAATCGAGTTGATGATTCAACTCAAGCACCAGACGTACAGATCACTCCCGGTATTGAAGTTGATTTAGATACTGCCGAGGGACATGACGTCATGCGTCGCTATGCAGAAGATGCTGTGGCTGATGGGTTTGAAGGCATCATGATCAAGTCTATGGATGCACCTTACGAGTGCAGACGCAATAGTTCGTGGATGAAATGGAAGCCAGTGATCACAGTGGATCTAAACATTGTGGGATTCGAAGCAGGAACTGGTAAGAATAAAGGCCGTTTGGGTGCAATCGTTTGTGAAGGAGTAGACAATGATAGACATATTACTGTTAATGTTGGCAGTGGGCTCACTGATAGTGACCGCGATAGTTTCTGGGCAAATCGTGATCAGTTACTTGGTCGAGTGGTTGAAGTCAAAGCTGATGCGGTAACGCAAAACCAAGATGGAACGTATAGCTTACGGTTCCCACGCTTTGAACGCTTCCGTGACGCTCTCACAGGAGAGAAAGAATGAACGAACAAGTTGAACGTATGTGGGCCGATCCTAGATTCCAACTGCTTGCGGATATGGATCGGCTGCTAACTGGTGATAGAATCTGGGCTGGTATGGACTGGCATTATAATCCTATCCATCCTGTTAAGTATCGTCCCATGGCTGAACGTGTGCGCACTGCACTAGATGATCTTAAACGTGAATACGGTGTTTCGGAATGAACAAACGAACCGAAAAGATGTTAGAGAATTTTAGCGATCGAGAGATTCGCTATATCCTTCAATACGCTCTGGCGCATTTGGATAAGAGTTATGCTCCTGATGATGGCACACTTCAGGGATCCATTGTCAAGCGTATACAGACTATTATTATAGAGTCCCGCAAATGAACGCAGAACTGAAAGAACTAATGAACGAAACCTTCGGCAATTTGTGCGACCCACCGGAATGGATAGAAAGACTCGCCGAGTTAATTTGGAAAGAAGCATACGAACAAGGATACGATAAAGGTATGTCAGACGGTCAATGCGGATGCGGAGTATAAAGAATGAACGAACGAATTAAACGACTTGCAGAAGAAACCGAAGAACATCCTTATGCACTGCACACGATTGATTTGGAAAAATTCGCCCAGTCGATTGTGCGGGAATGTGCCAATTATATCAACGACCGCACACGAGACTGGGACGCCGAATTGCGATGGATCTTCAATGACGGGTCGGGAGATATGGCAGTTGATGTTGATAATTTATTAAATAGACATTTTGGACTTGAAGAATGAGTATAGAAAATTTGTTGTTATATCTTTTTATCGCTATTGTTACTGGTGTCGGTAGTGCATTATTTGTTTGTGGCATATACTATTTAATATTAAAATATTTTGGAGTTGAAGAATGACGCAAATTAATCATTGGATGGTAGCGTACTGTTATAAAAATGGAATTAAACTTCCACTTAAAAAATATATGTTACACGGTACTGATACTATAATGGTTAGTACAGATAATGGAAAAACTTTCGGCATGCTGAAAAATGATTATAAGGCTAGATATATTAAACGACATTTCGGAGTTGAAGGATGAACGATGGCAGATATCCAACTATGGAACATACTAAACGAACTTTCTGGGGTGCAACCAAAAGTATTCTTGAGATGATTTGGTATGTTCCACAAATAGTTTTTTGGGTAATATTTGATTATATTAGGTTAAAGAAAAAGAAAGAAGTGAAGAAAGTAGCAAAGAAAGCACCAGCTAAAAAAATAGCCAAGCCTAAAAAGAAAACAACTTAACCAAAAGCCACCGCAAGGTGGCTTTTTTGTGTTATACTACAAGAGTAGTGACAGGGCGCAATCATAGTAAATTCACGTACAGGCGAATCCGGAATTAGCCGTGGCTGTACGGGTGCGAGTTTGCTAGGTGTGGAACTGGCCAGTTTGGAATCCGACTGCTTGGGATCCAGACAAAACTTACGAGATGCGGTTGATTCAGCCTCTCCAAATAAGTGTAGGCCAAATTGGAACAGTCACAGTTAAAGCAAGAAGCTTTGCGTCTAAATGGAGACCTCTTATTATATGTCGATGTCAATGGAACCACTTAAAGTAACGTCCCAGTCACTACACCGTTTTTGGTTCCGGATTCATACACGAGAACAATGGTATTCAATAGTAAACGAATGCAGAAAGTTGTACGGAACCAGTTGGCGCACACAGCGTAATATACTGAAACGATTTAAAAAAACACAAAATTTTAACCGAACGATCCAACAATGGATACATCAACACATGCCGCATAAAATTTGGTTTGAAGTGCCGGATCCCTCCTTTGCCACTTGGATTTCTGTCAAGTACAGCATTGAAGTGTCCAGTGATCTCAAGCACTCCCGTCGGTAAATAATCAACTATGCTCTTAACTTATCTCATGCTTGCGGTAGCCCTTTGTCTCAGTGCAGTGGCTGCCTTTTATTCCATCGTTGGATTGACAGCGATTTTTGCCGCAAGTGTGATTCCTGTTGTGATCATGGGATCAATCCTGGAAGTGGCCAAGTTGGTGATCACGGTATGGCTACACGAATATTGGAGTCGTGTCAAATGGGCCATGCGATTATACTTGGTGCCTAGTGTAGCTATTCTGATGTTTATTACCTCCATGGGAATCTTTGGATTCCTCAGCAAGGCCCATATCGAACAAGTGGGTCAAGGACAAGAAAATGCCGCACAGCTACAACGCATCGAAGTAGAACTCAAACGCCAAACAGATATAGTTGAAAAAGCCGAAGCTCGCGCCAAGACACTAGAAACAACTGGTACTGGTGCTGATGCCAACGTCAATAGTCAAATCCGTACAGAACAAGACCGTATTGATGCTGCTCTGGCTCGTGTACAGCCGGCCATTGATGAACAGAACAAGATCATTGATGCACAGACAAAGATTTATCAAGATCAGATTGCCAAGATAGATCAACAGTCAGCACAGCTACAGACTTTTATTGATGCTAAAGAAATCGACAAAGCACAGGCCTTGGTAGGCACAGCAGTGGATGGCAACTGGGGTCCTGGCACTGCGGCTGCTGTAAGAAACTGGCAAGCTGTCAGAGCTCGCGAACGTGCAGCGGCTGTGGAGAAACTAGAACAAGCCAATAACAATCCCACTATACGAGCTGCTAGAGAAGAAATTGCTCGTGTGCGTCGCACTGTAGAAACGCAAGTGGCCGAATCGAATCGTCTGATTGATCGCTTACGCAACCAGTTGGGCAAAGGTGATACTGCATCAGTTGAAACACTGGTTAACGAACAACAACAACGTATCAACGTAGCCAACTTAGAAATTGAAAAACTTACCCGAACCAAGTATGAGTTACAGGCAGAGTTTCGCAAGCTAGAAGTTGAAGTAGGCCCTATCAAGTACATTGCTGAACTCATATACGACACTACAGATCAAACCATATTGGAAAAAGCTGTGCGCTGGGTCATTATCCTTATTGTTGCCGTATTTGACCCGTTGGCAGTAATGATGTTGTTGGCTGCTACCGAAAGCCGTTCTTGGATACGCGGTGTTATGCCGCCCCCACCCGTACTGCCCCCACCCGTACTGCCCACACCACAAGATCTGCCCCGTGCTCGTTATGAGCCTGTGCCCAAGCGACCGAGAAACCGTGTGCGACGTAGAAGACAAGCTCGACTTGAAGCACTCGATAATTTGAATCAAAAAAAAACTGAGACAGTTCCGGAAGAAGAAGTAGGAGAGTACCCTGAAGAAACTGCTGCGGTCAAAGAAGCCAAACGTAAATGGAAAGCCGACAATCCTGACAAAACTCTAAAAGAACAACGACAACTGTTGGCACAAGGACAAATAGATCATTTGCCTTGGGAAAACTATCTACCCGAAACTGAATCAGTACCGTTTGGTCAGATACTGCCTGACAATCCTGTAAAAGGTTATCAGTTCCTACACACAGGATATATACCTAGCAAATTGTTCAAATACAACGGAATCAAGTGGATAGAAGTTGACAAAAGTCTTTCAGACAGTTATGCTTATAATAGTGCCTATATAGAATATCTTATGGACAAGTTAGTATCAGGCCAATACGACCCCGAATTACTCAGCCCAGCTGAACAACAACAAATTGAAACAAAACTAACACCAAAAGGTCAATAGATGTCAGATGCACTGAAGAATGTCTGTAGTTTTTGTGGTAAGAAAAAAGAAGAAGTCAAAAAGTTAATAGTCAGTGATAGTGTGGCAATCTGCAACGAGTGCGTTGACTTGTGTCAAGACTTGTTGAAAAACGACGATGCCGCGGATGCTGTAAAACAGCAGTTAATCGATGGACAAGATCCCAAGAAGCTAAAAGAGTACTTGGATCAATATGTAGTAGGGCAACTACAGGCCAAAATGACTCTGGCAGTAGCCATTGTGAATCACTACAAACGCATATCAAACCAAGACAAAGACATTGAAATCAACAAGGCCAATATTCTCATGGTTGGGCCTTCCGGCTGCGGCAAGACCATGCTGGCCAAGACCATTGCCAAGTACCTGGACGTGCCGTTTGCCATTGCTGATGCTACCAGTATTACCGAAGCTGGATATGTGGGCGATGATGTGGAAACACTTATTGCCAGACTGTATACCAACTCCGGCAACAACTTGGAAAAAACACAACGTGGTATTGTGTATGTTGACGAGATTGACAAGATATCACGCAAGAGCGAAAGTGCCAGCATCACCAGAGATGTGTCAGGCGAAGGTGTTCAACAGGCCTTGTTAAAAATGGTAGAAGGCACCACTTGTCGTGTACCAGTGTCGGGTGGACGTAAACATCCGTCGGGCGAAATGATCGAAATTGATACTACCAATATTCTGTTCATTGCCGGCGGCGCATTTGTGGGCTTGGACAAGATCATCAAATCACGCACTGTGGGCGGCGGCATAGGATTTGGCAAAGAAGTGCAGTCAAAAAATGTATCCATAGATCTAGGTACTGTGACCCCAGATGATCTAGTCAAGTTTGGTCTGATTCCAGAATTTGTTGGACGTTTCCCCGTGGTAGTTGCACTACAGCAGTTGGAAAAAGCAGATCTTGTGCGTATCTTAATCGAAACAAAAAACAACTTGATTGATCAATATCGTTGGCTGTTTCAGCAAGACGGTGTGGATCTAGCCTTTGACGACCATGCTATCTTGGCCATTGTAGAACGTGCTATTGCATCCGGAACAGGTGCTAGAGCCCTGCAAAGCGAACTAGAACGTGTGTTGTTGCCGCACATGTTTGATCTCAAGCAATATCAAGCTACAGCCGTTAAATGCGTAGATATTGATGAGAAACAGGTAAATAATCCTGCAACATTAACAAGGAATTGAGATTGAAATTAAACGGAAGAACTGTATACGTACAGGATGACAAAGTTGAACAAGCACTCAGAAAGTTCAAGAAGAAAATTGCTGAGTCTGGATTGCTGATAGAATTGCGCGAACGCGAAACCTACATCAAACCCACCACACGTCGCAAGGTCAAAGCTGCCCAGGCCAAATCACGTTGGAAAAAGTACTTGCGTAGTCAACAGCTTCCTAAAAAAATGTACTGATGTATATCGAGTTCGACCTGCCGCAAGGATCATCTTTTGCGGGAACTGGATATATTCATCAACTTATTACCCGAGAGCTGGTTGAATGGGCCGAACAACACAACAATATCAAATACACAACCAAGACCATCAAGTTCAAGTACCGAGTGTGCTTTGAAGATGATGCAGTCTATACCTATTTTCAGTTGACTTGGCCAGAAACTGCTTGGCAACGTTACCGAATCGTACGAGACCTTAACAATCGTTAACCATTATCTATTGTGTTAATGATTGTTCTATGTTATAAATATACTTGCAGTGCCGATGTCGGGCTGCAACATATAGTCAAACTTGCTTAATAGGAGATCAAAATGACTAAACTCACAACTCTAGACCTCACCCCCTTCTACCGCAATTCAATTGGAATCGATCGATTGTTCGATCGTATCGTAAGCCAAATTGATTCGGCAGCTTCAACAAACTATCCACCTTACGACATTGTTCGCACTGGCGACGAAACTTACGAGATTCGTGTGGCAGTAGCTGGCTTTGCACAAGCGGATATTGATGTTGAATTCAACAATGGTACACTCATTGTTAAGGGCGAGAAAACAGCAGAAGCTACCCCTCAACTAGAGGTAGAGTATCTGCATCATGGCATCAGCGGCCGCAGCTTTGTTCGCACCTTCTCGGTGGCAGAATATGTTGAAGTGCGCGACGCCGAACTAAAAGATGGCATCTTAACTGTCAAGCTGGAGCGAAACATTCCTGAATCGCAACGGCCCAAGAAGATTGCTGTCAACTATGTTCCCGCTCTCTCAGCTTAAATAAAAAGGCCCGGGGCAACTCGGGCCACTTTCAAGGATCACACAATGGCCAATGTCGAATCAAAAACAAGAACTAATGTCTCTCTTAAAGAACCGCCTCTGTTCAAGGTCATATACTTAAATGATGATCGCACCGCGGTCGAGTTTGTTGTTGACAGCTTAATTGAACATTTTGAATACACACCAGATACTGCTCAAACAATCACCATGGACATCCACGAATCGGGTTCAGCTGTGGTTGCAGTATTGCCGTACGAAGTGGCCGAACAGAAAGGCATCGAAATCACTGTAAACGCAAGATCAGAAGGCTACCCATTGCAAATTAAACTGGAACCCGATACAGCATGAATATAATGTTTGAAGATTCAATCACCGACGATGTCAAGTCAAAATACATGTTGTTGCCCTTAGACACTTTTTATTTTGCTGACGCAGACAAAAAAAGCACTGCTTATTGTCTGATCGAAAACACACCTATACAGGAAATGTTTAGTGTAGATCAATACTTGGATCTACACCAAAATCTCATCAAGAACTATTACCTACGCAACTGGAACTATTGCGAACAGGCTGTAGAACAGCTATTGGGTCGTTGGAATGGCGAACTTGATTCGTTCTACACCGAAATGGACGCACGAGTAAAAAACTACAAAGAACAAGACCCTGGACCAGACTGGACTGGGGTGCTACCTGTTGTTAAGTAGATTTGGCTTGTCGAGTGTTCCGAAACAATGTTAGCAAGTAAGATAGCAGTTTAGTTTTCTTAGTATTAGGAATCAACGGATTCTTCTTGCGTTTTTTACGTTCTTCCCACCAGAGTGACAAGTCTAACTGACCTTGATGCTGATCAAAAGCAGCAGTAACATTGTGTTGTAACTCGTTTACGATCTGATTAAAAAAATCTTTTGAAAAGAAATGTGCCTTGTTGATTTCTGCAATTTGATTGCACTGTTTAACTAGCTCAGTACGCTGAGATTCGGATAACAGTTGTATCCTTTGCATTTCTTCGACAATAAGTTGTAGCCTTAGATCATTGTCTTGCACTGTATCGTATGTTTCGTCGATGTAGGGAGAAAACGTTTGAAAACCGTATTTTCTTAATAGTGCCAAACTGCCAGGCCCAGCTGCCAATATAAATGGATGGCCGCATGCTAAAGGTCTTAGAGTTTTTTCTGTCAGATGGATGCGAGCATCAAAAACAGTTTCTAATACCACACTAATAGCAGTCCGATTATAGTCTACAGCATCGTACACAGCACTTGATTCTGATGTTATTTCGTATTCAAGAAAAGACCCAATTTGACAATCGTTAATCACGTTATTTTTTTCAATGCTAGATATGAAAGTTTTACGGTATGTTCGAGATCCAGTGGTATCTCGGCAGTAAATTAAAAATAACTTTTTGTATTCGTCGGTAGTATCTAATGCAGGATCATGTTGGGCAAATCTATACCAGTCGAGTGACAGCATAGCATGGCTCCACCAATATGCTCCTATAAAAGAGCCGGTGGATTCATATTTGTTCAGCTCGTGGGAGTTTAACTCCGAGTGTAACAGAATCCAAGTTTTTTGTACCGATATTGGATGTACCCATCGAAGATTGAGATTTTTTAGTTCTTTGCTGAGAAATTGATTTTCCCTAACATATTCGCAAAATTCTTGCATGTGCGGCACATCGTCGGTGTAGTAGTCAAAAAACAAAGGTTCTTGGTCGTGACAAAATAAAACTGGTTGTAAGGTTACAAGCGACGAATCTGTTATGCCAGATTTGTCTTCAAACACCCGATCAAAACGATTTTTGATATCAATACTATTTGGTCCTTGTGTCCAGTTAGTGCATATTATAGTGATGCAATCTTTGAGATAGCGGCTACCATAAGGATAAAAATATCGCAACAAGAACTGTTTTTTTGTTGCCCGGTGTATGAAATCGTATAAATTATGTGTAGGAACTGACATTTTTGAGGACTCTATGAATATTGGATTTATTGGTTTAGGCAAGCTAGGACTTGATTGCGCAGAAGTTTTTGCGGAGAAATACACTGTACGCGGATACGATATTTACCCACGCGAGAGTGACCGTGTTAAAGTTTGTTCAATTGAAGAAACTGTGAATGAAAGCGACTGGATCTTTATAGCGGTACCCACACCACATGCCGCTGGTTATGACGGATCGGTGCCCAGCAGTCATATGACTCCCCGAGACTTTGGACACGATGCTGTAATTGATGCTATTAACAAAGTCAACGAGCATGCTACCAGCCCCAAAAAAGTTGTACTAATTTCTACTGTGCTGCCTGGCACCACACGCAGACACTTTTATCCCTTGTTGGATCAGCAACATCAATTCTTGTACAATCCCTACTTGATTGCCATGGGATCAGTTAAATGGGACATGGTCAATCCAGAGATGATCATGATTGGTACCGAAGACGGCAACTGGAACGGTCTGGCTCATGAGCTAGTGGACATCTACAAAGGCATCATGCAAAACGATCCACGCTACGAAATTGGTACTTGGGACGAGTGCGAAGCTATCAAGATATTCTATAACACCTTTATTTCAGCCAAGATCGGCCTTGCCAACATGATCCAAGACTTTGCCATCAAGATTGGCAACATCAATGTTGACATAGTAACAGGTGCACTAGCAAAGAGTACCATGCGTATCATGGGACCTAAGTATATGACAGCAGGTATGGGTGATGCAGGTGCTTGTCATCCGCGCGACAACATTGCTCTGCGTTGGTTGGCCAAAGAGTACGACATTGGATATGACCTGTTTGACACAATCATGCATGCCCGAGAAGTGCAAGCCAAAAACATGGCTGACTTCTTGGTCAAAATTGCTGTAGGACGTAAACTGCCCATCATCATTCATGGCAAAGCCTACAAGCCAGACGTGCCTTATTGTATTGGAAGTTATTCAACACTAATAGGACATTACATCAAAGAACACAATGTATCTGTTCACTATGTTGATCCCCTAGCTGACGACACTACCAGTGTAACTGAAAATGTTGATGTACCAGCTGTGGTGCTAATGGCACACAATAGATCAATCACATACGGATATACCGGTGAAGAAAAAGCAGATGCCTTCTATTTTGATATTAAACCAGGATCAGTCGTTGTTGATCCGTGGCGTGCCATTACCAAAGTAGCCGGATGTGAGGTCATACACTATGGCAACACGCGAATAGTTTAGTATGCGTCAACATTATCGCATTGATTATCCTTGGTGGGGATTAGAACACAGAAATCTCTCCTACAGCAACGAACCGTTTAATGATCCTGAAAGTTTAGCTCGATGGCAAAGCCTTGGCTATACACAAACTCGGTTCACTGGTGACATGTATGATATGCGTAACCCAGAGCCTGCATGGATTGAACCGTTTCGCAAGTTATTTCCGTGGCAGCATTTTAGTTGGTCAGTGTATCGTATGGGCCCAGGAACTACGCTACCTAACCATACAGATACCTACGCTAGGTTCCGCGAGATCTACGGAATCCAAGATCCCGACACAATTTTTAGAGCAATAGTATTCTTAGAGAATTGGCAGTCGGGTCATTATTTTGAAATCAATGAAGATCCTGTTGTAGGGTGGACAGCGGGAGAAACAGTGATTTGGCGAAACGATCGCAGACACTTGGCTGCCAACATGGGCATGACAGACCGCTATACATTACAAATTACAGGTGTACCCGATGAAAATATCTTCGTACAATGAGTGGGATACACTGCGTGAAATAGTGGTTGGCACAGCTACCAATGCCAATTGGCCGGTGAATGATCCTGTATTTAGAGCCGAAGCAGAAACTACATTGTGGAAGGATTCGCCTTTGCCCAGCGGACCTGTTCCTAAATGGATTATCGACGAAGCCAACCATGACCTCGAAGGACTATGTGACCTACTGCGCCAAGCAGGAGTAATAGTACATCGTCCCACAGACTTGGATTTTGTTGCGCTAGATGGTATGTATAACTATTGTCCTCGTGATCGTTTACTGGTTGCAGGCGATACCATTGTTGACACCAACATGCACTATTCTTGTCGCAACATGGAAACTGAATCATTGCAGGCAGTCTTGTACGGTAATCGAGTATTGAAAATGCCCAGAGAATCTGAGTTTGTGTTGGACGCTGCCAATGTCTGCAGACTCAACGATACCTTGTTGTACTTGGAAAGTGCCAGCGGTAATCGAGCAGCAGCCGTATGGCTGGCAGCAAACTTACCAGATTGGAAAATAGAAACCTGCAATTTCTACGCTGGTGTGCATATTGATTCTACTGTGGTGCCGTTACGAGAAGGTCTGGTCCTGTTAAACGCTGCCAGAGTAAATGAACAAAACTGCCCGAATGTGTTTAAATCTTGGGACAAAATTTATGTCGATGAAGTTGTTGCTCAAGATTTTTATCAATACCCATATGCCAGCAAATGGATTGCCATGAACATGTTGGTTGTAGATCCTCACACTGTAATTGTTGATCGACATCAAACTGCGTTGATTCGGAAACTGGAACAATGGAGTTTTACTGTTATACCTCACGAATTAAGACATAGTCGTACACTGGGTGGCGGTTTTCATTGCGTCACTCTTGATACATGGAGAAATAATGATTGATATCTTGCCAGCAACTGAATTAGTACAGCAACAAATAAAATCGTCAGTTGACCAACAAATTCAAGTCTTGATGGCCAACGAAGATTGGATTAATCAAATTGAACAAACAATTATTGAATCTATAAAAACTAGAATCATTGCAAAGTTTTCTAATATTTCTACAGTTCCGGACTTGGTAGACACAGTGAAATCCACTGTGTCTACATTATTTGAACAAGGATCAGTGCCTGACTTAAAAAACTATATCAACCAAGATCTTATTACACAGGCAGTTGATCGCGGAGTAGAAGAATTAGTAGCTTCTTCAATTAACGCTTTGGTAGTTGATCAAGAATGGATTGAAAAAATTGAAAATCAAGTCAATCAGACTATGTCTGACAGACTGTCGAAACTGCTAAAGTCAATTGATATTAATTCTCTATTAGTAACTCATATAGATCAAGGCATTAACCGTTGGCAAGATCGACTTAAAAAAGATTTTCGTACCAACGGTATTGTTGACCAAGCACAAGATACAGAACTAACAGTGATGGATGGAGTAGTTGTTGTTGAGAGAGACTTTGTGGCAAAGAATGTTCAAGTCACGCAAGATCTTTCAATCAAGAACTTGATTGTAAGTGGCACCATCAACACTGACAATTGTTCCTGGAGAGAACTTAAAGATCTTGTTTCGCAACAAGTGCTAACAGCCACAACTGAACAATGGCATCAAGATCTTGTTCAACAGGTGTTAGAACGTGCCAAATTAGAAGGCATAAATTTCGAATCTGTGCTGATCGACAATCAACGCTTAATCGAAAACAATACGCTGAGTGCTGTGGTAGTAGACAGTCACTTGCAATCAACTGGCACATTAAAGTCTCTCAAAGTAGCAGGCTCAGCTCAATTTGGACAAACCATGCATGTGTCGGGTCGCAGAGTGGGTATCAACACACAAGAACCTGAAATGGCTTTGTCTGTATGGGACGAAGAAGTCAGTGTAATTGCCGGCAAACTCAGCAAACAACAGGCTTTTGTGGGCACTGCTCGTTTGCAAAATTTAGCAATCGGTGTCAATCGTGTGCCGCAGATCGAAATAGATACAGATGGCTTGACCACAATAAAACAACTGCGTGTGGGACGACATCGAATCAGTCATTCTGGCACTGTGCCTGGCTATAGTGGCACCAGAGGAGACCTGGTGTTAAACTCGGATCCCAAGCCAGGGACACCATTTGCCTGGGTGTGCCTGGGTGCATTCCAGTGGCAGTCACTACACAGCGCACGATGAATATAACCTGGGTAGTTGCTGCTGGTCATCATATCGATCCTGCTGTAGACATTGATACAATGAAAAATGTAGGTCCTGTTTGGGGTTCTTGGACCACTTGGCGATCGTGTGCCACTGACAATGTGGTATGTCATAATCTCAGCAAGGCCCGAGAACTACTGCAAAGAGACTTTCAAAAAAACTGCAATTTTTACCTGCCCGAACAACACCATCAGGACCTGGGCAGACCAACTGGTGTCAAATACTATGGCGGAAACTTTGATCAAGAAGTTGACCATATCGAAGACATTGTCAGCTTACACTTGGCCGCTGCCACCAGCGAAATAGTGCTGATGATGGGTTTTGTATTTCTGCCCATTGGCGAAATATCAGACCGTTTCGAATTACATAAACTTCGAAATTGGTATGGTCTGATACGCAGTTTGATTGCAAACAATCCCGACCAACAGTTTGTCCTAATCGACCACCCACCACAACTTGAAAAGACCTACCAAGATCTCCCCAATCTCACTTGTGATACCTTGGAGAATGTGCTACAATTACTAGCACAATGACTAATATCTATACTATTCCTGGTATTTCCTATGATGATCGTGTTCAGCTGATTAAGAACTTTCGATCTGAGTTTGGACCTATTGGTAGTGAATGGTCTTTTTGTACTAATCGTAATAGTTTAGAAATACATGTCAACTCTCCCGATAACTGCGCCTACCTATCATTTCTCATGTTAAAGTATGGCGATCAAATAAAGGTAAGAACTGGATGACACCGCGAGTTGGTTTCTGTTGTAAATGGATCGATCACCCGGCGGAATGTGCTGGCCGTAAACCCACTAGCGAAAGCCGCGACCTAAACGGACGCAGCACCACCATGCGCTGGCTACGCGAACATAAAAACGAAGCAGAACAGCGTCAGTGGGATATCATGAACCACAACGCAGCCGCTGCACTACGCATGGTGGAACGGGTGGGCAGTTTACCTCATCACTTGCGTATGGTTCGTCTGGGCAGTGAAATGCTACAAGGCTACACCGAACCTGACTGGATTACATGGTGGCAGCAAGCAGACATACAAAGACACTTGGAACAAATATTTGCACCCATTGGTGAGCGAGCAAGACAGTTGGGAGTGAGACTCAGCTTTCACCCTGGCCAGTTTTGTGTCCTAGCCAGTGTGAACGAAAACATTGTTGAACGATCTATAGAGGAGTTTGAGTATCATGCAGACATGGCAAGATGGATGGGATATGGTAAAAGTTTCCAAGATTTTAAGATCAACGTACACATCAGCGGGCGTCAAGGTCCTGATGGTATCAGGAAAGTCCTGGGTCGCCTCTCCCCGGAAGCTAGGAATACTATTACAATCGAAAACGAAGAAAATTCATGGGGTCTAGATGATTGTCTCAGCCTTGGTGATGTTGTTCCCATTGTTCTGGATATTCATCATAACTGGATCAGAGAAGGCGAGTATTTGGACCCGAATTCGGATCGCGTTAAGCGTGTACTGGATAGCTGGCGTGGTGTACGTCCTGCTATGCATTACAGTGTTAGTCGCGAAGATGTACTGGTAGGACATGACCCAGATGTCCTACCGGATATGACTCAACTGTTGGCACAGGGATTCAAGAAACAAAAATTGCGAGCACATTCCGACTTCTACTGGAATCGTGCTGTAAATGCGTGGGCCGCGAGCTTCAGTCCCAACTTTGATATTCAATGTGAAAGCAAATCTAAGAACTTAGGGCGAGATCAATTTGCAGAATATATCAGACCGACTGGGACTTTTTAGTTTCCCAATATTTTAACATAGACTGTCTTCTTTTTTCTCGTGTTTTTTCTGTAATTGTTCTTTCTTTGTTGAGCTTTGATATACGTTCGCTTTGTTGTTTTTTTCTTTCTGGATTTTTATCCCAGTTTCTTTTTGACGACTCGTTCCAGGCAAGTTGATGTTCTTTTGATCTTGGCTTAGGTATTCCTTTTGTGGCAGCAGATAAATTTTTCTTGTGTTCCTCGGATCTTGTTCCTTTCATTTTACCAAGTTGCTGTTGCCTAAATAGTTCTTTTCTTTCTTCTGTATGATTACCACCGCCACCGGTCTCGGGAATTTGATTAGCCCAGTCCGAACTTTCAACTACATTCCAAAGCTCGCTATAATATCGTCCCCACTGAGATAGTTCTTGATTGGTTTGACATTCTCGAATAATTTTGGTATCATAATCAATACCGTGTTCTTTTAAATGTTGTTTCCAGATGCCGCCAGACCCGTGATAGGTATGCGGATTAGTTGATGTAGTTTTGCCTAAGTATTTTAAGCCTGTTTTACGATGGGTCTTAACATACAAATAAATAGTCATTGCTGATGCTCCTTGAAAGCGTTAGTGTAGTTGGGGTTCCCGCCCGCGAACTACACCCTTATTTAGTTAAAGACGTTTGTTTAGGCTGCTGGAGTCTTGGGCTTGCGTGGTGCTGCTGGCTTCTTTGCTGCCGCAGGTTTGGCCACAGCTGGCTTCTTTGCTGCCGCAGGTTTTTTAGCACGTGGTGGTGTAGATTTTTTAACAGCAGGTGCTGCTTCAGCCACAACAGGTGCTTCAATCTTGTAAGGTGCTTCTTCTGCTCTTGGTGTTGCCACTGGTGCCGGTGCAGGCTTGCCCATGAAAAATTCTTTAATTGCTTTAAACATCCGTGTCTCCTTGGTAATGTTTTGTACAAATATTTAGTTGGGTTATTTAGATAAACAAATTTATCCAAAAAACTTGCGAAAATTGCTGCAATGCAATATAATTGATAAATAAACACATTAAGGAGAACACCATGTTCACATTCGAAACACTAGTAGACACCTACGCAAAAAACGCCAAAACAGCAATCTCTTATGTACAGCCTGATGCAGTTAAAACAGCCTTGCTGGACTTGACAGACAAGCAAGTTGAATTTTCAAAAGGCTTTGCCAAGCAAATGGAAACAGCCGGTGAACACATGACCAAAACTGCAAAAGAAGCAGCAGCATTTGATTGGACCAAGGCAGTTAGTTCAAAATAATATATTCATATTATTAGACATAAGTAAAGGCAGTACTGTATAATAACAGTATTGCCTTTATCTTTTTAATCCATGTCAATAGAAAAAGACCTACCTGCAGCAGACCCTAGCC
>Ga0222713_10000857_pt1 | contig 34950 bp, 25 predicted proteins | sample C33_649DmetaG_FD_165061 | JGI IMG/M metagenome (GOLD analysis project Ga0222713, IMG submission 165061) | Estuarine water microbial communities from San Francisco Bay, California, United States - C33_649D | ecosystem: Environmental > Aquatic > Marine > Unclassified | place: USA: California... | reverse complement strand
GGAACGCTCCCCGAGCAGCAGAAGGAGATGACCGCCGGTGGGCTCTATCTGAGTGGGAGCGACCCGCAGCTCACCTTCGCGATCGATGCCGACAGCGCGGCCGAGCTTGAGGTGGGGTGGCCTGATGGGCGAGTGTCGGTCATTCGAGCGGTGCAGGCGAATCGGCTCTATGAGATCGCACAGACCGGCGCGCGTCCCGACGGCGAATCGCCACCATCGCCGAGCACCGCGACAAAGCCGGCACCGCTCTTCGCCGATGCGACCGCCCTCCTCGGCGGCCATCGCCACACGGAACTCCCCTTCGACGATTTCCGTCGGCAGCCTTTGCTCCCCAATCGCTTCAGTCAGCTCGGCCCGGGGCTCGCCTGGGTCGATGCCGATGGGGATGGGCGTGAGGATCTGGTCGTCGGTGCTGGACGTGGGGGCGCGCTCACCCTCCTGCAGAACGGCGGCGACCGTTTCACGATGCAGCCCCTCGGTGCGCCCGCGACCGGTGATCTCACGACGATCCTCCCCTGGCCGAGCGCATCGGGAGGGCTGGACCTCCTCGTCGGACAGTCCAACTACGAGGCGTCTACCATCGAAGAGGCGCTCGGACGTCCCTCGGTCGTTCGGTACGCGACGCGCGGCGGCACCTCGAGCGCTGCGACGGTTCGCGGAGGCGACACCGCGAGCGTCGGCGCTCTCGCCGCTGCGGACGTGAATGGCGATGGATGGCTCGATCTCTTCGTCGCGCCTCGCGTGATAGGGGGGGCGTGGCCCCTCCCCGCGCCGTCGCAACTCTTGCGCGGTGGCCCCGATGGGCGCTTCACGGTCGACACGGACAACGCCTCCGTCCTGCGCACCCTCGGCTTGCTCTCGTCGGCGCTCCTCGTCGATCTCGTCGGTGATCACCGTCCCGATCTCGTCGTCGCGGCGGAGTTCGGCCCGGTGCGCGTCTTGGAGAACGTCGGTGGACGATTCCGCGATGTCACCGCCGCGCTCGGGCTCGACGCGATCCGCAGTCGGTGGAACGGCCTCGCCGCCGGCGACTTTGATGCCGATGGGCGTCTCGACCTCGTCGTCACGAGTTGGGGACGGAATCTCCCGTCGGGCGCCTCACCCGACCGCCCCCATCTCCTGATCACCGGTCCGTTCGGGGAGTCAGGTCCTGGGCTCCTCTTCGCCCGCGCGGACTCCATCACCGGGCGCGAGATGCCGCTCGAGTCGTTTGCGCGGTTGGGCGCCGCTGTCCCCGCGATCCGGCGCCGCTTCGCCACGCATGCGGAATTCGCCGACGCCTCCACGATGGAGGTGCTTGGCCCCGACTCGGCGCGCACCGCACGCATCGGGGTGACGACCTATGACCATCTCGTCCTGATGAACCGTGGGGCCCGATTCGAGGCCCGCCCACTCCCGGCGATGGCGCAGTGGGCCCCTGCCCATGGGGTGGCGGTCGCCGACTTCGATGGGGATGGGCGCGAGGATCTCTTCCTGGCGCAGAACCTCTTTCCGACCGAGATCGGGACCCCGCGCCTCGAGGCGGGGGTCGGTCTCGTGCTGCTCGGGGATGGGCGGGGTGGCTTCCGTGCCTTACGCCTCAGCGAGTCCGGGGTCGTGATCCGTGGGGATCAGCGGGGGGCGGGGGTCGCCGATTTCGATGCGGACGGTCGGCCTGATCTGGCCGTCGCGCAGAACGCCGGGCCGACCACTCTATGGAAGAATGTGACGGGACGACCAGGTCTCCGGGTACGGCTGGTTGGATCTGGTCCCGAGAATCCCACCGCGGTCGGGGCACTGGTGCGTCTCGAGGGGGAGGGATGGGTGGGTCCGGTCCGGCCGATCACGCTGGGTGGGGGCTATTGGTCGAGTGGGTCACTGACCCAGGTCCTCGCGGACCGCAGGGTGCCCCGGTCGGTCTGGGTCCGGTGGCCGTCAGGTCAGGAAGTGCGTTTCCCCCTCTCGGGGAATGTTCGGGAGGTGCTGTTACGTCCTGGTCCGACCCCGCGTCCCTGACCTAGTGCACGGAGTATTGCCTGTTCCAGTAGGAAGTCGTACGTTAGGCCCTCGTTACACCCCTGTGACCTGACAGCGTCCGCTGCCCAGGTCCGATCGTCCACCAGGAGCCAGTCCCACATGATGAATCGCCACGTCGCGCGGCTCACCGGCCTGTTGCTCGTCGCCAGCACCCTCGGGTGCGTCAGTAACGACGACTACGAGATCACCGATGTGAGCAACAAATTCGAGGTCGCACCCCTCTTCCTCGGGGTCGACGAGGGGATCCCGGTCCAGATGACGGCCACCCAAGGGGGGAAGACCGTCGCTGTGACCTGGGAGAGCTCGAACACGAACGTCGCGACCGTGAATGCGTCGGGACGCGTCTCCACCAACTGCGTCCCGACGGCGGGCGCGACCTCCTGCTTCGCGGCGATCACCGCGACGCAGGGGAGCGGCGAGAAGAAGTCGGCGAGCCTCACCGTCTACAACCTCGTCGGGATCTCGCTCACGAGCGGGACCGCGGTGACGGGGATCAGCGGCAAGGTCGGCGACTACATCCTCTACCGCATCTACGTCCCGGCTGGCTCTACCAGCCTCAAGTTCGAGATGAGCGGTGGCACCGGGGACTTCGATCTCTACGTCCGCCAGGGCACCCCGCCGACCTACTCGCAGTGGCAGTGCCGCCCCTATGCGGGTGGCAACAACGAGACCTGCACCTTTGCCAACCCGGCGAGCGGCACCTGGTACGCCATGCTCGACGTCTATGAGGATGGCGCCGGCGTCTCCCTGAAGGCGACGGTGACCCCGTGAGCGCCTCGACCATGACCTTCGTCCATTCTACCCCGAGGTACCTCATGTCGCGTATGTGGTCGCTCGTCTCCCGTCGCGCGCTCGTCGCGTTGGCGGCGGTCGGGCTCACGGCCTCCGCGGCCGTCGCGCAGAGCGCGGTCTTCACCGGTAAAGTGACCTCTGCGGGCCAGCCCCTCGGTGGCGCCAGCGTCGGGATCGCCGAGCTCGGTGTCGGCGCCACGACCGCGGTCGATGGCACCTATTCCTTCACCGTGGCACTCGGCGCCAATGCGGGGCGGAGTCTCACCCTGCGCGCGCGCGCGATCGGCTATACCCCGAAGGCGCAGACGGTGACCCTCTCCGCCGGTCGGTTCACCAACGACTTCGCGCTCGCCAAGGATGTGCTCAACCTCGAGCAGGTCGTCGTGACGGGCGTGGGTGATGCGACCTCGCAGAAGAAGACGGCCTTCTCCGTCGGCGTCGTCGATGCCTCGCAGATCAAGGAGGCGCCGTCGTCCTCGCCGGTCGGCGCCCTCGCCGGCCGCGTGGCTGGTGCGACCGTCGTGACCGTCACCGGCCAGCCCGGTGCCGCCCCGGCGATCCGCCTTCGCTCGTCGACGAGTCTCACCGGCTCGGCCGATCCGCTGATCATCGTGGACGGGACGATCTCCCGCCTCACCCTCGCGGACATCAACACCGAGGACGTGGAGCGCATGGAGGTCATCAAGGGCGCGGCGGCCAGCTCGCTCTACGGCTCCGACGCCGCCAACGGCGTGGTGCAGATCTTCACCAAGCGCGGGGCGCAGCTCGCCGAGGGGCAGACGACCTTCACCGTCCGCAACGAGTTCGGCCAGAGCTGGTTGCCGAACAAGGTGCCCGGGAACCTGACCCACGAGTTCCAGCTCCTCCCCGACGGGAACTTCCGGCGCGACGCCGGCGGCAACCGCGTGCAGGAGGCGGATCGCATCTCGGACAACCCGTACCCGGTGGTCTACGACCAGCTGGGGCAGGTCTTCCGTCCCGGCCAGTACATGACGAACTACGCCTCGGTCGGCCAGCGTCGTGGGAGCACGAACTTCAACGTCTCGTTCCACAACTCGCGTGAGACGGGCGTGCTCGGCCTGCTGAACGGCTTCAATCGCCAGAACTTCCGTATCAACCTCGACCAGGCGATCACCGACGACCTCACCTTCTCGGCGGGCGCCTTCTACGGTCGGTCGAGCTCGGACGAAGGGGAGAACACCGGGATCTTCTTCGGGCTCCGCTTCCTCGAGCCGAACACCGACCTCCTCGCGCCGAACACCGATGGGTCGCCGTTCAACGCCGTCGTGCGGCAGCCCCCCCTCTCGGGGAACGTCGTCAACCCGCTCTACGGGTTGAACAACACCGACATCAACCGTGATCGCGACCGCTTCAACGGGACCTTCCGCCTCACCTACAAGCCGCTCAGCTGGCTGACGGCGGAGGGGAACGTCAACTACGAGCAGTCGGGCGACATGTACAAGTCGTTCAACCCGACCGGATTCCTGAACTCGGCGGGCGCCGCGGATGACGGGAACATCTATCAGAGCTCGACCGTCTCGCGGACCAGCAACCTCGGCGCGACGCTGACGGCGCAGAAGCAGTTCTCCTGGTTCACGAACACCACCAAGCTCGCCTGGGTGTTCGAGGACCAGTCGGTGAACAACGTGAACGTCTTCGCGACCTCGCTCACCGTGCCGCGCGTGCCGGAGTTCAGCGCCGCCAACCAGGGCGCCGACATCTTCCCGGGCTCACGGTCGATCTCGATCCGCGCGAACAACCTCTTCGCGATCACCACCTTCGACATCAAGGACCGGTACATCTTCGATGCCTTGGTGCGTCAGGACGAGTCGTCGCTCTTCGGTGTCAATCAGCGCCGTCAGCTCTACAACCGTGTCTCGGGGGCGTATCGCGTCTCCGAGGACCTGAAGCTCCCCGGGGTCGACGAGCTCAAGCTCCGCGCCTCGTACGGCACGGCGGGGCTCCGCCCGAGCTTCGACGCACAGTACGAGATCTTCTCGCTCGTCGGTGGCAGCCCGACCCCGGTCACGCTGGGGAACTCGGACCTTCGCCCCGCCTTCTCGAAGGAGACGGAGGTCGGCTTCAACCTGACCTTCCTCCAGAACTTCACCTTCGAGTACAGCTACTCGGACAAGATCACGACCGATCAGATCCTCCTCGCCCCGGTCTCGGCGGCGACGGGGTACCGCAACACCTGGACGAACGCCGGCACCCTCACGGGGAACACCCATGAGGCCGCGCTCGGCGCCGTCCTGCTCTCGCGCGGTGACATGTTCTGGCGGGTCAACCTGACCGCCGACCGCACGCGGCAGAAGATCACCGAGCTCAACGTGGCCCCCTTCCTCGCGGGCCCGGACGGCAACACGCAGCTCTTCCGCGTGGCGCCGAACGAGCCGTTCGGCGTGATCTACGGGTACAGCTGGATCCGCACCGCGGACGATCTCGCTGCTTCGCTCGCGTCGAAGAAGCTCGCCGGCACCGCGGCGGACTACAAGCTCAACGAGGAGGGCTTCTACGTGAAGGCCTCCGACTGGCGCACGATCAACGAGAAGCCGCTCCGTCGCTACGCCGAGGATGGCACGGCGATCTTCCAGATCGGTGATGTGAATCCTGACCTCAACCTGGCGCTCAACACGACCTTCCAGATGGGGGGCCTGAGCATCAGCGCGCTGATCACCTCGGTGCAGGGCGGCGACATCTACAACTACACCCGCCAGTGGCCCTTCAACGAGCAGCGGGATCCGCTCTACGACCAGCGCGGGAAGGTGGAGGAGGAGAAGAAGCCGGTCTCTTACTACCAGACCTTCTACAACAACTTCGACGCGAACGACTTCTTCGTGGAGGAGGGGAGCTACATCCGCCTGCGTGAGCTCGCGGTGAACTATCAGCTCCCGAAGGCCCTGGTGAAGCCGGTGAGCTTCCTCGGGTTCGAGAATGCGCGCCTCGGGATCGTCGGCCGTAACCTCTGGACCTCGACGAACTACTCCGGCTATGATCCGGACGTGACCGGGACCTCTGGGCTCGGTGGCAATCCGTTCGTGTACCGCGTGGACTACTTCACCTACCCGCAGTTCCGCACCTTCACCTTCATGCTCGAGCTCGGCTTCTGAGCCGCGCCCATACGAGGAGATCGACGATGCGAATGACGACCTTCCGTGGCCTGGGCCTGGTCGCCGTGCTTACGGTGACGGGGTGCAAGTCGCTGGACATCACCAATCCGAACGCGCCGGATGCCTCGCGCGCGCTCGCCGATCCGGCCGCCATCGAGGCGGTGGCGGCGGGCTCCATCCGGCAGTTCATCAATGCCTATGAGGGGAACAACGCGGTGGCGCCCCTCACCACGATGGCGCAGTCGTACAGCGCGTCGTGGAACAACTTCAACATGAACTTCTACTCGAGCCTCGACACCGACGGCACGCGCAACAACCGGTCGTGGCAGAACGATCCGGCGGCGGCCGGTCGGACGAGCGTCGAGCAGTACTGGGAGGGCTACTACAGTGCCCTCTCCCTGGCGACGAACGTGCTGAAGGCGGTCCGGAAGAACGGGCTCGTCATCAACACCGCGTCGGACACCAAGCGGGCGGAGGCGGTGGCGCTCCTGATGCAGGGGGCGGCCCTCTCCGGGATCGCGATGAACTACGACAAGGGGTACATCATCGACGAGGACGCCGACCTGGCGAATCTCACGTACTCCAACCGCAAGCAGGTCCGGGATGCGGCGCTCGCCAAGTTCGACAATGCGATCGCGATCGCGACGGCGAACAGCTTCTCCACCCCGCCGGCCTGGTTGAACGGGCATGGGTACACCAGCGCGCAGATCGCGCAGGTGGCGAACACGATGGCGGCGTATCTCCTCGCCAACTGGCCCCGCACCGGCGCGGAGAACACGGCGGTCGATTGGACGAAGGTCGTGAGCTACGCCTCCAAGGGGATCTCGTCGACCACGCCGTTCGACTTCAAGTTCGAAGGGGACGGGTGCTCGGCCTGGTGCCCCGAGGTCTTAGTCTGGTTCAACTCGCTCGACACGGGCCGCCTCCACACCCGCGTGGCGAACCTGCTCGATTCTTCGCAGAAGACCCCATGGCCGGCGGGTGGGAACCCGCAGCCCAACTCCCTCGACAAGCGCCTCGGCGACGGTTCGTTCGGGACGGCGGGGATGGTGGCGGGCTTCGGGAATGTGCCGAAGACCGCGAACGCCGGGACCGACTTCGCCTACTCCTCGCAGGCGATCTTCAACATGGCCCGCGGCTCCTACCACCAGTCGAACATCGGCCACATCCGCTATGACGCCACCGGGGTGCAGTCGCCGACCGGGATCTACTATGGCTATGGGACGGTGCCGGTGTTCTCGGCCGCACAGAACGACCTGCTCTGGGCGGAGGCGCTGATCGAGACGAACACGAACCTCGCCCTCGCCGCCACCAAGATCAACAACACCCGCGTCGGGCGTGGCGGGCTCGCCGCTGCCGCGGCGGGGGATGGACAGGCCGGGCTCCGCACCAAGCTCCGGTACGAGATGGAGATCGAGCTCCTCGGGCTCGGGGCGGCGCCGTACTACTATCGCCGCCGCGTTGACGGGCTCGTGACCGGGACCCCGCGCGAGATGCCGGTGCCCGCCAAGGAGCTCGGTGTCTTCGGCCAGGCGCTCTACACCTGGGGCGGGGCCACGCCGAATTCCCCGACCCCTCCCTGATCCACGGGTCGGCTGATCGGTGAGGACCGAGGGGGAACGCCGACTGGCGTTCCCCCTCGGTCGTTTCACCCCTATCCTTGAGGGTATGCCCTCCCGGCCCTCTCCCCTGCGTCGCTCCCGGTGGGTCGCCCTCCTCTCCCTCTCGGGGGCCCTCGCGGCCCCGCTCGGTGCGCAGGGGGCGTTCGCGACCCTCAAGGGCGTGGTCACCGATGCGGTGACGCAGCAGCCGGTGGTCGGTGTGCGGGTGGTCATCGCCGCCACCGGGCGTTTCGCCGTCACTGACTCCATCGGGGTCTTCGAACTGAAGGAGATCCCCTCCGGGGTGATCCGCTTCTTCTTCACGGCCCCCGGCTATCCGCGCACCAGCCTGGTCCTCGCCCTCGCCAAGGGGGAGACGATGGTCCAGCGGTTCGAACTCGAGGGGGCGAGTGCCGAGGTCGCCTCCAGCGACTCCGCTGGGGGGAAGGTCCAGCGGCTCCCCGCCACCGAGGTGACGGGAGAGCCCTCGCGAGGCGTCCGGTATGAGGACTTCGAGCGGCGCCTGAAGACCGGGCGCGGGCAGTATGTGACGCGCGAGGTGATCGAGGAGCGCGCCTACAACAATCTCTCGGATGCGGTCCGCGGGCTCCGCGGGGTCGCGATCGAGTGTGGGAGCCGGGGGTGCCTCGTCCGCATGGCGCGTGCCCTCCCCGGCTGCTATCCCCAGTACATCGTCGATGGACGCCCGGACAACTTCTTCGGCCCCAACGTCGCGGTGCGCGACATCGAGGGGATCGAGGTCTACGCCGGCGCCTCGGATGTCCCCGGTGAGTTCGCGGGGACCGATGCGGGGTGTGGGGTCGTCGTCATCTGGACGCGGAACGGCCCACCCCCGCCGCCCCGTCGTCCGTAAGCACGCGAGCCGGGAGGGCTAGAACGCCGTCCCGAGCAGCATCGCATTCAGCACGAGCCGGTCCATCGCCCGCCACCAGCCGCGGAACATCGGATCGTTGGTGAACATCACCACGTTCCCACGCCCCACCCGCTCCTGCACGATGAAGCTCGTCCCGCGCAGGAGCTTCTCGCTGTTCTCCGGGAAGGTGAAGCCGGCCCGGCGGAGCGGCCCTGTCGTCGGGAAGACGCCCACATTGCCCCCCTCGGTCGAGAGGCCGTAGGAATCGCCCCCGCTCACGAGCACCGTCATCCGCTGCTGCTCCATCCCGAGCGTGAGCCAGTGCGTGAGGTCGAGCACCACATCGAAGTGGTTGCCGGGGAGGTCAGCGAGGCGTGCCTCGCAGGCACTCGGGCTCGCCGCGGCCCGCAGCGTATCGACCGGGGCGGTCGGGGCGGCGGCGGACTTCACCTCCTTCTCCGGACAGGTGATCCGCCGCGCCGAGGTGAGATCGACGTCCTTCCCCATCGCCCAGCGCGTGGCGCCGCCGAAGGTGATCAGCGCGCCGCCGTTCTGCACCCAGCGCTTGAGATTCTCACCCTTGCCGAGGCGGCCGAGCCCACCGCTCGGGACGAGGATCACGTTGAAGCCAGCGAGATCACCATTGAGGGCGTCGGCCGCGATCGGGGTGAAGCGGATCCCGTAGCGCTGCTCGAGACTCCACCAGATGGCGCCATAGCTCGTCTGCGATATCCCCTCGTTCGCCACCACGGCGATGCGCGGCGCCTCGAGGGAGACGACCTCCGCCGATCCCGTCCCGTACTGGGCGGCATCGGGGAAGGCGGAATTCACCCCACGGACCTCGACCCCCGCCGCCTCGGCGAGCGCATGCACGCGGTCGGCGAGGGTGCCATCGTTGCGCGAGACGCGCGCGACCCAGGTCCCGCGCGGCCAGATGGTGCTCCCGGTCTGGATCGGCTTCGAGGCGATCGCGACGCGGTATCCCTCCTGCAGGAGCTGCGCCGCGAGCTTCCCCGCGCCATTACGATCGTTCTTCCAGAGGAAGGCGGAGGTCGCGTTGCGCCCCTCGACGATCCCACCAGTGATCGCGTGCGGGAGCCGCTCGCCGTTGAGCACCGCACCGCCGGCGCTCGAGAGCAGCGCCCCCGTCACCGCGGGGGCATCCTCGGTCCAGAAGGCCTCGACGCCGAAGGCGACGGGAAGGGCCCACGCCGAGATATCGTAGAACTCGAACCCTTCATCCTCGCTCCCATCACCCGGGCGCACCTTGTTCCGCTCGAAGCGCGCGAGCTGTTCCTTGGCGAAGGTGGGGTCGAGCTCGGGATCGGGCTCGAGGACCGCCTTGGCGACGTGGCCCTGTGGCTGCGCGAGGTCGATCACATAGGCGCCGGCGGGGAAGGTGCGCGCCCCCACGGCATCGGTCGCGTAGCTGCGGGCCTTGGCGCTCGAGAAAGGGGCCGTGGTACGCGTGACCTCGATCCCATGCCGGAGCAGTGCGGCGGCGAGCTCGGCGGCGCGCGCCGGATCGTTCCCGGGGAGGAGGACCACGCGCTTCATGGTGCCGGTGCGGCCATCGCTGATCGCCTTCTGCCGGAAGGCGGCATAGTCGCGCACCATCTCGCGTGCGCCCTTGGCCGAGGTCTCGAAGGTCGCGAGGGCGGCCACATAGTGCTTGGCGATCCCATCACGGAGCGAGAGGAGGGTGCCGTCCTCGCGCCGCTTGAGGAGGGCGGGGCCACCATCGGTCTCGTAGGTGGTCCCCATCGCGCCATTCAGGCTCGGCCACGAGTCGTAGTAGCCCGGGTAGTAGAGGTCGAAGGCATCGCGCACGAAGTAGAGCCACCCGCGCTGGTCGAAGGCAGCGGCGTTCCCGCGTCCGATCCGCTCTCCCCAGCTGAAGGGCCACCCCGAGATGTTCGCATTCACCGGGCGCGCCGGCGGCGCCATGTAGTAGGTGCTGGTGTAGCCGTGCAGGTCGGCGACGACCATCGGATGCCAGCGGAGGAGCCCGCCGACGATGTGTTGCACCTCCTGCTGCGTCATCGCCATCAGGTCGCGATTCATGTCGAACCGGTAGTGATTGAAGCGACCCGAGACCGACCAGGGCTGATTGCGCTGCTGCTCGAGAGCGAGGCGATCCGGGCTCCCGACGGCGATCGAGTTGCTCCAGGCGGCGAAGCGCTCATGCCCATCGGGGTTGGAGCTCGGGTTGATCACCACGACGGCGCTCTTCAGGAGGGCGACGGTCGCGGGATCCTCGGTGGCGGCGAGGTGATAGAGCAGCTGCATCGAGGCCTCGAACCCCGGGACCTCATCGCCATGTACCGAGCCCGAGAACCAGACGACGGCCGGTGTGCGTGCCACGAGCGCATCGACCTGGCTCTGGGAGAGCCCGCGCGGGTCGGCGATCTGGTCGAGGTCGGCGCGGATGGCGTCGAGGCGCGCGATGTTCTCCGGCGCCGAGACGAGGTAGATGCGCATGGTGCGCCGCTCGTTGGAGACGCCGATCTCCTCGACGCGCAAGCGATCCTTGGCGGCCTCGGCGATCCCGAGGAGGACCCGCTCCTGGAGATGGTACTGCGTGTGCCAGGTGCCGACGGCGTAGCCGAGGATCGATTCGGGGCGGGGGATGCCGGCGCGATACGGGCCGCTGTAGAAGGAGAAGTTCCGGTCGTCGCGGAGCGAATCGACGGGGACGCGGCCCTGGGCCGTGAGTGCGGTGAGCGGGGCGGCGAGGAGCGTGGCGAGGGAGGCGAGGGCCACGAGCGCGGACGCGAGACGACGCATGTCGGACTCCGGGGAGTGATGGGCCACGGCGGGCCCGGGGACGACTAGAACTCGAGCTGCGTGCCCAGCTCCACCACGCGATTCGGGGGGAGCTGGAAGTACTGCGTCGCGGAGCGGGCGTTCCGCGACATGAAGGCGAAGAGGTGCTTGCGGAAGATCCACATCGAGCGGCCGTGCTTCTTCCAGGGGCCGCGGGTGGGGATCAGTTGCTCGCGCCCGAGGTAATAGCTCGTGTCGAGTGGGCGTGCGGCGACGCCGGCGTCGCGGCACTGCTGGAGGACCTCCTTCACATCGGCGCCCTCCATGAATCCGTAATGCGAGGTGACGCGGAAGAAGCCCTGGCCCAGCGCCTCGATCCGCGTGCGCTGCGCCTTGGGGACCTCAGGGATGTCGTCGGTGAGGATCGAGAGGAGGATCACCGTCTCGTGCAGCACCTTGTTGTGCTTGAGGTGGTGCAGGAGGACCACCGGGGTCCCCGTCGCCTCAGAGGTCATGAAGACCGCGGTCCCTGGGACGCGCACCGGGGAGCGGCGGGCGATGTCCTCGAGGAAGGTGTCGAGGGGGAGCGACATGTCCATGACGCGCTCGCGCAGGATCTCGCGGCCGCGCTTCCAACTCGTCATCAGGGTGAAGAGGGCGATCGCGACCAGGAGGGGGACCCACCCGCCATGCCAGATCTTGAGGAGGCTCGCCCCGAACAACGAACCGTCGACGATCAAGAAGAGCAGGAAGAAGACGGCGGACTTCCAGCGCGGCCATGCGAAGCGGGTCGCCGTGACGACGGTGAAGACGGTCGTCGTGATCATGAAGGTCCCGGTGACCGCGATCCCGTAGGCCGCATCGAGCCGCGCCGACTCCCGGAAGGCGAGGACGATCAGCAGGCAGCCGATCATGAGGGCGTTGTTCACCTCGGGGATGTAGATCTGCCCGAACTCCTTGGCGGAGGTGTGGGTGATCGTCATCCGTGGGCTGTAGCCGAGCTGGATGCACTGCTGCGTCAGCGAGAAGGCGCCGGAGATCATCGCCTGTGAGGCGATGATCGCGGCGAGGGTCGCCAAGCCCGTGAGCGGATAGAGGAGCTCACGTGGGGCGAGGAGATAGAACGGGTTCGCCGCCGCGGTGGCATCGCGGAGGATCAGCGCCCCCTGCCCGAAGTAGTTCAGCACGAGCGCGGGGAGGACCATCAGGAACCAGGCGAGGCGGATCGGGCGACGGCCGAAGTGCCCCATGTCGGCGTAGAGCGCCTCGGCCCCCGTCACCGCGAGGACGACGGCGCCGAGGATGAGGAAGCCCGCCGTGCCGTGCGTCATGAGGAAGCGCGCCGCATAGCCCGGGTGCACCGCGAAGAGGATCTCCGGGGACTGCAGGATCTCCCGCACCCCGAGGATGCCGATCGTCGCGAACCAGAGGAAGGTGATCGGACCGAAGATCCGCCCCACCACGGAGGTCCCGACCCGCTGCGCGAGGAAGAGCCCGACGAGGATGATCAGGGTGAAGGGGACGACCAAGGGCTCGAGCGCGTCGGATCCGACGGCGAGCCCCTCCACCGCCGACAGGACGGAGATGGCGGGGGTGATGATCCCATCGCCGTAGAGGAGGGCGGCGCCGAAGAGCCCGAAGGCGATGAGCACCGCCCGCCATCGCAGGTCACTCTGTCGAAGGAGGAGGGCGAGCATCGCGAGCATCCCCCCTTCGCCGCGATTGTCGGCGCGCATCACGAAGACGATGTACTTCACGCTCACCACGAGGATGAGCGCCCAGAGGATCAGGGAGAGGATTCCATAGATGTTCTCCGGTGAGGGGGCGATCCCATATTCCGGCTTGAAGCAGGCGCGGAGCGCGTAGAGCGGGCTCGTCCCGATGTCGCCATAGACGACCCCCAGCGCGGTCAGCGTCAGGATCGCGAGGCGCTTGCCTCGCGGGTTGGGGTCGGCCCCATGGTGACCCCCGGCGTGGTCGACCGGTGGCGCGGCGTCAGGTGAAGCGGCAGGGTCCGGCATCGCGAGGGAAAGCTAGCGATGCCGGACCCTGGGTGCAGCCTCGTGGGCCGTGCCGCGCCCTACTCGTACCGCAGCGCGACGATCGGGTCGAGGCCGGCGGCGCGTCGGGCCGGATAGACCCCGAAGATCACCCCGACCAGGGCCGAGAAGCCGAAGGCGAGCCCCACCGAGGAGGCGCCGATCTGGGTCGTCCACCCGAGGAGCTTGGTGAAGGCGGTCGCTCCGCCGGCCCCGAGCAGGATCCCGAGCCCCCCGCCCAGGAGGCAGAGCACCACCGCCTCGATCAGGAACTGGAAGAGGATGTTGAGGCGCGTCGCCCCCAGGGCCTTGCGGATCCCGATCTCGCGGGTCCGCTCGGTGACCGAGACGAGCATGATGTTCATGATCCCGATCCCTCCCACGAGGAGGGAGACGGCCGCGATCCCCGCGAGGAGCATCGAGAAGACCTGGGTGGTCTCACCCAAGGTGCTCAGGAAGTCGGCCTGATTGCGGATCTGGAAGTCATCGGGCTTGTCGGGGCGGAGCTTGTGTTCCCGCCGCAGGACCTTCTGCACGTCGGCCATCGCATCGGGGATCTGTGCCTCGTCGGGGGCGAGGACCGAGATCGAGCGGAGGCGATTCGACCCGAGGATCCGGAAGCGCGCCGTCTGGATCGGGATGAGCACCTGGTCATCCGGGTTGCTGAAGGGATTGGCCTGCCCCTTCGACTTATAGACTCCGATGACGGTGAACTGGATGCCGCGGATGCGGATGTCCTCACCGACGAGTGCCTCGGGGGTCTGGAGCCCCAGGTTCTCGAGGACCGTGGGCCCCACGACCGCGAGGCGCTGCCGGCTCAGGTCCTCGGCGGAGGTGAAGAAGCGCCCCGCCGCGAGCTCGTATTTGCGGACCTCGGGGAAGTTGGCCGTCGTCCCGACGACCTGCGTCCCCGCGTTCTTGTTGAGGAACTGCACCTGCAGGGTGCTCGACATCTCGGGCTGGACCGCGGTGATCACGGTGCCCCGCTCCTCGAGCGCCATCGCGTCCTCGAGGGTGAGGCGGCTCCGTACGTCGAACGACATCACCCCACCGGCGCGGGCCTGCCCTGGTGAGACGGTGAGGAGGGTGGTCCCAAGGGAGCTGATGCGATCCTTCACCGCCTGTTGCGCGCCGCGCCCCAATGCGACGACGGCGATGACCGCGGAGACCCCGATCACGATGCCGAGCATCGTGAGGAGGGAGCGCATCTTGTTCGCGCGGAGCGCCCCGAGGGCGACGCGGATGGTCTCGGCGAAATCCATGGTTTATCGACTCCCGCCGCCGCCACCGGCGCCGCCGGTCGGACGACCGCCACCCGCGCCGCCGCCGGTGCTCCCGCCGCCGAGGGGAGAGCCGCCGCCGGTCATGGCGCGGAAGCGGTCGGTGCTCTGCTGCCGCTGGGCCTGGAGGGCGGCGGCGCTCAGGAGGGCGACCTGCTCTCCGAGCTCGAGCCCGCTGAGGACCTCCGTATAGTCGTAGTCGGCGACGCCGAGGCGGACGACGCGCGGCTCCCAGGTGCTATCGGCCTTCTGGACGAAGACGAGGCCGGAGCGACCCCCGCTGCGGCGGGCGCCGTTCGGCGCGCCACCGGCCGTGGCGCCATTCATCCCCTGCGGACGTCCACCGGGCGCGCTCCCGGTGGGGGCACCACGCTGGGCTGCGCCCCCGTTCCGGCGCCCACCGGCACGCCGGGCGGTGGAGTCGCCACCGGTGCTCGGACGTCCGCCAGCGGGGGAGGCACCGGCTGGCGCGCCAGAGGGCGCACCGCTCGCTGCGCCGGGTGCCCCAGTCCGCATCCCCGCCGCCCCGCCGAACCCACTCCCCTGGCTCGCCCGGATCTGCGCCTGCACGCTGTCGGGGTCGAGCCCGAGGAGCCCAGCCGCCTGGGCCGCCTCGCGCACCGAGCGGATCGCCTCGTTCGGCACCGTCACCACATCCTCCCGCCGCTCGGAGACGATCGAGACCTCGCCGTTCATCCCGGGCATGAGGAGCCCATCGCGATTGTCGAGGGTCACGAGCACGGGGAACATCGTCACGTTCTGCTGCACCACCGCCTGCGGTTCGATCTTCTCGACCACGCCGCGGAAGGGGCGATCGGGGAAGGCGTCGACCGTCACCGTCGCCTCGAGCCCGGCGCGCACCGCGCCGATGTCGGTCTCGTTCACGAGCGCACGGGCGCGCACGCGCGTCAGGTCGGCCATCTTCACGATGGTCGTCCCCCCGCCGACGGCGCTCGTCCCCGACTGCACGACCTGCCCCAGGGCCACCGGCTTCTCGATGATCGTCCCGAGCACCGGCGCCGTCACGCGCGCCTCTTCCAAACGCTGCTGCGCGATGTCGAGCGACGCGCGCGAGCGCACGATCGCCGACTGCGCATTGGCGATATCCAGCTGGGCCGCTTCATTCTCCTGCGCGGTGATGATCCGCGCGGCGAGCAGCTCGTCGGAGCGCTTCTTCTGGATCGAGGAGACCTCGAGCCGCTTCTCCGCCGCCTCGAGGTCGGCCTTGGCCTGGTCGAACTGGTTCTGCACGTCGCGCGTGTCGAGCTGGACGATCAGATCACCGGCCCGCACGAGGGTCCCGGTCTCCACCGGCATCTGGATCACCTGCCCGGAGGCGCGCGACTTCACCTCGACGACGTTGATCGGCTCGATCACCCCCGTCGCCTCGGCCTGCACCACGATGGTGCGGCGGGTGATCTCCGCCGTGCGGATGACGAGGGGCTGCTCGGCCTTCTTCCCGCACGCCGTGAGGAGGGCGGTAACGGTGAGGAGCAGGAGGGGCTGACGGGTCACGGCACGTACTCCGAGGGAAGACGATGAGAAGCGGGGCATCAGAGATCCCGCCCGATGAGTGCCTCGATCTGCGCCCGCGCGGTGCGAGCATCGAGACGGGCCTGGATCAGCGCCTGACGCGCCGAGATGAGGGTGCTCTGCGAGGCGAGCAGATCGAGCAGGGTGCCCGCGCCGAGGTTGTAGCGCTCCTGCTGCACGCGCAGGTCCTCCTCGCCGGCGAGCACCGACTGCTGCTGGATCTCCACGCGCGCCTCGGCGGTGCGGAGGGTGCCGAGCTGCTGGATCATGAGCTGGCGCGCGTTGAGCTTGGCGTCACGGAGCGCGGCCTGCGCGTTCTGCTCCGTGAGGCTCGCCTGCAACACCTGCTGCTCGCGATTGAGCCCGTTGAAGACGGTGAAGTTCACGCGGAGGTTGGTCGCGATGTTCTTGTTGCGGTTGTCCCCGAGGAGGGCGAAGCCGGGTTGCGACGCGGCATAGCTCTGCGAGAGCCCGAGCGAGAGGGTCGGGAGATAGGGGGTCTTGGCGGCGCGCGAATTCTGCTTGGCGGCATCGGCGGCGGCGATCGCCTGCCGGACCGCGGGGCCCTGCTCGGCGAGGGCGAGCAACTCGGCGTCGCTCCGCGTGACGCGGAGCGCGGCGTCGCGCTGGTCGTCGGGGGCGGCGGTGACGAGGGTGGGCGACCCGACGAGGCGCGAGAGGCTGGCGTTGGCGCCGGCGAGGGCGTTCTCCGCCGCGAGGACGGCGAGGCGAGCGTTCCCGACGGCGATCACCGAGCGCAGCGAGTCGGAGCGGGTGGCGGCGCCGGCCCCCACGCGAGCATTGGCGGCCTTCAGCTGCTCCGCCGCCTGCTCGAGCTGCTTGGCGGCGGCGCTCTGCTGTTCCCGCGCGGCGAGCACGGCATAAAACTGCTGCTTCACGGTGAGCGAGACGGTGAACTCCTGCGCGACCTCGCTGGCCTCCGCAGCATCGACGCCGGCGCGCGCCGCCTGGAGTTCGAACCACCGGCGCCCGCCGTCGAAGACCTCGAGGTTGGAGCTGAGGCTGTGGTTCGCGCGCCACGGCACGTCGTTCGGGAGGATCGTGTCGAGGTCGAGGAGGTAGCGCGTCCCGTTCTGGCGATTGGCGCCCGCCCCGAAGGAGAGGGTGGGGAGGTAGGCCGCATAGCGCGTTCGCACCGTCCCGGCCTGCTGCCGGACGGCGTTGCGGGCCTGGACGGCGGCCGGGGCGTTGCGCTTGGCGAGCCGTACCGCCTCGTCGAGGGTGATCGGGCGTGCCGTCTCCTGGGCCCCGAGGGCCATGGGGAGGCACACCACCATCAGTCGGACCTTCCGCAGCATCAGCTAGCGCTCCTGGCGGCCGCGCTCACGCGCCTGCCGCATCTCGTCATACCGGGTGCGCTGCTCGGGGGTGAGCATCGCCTGGATCTCCTGCCGCGCCGCATCGCCGACCGAGTCGAGCGACGGACGGACCGGGGCCATCAGGGAGTCATACCCCCGATTGCGCGCATCGAGGATCGTGTCGAACCGAGCGCGCTGATCGGCGTCCAGCTGCAACTGCTCTGCGATGCGGTCGCGCATGCTCCGGGGGTCGCGCCATTCCCGCGCCAACCGCTCGCGCAGGACCACCCGGTCAGCGACGATCCCGAGGATCGCGCCCACGAGGACCACACTGCCGTAGAACGCGAGGGCGGCGCCTTTGGTTCGTGTCATCGGGGTCTCCTAGCGGGGGCCGGGGGTGGGGTGCGCGCCCGGACGGTCATCGTCGAAGAGGCCCCGCCGTGCGAAGACCGGCTGCACGTCGGCCGGGGTCTCGATCTGTGATTCGTAGGCCATGCGGGTCTCGATGGCACGGGCCCGCATCCAGAGCGACCCCGCGACGATGAGGGTGAGTCCGGCCGCCATGAGCCCCACGCGATAGGTCCGCTCGGAGACGGCCCACCACTCGCCCTCCTCACGTCCCTGCGCCACGCGCGCCAGGATGCGCGCATGGAGCCCATCCCAGTACGCCGGGTCGGCCGGCGGGGCGGTGAGCGCCCGGAGGTGCTCGGTCAGTTCATCATCCCGGTGCAGCGCCGGGCCACGGGTCTCATCGGTCATACGTCACTCCTCAGCGCCCCGAGCAGCTGGCGCAAATGGGATCGGGCATAGTGTAGATCGGAGCGGGCCGTTCCCTCGGGGATCCCGAGCATCTGGCCGATCTCCGCGTGGCGGAACCCCTCCACGTCGTGCAGCGTGATCACCGCGCGTTGCCGCGCGGGGAGCTCGGCGAGCGCCGCCGCCAATCGGCGGCGGAGTTCCGCCGTCTCCGCGGGATCGCGGAAGTGTGAGGCCACCGTCTCCGGCAACTCGTCGGCGTCCCGCACCTTCCGTCGACGGGTGATGTCGAGCGCCGCGTTCGCCACGATCCGGTGGAGCCAGGCCCCGAAGGCCTGATCGGGACGGAAGCGCTCCAGCGCGCGGTAGGCGTGGAGGAACCCCTCCTGCACCGCATCCTCCGCATCCTCGTGGTTGAGCACGATCGCCCGCGCCACCGTGTAGGCACGCCGCTGGTGCCGGAGCACCAGGGTGCCGAACGCCGCCTCCTCGCCCCGCTGGGCGGCGAGGATGAGCTCCCGCTCGTCCGCCGGCCGGTCAGGCACCATGCGGACGGTCGTCGGGGTCCAGGGAAGGACCATCGTGGTCATGCGCGCCGCTCACGTTGCACAACCTCACATACGGCGGAGCGGGGGCCGACGTTGGGGCGTTCCCGCCGAGACGCCCCCCGGGGGTAGGGGGCAGAGGGCAGGGGTCAGGGAACAGTGGGTCCCGCGAGCCCGAGGGTGGGCGCGATCCCGCGCATCGCCTCGATCACGAAGGCGATGTGGGCCTCGAGTTCGACGCCGAGCTCGGTCGCACCGTTCACGACGTCCTCCCGGGAGACTCCCCGGGCGAAGGCCTTATCCTTGAGCTTCTTCCTGACCGAGCTCGCCTCGAGGTCCATCACGCTCTTGGACGGTCGCACGAGGGCGGCGGCGGTGATCAGCCCACAGAGCTCGTCGACGGCGAAGAGCGCCTTGGCCATCTGGCTCTCGCGTGCGACCCCGGTGAAGGGGGCATGACCGAGGATCGCCTGGCAGATGTCCTCCGGGTAGCCGAGGGTGCGGAGGTGGCGCACTCCCTCGCTCGGGTGCTCGGCGTCGGCGGCCTGCGCGTCGTTGGGGAAGCGCTCGTAGTCGAAGTCGTGGAGGAGGCCGGCGAGCCCCCAGCGCTCGACGTCCTCACCAAGGTGGGTGGCATAGGCGCGCATGGCGACCTCGACGGCGAGCATGTGGCGCCGGAGGGAGAGGTTCGGGGTCCACGCCTCCATGAGTGCGAGGGCGGTGGCGCGATCGGGAAGCGTCGACATAGGAGGCAAGATACACCGCCCCGCGAGAGCGGTTTCCCCGACCGCGGGGCGGCGCCTGGTCCTTATGCCACGGGTGGCGCCGACGCGGCCCGGAGCGCGTTCAGGATCACCGCCACATCGATCCCCTCCTGGATCAGCGCCCCCGCCGTCGGAGGGATGAAGCCGAGTGCCGCGACGACCATCGCCGCCCCAGAGAGGATGAGTCCGGCGACGATGCTCTGTCGTGCGATCTTCACGGCGTGCTGGCCGATGCGTACCGCATCCTCGACGCGCGTCACATCATCGGCGAGGAGCACGACGCCCGCCGCCTCGGCGGAGATCCCGCCGCCATGCGCGGCGAGGGCGACCCCGACGGTGGCGGCGGAGAGCGCCGGGGCATCGTTGGTGCCGTCGCCCACCATGAGTACGCGGCGCCCACTCGCCTCGAGCGCCCTCACCGCGGCGACCTTCCCATCGGGGAGGAGATCCCCCTGGGCCTCGCTGATCCCCAACGCTTCGGCCACCGGTCGCACGTTCTCCACGTGATCTCCCGAGAGGAGGACGGTGCGGGTGAGGCCGAGCTCCCTGAGGCGGTGAAAGAACGGGGGGAGATTGGCGCGGAGGCGGTCGCCGAAGGTGATCACGCCGATCATCGGCGCCGTCTCGCCGTCGAGCGCCTCGACCACGACATAGGCGCGGAGCCCCCCGACGCTCGTCGGGTGGCGCGCGTCGATCGTGTCGCGACAGCTGGGGTGATGCTCGCCGACCATGCTCCGGTTCCCAATGCTGACGCGATGCGCGTGTACGAGGCCGGTCACCCCGCGGCCCGCATACTCCACGATCTCGCGCGCCGAGGGGATCGTGAGCTTCCGGGCGGTCGCCTCATCGAGGACGGAGCGGGCGAGGAGATGGCCGCTCCCCATCTCTATCGCGGCGGCGTAGCGGAGGAGTTCGTCGGCGGAGGCGCCATCGATCCCCTCCACGGCGGTCACCGCGGGCCGGCCATGCGTCAGCGTCCCCGTCTTATCGAAGACCACGGTGTCGACGCGGGCCAGGAGCTCGAGGGCGGTGCCGTTCCGCACGATCACCTGACGGCGGGCGGCGCGGTTGATCCCGCCGATCACCGCGACGGGGGTCGCGAGCAGGAGGGGGCAGGGGGTCGCGACGACGAGGACGGCGAGGACGCGCAGCGGATCGCGCGAGATGACCCACGCGATGAGGCAGGCGAGGATCGTGATCGGGGTGAACCAGACCGCCCAGCGGTCGGCGAGACGCTGGATCGGGGATTTCTCGCCCTGGGCGGTGCGGACGAGCTCGACGATGCGCGCGTAGAGCGAGGCGCTCGCAAGGGCGGTGGCACGGAGCACGAGCGGCGAGGCGGTGTTCACCACGCCGGAGCGCACGTGGGCACCTCGTCCCACGTGCTCCGGTAGCGGCTCACCGGTGATGCGAGAGGTGTCGAGCGAGCTCGAGCCCTCGACCACCTCGCCGTCGCAGGGGATCATCTCCCCGGGGCGCACCAGGAGCAGGTCACCCACGGCGATCCCGTCGACTGCGATATCCGAGACCGCGGTCCCGATCAGCGGTTCGCCCGCGGGGGGGCGCTCTAATGCGAGCCGGTGTGCGATGCGTGGCGCTGCCGCCTCGAGCTCACGCACCGCATCGGAGGCACGGCCCTCGGCGTAGCGCTCGAGGAGCTCGCCCCCCGTCTGCATCAGCACGATCACCAACCCGGCGATCGGTTCGAGCAGGACGATCGCCGTGACGATCGCGAGCATCGCGACCACATCGGCGGCGAACTCGCCGCGCAGCATCCCCTTGATCGTGCGCCAGGCGACCGGCGCCCCGAGGAAGACGAGTCCCGTCATCAGGGTCGGGACCGACCAGCGCGCGAGGTCGGGGTGCCATCGGAGCGCGAGCCCGAACGCCAGGATCAGGAGCGTCTGGATCGGCGCGGCCGCTGCCGCCAGCGGAAAGGCAAGCGCCCTGCGCCCCGTGTGGGACGCAGGGCGCTCGGCGGCCGGGGACTCGGCCGCGGTCATCTCAGTGCGACTCGGTCGCGGGTGCTGCCTCGTGATGGGCGTCGAACTTGCGGTTCGTCAGCGTCATCGTGACGAGGACGACCGCGAGGATGCCGATGAGGCCGATGATCAGGCCTTTGAAGGCGGCGGCGGTGTCGCGTCCGGACATCGGAGTGCCAGTGGTCATGGGATCAGGTACCAGGGGTCAGGGACAGGGTCAGGCGACGCGGACGGAGACCATGTGGTCCTTGTCCGTCAGCGTCTTCATCACGTCGAGGCCCGAGGTGATCTGGCCGAAGACGGTGTGCACGCCATCGAGGTGCTTGGTGTTCGGCTCCGAGAGCACCATGAAGAACTGCGAGCCGCCGGTGTTCAGACCGGCGTGCGCCATGGAGAGGGCGCCAACGGTGTGGCGCTGGGGGTTTCCCTTGGTCTCGCACGGGATCGTCCACCCCGGGCCGCCGGTGCCTGGCGGGCCCTTCGGCGTCCCACCGATCTTCGCGTTGGGGCAGCCCCCCTGCACGACGAACTCGGGGATCACGCGGTGGAAGCGGATCATGTCGTAGAAGCCGTCGTTGGCGAGCTTCTCGAAGTTGGCGACCGTGCCGGGCGCGTCCTTCTCATGGAGCGTCGCGACGATGGTGCCCTTGTTGGTCTCGAAGGTGGCGGTCTTCATGGGGGAAAGTCGGAAGGTGTGCGGGAAATCTACCTAGCGGCGGGGACGCCTGACCAGCGAGACCGAGAAGAGGTAGTACCGGGGGACCTTGCACCCGTTCCGCAGCGCCGGCTCGAAGCGCCATTGGGCGATCGCCGGCTTGAGGTTGGTCGTGTACCAGCTGTCGGGCGACGTGAGCATCGCGAAGGTGGTCATGTCTGGGCGGCCCAGGGTATCGATGAGCACTTCCGCCTTGATGGTGTCACCGCGGCTCCGGCGCAGGACCATCGGGGGCACGGGGCGCTTGATCGGGGGCGGGTCCATCTTCACCGGCGTCGGGACGCGCTCCACATCGAGTCGCGGATCGAGGCGGGCATCCTCGCGGGCGAGCTCGCAGGAATCCTTGGGCGGTGCGAGGAGCTGCGCGTTCTGCACCGCAGGGCCCTGGCGTGCGGGGGCGCAGGCGACGGCGAGGCACACGAGCGCCATCGCCGCGATCGCCGCGATCGCGGTGGGGCGCAGGAGATGACGACGTGAGGACGGAGCAGAGAGAGCGGAGGACATCGGTCGAGGGTCAGAGGGCAGCGGAGGGGCAGCAGTCGACGAGGACGCAGTCGCCGCAGCGCGGCCGGAGCGCGGCGCAGGTGCGACGCCCATGCCAGATCATGAGATGCGAGAGCTGGGTCCAACTCTCGCGCGGGAAGAGCGGGATCAACGCCTGTTCGATCTTCACGGGATCGGTCTCGCGGGTGAGGCCGAAGCGGGCGGAGAGTCGCGCCACATGGGTGTCGACGACGATCCCCTCGTTGCGACCGAAGGCGTTGCCGAGGACGACGTTCGCGGTCTTGCGCCCGATCCCCGGGAGGCGCACCAGCGCGTCCATCTCCGTCGGGATCTCGCCGCCATGCGTCGCGACGACCTGCTGCGCGAGGCCGAGGATCGACTTCGCCTTGTTCCGATAGAATCCCGTGCTCTTGATGACCGCCTCGATCGCCTCGAGCGAGGCCTGCGCGAGCGCCTGCGGGGTCGGCCAACGGCGGAAGAGTTCGGGGGTCACCATGTTGACGCGCGCATCGGTGCATTGCGCCGAGAGGACGGTCGCGACGGCGAGCTCGAAGGGATTGCGATGCGTGAGCTCGCAGTGCGCATCGGGATAGGTCGCGGCAAGTCGGCGCTGGATCTCGAGGGCGTGCGCGCGGAGGGCGTCGCCGCGTAACCGCGCGGGGCGTCGGGTCGCTGGCTTCTTGGCGGCCATGGGTCAGCGCGCCGCGTGCCGACGCCGCTGCGCGAACTTCACCACATCCTCTACGCCGCGCGTGTTGAGCACATCGCCCGCGGTGAGCCATCCCTTCCGCGCCATCCCGATCCCGAGCGCCATGTTGTCGAGCCCGTCGACCGAGTGGGCATCAGGACCGATCACGATCGTCGCCCCCGCCTCGCGCGCGGTGTGGCAGAGGCGCCAGTCGAGGTCGAGCCGGTGCGGGTCGGCGTTGAGCTCGAGGGCGACGCCCACGGCCGCCGCCTGCTGACTGATCGCCGCCATGTCGATCGCGTAGGGCTCGCGCGTGAGCAACAACCGTCCCGTCGGATGGCCGAGGATCGCCATGTGCGGGTCGTCCATCGCCTTCAGGACGCGGTCGGTCATCTGCGTGCCATTCATCCCGAGTCGCGAGTGGACCGAGGCCATCACGTAGTCGAAGCGGTCGAGCACCTCGACGGGATAGTCGATCCGGCCGCAGGGGAGGATGTCGGCTTCGACCCCCTTCAGGACGCGGAAGTCGGTGAAGCTTGCGTTGATCGCGTCGATCTCGTCGTGTTGCCGTTGTAGCGAGTCGAGGGTGAGCCCACCCGAGTAGAACGCCGACTGCGAGTGATCGGAGATCCCCAGGTAGCTCCACCCGCGGGCTCGCGCCGCCGCCGCGAGCTCGGCGATCGTCGCGCCGCCGTCGGAGTACTGCGAGTGGCAGTGCAGGACGCCGCGGATCTCGGGGAGGGTCACGAGGGAGGCGAGGTGCGCGGTGGCGATCGCGTCGGATTCCCCCATCCCTTCGCGCAGCTCGGGGGGGAGCCAGGGGAGCCCGATCGCCGCGTAGAGCGCCGCCTCATCGGCGAGGGGGACCACCGACCCGTCGGCATGGCGGAGCTGCTCGCGATCGAGGGTGAGTCCGCGGAGGGCCGCGCGCGCCGTCACCTCGCGCACATGCGCCTCGCTCCCCGTCGCGTGGAACCAGGTCACCACGAAGGCGTCGGTCGGGACGCAATGCAAGACGAGCCGCAGCCCGTCGTCGAAGCGGATCGCGACGGTGCGCGTCCCGCTCCCGACGGAGTCGCGCACGCCGGGCACGCGCGCGAGCGCGCCGCCGATGCTCTCGGGATCCCGCACGCAGGCGGCGACGATCTCCACCTCACGCACCGTCTCACAGTGCCGGCGGATCGCGCCAGCGATCTCCGCGCGCACCACCCCCGACTGCCGACGGACCACCGCGAGGAGTCGCTCGGCCTCGGCGCGCCCATGCGGAAGGAGGATCTGCGCCCCACTCTCCTTGAGCCAGGCGATCCCGCGCTGCACCTGCTCCGCCGTGCGCGCGCCGAAGCGCGGGAGCTTGGCGAGGCGGCCATCGCGCGCCGCGTCGTCGAGCTCCTGGAGGGTGTCGATCCCGAGTCCTTCATGGATGCGGCGGATGCGCGAGGGCCCAAGCCCGGGGATGCGCAGCATCTCGAAGAGTCCTTCCGGTGTCGACTCGCGCAGGCGATCGAGCAGGGCGGCATCGCCGGTCGCGTTGAGCTCCTCGAGGACCTCAACGACCTCAGGGGCGAAGCGGCGCTTGTCGCGCCTCAATAGTTCATCCACCGGGCGCGGTTCGTCGGCAGCGAGGGAACGCGCCGCATCGGCGAAGGGGGCGGGCACCGCGGGATCCTCCCCCTGCAATTCGAGCAGGGCGACGATCTCATGCAATAGATGCGCGGCGGCGCGAGAGTCCATCATCCGCTCAATATACGGGCGCGGGCCTGCGGCTCTCGTCCCTTACCCCGTCACGAGTGATTCGGTCTCGTCGAGGAAGGTGTCAATCACGGCCAGGAGCTCCGCTGGCCGCTCCACATAGGGCACATGGCCACAGTCGTCGAGCCAACAGGTCTGTGCCCCGAGTGCCTCGGCGATCGCCGCCGCGGAGGCGAGGGGGATCGGGTCCTGCCGCCCATGCACCACGAGGGTGGGGATGCGCAGCTGGCGCAGGGCGGGGAGGAGGTCGAAGTCGCCGAGCGATTCCCAGGTGGATTGCTGCACGCGCCCGGTGACGCGGAAGGGGGTGAGGTCGCGCGCCCGCGCGGGATCGGCGAAGTAGCCGGCGACGCTCAGCTCGAAGATCCGCTGGTGGTAGGCCGCCGGGTCTTGGGCGCGGAGGCCGCTCGCCTCGAGGGCGGCGCGGAGCTTGGCGATCTGCGGGCTCCGCTGCCGCGCCGCCATCTCCGCCTCGAAGGTCGCGCGATAGGCGCGACTCACCGGGGCGGGATTGATGAGGACGAGGCGACGCGGGATCGGGCCGGCGCGTCCCGCCGTGGATTCGATGGCGTAGAGCAGGGCGAGGAGGGCGCCCCACGAATAGCCCACGAGGGTGAGCGGCCCTGGGGCGAGCTCCGCGATCACCGCGGCGCAGTCCGCGACATGCGTCTCCCAGGTGATCGGCGTGCGATCGTCGGTCTTGGAGCGTCCCCCTCCTCGTTGGTCGTAGAAGAGCGCGCGCTGCCGCCGCGCGAGGAAGAGGAGTTGTGGCAGGAGATAGTCGTGATGCGCCCCTGGCCCACCATGGAGCACCAGCGTCGTGCTCTCAGTCCCGAGCTTTGCGCCTTCAGCTTCCAGCGGTGAGCCTTCCGCCTCACGCGGCCCATACGCGCACCAATACAGCGGTAGCGCCGTCTTTTGTGTGGTGCCTTCGTGGTCGGGAGCGGGGATCGGAGGCATACGGGTCAGAGGAAGGTGCACGCGACGCGCGCGGTGTTGCAGTGCACGCGTACGGTGTCGTCGATGTGCCGGCCGTAGCCCCCGGCGATCGCGATCGCGACAGGGACGCCGATCGCCCGCGCCGATTCGAGTACCAGGGCATCGCGGCGCATCAATCCATCGAAGGTCAGTCGGAGGCGACCGAGGGCATCCCCCTCGTGGGGATCGGCGCCGGCCAGGTACATGACGAGATCGGGGCGAGCGGCGGCGAGCACCCCGGGGAGGGCGGCGGCGAGTCGTTCGAGATACTCGGTATCCTCCGTCCCATCCTCGAGCTCGATGTCGAGGGTACCTGGGACCTTCCGAAAGGGGTAGTTTCGCCCGCCGTGCATGGAGAAGGTGAAGCTCGCCTCGTCCCCCGCGAGGATGTCATGGGTCCCGTTCCCCTGGTGCACATCGAGGTCGATGATCGCGACACGTCGGATCCGCCCCTCGGCGCGTAGGGTGCGCACCGCGATCGCGACGTCATTGAGGACGCAGAACCCCTCGCCATGGCCGGCGAAGGCGTGGTGTGTGCCGCCAGCGAGATTCATCGCGATCCCCGCGTCCAGTGCGTGCCGAGCCGCTTCGAGCGTCCCGCCACTCGCGCGGAGCGAGCGCTCCACCAATCCCGGGCTCCAGGGGAATCCCATCCGCCGTTGCTCTGCCTCGGAGAGGCGACCGTCGAGCACCCGGGCCAGATAGTCGGCGCCGTGGACCCGCGCCGCATCGATCAGGGCGAGCCGCTTGGGGTCATGGACCCGCGCCGCCGAGACGATCCCCTCCGCCACGATCGCCTCGCGCAACAGCGCGTACTTCGTGATGGGGAAGCGGTGGCCGTCGGGGAGCGGGATCGTGTAGTGCGCGCTCGACCAGACGTGGAGCGACATCGGGGCGCGGCGGTCAGCGCGCCGTGAAGTCGGTGCGCGCCGTCACCGACCGACATGCCGCGGCGATCAGCGTCGCCGCATGGTCGAGGTCATCCAGGCTCACGAGCTCGTTCGGGGAGTGCATATAGCGGTTCGGCACCGAGACGAGTGCGGTCGCCACCCCATGCCGCGCCAGGTGGATCGCATCCGCATCGGTGAAGGTCTGCCGCCCTTCGGCGCGTAACGTGTGTGGGATGGCGAGTGATTCCGCCGCATCCCGTAGGATCCCGAAGGCCACGGGAGAGACCACCGAGCCACGCGTCAGCACCGGGCCACCGCCGATGTGCGCCTCGCCCAGCTCCTTCTTCTCCAGTCCCGGATGATCGGTCGCGAAGGTCACATCGACGACGATCGCCATCGCGGGATCGACACGCTCACCGGCCACCCGCGCCCCGCCCCCCTGATACCCGATCTCCTCCTGCGTGGTCGCGACGGCGACGACGCGCGCCTCGCCGGGATCGGCGGCATAGCGTCGGAGCGCCTCGAGCACCACGAAGGCGCCGATGCGATCGTCGATCGACCGCGAGACGATCCGACGGTTGGGGAAGTCGACTGTCCGTGAGTCGATCACCCCGGCGTCGCCCACCGAGAGGAGCGCGGCGGCCTCAGCCTTGGATGACGCCCCGATGTCGACCCAGAGGTCGGTCATCTTGGCAGCCTTCTCCCGGTCCTCCGGCTTCATGAGATGGATCGGCTTCTTCCCCACGGCGCCGAGCACCTCGCCCGCTCGCCCGAGGAACCGGATGCGCTGCGCGACGAGCACCTGCGGGTCCCACCCGCCGATCGGCCCGATGTGCACGTACCCCTCGTCGTCAATGTGCGTGACGATCACGCCGATCTCGTCGATGTGGCCGGCGAGCATGATCGTCGGGCCCCCGTTCGGGTTCACCACCGCCATCGAGTTCCCCGCGACATCGGCGTGCACCTCGGCGGCGAATCCCTTGGCTTCCTCGCGCCAGACCGCGGCGGCGGGCCCCTCGTAGCCGGAGGGACCAGGGGTGTCGAGCAGGCGCTTGAGGAAGGTGATGGCGGAGGCGTCGAGCATCAGCGAGGGGGGTCAGGGACGAGAGAGAGGACCTGCGCGAGGAGGGTCTGGGAGGACTCCCAGCGCCTCAGCGTCGCTCGTAGACCTTGCGACCGGCGAACCAGGTGGATCGCACGCGCACCTGAGAGAGCATCGCGTCGGGGATCCTCAGGAGATCCTGATCGAGCACCACGAAGTCCGCGTGCTTCCCCGGCGTGAGCGAGCCGAGCTCGCGCTCCTGGAAGGCGGCGTAGGCGGGCCAGATGGTCATCGATTTGAGCGCTTCCTCACGCGTCATGCGTTGCTCGGGGAACCACCCCCCGACCGGCCACCCCTTGGCATCCTGGCGTGAGACGCTCGCCTTGAAGGAGATCAGGGGATCGACGTACTCCACCGGGAAGTCGGAGCCGTTGGGGATGATCGTCCCGGTCTCGAGGAGCGAGCGCCAGGCATAGGCGCCACGGAGCCGCGTCTCCCCGAGGCGGTTTCCTGCCCAGTACATGTCACTCGTCTGGTGTGAGGCCTGCATGCTCGGGATCACCCCGAGGGCGGCGAAGCGCGGGATGTCGTCGCTGTGGAGGATCTGCGCATGCTCCACGCGGAAGCGATGATCCGCCGTGGGGCGCGCGGCGAGCGCCGCTTGATACGCATCGAGCACCAACCGATTCCCGCGGTCGCCGATGGCGTGCGTGTTCACCTGGAAGCCCGCCACGAGGGCGCGGTCCGCCACCTCGCGGATGTGCGCGGGGGCCGAGACGAGGAGGCCGCTCGTCGACGCGTCATCGCTGTACGGCTCGAGCAGGGCGGCGCCGCGCGACCCCAGCGCGCCGTCCTGATAGAGCTTGATCGACCGCACCCAGAGGCGACCGTCGAAGAGTCCGCTCTGCGGGCCGCGACGGAACCAGGCCTCCAGGGTCGGCGCATGGTCCGAGATCATCGCATAGAGGCGCATGTCGAGCGCCCCCTCGCGACCGAGCTCCTCGTACAACTCGAGCGTCTGCGCCGAGGCGCCGGCATCATGAACCCCGGTCAGCCCCCAGCGGTGCATCTCGGTGATCGCGGCGGCAATCATCCCCTTCACCTGCGCACGCGTCGCCGCCGGGATGCTCCGCTCCACGAGGCTCTGCGCGTTGTCGACCAGGACACCGATCGGCTCGCCACGCGCGTCGCGGATGATCTGTCCCCCACTCGGGTCTTTGGTGGCGCGTGTGAGACCGGCGCGCTGCATCGCGAGCGCATTCACCACAGCGGCGTGGCCATCCACCCGCTCCAGATAGACCGGGTGATCGGGGACCGCGCGCGAGAGCGCCTCATGCGAGGGCCACCGCGTATCGCCCCAATCGTTCTGATCCCACCCCCGCCCGATGATCCACTCCCCCTTGGGGGTCTGCATGGCCCGCTCCACCACGCGCGCGATCACCGCGTCGTACGATGTGGTCCCGACGAGGTCCACGTTGCGAAGCGACTGCCCGAGCCCGAGGACGTGCGCGTGCGCATCGGTCATCCCGGGGATCACGGTCTGGCCGTCGAGGTCGAGCACCTGCGTTGCGGCGCCCGTCAGCGCCTTCGCGCCGGCCCGATCGCCCACGAAGACCACACGCCCCCCACGGATCGCCATCGCATCGACCACTGGTCGCGCGGCATCAGCGGTGTAGATCCGGCCATTCGTGACGACGAGGTCGGCTACGGTCTGCTGGGCCGTGGCAGGGAGCGATGCCCCGACGACGAGCGTGAGCAGCAGGGCGAGGAGACGAGACATGTGGAGGGAAGACGGAAGGTGGAAGAGCAAGGGTCTCAGCGAATCCTACTGCCGACCCAAGCGGCCCGGAACGCGAGCTGCGCCGCCGTCGGCGCGCGACCCGCCTCCTCGAACGCCACGACCTCGACGTTCGGATCCTCGGCGAGCGGGAGAGGCGCGGTGCGCTCCCCCGTGCGGCCGATCCAGGTCATTCGGAGCGTGGTCCCTGGGCGGCGCGTCGCCAGCAGGTCCCGCAGAGCGGTGGTCGTCATCACCGAGGCCTCATCGATCCGCGTGATCCGATCCCCGGCGGTGAGCCCGGCCTGAGAGAGCGGGCTCCCGATCAAGGGGACGCTCGCGAGCACGAGCCCCCCCGACTGTTCGGTGAACCGGACATCGCCGAGCCAGGCCTGTCCCGGGCGTGCGGGACGCACGAGGAACCCCGCGCGAGCCAACAGCGTCTCGTACGCGGGGCGTTCGCTGCCGACCACGTACCGCGCGAAGAAGTCCCGCGCGAAGGCAGTGTCGCGTGTCACCTCGGCGAGGGCGGTCTGAGCGTCGGCCACCGTGTAGGTGCGGACCGGGGCGAGCGCCACGGTCTGCGCTCGGCCGAAGCGCGTCCACATCCGCCGCATGACGTCATCGAGATTCACGGGCTCCGGCCGGGCGCGCAGGGTGAGGTCGAGCGCGAGCCCGAGCGCCTCGCCGTAGGTGTAGTAGGACAGGAAGGTGTTCGCGCGATTCTGCGGGTCAATCGAGACCGCGGCGTCCACGAAGGGGGCCTGCTGACTCATCGCGACCGCGCCGCCGAAGCCGCGGGCCGGGGAGACCGTCATCGTGTTGACCGCCCCGGTGAGTCGACGCGCGTACTCCGCGGGCGAGACGATCCCGGCGCGCGCGATCGTGAGCACGCCGTAGTAGTTCGTGAAGCCCTCGGCGAACCAGAGCTCGCCACTCATGTTGGCCTGCGAGAAGTCGAAAGGCTCGAGCGACCGAGGACGGATCCGCTCGACGTTCCACGCATGGAAGAACTCGTGCGAGACCGTGCCCAGGAGGCCGAGCATGTTGGTGCGCAGAGCGCTCGATGAGGTGAGCGAGGTCGAGTTACGGTGCTCCATCCCGTCGCCGGCGCAGGTGGCCCGGTAGCAGGCGATGAAGGTATAGCTCCCGAAGTCGAAGCGAGGGAGCTCGCCGAAGACCGCCGCCATCTCGTCGACGACCTTCCGCGTGAGCGTCGCGAAGGAGTCGACCTCGGCACGCGTCCCCTCATGGTTGACCGCGAGATGGATCCGCTGGGTGCGCTCCATCGGTCCCGCCTCCCAGCTGCGGACCTCCAGCGCGCCAAGGTGCGTCGGGGAGTCGAGGAAGTAGGCGAGGTTCGGCGCCCGGAAGGTCTCCGCGTCCCCCGTGGGTTGGAGCTGCGTCGCGATCCCCCAGGTCGGATCGGGGCGGCGGAAGGTGACCTCGATCGGGCGCGTGGCGAGCGCCGGCGCATAGGCGAAGGTCGCGGGGATGTTCAGGTGCGCCCTGGTCTCATCGATCCCGGCGTAGGTCCCGTCGGCGCGGTCGGCGAAGAGGGTGTAGCGCAGTAGCACCTCGCCGCGGTGTCCCCTGATCTCCCACGCATGCGGGGAGAGGCGCGTGACGGTCAGTGCGCGCCCCGTAGGATCGGTCGCCTGCACGCGATAGACGTTCTTCGCGAACTCATGCAGGGCGTAGCGCCCCGGGGAGCTCCGCGCCATCTCCACGCGAAGTGGACCAGCAGGGACCGCGGCGAATCGGATGGTGACCTCTCCCTCGTGATGCACCCGATCGGGGAAGGCGATCTCGTAGCGGACTGGAGCGGCGGGGCGGGCCTGCGCCGTGAGGGAGCGGGCGGCGGCGGTCAGCGCGAGGATGAGGACCAACAGCGGGGTCGGCATCCTCTCAAACTACACGCCGCTGGGGTCATCTCGGTGGGTCGGTCCGTCCCGTCTTCAGTTCCAGGAATCGGCGCACCGCGGCGGGGTCCAGTGGGAGCCGAGGCCGTGCGAGCAGCGCCTCGATCGCCTCGATCTCCCTGGGGACTGCCGCCGAGACCCGCTCGACGCCGGCCGGGGTCACGAGATAGTCGTCCTCGATCCGCACCCCGATGTTGGCATAGCGCGCGACGGCCGGCGCGATCTTCGCCGCCATCCGCCGATTCCCCGGGGTATCGGGGAGGATCGTCAGGAGGTTCTCCCGCACATAGATCCCGGGCTCGATCGTGAAGGCGCTCCCGATCCCGAAGGTCCCCGTCAGCGTGTATTGCTCCGGGTCGTGCACGACGAGGCCGATCCCATGCCCGAGGCCATGCATGTAGTGGAGCTGCAGCTGTGGGCAGGTGCGGGGCTGTCGGGCCGACCCACAATCGTAGGTCGCATCGGGGGACTCGATCAGGCCGAGGCGGGCGAGCCCGTTTCGTAGCACGGCGGTCGCTGAATCGGTCATCGCCCGTGCCTGACCTCCAAGTCGGATCTGTCGCTCGGCAGCGATCTGGGCACCGAGCACCACCTCGTAGATCTCGCGCTGCGCGGGGGAGAAGCGGCCGCTCACCGGGACCGTACGGGTGATGTCGGCGGCGTAGCCATCGTACGAGGTCGCCATGTCGAGGACGATGACGTCGCCCTCTTGGGCCACCCGCTCCGACCGGTTGTAATGCAGGGTGGTCGCATTGGGGCCCGACCCGACGATCGATCCATAGGCGGGTCCATCGCCACCCGCCTGACGCCAGGTGGCCTCGGCGATCGCCTGCAGGGTGAACTCGGCCACCCCGGGTTGGACCGCGGCGAAGGCCGCGAGGTGGCCCTGTGCGCTGAGCTCCGACGCGATGCGGATCCGCTCCAGCTCGGCCGGGCTCTTCCGCCCGCGGAGACGGTTCGCCTCACGCCGCGCATCGACCACCTCGATCTTCGGGTTCGCCGTGCGCAGGCCGTCGATGAACTGATCATGGAGCGAGCGCTCCGTCATCCGGGAGCCGATATCGCCGAGCACGTGGAGGGTCCCGTGGATGGCCAGCAAGGAGTCGAGCACCGTCGAGAGCACCGCGGCGTCTCGTCCCTCGAGCCCCAGTCGTGGGCGCACCCCGGCGACACCGAGGCGGGCACCCGTCCAGACCTCGCGCGCCGGGTCGCGCCCCTGCACGAAGAGCAGGTCGCGGCGGTCGGCGCCCTTCTTCACGATCACCAGCGCCGCCCCGGGCTCGGTGAATCCGGTGAGGTAGAAGAGGTACGGATGCTGGCGGAAGGGGATGTAATCGGGGACGGGCTCCGGGGCACCGAGGGCGAGGATGACCCCGTCCGGGAGGGCGCGGATGAGGGAGTCGCGTCGTGCCGCGAACTCGGCCGTGGGGAGCTGCGCCGCGAGGGGCGCCGCGAGGCAGGCGAGGAACGCGCCGCGCAGGAGGGAGCGGAGGGGCGAGGGCATAGGTCTCGAGAAGATACCATCACCGACCGCCACCGCGGTCAGGGTGTGCGATCCAAGCCGGCGGTGACCTCAGCGTCGGACCATCGGTCGCCGTAGACTTCAGCAAGGTCCACCCTCGTCCTCGGAGTCGTGTCGTGATGTCCTGGCGTCCCCTGGTCCGGAGCTGTGCGCTCCTCCTCCTCCTCTCCGCGCTCCCGCTCGCCGCGCAGTCGCGGCTGACCTCGCCCAAGGAGTTCTTCGGGCATGAGATCGGGGCGGATTATGTCCTCCCGAACTACACCAAGTTCCTCGCCTACTGGGAGACCTTGGCACGGCAGTCCGATCGGATGGAGCTCGACACCATCGGCAAGACGGCAGAGGGACGTCCGCAGGTGATGGCGATCGTCTCGAGCCCGGAGAACCTCCGCAACAAGGAGCGGTATCGCCGGATCGCCGAGCGGTTGGCGCGCGCCGAGGGGGTGAGCGAGGCCGAGGCGCGACAGCTCGCGAAGGAGGGGAAGGGGATCGTCTGGATCGATGGCGGGCTCCACGCGACGGAGGTGCTCGGCGCGCAGCAGCTCATCGAGACCAACTGGCAGCTCGTCTCGGGGACCGACGAGGAGACGCAGCGCTTCCTCAACGATCTGATCATCGTGATGGTGCACGCCAATCCCGATGGGATGGAGCTCGTCAGCGATTGGTACATGCGCGAGAGCGACCCGAAGAAGCGGGCGATGAACATTCCCCGCCTCTATCAGAAGTACATCGGGCATGACAACAACCGCGATCTCTATCTGGCGGCGCAGCCCGAGTCGGAGAACATGAACCGGATGCTCTACACCGCCTGGTATCCGCAGGTGATGTACAACCATCACCAGACGGGTCCAGCGGGGACGGTGATGTTCGCGCCGCCGTTCCGCGACCCGATGAACTACAACATCCACCCGCTGATCAAGACGGGGCTCGACGTGGTGGGCGGGGCGATGCACAACCGCTTCATCGTCGAGGAGAAGGGCGGGGTCGTGATGCGCTCGGGCGCCGGCTACTCCACCTGGTGGAATGGCGGGCTCCGCACCACCGTCTACTTCCACAACATGATCGGGTTGCTCACGGAGACGATCGGGAATCCGACGCCGATGGAGATCCCCTTCATCGCGAACCGCCAGCTCCCGAGTGCCGATCTCCCGATGCCGGTGAAGCCCGGCGTCTGGAAGTTCCGCCAGTCGATCGATTACTCGGTCACGGCGAACAAGGCGGTCCTCGACGTGGTCTCGCGCAATCGTGAGCACTTCCTCTTCAACATCTGGAAGATGGGGAACGATCGGATCCAGCAGGGGAACCGCGATAGCTGGACGATCTGGCCGAAGCGCGTCGATGCGGCGCAGGCGCGGATCGCGGCGGAGAACCGCGGCCGTGCGACCGGTGGTGGGGATGAGGCGATGGCCTTCCTCGGCGGGATGGCAGCGGCGGGGCAGTCCCGCTCCGGCACGGCGGCGCAGGCCCTCATGGGGGTGCTCAACGATCCGGCGTACCGGGATCCGCGCGCCTACATCCTCTCGTCGGACCAGCCCGACTTCCCGACGGCGGTGAAGCTGATCGTCGCGCTCCAGAAGAACGGGATCGACGTCCATCGGGCAACCGGACCGATCACGGCCGGTGGCACGCGCTATCCGGCGGGCTCCTATGTGGTGAGGACGGGCCAGGCCTTCGGCGCGCATGTGCTCGACATGTTCGAGCCGCAGGATCACCCGAACGACTTCCGCATCCCCGGTGGGGCGCCGACGCCGCCGTACGACAACGCGGGGTGGACGCTCGCGATGCAGAT
>Ga0222713_10000853_pt1 | contig 34985 bp, 51 predicted proteins | sample C33_649DmetaG_FD_165061 | JGI IMG/M metagenome (GOLD analysis project Ga0222713, IMG submission 165061) | Estuarine water microbial communities from San Francisco Bay, California, United States - C33_649D | ecosystem: Environmental > Aquatic > Marine > Unclassified | place: USA: California... | reverse complement strand
TTCATCAAGTAGGTGGGGTTGAAACATTTATCCCTGTGCCTGGTACATATACTGAAGGTCAGATTGTTAGTTCAAATGATGCTGGTACAGTTTTTGGAGAATGGGGAGATGTTACTACAGATGTTGCTGGTGCAGGAACTGGGGTAGCCACTTCAGGAAGTAATGAAGGTATCTGGGAATACAATGGCGATGGTGTATTTACCAACACGACTACTGGGGAAGTTCGCGAAGGAGATATTAACGAATTTCCTGATGTAGTTTTTGTTCCAGGCAAAGGATACAGCATTGATGAGAATAATGTTGTTACTGAACATGATATGCCTCCAGATGATGGAAATGGTGGAGATGGTGGAAATGATGGAAATGGTGGAGATGGTGGAGATGGTGGAGATGGTGGAGATGGTGGAGATGGTGGAGATGGTGGCTTAACAGTTTCTACTTTTCCTCCCACAGTACCTCCTACTGTGCCACCAACAGCGCCCCCAACAGCACCTCCTAGTGGCCCTCCTGGCACTGGTACTGGAACTGGTACTGGAACTGGCACTGGAACTGGAACTGGAACTGGAACTGGAATGGTATTAGCAATGGCAAGTATGGCTCCACAAACATCTCAGATATTTAAAACTGAGTTAAGAGATCCAAGGCAAATTGAATTAGACAATATTAATTCTGGATTGTTTCAATCTATTTTATATTCTGGTTTAAGAAGATGACATATCTAAACTTGATAAATAATGTATTAAGAAGGCTAAGGGAAACTACCGTTGCTACAGCTAATGCAACATCTTATTCTTCATTAATTGGTGATTTGATTAATGACGCTAAAAAGACAATAGAAAATTCTTTTGACTGGACTGCGTTAAGAGATTCCATATCTATTAATACTTCTAATGGTGTAAGTGAGTATTCCTTAACCAACAGTGGGGATATGGCTGTTATTAAAGATGTAATGAATGTTACTTCTCAGAAGTTTATGAATCAGAGAAGTAAGTCTTATTTTAACAATGTTTATTATAACAATACTGTTGTCTCTGGATCTCCAGAAGTATTTACTTTTATTGGCACAGATTCTAATTCAGATTTAAAGATTAAAGTATTTCCTCAACCAGATGCTGTTTATAGTTTAAGGTTTGATGTTGTAGTACCGCAAGCAGATTTATCTTCTGATTCAGATGTTTTATCAATTCCCTATAACCCTGTAATACAGCTTGCTTATGCAATGGCTTTAAGGGAAAAGGGAGAAGCTGGTGGTCAAACAGCAATGGAACAGTTTGCAATAGCGTCTACTGTTTTGTCAGATGCTATTGCTTTTGATGCAAATCGTTATCCAACAGAGATGACTTTTGTGGTGAGATAATGGCTCAGCAACTTCAACAAGTAACAATAGCAGCCCCAGGCTTTGCTGGAATTAACACTCAGGATGCTCCTATTACTCAAGATCCTAGCTTTGCATCTGTTGCAGATAACTGTGTTATTGATAAGCAAGGAAGGGTAGCGTCAAGAAGTGGTTATGATCTTTTAACTACTAATGGTGGTGCTGTATTAGGGTCTTCCCCTGGTATTGAGGCTGTTCATCAGTTTAGAGATGGAGCTGGTAATACTAAGATATTCTCTGCTGGGAACAGTAAGATATTCTCAGGCACTACTACATTGGTTGATGAGACTCCTGGGTCTTATACAATTTCAGATGATAACTGGAAGATAATTAGTTTTAACGATAAAGCTTATTTCTTTCAAAGAGGACATGAGCCTTTAGTTTACTCTAACTCCTCTGGCGCTGTTGAGAAGATGTCTTTAGTGTCAGGCGCATCAGGTACACCCCCTCAAGCACATGAGGTTATAGGTGCTTTTGGTAGATTGTGGGTTGCTGACATTACAAATGATAAGTCTACTATTTACTGGTCTGACCTTCTTAATGGAGTTGTTTGGGATTCAGGGTCTTCAGGATCTATAGATATATCTAAAGTCTGGCCTAATGGATATGACGAGATTGTTTCTTTACAGGCTCATAATAGCTTTTTAGTTATTTTTGGAAGAGACTCGATTGTTGTTTATGCTGGCGCTGATTCTCCATCGACAATGGTTTTATCAGATACTATTTCAAACATTGGGTGTTTAGAAAGAGATGCTGTGGCATCGACTGGTAAAGATTTAGTCTTTTTGGACAGGTCTGGTGTTAGAAGTTTGTCCAGAACAATACAAGAGAAATCATCTCCAATAGGTGATATATCAAGAAATGTAAATAATGATGTTAAATCTAAAGCTAGTTTAGAGACTGGTAATATTAAAATGCACTTTTCTTCAAAGGATGCGTTTATTTTACTTGTGTTTCCGTCTCTTTCTACTACTTATTGTTTTGATACCAGATTTCCACTTCAGGACGGTTCATATAGAACCACTACATGGAGTTCTATAAAGCCTCTTTCTTTTACCAGTTTAATTAATGACGATTTATATATTGGTTTTGCTGATGGTATTGGATATTACAGTGGATACGCAGATGGTGCTTCAGGATATGAGGTTAGTTACTTCAGTCATCCTTTGTCTTTTGGTGATAGCTCTAAATTAAAGTTTGTAAAGAAAATAATATTAACTTTGTTTGATGGAGCAAATACTACTATTGCTTTGAACTGGGCTTATGATTATGCGGTTGACTATACTAAACAGGCATTTACTTTAGAAAGCACTTCTTCTGCTCAATATAATATTTCTGAATACAATACAATCGCAGAATACTCAACATCAGGCAGTTTAATTACCAGGCAATCTGTAAATGCTAGTGGTTCTGGTTCTGTTGTTTCTGTTGGTTTAGAAGCAACCATTAGTGGTAACTCTATAGCATTACAAGAAATAAATATTCATGCTCTTATTGGAAGGATGGTCTAATGTCAAATTACACTAAAACAACAAACTTTGCTGCTAAAGATTCGTTGGTTAGTGGTAACCCAGCAAAGATTGTAAAGGGTTCAGAGATAGATGCTGAGTTTACAAATATTGCTACCGCTATAGCTACTAAACTAGATTCTTCTACTTCTAGCTTTGTAAATCTTACTGTAACTGGGACTTTTACAGCCACAGTTGATGGGGGTACTTACTAATGGGATGGCTAACAGATGCTCTTACTAGCATAAATAACTATCTTGGAGGAAGTTTGGGGCCAAATAATAGTTCAATATTTGGAAGTTCTTTGGGAAAGCTTCTTTCTTCTGCTGGAAGTGCAATTCAAACTCAAAGATCTATTTCAGATATAGAAGATGCACAAAGAGCTGCTCTTCAGGGCTTAGTAGGCGCTCCAAGCACAGCCGCTGCTTTCCCTCAAGGTATTCTTTCGTCTGCATTAGGACAGATGCAGTTCCAACCTTATACAGTTACTACTGCTACTGGAGGAACAGTTACTCCTGGTGATGGTACTTTGCAGTATTCTTTGGGTGCTGGAGAGCAGGCTATTACTTCTGGTTTGCTTTCAGATATAGAAAGAATGAGACAGGCTTTATCGCCTGAACAGCAAGCAGCTTTAGAGTCTCAGAGAATAGCTCAGCTAACAGCTTCTCCAGAAGAGTTAGCAGCCAGAGAGCAGTCTATCTTTGATAGATTGGAAGCTGCTCAGCAAGGCTCAAGGGAAAGGCAAAGATTAGCTTTAGAAGAAAGACTGTTAGGCCAAGGTAGGTTGGGAGTGAGAACATCTCAATATGGTGGAACTCCAGAGCAACTTGCTTTAGAAAAAGCTATACAAGAACAGCAAGCAGGATCTGCTGTATCAGCTATGGAGCAAGCAAGGGCAGAACAGGCATTACAATCACAACAAACACTGGCTGGATTACAACAAGCCTTTGGTCAGCAACAGGCAATGGCAGGGAATATTCCTGCTTTGTTAGGCGCTGCCTATTTGCCACAACAAGGACTGTTGGCATCTCTTGCTCCAACTACTGATATGTTAAGAATTCAATCTGCTCTTCAAGCTGGTGCTGGTGAACTTACTGCTGGACTTGGCGAATCTGCTCTTGAAGCTCAATTTAATTTTGAGGGATTGTCTAATGCTCTTAGACAGGCTCAGCTTTCAGGGCTGTTTAATCTTCTTGCGACTGGCGTTGCTAGGCCTTGATAACTTAAAAGATTACTGGATAAGCAAATGAACATAGATATTCAATCCCTGTTTAGAGATATTCTGGAAACTCCAGAGCAAAGACAACAAAGAGAGTTGGCTGAGACTACTTTGAGGTCTAGGGAGATGACTCGGAATATAACAAGTCGTTATGCTGCTCCCTTTGCAGGAATGGTTCCAGGCTTTTTAAGTAATGTTAATAGAGCTACAACTGGTCTTGGTTCTGCTCTTGGATTAGATATGAGGTCTACTTCTGAGAAGGCCCAGGAGGCTTTGTCTGGTTTGGAATTAACAGATCCTCAGTCTGTTCAGAATACAGTTCAGATGCTTAGAAATGTTGGGCTTGGTTCTCAGGCTGCTCAGATTCTTAGAATGAGTACGCAAGCTATTCAAGAACAAGAAAGCACAAAAAGACAAGCAAAAATAGATCAATTAGCTATAGATGCTGCAGAACAACAAGTTGAGAGTCAACAAAGATATAGAGAGATTGGAGCCAGTCAATTAGAAGGAACAAAATATGATAATTATGTAGAAGGAATTAGAAATGGATCTGTTCCTATAGAAAGGATGGAATTGTTTTTAGATGAGATTAATGAAGAAGTAGATCCAATAAAACTAGATCTTATAACAGTATTAGACAAGGATGGAAGGTATCTACCATTACATTCCGATGGTTATGGAAATTATTTTGCTCTTGACGGCTCTAATATAAATCCAAATATCATTGATAGACCAGTTGATGTTAACTATACAGGTGATGCCAGAGACCTTGGAAACGCAACAGAGAGGCAAATGGAAAATTTGCTAAATACTAAGAGCGCAACAATGGTAGCAATAGGTGAGACAATAAATCTTATTAATGATTTACAAGATAGTCCAAATGCAAATACCGCTATTGCAAAGCTCTCTGGAAATGTTGCAGATATAGGACAAGAGATGAGGGCTTTGTTTCCAGCATTAAACGAAAATCTTATTAACCTGAACTCATATTCTGGCTATTTTGATGAACTTAACATTCAGTCTCAAGAGATGCGATCTAAAATGTTTGGATTAGCTTTAAGGGTTGCTGCTGCTACTGGGCTTGGAACAGGAAGATCATTAACTGATAAGGATATAGAGAATGCTTTAAGGATGATTGGCGCTAACAGAAGTGATCCTGGTGCAATTATTAATAATTTAGAAAGCATCATTGATAGATTAGAAAATGCCTATCAAATTCAATACGAAGTAGTTACAGGAAATCCATTTACTTTTAACTTAGACCCGAGATCTGCTACTGAGTCTTCTTCTGTGGCACAGCCAGGTGACTCAGGAACTGATCTTGGCGATGGTGTTTTTCTTAATTAGATCACCTGACATTTTGTTATAAAAGGATTAATCCTATGGCAGAAAAAAAAGTTTTCTCATTCACAGATACAGTTTCTGGTACAGACTTTGAATTACAGCTTGATTCTAACTCAACACGCGAAGAACTGCGTAAGGCTGCGAATGATTATTTGTTTAGTAAAGGCTTGAGGAGACCCTTAGAAGGCGATCCTGGAATGTCTAGGGGTGAAATTCTTAAAAATGTTATAGCTGATAGCGCAGTAGGGGCTTTACAGACTGCTGGGACAATTGTTGAAGGAGCAGTGAAACAACCAATAGTTGGGCTTTCTGGACTTTTTAGTGGTGGAATGTCAAAGATTACTGGTGGAGATTTTTTGGAAACTGCTGTCAATACAATGAATCAAGTATCTGGCAACATAAATTTTATTCCAACAAATAAAATGTCTGAGCAACAATTACAGACAATGGGAACTGTTTTACAACCTATTGCTGAAGGAATTGAATCAGCAGGAGCTTTTGCAACTGATGTGAGTGGATCTCCACTTTTAGGGGCAGGAGTAGTTACTTTGCTTGAGGTAGGGCCAGCACCATTTCTTGGTGGGCGCAATCCTGTTTCTCTTCGTATGCAAAAAAATACTGCAAACAGACAGGCTGCAGATATTGCAAGAATAGCTGGAATAGATCCTAGACTTAGCCCAGCAGATCAAGTTGCAGCAGTCCCTGTTCAAGCTGCTAGGATGGCTGCTGATAATAGACAAACAGCTCAAGGCTTTGGTCAAATAGCACAAGCGGTAAGAAATATTGAAAGAAATTCGAGACAGGCAGTTTCACAAATGTATGAGGCTGCTAAAGCGTCAGGGAAAGCTGAATTTGATCTTAATGTTCCTGAGGTTGCAAATGAGCTTAATGCTTTAAATCAATCTTTGGCTCATTCTGCTGCTGAATTTAATCTTAATGATTTGCCTCAAATAAAGAGAGTATTGAATGACTTTTCAAGACTAATTACTCCAGATAAAAACAAGATTGATTCTATTGAGATTCCACGCAGACTATCAAGCTTTCAGCGTCAAAATAATACCAGTAGAGGACAAGCTATATTGGAAAGGTTGGACGCAAGAAACAATCTACAGCGCGCAAGGGACAATCAACAAGTAAGAAGATCTGTTGTTGAGCTTAATGATATTGCCAATACTAGGAAAAGCCTTACAAAACTTACCAAGTCTACTGACAAGCCAACTTCTGGAGCTGCTACAGCCTTAAAGGCACAAATAGATGAATGGCTAGACGCTCAGTTTAATACTGATATGGTTTCTGGCTCTCCAGAAGCAATAATGAAATGGCAAAATGCAAATTTAGCTTTTAGAGAATACGCTTCTTTGTTTAGAGATAATAGGGATGGCGCAGGAAGGGCTATTGTCAACTTAACAAAAATGGATGCTACGCCAGAGCAAATAAGGCAATGGATTTATGGCAATAATGCTGTGGGAGCTGGATCTAATGCAGCTAATGTAGTTGACAGATTAAAATCTATTCTTGGCGAAAAATCTCAAGCTTTTGAGACTTTGAAAAGAGGAGCAATTTACGACATAGTTGAGCCTTTATTAAGACAGACAGTAGATTCTGGTGCAATACGAGATTTTCAGAAGAACTACAACAAATTTAACAAAATGCAACCATCTTTAAAAGAGTCTTTGCTTGGGGATAGCATTGAAGAAATAAGATCTCTTTCAAGAATACTGCAAGCTGGAGATTTTAGTATTGGCAAGCCACAATTAATAAAGGATGTTGATAGAACTTTAGCTAGAGTTCTTTATCCAGGGGCCAATGCTTTGGCAACAGGTTCAGCTAAATTATCAATATATGAAGGCATTATTAAAAGAGCAAGAGGTTTTGTTTTTGGCGAACCTAATGCCAGAGAAGTATATCTTAATAGGTTGGTTGGTGTAGATGTTGGTAGACCACTGATTAATGCTCAAGATGCAACCATTGCTGCAACTATTCAAGGAGCTTTAGAGGCAACCAATCAGTTTGATGAAGCTGAACAAATACTACTAAGCCAATAATATTTTCAACTTGATGACTCAATAAGTAGGTCAATGTAGTGTTTTGCCTTTCTCAAGTCTTCGATTCCTCCCTTAGACTTCCAACGAGAAATGTATTTCACTACATTGGCCTCACAATAATTTAAGTTGTTGCCCAGGATATACTCAATAGGCTGGATCTTCATATCCTTATAGTGATTACCACCAATCTGTTCTTCCTTAGCAGCCATTAGTGTAATTCCTTATCCTGTAGTTCATAAAAATATTCAGCCAGCACTTCATTCTCTTCTATAAAGTTCCCATATCTATAAAGCATATAACAAAGAGTGCCAATCATTCTTCTAGTATCTTCATCCATAGCATGGACATTATCCTCTATCCACTTCTCAGCTTCTTCTTCTGATACTGTGTCCATTTGATATCCTGCAAAATATATTTGCATTATAGCTGCGCCTCCATCTCTTTGTTCTCTTTCTTTAACTCTTTGATCTGTTCTTTTAGGTCTTCTCTATAAAATTTGACTGGCCTATTACAGTTAATAAGAAGCTGCTCACAGAAATCATCTCCATACATCTCTCTCATGTATTTAGAGTAATTCTCTCTAACAAGAGTTCTATGTTTCATTCCATACTGATTACAGCCAGCGCATTGAGGATGAATATTCTCTTCTAAAGTTTTGGTAGCTTTCTTCCCTCTTTCAATCCAGTGACCTCCCTGCATGTTCTTCCAGTGATACCACTTATGACAAGTAACACACTCTATAAATCCATTCTTATTGGCAGATAGAGCAGCCTTTAATCTGACCCTTTTTTGGAGAAGGACTGCAACTTCATCGACTAATGCGTTTAAACTTTTAATCTTCATAATTACTCGATAACAATGTCAGGTTCTGTTTCTGGTCTTGGGAGTTCATAGATTAAAGTAGAATGTCTCCCTCCCTCCTTTTTAAACACTATCATCTGCATTGCCTGGGTAGATCCATAGCCAGAAGATGAATGCCATCCATCAGGTGGAGGTAGAGCGGCAAACTTCTGAACTATACATCCATCTATCTCTTTAACATCTTGATGATGGTAATGACCTACAGCCCACATTCTTGATTTACTTCTTCCCCAGGCTTTAGGCATATCTCTTGCCATACATGAGACTAATCTTTCAGGGCGAATCTTGTCTCCATGATTTATGCCTATTAACCAATCTCCCCAGGCTAAGTAATGAAAATCACCATTAGTATCTAAGACTGTAACCCTCGGTTCATCCCTATAGTAAGCCTTTACTATCTCTTGAACACACACAGCTATATCAGGATTATGATTTCCCTTTGCTATTACGACAACTACTTTGGGAAACTTCTCTAACATTCTCGATACTGCATGGTTCATTGCTTGACCAGCCTTCCTAAGAACCCTAGAGAATCTCGTATCCGTATCTACAGGGGTTCCTTTAAAAGTCTTATTATGAGATGAGTTGCTGTGCATATAGTCACCAACGTCAACCAGGAGGCCAATAGAACTATTAGGAGATCTATCAACAAGGTCATCAATAGCGTCCCTCATAAGCTCTGTAGCAATGTCTGAATCATAGTCTGAGTGTTTAGTCTCATCAGCAGTAGCGTACATACCAAAATGTGAATCTCCTATAAAGATCCCGCTCATCAGGTTCTCTTCATAAGCTTTGATTGTGTTCCTTTCTGGCTTCTTTGGGGGAACACTATCTGTTAGTACCTCTATGAAGTCTTTAAGAGCCTGTTCATAGGCTTCTTTCTCTTTATCTACCTTTACCCACTTTAGCTTCTCTTCTCCAGTTTCAGAGTCTATTAATGTAGAAGTTCCTCTTACATAATATCCTGAAGGTACAAGGTGGGAGTTGTCTCCTCCTTTTGTCCAGCCTTTCTCTGCTGCTCTTTTTTCAACAGAGCTTCTGGCTGTGGAGAATGGGCTTAACGGATGGTTTAATGCTTTGGCAGCTTTCCTCTTGCTCCCTTCATCAATCCATGCTTGAAGTAATTTTCTCTGTAACTGAGTAGGCTCTCCAAGCTCAAGTATTTTTGGATCTGGGGGATCACTCTTGTGCATATCTGTCTCCTAGATATCATTTGTTTCCTCCAATTAAACCTTGGGTAGTGGACATATAACGGGAAAGAGTAAATTCACAGAGATTTCTTTTCGTTCTCCATGAGTCTCTTTAAACTTATTACAATATGTCCTGGATGGGTTGTACTCATCCTTCTGGTAGTAGGGACATTCTCTACAGTTCTCAACATATAAGATGTCAGATATCTTTCTCACTTCCATAAATCCAAACCTCGCCACTATTAACATCTGGCCCCTGTATTTTTGTGATTGCGTCATGCCACATCTGAAAAGCCTTATTATTAGCGCAAACTATTCTATATTCAGGCATAGATATCGTACAGGTATACATTGCTTTAGTTGTAAATACGGTATTTCGACACTTATCAGAACAATAGGATAGATTATTCTTTTGGTCACTCTTAACCCACTTTGGAGGCTCAAATAAAATCTCACAGTTTTGACACTTAATACTGTTTGTAGGACTGTTCTTCTTATTGTAGTACCAGAACTTACACCTGCAGGAATTAGAGCAGAAGCTTTTTATTTGCTTTGCTTTAAACTTCTCCTTACAGTATTTACAGACTGATGTAATCATTCAACTCTTGTGCAATGGTAATAACTTCTTATCTGATAATACTCATCATACAAACCAGGGAAACCATTATACTCCCTGCATTCTCTTTGGATCTTGGCATGAGCAAAAGTATAACCAATCATAAAAGCTACACTTGTAATAACTAAAATAATTACCCAAGCTAGATTATCAATCATTTTGCTTCTTCGATAGTTCAACATATTCTCCTTTGGCTTCTAATATTAAGCCAGCTCTTGAGCAGAACTCCTGCATCCAATCTAAGAAGAATGTCATCTCGCCAACAGTCCATTTAGCTGAAGAGGTAACTTCTGCTTTATGTTCCTGGTTTTCGGGGTTGACTATAAACCTGATTAAGAACTTCTGTTTTGTCTCTTTATAACATTGAAGCTTTAACCATCTATTCATTCCTTCATAATGAGCTTCATCGACTTCCTTTAATTTGAAGTTATCTTTCGTAGCTTCACGTATCCAGATAGCCTTTAAAGCTTTTTGAGGAAGGGAAGAGAGAGTAGCCTCTTCTACTCTCATCCCCTTGTTAGACCATGCTATATTGACAAAGCCAGTCTTATTGACCAACTCCTTGACAGTATTGAATATCCTTTTCAGATCATCAAGATTTAACGCTGTATCAACATTTGGCATATCTTGTCCCTGGTTGTCATTTGATCTGCAATCCTAAAGAAGGTGGAGAACAACATATCATTCTGCTGTAAAGTTCTGCAGTAATTCCCACTGTCCATATTTAGTGCTTTTGACACTTCAGCCTTGGTCATTCCGCTTTCTTTATGCAAACGCTTTAACATCTCCCCACAGTTCATCTGTTCCTCCTAGAATGGGATATCCATACTAAAGTCATCAGACTCCTGCTTCTTAGCCTCAACAGAATCCCCCAAAGAAAGAGACATGAATGCGTTTCCACTCTTGGACTTTTTGATCCAAGCTGCGAAGTACCTGTCAGTACCATCTACATTAAGTTTTCCAGTGTAGTCTGGATGCTTCTCGCTGTCCTTTCTGTCGTTCTTAAACAAGGCTCCACGGTTTGTATTATCATAATCGCTCATTACTTCCTCCTGTACTTTTCGTACTTTACGTTTACTGAATTAACTACTTCTTCGACTAACTCTTTTAACAAAGAGATATATTTCTCATCTCTCTCTACTCTGACTAACATAGAGATCATGTCAGGATGCCATGCGTAGAAATCACACCACTCCCTGCCTGTCACCCATAATTGACCCTGAACTTGTGGTTTGTAATTGCCAGGTAACCCAAGGTTATCCAGGTAATCAATCATCGTATGCCCTAGTGGGCATTTGATCTCAAGCAAACCATCCTCTACAAGCCCATCAGGGGACGCTCCTGCGTCAATATCATCAAGTAGGCATAGGCCTATCATGTCAACATTACGTCCAGTCTCGTGCATGTAAGAGAGTCTGGCATGGGGTTCCAACTCAGTCCCTCTTTCAATAGCATCAGAGGTAAACTTGAAAGCTGGTTCCAAAGTAAGCTTCTCACTCACCAGTTGATTTACATACCCCTCAAGTTGAGTAGACCTTTTACCACTAGCCGTTAAGATCTTTGAGAAATTGCTTGCTGTTGGAATCCCAAGTCTGGCATTCAGCCATTCCTCGGTTCCTTGGTCAAATTCAATTACCCTCATTGGTTACCCCTTTTCGATACTTAAAGTGCTGTTATAGTCGTTTTCTTTGCTAACCAATACCTTACCCCTAGTTATGGGTCTGTAGGGAAATAATGGGCATTTAGGGCTTGTACAGGCTGTTACTTGCTGCTTCCATGTTCCTAGTTGGTATGGATCGTAGATACATTCCTTGCACATATTATAAATAGCTTTACCTCTGGTCATCGAATCATCCCCCTCTCAGCGTCATCATCGACAGCCTGAAGCCCACACATGGCTTGCAAGGCATACCTTCTGGCATACGTGATGGTAGAACCAGAGGCTTGCGGATCAGGCTTCATCAATGGCATGACAAATTCCTCTTCGATCCATTCACCTGATTCGTGCATTATCCTGGTGGATACCCCCACTGACTTATCACCAGAGACCGGATGTTGAGAGAAAGCCAAGCCGTTTTTATTGAGAGCTTCCTTAATAGCCTCTATGACTGAATTTATGTCAGCGTATTTCGACTTGAAGAAAGGATTGCTTGATGATTTAGCAACTGTTTCCATGTCTATTTGAGCCTTAATGAAGGCTGGATTAAATTCTTTCAACGACTCTGACGATTTCATAGCTCCTCCTGCGACAAAACTCGATGTGTGATTGATTCAGCCTCGTGGTATCCCTTCGAATAATCAGAGTTGACCTGTCTGATATAATCTGAAGACTGATCTAAAAGATATGCTGCGTGGTCTTGAAAAGCATTTGAGATGTGTGACTTCAGTGCTTTCATGTCAACAAAGGTTGGGTCTTCCCAAAACTTCACGACAAGTTGCTCAAACTCAGAACCGTCACCTGACATGTATAAAGCGTTATAAATGAAGTCTTCATCTTGATTTAAAAGATAGTTGACTAGCTCTTTAAGCTGCTCTGAAGTTGGCTCAGGCCAGTCCTTGATTCTTAGATATAAATGGTTTTTATCAATCCATCGTTCGATAGGATGTTTAATCATGATTACCTCTTTTGATATTGCCTGGTTGATTTGATCGCCAAAAAATTGACGCATCTGTTCTGTCACGTTCATAACAATCTCCTCTTTAGTTGTCATTGCAAACAGTAGCACTGTCGTTTCTAACAGTCAAGTCATATTCAATCGACTTTCCTTTGTTTGCTGTGAACTGCAAACTATGATGCGAGTACAGGCCAATCGTGCCTTCCCAGGCACCATGCCTTTGCTTTGCGACAATCAGCTTTTGGTCAAAAGTATTGTTCATGTATTCCAATTGTTTATCGTCTAGGCTTGGGAGATGTTTCAAGTTCTCCCGCCTCTTGTCAGCCCAGCAGACAATCAAATTGTCAGCCAGATCCACGATTGCAGAGTTACCCTTCACATCAAACTTACTTGGCACATACTCTTCCCCAGCAGAGTGTGGTTTTCTCACGTGAGAGACAAGATGTATGTGAGTTCCTAAATGTTTTGCTGACCATGCTAAATTGTTGATGAAGTCAGACTCACCTTCACGGTTCTCAACTCCTATCCCACATTTAGCCAGAGAGTCCAGGAAGATGTGATTGCACTTGAGTTCAGACCCAACGTAATTCACAAATCCTAAGACTTTTTCAGTAGCTATCGAGTCTAGTTGGTCATAAATCAGGATGTGTTCATCAGCAAAGTCAGTGAAGTCATCGACAAATCCCTTGGATGGCTTGCCATGAGCAATCCCACTGGCCTGAAGACACATTCTCCACAGAGTCTCTGCTGGTTTCATCTCAAGTGATGCTATGGCGATTCTTTTCCCTTGATGTGCAAGATCCAGAGCCACCATGCCAGTTGCCATCGACTTCCTATGTCCGTTCATACCAGCCCAAACGGTCACTTCTGATGGTCTGAGCCTAAAGTAGTCCTTCACTTTCCCCCAGGGAAGCGTATCGCCTGTGACTTCCTCATCGCCAAGAGCCTTGGCAAGTAGCTCATCCCTCCACTTTCCTGCCGAGTGAATTTCTTGAGCCTCAAGTTCACCAACAAGCTTGATGTAGTCCCTGAGATCAATTTTTTCTGGAATCTTCACAGGATGCGCTCCTCACTTTGATTCTTTTTCTGGTTTTTCTTCCAGTTCCTGAGCGCAGCTTTCCAGTCCTTGAGAGGACTGCCATCCTTTAGTTTCCAGCCTCTGACTGCGTAGTAGTCAATGAATCTTTCTGGATCAACATGAAAGTCTATTTGACTTGCATAATTTTCCACCTCCTCACGAGTAGGCTTGCTAATAATATTGGTCTTGGTCTTGGTCTTGGTAATGGTAGCATTGCCTTCGCATTGCGTTCGCATTGCGTTCGCATTATTCCATCGTGACTGAGCAGACTGTCTAGCCTTATGTGATTTATTAAGATATTTATCTATCTCCCTGTTTGCTCTTGAGTTTTCCCAGCCTTCTTTAAGGGTAAAGAATTCATTTAAGATGTTTTGGATCTCAGCCTCATGTCCTTGAAGGCGAGTCAGCCTTGCCAGCTTGTCGATGTCATTGACCAGTGGAACCTCGTGCAGATAGTACAAATCAAGCAATCGCCTGTAGGTTATATCTTCAACCGGCGTGAGATGTGCAGTGTGCGACTGGTAGTCGCCAATGTGAAAGGGATAAAAGATCATTCCGCCTCCTTTTTGGCCTCTTTGAAGTGGATGGAGCGCGGGGAAAAGAGGGAAACCCCTTCAGCTAGTGGATCAGACTAGCCTAGCTCCATAATTAGTATAACAATTTTTTTTCACCATAACTACTTATAGGGAATACAATTTCTTGATCTTTGCTTGTTTTACTACCTCTTTTTGCTTTTCAGACAGCCTTTTGCCAGCCTTCAAGTCACTTTCTGCAAGCTTTAAAACCCATTCCTCAATCGTTTCCTGCTCTTTTTTCTTCACAGACCAGTGTGCTGAGTAGTTTTCAGAATCAGGGAACAAATCGCCCCACCTCAGCCCCAGGGAAGCCAGGATTTCATTTGCACCACAGCCAGCGTAGCAATGAATCAGGACTCTTGAGTCGTCACACTGTGTGATCCTGAGACTGGGCGATCTGTCGTTGTGCGCTGGGCAGATTCCAAGAAAGGTAGACTTTCCTGTTGATCTATAAAATTCAAGTCGATCCAATAGTTTTTGCGCTCGCATGAAATACCTCTTTTTTTGCGCCAAATAGGCCAAATTTAGTCCCTAGAATCAATTTTATCAGGTATAGTAATACCTACCTATAGGGTAGAAATAAAATCAATTCTAGGGCGTTTTGTTAGCTTTACCCACGGGCTACTTTACCCACTTTATCCACGGGCTACTTTCCCCACTTTCCCCACATTCTTCCCTGATTTCCCTGAGAAGTTCCCACATCTCTTCAATCTGGATTGCGCTTTCATTTAAAAAGTAGGCTTCGTCAGGTTCAAGGTTGTGTGCAATAATTCGCAAGGCTTGTGACAGTCCATTTGAATCTTCAAAAAGTTCTATTCTGTCGATTAATTCATTCATTCATTCCCTCCTTATTTTCCCTCTTTAACATGTAGGCCACCCGTATTGGCCGTTTGATTGTTGATAAATTGTTTGCATTTCTTGACAGAGATCAACTGTAGCTTCTGCCTCTTGCGCGTCCCACTTTCCAGCCAGGGAAACTAGGCAAATTATCGTTAGGATCGCAAAAACGGGCAGTAGATATGCTATGCCTTCGATTAGATACACTGCCGCAACTTGCCGCCTTGTTTTTGATCTATGCCTTGCCATTCTGACTTGCCTTTTCATGTTGCCCCCTACTTTACTGACTGAATTAGTCCGTCTTTCATTATGACATTGGCAAAGAATTCCCGACCGCGACCTGTAATATGCGGCCTGTTTGCGCCCGTGAGCATTCCATTAGGCCGGTATTCAGGCCCAAAAAGACTAGTCTCGATATACCGCAACGGTTTGCCAATGTTTTCCTTCAATTGTTTTTTACTTTCATAATTAAAAATGATCATTTTATTTCACCTCTTATATGTTTGATAGTTTCGTACCTTGCTATATCGTTTCTCGCATATGCGCTCGCGGAATTGAAAATCTATCCCGCGATCCTTTAGTGCATTGCATAGCATGCCAGCGTCACAATCCTCCTCCAGATAGGCATAGTCGCCTAGCATATAGCTATAGGTGCTTATCTTTTCCGCTATTCCAAGCGTATCCAATAGGCTTTTATGGCATTTTATCCATCCGTGGCCAGGATCACTTATAAAGTCGAACTTTTTCATATTGTTTCTCCCATATTATCCAATTAATGTACCGCTATGATGATATCTACACCGGCAAAGCGTGCCGATCCGCAAGCGTGGCCGGATTTTGTGCATGATCCGCACAAACCAGGGCAAGTAAAGGCTTTGGTTCCATATGCCCGGCGTAATTCTGCCTGGTGCTCTCTTTTGCTATGGTCGCTAGATTTAACCTTTCGTCCAAGCGATACAGCCTTAAATTCGCCGCGCACATAAGGCAGAGATTTAAGCCTGTTCTTGATTTTATCTGAATACTTGCTACCACTAGACAAATTCAAACGATAATTATTAGGCACAATGCCTTTATAATTTATTAGTGTTTCCCAAGATTTTGAATATCCATAGGCAGATAGCCAGGGCCGATCATGCAAAGCTTGAAACCAAAATGCAACATCACTATCGCCGGTAAAATCGCCGTCAACGTATAACCGGAAATCGATTTGCCCGGATTCAGGTTTAAACTTATCAAGCGCCGATAAAATGCGATCTTTGCCGGTTTCAGTCTGTAGTAAAATTGCATTTTGCATCTGTCGACAGAATGCGGCGGGATATCTCCAGGCCCGAAATGAATAGCACCAGCTTAGACAATCACCAGCACCAATACAAAAGCCTTTACCGGGCGCACTACTAAACGCCAAAAAAGGGAGCTTGCCATTGCCATCTTTTGCGAATATTGAAAAACGCGGGATGCCATCATTAAAAAAGTCTCGCAATTTGGATAAATCGCGCTTCCAATGTGCGCCGATATCAGGCTTGGATAATTCGGCATGAATCAGGTTTGAAGCTTCCTGGTAATCTTTAACTGAAATCGCGCTGGCGATTTGTTTGCACTGTTCGCGTTTCATTGTCTTTTCCTCTTTTGATTAAGATGATCCACAAGGCGCCACAAGACGCTCTAGCATTACCCTCTGGCGTAATGAATCGGGCGCTCATACCAGCCACGATCATCGCGATAAATTGAGATTAAATGACCGTATTTGGTGCCATCATCGTGCGTATACATAAAGGTTTCACCATATCCTATGGGGCCATAGTGAACCTGCCAGGTATCCAGCAGCCCCTCCGAGTTAAGCGCCTGATTTAATGTTTTAAAATAATTTGTATTAGCTGTTCGTGTTGTCATGTCTTTTCCTCCTTTTGGTTGCTGTCATTGTTGACAGTGATTGAGATTCTACAGAATAGATCCGATCGTGTCTACTGTTCTTTTATACAGTAGTTTATGGTCGTGAATTGCTGTTTAATGGCTACCACAAAACCCCTCACACCATTTGGCCCTACCAATCTGGTCCTACCAATTTGGTCCTACCAATTATCGAGCGTTGTTCGATGAGATGGGGTCAATTGAAGGGGCGGGGAGGGGGAGCTGGGGTCAGTAATAATTATAGTAGCCCCCCAAACTTGCAAAAGAGCAATTTCAAACCAAGTCCAACTAGCTGATTTAACTAAAGATATTTTAAAAGGTAATTTTTAGGCTGAAATACTGGATAAGATAAGTTAGTAGGCACTAACATAAGAGTTATACGCTTTTACTTGCAATCACCCAAAATAACGTGATAGGGTAGCGAAAGGTGTTTCAGAGGTTGACCATAACTCAACTGAATGTCTGGCATAGACTTTAAAGGTTGCGGTAGAAATACGACAGACAAGCATCAGAAAATCCTGCGCTGTCCTACAGATGACAACAGGAACCTGGAGATCCTAGAGAATTGATGCGAGTTATAGCTGAGAAGTTAATCCAAGGAAACTTGGCAGGGGTCATAATCACCATTGTGGTTATGTAAAATGAGTACCACACCATTAGGTGTTGTTAGCTGAGACAAGTAATAAGAATACTCAGACTAACACAGAGGTCTTTGATTTGGCTAGATCAAGGTATCTCCAGGGGAAAATCTGTAAATATATCTACCATGTTAGTAAGCACTAACTTATGACAGATTCTAGCGATACATTTGATAACCTTGAGTTCGCTAAGGCTGAGAACATAGTCGAGCCAACTGTAAGGAAGAAGAGAAAGAAGAAGAAAGTAGAAAAGGTAGAGAATGTAGAATTAGTCGGGCCTAAGAGAGGAAGAGGAAGACCCAAGAACCCTAATAGGTTGATGACCAGGGATCAGTGGGTAGAAGAACAGAAGAAAAGAGCTGGCAGACCTAAAGGAATGCGTACTGCTGTTAAGAAGCTTGAAGAAAGGCTCTTATCGGCAAATAGAATAGAATTAGTCATAGACTCTATTGTTAGGGCTGCTACTGATGACGATCACAAGAATCAGGCAGCGGCTTGGAAGTTAATCATGGATAGGATGGCTCCCCTTAGTCATTATGAAAAGAATAAGGGTGGAGATAAACCAATTATCCAGATTAACGTATCTTCGATGGAATCTATAAACTCTGTAGAACCTATAGAGACTATAGACGGCGAAATTGTAGATGAATGACCTGATTGACTTGTTAGTCTCTCACGAGGGGTTAACTCATAAGCCTTATCGGTGTACTTCGGGGAAACTAACTATTGGAGTAGGAAGAAACCTCGATGACATGGGGTTATCTGATTCTGAGATCTACTTTATGTTAAAGAACGATATAAGCCGTGTTGATGAAGAATTAAACAATGCTTTTCGTTTTTATAAGAATTTAGATCAAGTTAGGAAGGATGCTTTAATTAATCTGGGTTTTAACCTGGGAATTTCCAAGTTAAGAGATTTTAAACTAGCTATGCAGGCTTTAGAGCTTAAAGACTACTCAGAAGCCTCTATGGAGTTTTTAGACTCTCTCTGGGCTACTCAAGTAGGTGGAAGGGCTTTAGATATTGCCCACATGATTAAATACGGTGAGTATCCAAAATGAAAGGCGTTAATCATTATTTAAAGGATGGAGCCATTCATAAAGGTAAAACCCATAAACATCCTGATGGAACCCTAATGTCTGGGGCCAAGATGTCGAAAAGCTCTAAAAGGTTATTCCATTTTAACGAATTAACGAAAACTGCACAGAAAAAAGCCAGGAGTCAGTGGAATGTATAACTACGGAAAGAAGAAGAAGAAGAAAAAAGGTAAGTCCAGACTTTTCTGTTTTAAGTGAAGACACGCAAGATGCTTTATTTTTAATTAATCTTAGTGTTGCGCCAAATGTTCCATTTACTGATATTGCAAAGGGTAAAATCCCTCAAAAAGAGGCTTGGATTAAATATCATTGGGCGGGCTCGGAAGATGAAGCTGCATCAAAATCTAAGATGTGGGATATGCGAATGATTAAAAATAAAGCAAAACAAGCAAAAACTTTTATTGAATCATTATTTTAGAGAATACAATGTACAATGAATCGGCCTACTCTGTTGGCAAGAACTTAACCGCAGGAACAAGTAACACTCTGTTTACTGTCCCTACTGGCTACGAAGCTAGGGTGACTATGTTGTTCATAGCCAACGTCACAGGCTCTACCGCAGGATATTCAGCCGCATGGCATGACGGCTCTATTATTACCTTCCAATCCAACAAGTCTCTTGGTGATGGAGATTACGACCAGTTTGGTGGGGAAGGAATTTTCCTTGTGATGAGTGAGGGAGACTACTTAACTATCACCCCAAATGCAGGCTCTATTTTTACTGCAATCGTGTCATTCTTCTTGTTGAAGTTTGATGGAAAGAAGTTCGATCTAACTGTATGAATTTAGATATTTCTTTGCTTTCTTGGCAACAAGAAGTATGGAACGATCCTGTAAGGTTTAAGGTAGTTGCTGCTGGTAGAAGAACAGGTAAATCACGTTTAGCGGCCTATTTACTACTGGTAAATGCTTTACAGACTGATAAGGGACACGTTTTTTACGTTGCCCCTACTCAGGGACAGGCCAGAGACATTATGTGGAACCTTTTATTAGAGGTTGGGCATGATGTTATTGAGGGTTCTCACGTTAATAATATGCAAATCAGGCTTATTAACGGGATTACCATCTCATTAAAGGGTGCTGACAGACCAGAAACCATGCGTGGTGTGTCTCTCAAGTACCTTGTATTAGACGAATACGCAGACATGAAGCCTGATGTCTGGGAACTAATTTTAAGACCAGCTTTAGCTGACTTAAAAGGAAGTGCTTTATTTATCGGTACACCAATGGGTAGAAATCATTTTTATGAACTCTACAAACAGGCTGAGTTAGGTAGCGATACCGATTTTAAAGCATGGCATTATACAAGCTACGACAACAATCTCCTGGATAAAAATGAGATTGATCGAGCTAAGAAGTCTATGAGTTCTTATGCTTTTAGACAGGAGTTCATGGCCTCTTTTGAGGCTCGTGGATCTGAGATGTTCAAGGAGTCCTGGGTATCTTTTAGCTCAGAAGAGCCTCCTGGAGATTATTATATAGCTATTGACCTTGCTGGTTTTGAGGAAGTTGGGAAGAAAAACAAGACAAAACGACTAGATAATACCTCAATGTCTATAGTTAAAGTCCATGAAAATGGATGGTGGGTAAAAGATATTATTGTTGGCAGATGGTCTTTAGACGAAACGGCAAGAAAGATATTTCAAATCGTTAGAGATTATGAGCCAGTATCAGTTGGAATAGAAAAAGGCATTGCTAGACAAGCTGTTATGTCTCCTCTAACTGATCTGATGAAGAAATATAATCGTTTCTTTAGAGTAGAAGAACTTACTCATGGAAACAAAAAGAAAACTGATCGTGTCATGTGGGCATTACAGGGAAGGTTTGAAAACGGTTTAATTCTGTTAAACAAGGGAGATTGGAATATTCAATTCATGGATGAGTTGTTTCAGTTTCCAGACCCTTTAACCCATGACGATATGATTGACTCTTTAGCTTATATAGATCAATTAGCTAAAGTGGCATATTCATACGACTTTGAAGATGATACTTACGAAGTCTTTGATAAAGTAGCTGGGTACTAACTATGTTAGATAGAGAAGAGTTTACAATTCAAGAGTCTATCGAAAGCTGGGTCATAGAAAAGTGCGACTCCTGGCGAGATCACTTTGAAAACAACTATGAAAACAAATTCGATGAATACTATCGTCTTTGGAGGGGATTGTATTCTTACGAAGATAAGACCAGAGATTCTGAAAGATCTCAAATTATATCTCCTGCTCTACAACAAGCAGTTGAATCTTCTGTCGCTGAGATTGAAGAGGCTACTTTTGGTAGAGGTAACTTCTTTACTATTAGAGATGATCTTCAAGACCAAGAAACTCAAGACATTGTTTATCTGAGAAATCAACTTTATCGAGACTTTCAAAGAAACAAGATTAGGAAAGGCGTAGCTGAGTGTTTAATTAACGCTGCTGTCTTTGGTACTGGCGTTGCTGAAATAGTAATTGAGCAAGAAAAAGAAATGAAGCCAGCATCTCAGCCTGTTATGGAAGGCCAAATGCAGGCTGTTGGTGTTTTAATTGGTGACAGGACTGTATGCAAATTGCGTCCTGTTTTGCCTCAGAACTTTTTGATTGATCCTGTGGCTACTTCTATTGAGGATGCTATTGGTGTAGCTATTGATGAGTATGTGCCTTATCACTCTGTAGAGCTTCTTCAGGAGAAAGGCGTTTACAGAGATGTGCCTATTCAATTAGCTCCAGAAGATTCTGACTTAGATCCAGACCATGAGTTGACAGATCAGCCTGATGATAAAGTTAGGCTTACTAAATATTATGGTTTAGTTCCAAGAAATTTAATCGAACAAGAAGAAGAATTTGAAGACTCTTCTGAAGACAAGTCTTACTATGTAGAGGCAATTATTGTTATTGCTAATGGTGGAACTCTCCTAAAAGCAGAGAAAAACCCCTACATGATGCAGGACAGACCTGTTGTGGCTTTCCCTTGGGATATTGTTCCAGGCAGGTTCTGGGGGAGGGGGGTCTGTGAGAAAGGTTATAACTCTCAAAAAGCTCTTGATGCTGAATTAAGAGCAAGAATTGACGCGCTTGCCCTCACGGTTCATCCAATGATGGCAATGGACGCAACACGCTTACCCCGTGGCGCTAGACCCGAAGTTCGCCCTGGTAAAATCCTGTTGACTAATGGCGATCCTAGAGAGGTTTTGCAACCATTTAATTTTGGTCAAGTCTCTCAAATTACGTTCGCCCAGGCAGACGCCCTGCAAAAGATGGTTCAGACCGCAACCGGAGCCATTGATTCTGCTGGTATTCCAGGTTCTATCAACGGCGAGGCTACCGCTGCGGGGATTTCTATGTCCCTTGGAGCTATTATTAAGCGCCATAAGAGAACTTTAATTAACTTTCAGGAATCATTTTTGATACCTTTCGTAACAAAGGTGGCTCATCGTTATATGCAGTTTGAGCCAGAAATCTATCCTGTTAATGATTATAAGTTTGAAGTTACTTCTTCTCTGGGGATTATTGCCAGGGAGTATGAGGTTACTCAGTTAGTTCAGCTTCTTCAAACAATGTCTCCAGAGTCTCCTCTGTATTCTGCTTTGATTCAGTCAATTATTGATAATATGAATCTTGCTAACAGGGAGCAATTAATTCAAACGCTTCAACAAGCTGGTCAGCCTAGCCCAGAGCAGCAGCAGGCTCAACAAGCTATTCAACAGGCTCAGATGGCGTTTCAAGAATCTCAAACTAATGCTCTTAATGGTCAGGCTGCAGAATCTCAAGCTAGAGCGCAGAAGATTGCAGCAGAGACTAAAGCTATTCCTGTTGAGCTTGAGAATGATCGTATTAAAGCGGTGTCTACTAATCTAAGGGTAGGCACTCAGGATGATAAAGAATTTGAAAGAAGGCTGAAAGCTACAGATAGAATGCTGGCAGAACGAAAGCTTAATCTTGAAACCGCCAAGGCGTTGAAATGATAACTAATAGAGAAATGCAAAACATCTTGGATCAAGTCAATTTGATTTTTTTAAGACTTGAGAAAAGATTAGAAGAAATAGAAAAACAGTTAAAAGATTTCGATAAGCCCACTAAATCGAGGAGGACGAAAGGTGGATCAGGAGACGGAAAAGCATTATGAAGCCTTGGTTGATATGTTTGCAACCGATGGCTGGAAAGTATTAATGGAAGAGTTTAAAAGCAACGCTCTTCAAATAAATTCTGTTGAGGCAACGAAGGATAACGATGATATGTACTTCCGTAAAGGACAGTTAAATATTATTGCCTTCTTGTTAAACATGGAATCTACCATTGAGCATTACGCTAACGAGGGTAGCAATGATTCTTTTTGATTTTGTATGTGAAGCTGGACATTCTACTGAAAGTCTTGTTTTGCGTGAAGTCACAGAGATTGATTGTCCTCAGTGTAATCAGGTAGCTCGGAGGATCATTTCTCCTGTTCGATGTAGTTTAGATCCAACCTCTGGTCATTTTCCAGGTGCTACAGAGAAGTGGATTAAGAACAGAGAAGAAAAGATGAAACTAGAACGTAAGGCAGCCGATCAATAGTCCAATATACTCAAAGGAGTTCAAGGGTAGCTAAAGTCGGTCTTATAGAGGTTTAATAATGGCTAAACTAATTGACCCAGTAGAGGTAGATGAAAAATTTGACAAGCTGGATTCTGTCCTAGAAGAGGAGCCTGTAGAGCAATCTGCAGAAAAACCTGAAGAAGGGGTAGCAGAGTTACCGCAGCAATACCGCAATAAGTCTATAGACGAACTTGTTAAGATGCACCAGGAAGCTGAAAGCAGACTGGGAACTCAAGGCAATGAGTTGGGAGAACTTAGAAAGGTAGTTGATGACTTCATTCTTAAACAGTCTGAAAACAAAGCACCGGAGCCTGCTGAAGAAATAGATTTCTTTGCAGATCCAGATAAGGCAGTTGAAAGCAAGATTGCTAACCATCCTGCTATTAAGGAAGCGCAAGCAGCGAGCTTACAATTTAAACAAAACCATGCTAAGGAGGCTATTTTAAGCAAACATCCTGATGCCATTAATCTCATTCAAGATAGTAATTTTATTAACTGGGTGAGCAACAGTGAGATTAGGAAAGAGCTTTTTTCAAGGGCTGATAAGAATTATGATTTTGCTGCAGCAGATGAGCTTTTCTCTCAATATAAAGCTATTCAGGCAGTAAAGTCAGATGCTTCTCAGGCTGAGAAAGATTCTCGTAAGGATGCTATTAATAAAGCTTCTACTGGTAGTGTTAAAGCTAGTTCTGAAAGATCTTCAAGAAAGATATATCGAAGGCAGGATATTATTGAACTTATGAAGACTGACAAGTCGCGATATCTTGCTATGGAGCCTGAGATTATTAAGGCTTATAGGGAGAATCGCGTTAGATGAGGTAATTAAAAATGGCTGGTGAAACTTCTGGCGCTTACTTTACCGCGAATGCGGTAGTAGACAAAACCGCAGCAAATACTTTTGTACCTGAAATATGGTCAGACGAAGTAATTGCTGCTTATCAAGCATCTCTGAAAATGGCTCCTCTGGTCAAGAAAATGGCTATGAGTGGCAAGAAAGGAGATGTTATCCACATTCCTAAGCCTACTCGTGGTAGTGCTAATGCCAAGGCAGAAGCAACTGCTGTCACGATGCAGGCTAACCTGGAAAGTGAAACCACTATCACTATTAATCGTCACTACGAATACTCTCGTTTGATCGAGGATATTGTAGAGGTACAGGCTCTTGCTTCGCTTCGACAGTTTTACACTGAAGATGCTGGCTATGCTCTTGCCAAGCAAGTAGATGATGATTTGTTCCGAGCTGGCACAGGTTTTGGTTCAAGCACTCTTGACCTGACTGTTGCTGTTTCTGGTACTTGTACTGGTACTGCTTGGGAAAATGCTAACTCTTACTTTGTTGACGCATCAACTGGTTTGACTGCATACACTGATGATACCGTTGTAGCCACTGACGTATTTACTGATGCTGGTTTCCGCGCTCTCATCAAGCTGATGGATGACAATGACGTTCCTATGACTGATCGTGCATTTGTTATTCCTCCTGCTTTGCGTTCTGCCATCATGGGTACTGAGCGTTATGTTTCTTCTGATTTCCGAGACAGCAAGACTGTACAGTCTGGCTTGATTGGTTCAGTTTATGGCATTGACGTTTACGTATCTTCTAACTGCCCTCTGATTGAAGATGCAACTTCAAACAGTGCTGGTACTGTTGATGTGCGTGGAGCTTTCCTGATCCACAAAGATGCACTTGTTCTTGCTGAGCAAATGAGCGTTCGTTCTCAGACTCAGTACAAGCAAGAGTATCTCTCGACCCTTTACACTGCAGATGCTCTCTATGGTGTTCAGGCTCATCGTCCGGAAGCAGGATTCATCCTGGTTGTTCCAGACGCCTAAGAAGGTGAGGACTGGGGGGCGTAAGCCCCCTGGTCTATTCTTATGAAGAAAGATTCAAGATTACAAAGAGCTGGGGTTTCTGGGTACAACAAACCTAAAAGAACTCCTAATCATCCAACGAAAAGTCATGTTGTTGTGGCTAAATCAGGGGATCAAATCAAAACAATAAGGTTTGGTCAGCAGGGAGTTAGTGGAGCAGGGAAAAGTCCTACAACTGAGAAAGAAAAGGCTCGTAGACGATCTTTTAAGGCTCGTCACGCGAAGAATATTTCTAAGGGGAAAATGTCTGCAGCTTATTGGGCAGACAAGGTTAAGTGGTAATGCCAATACGCAAAACCAAGAAAGGCTGGAAAATAGATAAAGTGCCTGGATACTCCCAAACAAAGAAAGAAGCGGAGAAAAGGTTACGAGCTGTTAAAGCAAAGGTGAGATAGATGACAACCATTATTACTAAGAATAGTTCAACTGGCTCAGCAGTACCTACTTCTGGCGATCTTGTCCAAGGTGAGTTGGCTGTCAATGTAACTGATAAAAGGCTTTTTACTGAAGATTCAGGTGGTACAGTTGTAGAAATTGGAACCAATCCTTCTAGTTTAACAATAACAGGAACAATACTGGAGGACGTATATTCTTGGGCCACTACTAGCGGGGCAAATACAACAGATTTAGATCCAGATAATGGTTCAATTCATACTGTTACTTTAACTGGTAACATTACCTCATTAACAGATAATCTCTCTTCTGGAGAGGCTATTACTTTGATGATTGATGATGGAACTGCATATTCAATTACTTGGCCTACGATGACTTGGGTAAATAACGCAGGATCAGCACCTACACTAGCTACTTCTGGATATACTGTTATTGCCTTGTGGAAGGTTAGCACAACGCTTTACGGAGCCTTGGTAGGAGATGGTTCATAATGCTTTGGCATAAAGTACAAGGTGCTGGTCTGTTAGGTGGCGGCTGGGATATTTCTACCGCTGCATTTGATGACACACCTGTTAATTTTTTTGCTGTTAGTTTGGATAAGGGTCCAGCTGATGTGTCTTTTAAATCAGATGGAACCAAGATGTATGTGCTTGACGATTCTACTAGAGATGTCAAAGAGCATAATTTAAGTACAGCTTGGGATGTTTCTACCTCTAGTTACGTTCAGGCTTTTTCTGTTTCTACCCAAGAAACATCCCCTAAAGGTTTGTTTTTTAAAAATGATGGAACCAAGATGTACGTTATCGGTCTTACTGGTGACGATGTAAACGAATATAGTTTATCTACAGCATGGGATATAAGCACAGCTAGTTATGTACAAAATTTTTCTGTTATTGGAGAAGATGTTTCGCCTCAGGATGTATTTTTTAAATCAGACGGAACAAAAATGTATGTGCTCGGCGACGCCGGTAATGATGTTAATGAATATAACCTAAGTACAGCTTGGGATATCAGCACAGCTAGTTATGTAACAAATTTTTCAGTATCAGCGCAAGAAACTACCCCAAGAGGTTTATTCTTTAAAAATGATGGAACAAAAATGTATGTGCTTGGTGACGCCGGGGATGATGTTAATGAATATAGCCTAAGTACAGCTTGGGATGTTTCTAGTTCTAGCTACGTGCAAAGCTTTTCTTTAATTCAGCAATCTTTTTCAGGAGCCACACCAGAAGGTTTGTTCTTTAAAGATGACGGGACTAAGATGTACGTCATTGTGGAATATATAGATACAGTTTATCAATACGATTTATCAACAGCTTGGGATATTTCTACTGCATCTTTTACTTATCCAACATCTGATTATTTTTCTGTATCAACAGAAGAGACTACTCCTACAGGTTTGTTCTTTAAAGATGACGGAACCAAGATGTACATTATTGGCTTTTCTGGTGATGAGGTAAACGAATATAACCTATCAACTGAATGGAATATTTCTACTGCTAGTTATGTACAGAATTTTTCTGTATCAACAGAAGAAATTGTTCCACAAGGTTTATTTTTTAAAAATGATGGAACTAAAATGTACATCATTGGCCCTGATGGTGATGATGTAAATGAATACAGCCTATCTACTGGATGGGATATAAGCACTGCCAGCTATTCTCAAAATTTTTCTGTATCAACACAAGAAACTGCTCCATCAGGGTTATTTTTTAAGCCTGATGGGACAAAGATGTATATCACTGGTTCTCAAGGTAATGACGTAAATGAATATAGTCTAAGCACAGCCTGGGATATCAGTACAGCTAGTTATGTACAAAATTTTTCAATATCAGCGCAAGATATTACTCCACAAGATTTGTTTTTCAAATATGACGGAACTAAGATGTACATTGCTGGAAGTAACAACGATAAAATATACGAGTACAGTTTGTCTACATCTTGGGATATTTCTACTGCTAGTTATTTGCAGGATTTTTCTGTGGCTCAGCAAGACATTAACCTTACATGTTTGTTTTTTAAGCCAAATGGGGCAAAGATGTACATTGCTGGTAACATTAGCCAAGCAATTTGGGCTTATTCACTTTAGTATTTTTATTGTAAATTGAGATTAAGTAGATGTATGTAAAAGCAACCAATAATATTGCCGAGATTTATCCATACTCAATCGGTGATCTTAGACGCGACAATCCGAACACTTCATTTCCTAAATCGCCTACAGACACCTTGCTGGCTGATTGGGATATATATCCTGTAACAATAGCGCAAGATCCAGCCTATGATCCAAGGACTCATAGGGTAGTAAATGATGCGTTGCCTACTCTTATAAATGGTGCATGGATTCTTAATAAATTTGTTATTGAGATGACGCAAGATGAAAAAGACGCTTACAGAGTTAAGACTGTTAGAGAATATGAATTAGCAGTTCAGCGACACATGGATGAAAAGGTTAAAGAACGTGAATACGATTCTATGCTTAGCGCGTGTACTTATGCTTCATCAAACAATTTAAAATATGGCCCAGAAGGTCAAGCATGTCTTAACTGGAGAGATTCTGTGTGGGATAAATGCTATGAGGTTCTTGGAGAGGTAGACGCTGGTACTAGACAGCCACCTACGATAGATGAGCTTATAGCAGAGCTTCCAACTTTAACTTGGCTTTCTTAGGGGTGAGTCGTGCCAGAAGTGACAGAGAATCGTCTTGCAAGAGTAGAGAAGAAGATTGATGATCTTCAAAGTGCAGTTATTAGTCTGGCTCGTGTAGAAGAAAGACTCACAACAGTTTTTAACAGGCAAAGTGGCATAGAGCAAAAAGTAAATAATATGGACGTTTCTATAGATAAGTTACAAAGAGGTGCTGCCGCTGGGGCCTATATGGAAAGATTGTTTTGGATCGTTGTAGTTGCAGCAGTAACCTGGATCTCAAGACAAGTTTAAAATTATTAATCTGGACTCTGCGGAGACAAACATAATGACATATCAAACACTATCTGACAACCGCACTGTTACTTTGCTTGATGGTGCTACCACAACCTCTACAGGTCAGTGGTTTAGACTTCCTAAAGATAAGGTATTTTCTGTGAGTGGGATTACTACAGCTACTGTTGTAATTGAATACAAAACCCACGAAAGTGAAAGCGCAACTACTTTAAGCACATTTACTGCTGATGGAACAACAGCTAATAGTGATTCTTTGGGCTATATAAGAGCCAGGGTATCTGCTTATACTTCAGGAACAATTAGTGTTTATTGTTCTGTTACTGACAGGTGGACTCCTTAATTTATAGCTTCTAATTGCGAGAAAGTGTAATGGCTTTTGTAAGGACAAGATCAATTCAGACACGAAACATTGGTTCGTCTAATGTTTTAGCTAGAGCCGTGGGTGATGCTTATGCAGTAGATGGCTTTGAGCCAGAACTCGCATTCGATTTTACTGGAGAGACTTACAGGACAGACGGATCAGCTACCACGTTCAGTGGGGCTATGACACACTCTGCTACCAGCCTTGGCACTATGGTGGACGAGGATGGAGCGATCAAGTGGCGTCCGCACAATCTGTTGACGTACAGCGAGGACTTCGGTAATGCAGCTTGGACTAAAATTAACGGTTCTGTAACACTTACAAATGCAGTCGCTGCGCCCGATGGTACAATGACTGCCGATCAGTTCACGTCTTCTGCGGCTTTTGGGACAGTTCAACAAACTTTAAATCTTGTAAATGTAAAGCATCGGTTTTCTGTTTGGATTAAGGCTGGCACATCTACTAGCGACTGGTCTCTTTACGATGAGTCTTCCGGTGTAACTATTGCTACAATTACTCCCACATCAGAATGGCAGCTCTTGTCTGGTGAATGGACGCCATCAACCGCAAGTTCACTCTGCCGTATAACTGATCGAGATAATTCAAACACTGGTTCAATCTACATCTGGGGCGCACACATCTACCGCTCCGACCTCGGTGGCATGGTGGACAATCCTGATCGTGGCGACAGCTACGTTCCTACTACGTCAGCGGCTGTCTATCTCCCGCGCCGTGGTCACTACGTTTACAACGGTCAAGAGTGGACTAACAGAGGGCTGCTGCTGGAGAGCGAGGCTAGGACGAATCTGGTTACGGACAGTAATGATTTTGGGGCGGCATCGTGGACGGCAACGGCGCTTACAGTTACGGCAAATGACGCAACATCTCCCGATGGTACAACCAACGCAACGAAGCTCACTAGTAGCGGTTCTGGTGTAAATCGGATAATAGATACCTTCAGCGCTCTTACAGGGCCGACTACTTATTCAGTGTACGCCAAAGCAGGAACAGGCTCGTATATCCAGCTTTTAGATGGAGCAGACGCAGGCTCTTACGCAAACTTCGATCTCACGAATGGGGCAGTAGGGACAGTAGGTGGAGTAACGACTGCTTCAATAGAAGATGTTGGGAATGGATGGTACAGGTGCGTAGCTACCTATAGCGTGGCTGGTATAAATATGAACATTTACATAGTTGATTCATCTTCATCAACTTATGGGCAATCAAGTTCCTCGGCTGATACCATTTATATTTACGGCGCACAAGCCGAAGACACTGTTTCAACAGCCTCTTCGTACATGCCGACCAATGGAGCTACATTCACACGAGCCGCAGAGACACTGACTGTTGCTGCTGCTGACTTACCATCAACGATATCTCCTAGCGGAAGTAAAGCTGCGCTGGTAACAGCGGGCTGGACAATTACTGATGGAGGAGCAGTCTAATGGCTTTTATATTCAAAGTAACAACAACTGCACCTTCTGAGAACTTCACGATCCAGTGCCAGAATGTTGGTACATTCAACGCCACAGTGGATTGGGGTGACGGTGGTGCTACGTCTGATATCACTACATATAACGATGCGGACTTGAGCCACACTTATACGTCAGCAGGGACTTACACGATCTCTATAACTGGCACGTTCCCTAACATCTACATGAACAACTCAGCGGATGCACCTAAGATAGTCGAGGTTGTGGACTTGGGCGATGTTGGCTGGACTAGATTAAATTTTGCTTTTTATGGATGTACCAACTTAACGAGCTTTGCTTCAGGCACTACAGATACATCGTCTGTTCCGTACATGTACGCTATGTTCTACAACTGCTCTAGTCTGACTTCATTAGACGTTAGCGGTTTTAATACGTCTGCCGCTGTGAACATGAGCAATATGCTTCGCGACTGCTCTAGTTTAACATCGTTAGACGTTAGTGGTTTTAATACGTCTGCTGCTATAAACATGAGCAATATGTTCTATGGCTGCTCAAGCCTGACTTCATTAGACGTTAGCGGTTTTAATACGTCTGCTGCTATAAACATGAGCTATATGTTCTACAACTGCTCTAGTCTGACTTCATTAGACGTTAGCGGTTTTAACACGCCTGCTGCTACAAACATGAACGGTATGTTTCGCAGCTGCTCTAGTCTGACATCGTTAGACGTTAGCGGTTTTAATACATCGTCTGTTACAGACATGAGCTATATGTTCTTCAACTGCACCGTCCTCACAGGACTGCGTATTCGAGATTGGGACGTGTCGTCTGTTACTGCTGCGACTAGCTTCTGCCAAAACGCTAACAACGCACTGAGCACTGACGAGTACAGCAACGTGCTTATAAATTGGGGCGCACAGTCTGTCCAGTCTGGTGTGAACATACACTTCGGTGACGCTACTTATACTGCTGTTGGTAAGTACGCAGTGGGTATCCAGATGCAGGGGACTATGACGTTTGCTGATAATGATTTAGATGAAGAGGTTGTTTTCGTAAATTGGTATAGTGACGCCAACAACAAGATATTGGAAAGGGTCAGAACAAATGCAGGAACTGGAGACTATACAGTTCAGCAAAGCGCATCAGGTGTTGCTGATACAGTTTCGTCATCTGGCTCTTACTACACTCCAGGCATCAATGTATCGTTTAACATAGCTTCACGACACGGCTCTACGTTTATCAATGGGGCTGTAGATGGTACTGCACTGACGGAAGATACAACACCGACAGAACTGCCAAACCTGTCCGCTACGAACTTGTCTTTGGGCTATGACTTCATGGGTACGATTGATGAGTTCCGTATGTGGGGTGGTATGGACATAGGCGACACTACGATTGCCCAGGCTACGGCATGAGGTATTTACTGATTATAAGTATGTGTTTAACAGGCTGCGTAACTGCTACGCCTTTTGAATTGGGCGAAGAGACAGAACCACCTCTTGGTTGTGTAGAGGCAAGACTACGTGGAATCGACTGTTGATATACTTAAAAAGGTATTGGCAGAAGCTCATAAAGGGCATAAGTATGTCGAAGACATTCACAACTATGGAAAAAACGAATACTGGAAGCCAGAATTAAAAGGCGATTGTGAAGACTTTGCTCTCTGGTGTAAGTACGAGCTAGAAAAGAAAGGAATAGATGCTGACCTCGTAATGTGTTTAACAGAGACAAACCAAGGGCATCTAGTTTGTAGTGTAGATGGATGGGTGTTAGATAATAGATATCGTTATTTGGTATCAAAAGATGAGCTACGATATAAGTGGTTAAAGATTGGCAGAAATGGCGTGTGGTATAAGTTAAATGCTGACGAAAATTAAATCTCTATTGGTTCTATTTAAGCGTGGTCAGGTAGTTGCAGATCCAAAGAAGTGGAAGACCAGGCAGATAACTTCTACTGTTTTAATTGCGTTTATTTGGGCTGCTTTTGACGTTTTAAAAGCCTTTGGGTATGACATAGCAATAGATGATGAGACTGTTAATAACATTGCTTTGGGGCTTATTTCTGTTACTAATCTCATGCTCACAGTTACCACCACAGATAAAATCGGAGTGTAGTTTAGTACCTAGTTATAAACAGAGAGATCCTCATAAGTTAAGACCTTATGGCTTTGAGGGATATTTATTAACGCTGGAGTGTAAGGTATGAAATGGATACAAGTAGCTAAAGCTGTTCTTATGTTATTGCCAGTCTTGATCTCAGCAATTAAATCTATTGAAGAGGCAATACCAGGAGAGGGTAAGGGTGAGCAGAAACTAGCTCAGATTAGAGGTATTTTAGAAGTAGCGCACTCTGGTATGAGTAAGAGTATTGTTAGCTTTGAAGACATTTGGCCTACGCTAGAAGTTGCTATTTCAAGTCTTGTATCTACGTTTAATGCTATTGGTTGGAATCAGGATTAGTAAGGAGTCATCATGCCATTAAATCCAGTTGGAGTGCTAGATTCCCCACTGTATGACGCTGCAGGAAACTACATAGGCGGTAGTCGTGCAATAGAACAAGGCGCTCAATACTTGGGTGAAGCTACTGCTGGTGGATTGTCAGGGACTATTGGCGGTGGTTTTTTTCAGTTTAATCCAATATTAGCTGTTTTTTCTTATTTAGCTAGAAAGTGGGACATTTTTGGGTTAAATCCTGACGCACCTAAATTTGATGATTTAACTCCTAAACAACAAGCCTCTGTGATGCAGCAGGGCTATGAAGATATGATGAGGGAGACAGGCAAGACTGAGACAGGGCAAGATACTGAAGGTGTTATGTCATTAAGCCCTGAGATGATGATTGATTACTATAACAAAGTAAAAGAAACAGTTGGATCTGCTGGTGTAAACACAATGACTGAATTAGTTGCAGATCTTAAAAACAGCGACTTTGATAACGAATTACTGTCTCCACAACAAGATTTAATTGATATGGAATTAGATTCTCAGTCTGAGAATTTTTATGATGCTGTTTCTCAAGCAGAGCAGACTCCTGTTCCTATTACGCAAGCTCAAGTAGATGAGATTGCACAACGTATTTATGTTAATGGCGAAAATGCTGGTGATGTATTGGGAGAGTTTGGTATTTTTGTTGATAGTGCTACTTTTGATCCTGCTACAGCTATGGATGCTGGTGGAGCTATTTTGGATCGTGTCACTATTGTTGATTCTGGTGTTTCTGGAGGTGGTGGCGCTGGAGGTGGCGGTTCTGCACAAGATACAGCACAACAACCTACACAAACCACTACAGAAGCAGTAGGTACACAAGCTGAGACAGCTCCTTTAGACGTAATAGGTGATTCTGAAGTAGCTGCAGCAGGAGATATAGGCGGGGCTGTTCAAAGCACTGCTCAAACTGGTGATTGGGTTTATCAAGAATCAGATGGAATGTTTCATCAAGTAGGTGGGGTTGAAACATTTATCCCTGTGCCTGGTACATATACTGAAGGTCAGATTGTTAGTTCAAATGATGCTGGTACAGTTTTTGGAGAATGGGGAGCTACTACTACAGATGTTGCTGGCGCAGGAACTGGAGTAGCTACTTCAGGAAGTAATGAAGGTATTTGGGAATACAATGGCGATGGTGTATTTACCAACACGACTACTGGAGAAGTTCGCGAAGGAGATGTTAACGAATTTCCTGATGTAGTTTTTGTTCCAGGCAAAGGATACAGCATTGATGAAAATAATGTTGTTACTGAGCATGATATTCCTCAAGATGTAGCTGATACTGGAGATGGTGGAGATGGTGGAGATACTGGAGATGGTGGAGATGGTGGAGATGGTGGAGATGGTGGAGATGGTGGCTTAGTAGTTGTTGGTGTTCCCTCTACAACACCCTCTACAACACCATCTACAACGCCTCCTTCTACTGTTCCTCCCACAGTGCCCCCGACAGTTTTCCCTAGTGGGCCTCTAGGAACAGGAACAGGAACAGGAACAGGAACTGGATCTGGCATGATATTAGCAATGGCAAGTATGGCTCCACAAACTTCTCAGATATTTAAAACTGAACTAAGAGATCCAAGACAAATTGAATTAGACAATATTAATTCTGGGTTGTTTCAATCTATTTTATATTCTGGTTTAAGAACATGACATATTTAAACTTGATAAATAATGTATTAAGAAGATTAAGGGAAACTACCGTTGCTACAGCTAATGCAACTTCTTATTCTTCATTAATTGGCGATCTGGTTAATGATGCTAAAAAAACAATAGAGAATTCTTTTGATTGGACTGCCTTAAGAGACTCCATATCTATTAACACTTCTAATGGTGTAAGTGAGTATTCTTTAACCAACAGTGGTGATATGGCTGTTATTAAAGATGTGATGAATGTTACTTCTCAGAAGTTTATGAACCAGAGAAGTAAGTCTTATTTTAACAATGTTTATTATAACAATACTGTTGTCTCTGGATCTCCAGAAGTATTTACTTTTATTGGCACAGATTCTAATTCAGATTTAAAGATTAAAGTATTTCCTCAAC
>Ga0222713_10000851_pt1 | contig 34994 bp, 41 predicted proteins | sample C33_649DmetaG_FD_165061 | JGI IMG/M metagenome (GOLD analysis project Ga0222713, IMG submission 165061) | Estuarine water microbial communities from San Francisco Bay, California, United States - C33_649D | ecosystem: Environmental > Aquatic > Marine > Unclassified | place: USA: California... | reverse complement strand
CATACAACATACAACATATTTTGTAACTTATTTAATTATTCTAAAGTTGAGCCATTTGGCATATATACTTTACACATTTTTTTACACATTTTTTTTTACTAAACGTTTAGTTCTGGAATACTGAAAGTTTCCCCGGTTTTTATATATTTTGCTATTATCTTTGGATTAAATTCATTTTTAATTATGTCAACCGTATCATAGACATTGTTAAATTTATCAATATAATAAACAATACCTTGAATATCTTGTACCCAAACTTCAACCTTTGTTGTATTTATTTTTGGTTCATCAGGTGTTTCCATTATACCGTGAGGGGTTCCCTTCATATGTGTTCCACAATATTCGCTTTCGTCCTTTCTACGTCTCGTGCATTGTTCGCTCGAAGCCCGTTTCGCACAGCATCGGTCATAAATAGGAACAAAATTTTTTACACGTTTCCTTTTTTGAAAATCGTCCTTATTAAATGACAGTCTGTCATGATCATAAATATATTGTAAAAGTTGGGTTGATTTAATATCGCCCGACAATCCCAATTGAGTGGCCTTTTCTCGAATACTGTCTTTAAACTCCGTAATATATGTTTCTGCTTTCTTGTTAAGACGTCTTTCCATTTTCTTTATATTGTTATAATATATTGTTTTATCTTTAGTTCAATTTTTTATAATATTAATATTTAACTTAAAGAGAACTATCGTTATTATGGTGTATCTTGTTTTGTATCTTGTTTTGTATCTTGTTTTGTATCTTGTGTTGTATCTTGTGCTGTATCTTGTGTTGTATCTTGTGTTGTATCTTGTGTTGTATCTTGTTTTGTATCTTGTGCTGTATCTTGTGTTGTATCTTGTGTTGTATCTTGTGTTGTATCTTGTGTTGTATCTTGTGTTGTATCTTGTTTTGTATCTTGTTTTGTATCTTGTGTTGTATCTTGTGTTGTATCTTGTGTTGTATCCTGTGTTGTATCCTGTGTTGTATCCTGTGTTGTATCATGTGTTGTATCCTGTGTTGTATCATGTGTTGTATCTTGTGGCGTGTTTCGTGGCGTGTTTTGTGGCGTGTTTTGTCCTGAATCTAGGTCTGAATCTAGGTCAGTATCTAGGTCAGTATCTCGTATAAATTTTACATTATCAATATATACATCGGGTTCTGTATTATTAATAATTAAATCACACGATTTATTTATACCCGAAAATATTTTCTGTAATTCAGCAGGTTCTAACATATCTTTATTTCCATTCAGCTGCTTATTTGTGGTATTCTTACATATTTTTAACATATTTGTAAGTTTATTAACATTTTTTTTAAATACATTTTTATAATTTCTTTTTTCTATATTACTTGAAGTTAAAGTTAACATATTGTCGTAATTGTCGTTTAATAATAAATTTTGAGTATTACCTCCAATATTTAATTCATTTATATTAGAGTTTATATCTTGCTCTATATTTACACTCGCGTTTGTTACACTGCTATCAACATCACTGTTAGTCTCTGACCCGATTGATGTTTTAAGGTCTTTCAATAATTCTTTACCAACGCAATTATGTTTAAATTCATCTATTAATTCCTTTTTCTTGGTTTTACTTATCTCAACCGAATCGTCAAATTTAATATCGTTAGTAATATGTGTATACATAAGTTGGATTTTATTACTAAAACGTTGAAGATATTTAGAGTGTAACTTATGAAAAAAATCAACATAAGCAATAAACATTCCTAATTTTTCTCTCATAACAGACAAATTGAAATTAAATGTTGTAATAAAATTATCAATATTAAGCCCAATTTTTTGTTTTGTTTTATGAATCATAAGTTCATTTTCTTTTTTATTAAGTATTGAATTAATAACGGCAAGTAAATTTAAAATATTTTCGTGTATATCTAAAATTATTTCAAATTTATATTCTTTAAATGGCTCTAAATCTTTGTAAACCGGATATTTGTGTATTTTTACAACCTCGATTGCGCGTTTATCATTTAATGATCCTGAAATATATTCAACTATAATTTTATGTAATTTAAAATACTCACAATACATTCGATTATTAATTGCTAAAAATACGCCCTTCATATCATCATATTCAATATCAATCAGTTTACTTTGAAAATGGAATGAGTCTAATCCAAAAACGAACATATCGTGTTTATTATTCTCTATAAATTCTGAATAAATTTGTCTAAGTTTATCAATACTACCTTGCAATATACCGAAAACATTTTTAACACTATTTCTTATCGTAATTATATTATTAAATTCAGTCTTTATTTTTTTAAGTTTTATTTCCATATTAAAATATAATATTAAAATTAAAATTAAAATTAAAATCGTAAATAAATATATAAATGGATAATCTAACGGAAGACAGCAATCAATTGGATATAATTCAACCTCATATTGAATGGACACCTGAACACGAGAATATTCTAATCGAATGGGCTGATAAAGCTATGTGTTATAGATGGTTGCATTCAAAATCAAATCTTATGTATGGTGCGTTAAACGCGTGGTATACTATACCAGTAATCATAATATCAACTTTAACCGGAACAGGAAATTTTGCTCAAGGAAGAATTCCAATTGAACATCAAAGCTTATTTGTAATGATTATTGGCGGGTTTAACCTTTTAGCTGGAATTATAACAACTATCCAACAATTTCTTAAAATTACACAACTAAATGAAGCACATAGAGTTAGTAGCATAGCGTGGGATAAGTTTTATAGAAATATTAGAATTGAACTTTCAAAACATCCGTCAGAGAGAATTGATCCTAAACAAATGTTAAAAATGAACAAAGAAGAATTTGATAGATTAAACGAAACTAGTCCTACCATACCAGAAAAAATAGTTAATCGTTTTAAACTCCACTTTTTAAACCACGATACATATGATAAAATTATAAAACCTGAAATTTGTGATATTTTAGTGCCTACTGCCGATTATAGAAATCCTTGGTATACTGAAGAAAATAGAGCGAAAGATTTTAATGAAAGTATGAAGGTTCAACTCGCCAAAGTAAACAAACAAAAAAAACAGAATGAAATGAATATTAAACAAGTACACGATTTTATTAAATTATTTAATGATTTAAATAATCGTAAACCAATGGAAACCGAAATTATCGACAATCTTAAAGAAAAAATTAATATTCAAACTATTAAAACAATTCTCGAGGAAAATAGGAGTATTTATATTAAAGTTAATCCAGAAGAAAATAATGTATTGTATAATATGGTTTAACGGTATGACAACATTCAACGAATGAACACGTATAATTTATATAATATACAAAATTATGTTATTATATAAATTATATTTTCGGATAGTCGCCTGGTAAAATTAAAATACATAATACGATAAAAATATAAAATAAAATATATACACCGTAACTATATTCGTTTACGCCATAAAAATTTAATATTTGTGATAAACTATAGAAAAATATAATAGATAGACCTATTAATGTTATTGGATTCATATAATATTATTTAAGATTATTTAATATTATTATATTCTAAACTATAGTATGCTATCTATAAACATAATTAAATTAATTAATGTTGTCTCCCAACATACTCTTGTCAATAAAATGACAACTTAGTGGAACTTGTTGGTGATAATCTTTCAATACAAACATGGGTGTATCATCTAAAAATGAGCCATCATCTAATTCTAATTTGCCTAAATAAACACTATCATAAGCGTTTGACCATATTCCATCGTGGTCAGAAATTCTTAATGTTAAAATCTCTTTTTTTATATTAAGTGTATCATCTTCTATTCTCTGTTGTTTAATTTCAGACTCGTCGTTGGGGTCATTTGGTGCGTTTTCGATGTATTTTGTTTTACCAACAAATAACGCGAACCGTATTATACCGCCTTTGTTATATTTACCATTTTTATCAGTTGTAACTAAATCATTATTCCAACCTCCTTGTATAATAGCGTTAGACAAATTGGTAAAATAAAAATATGGACCGACAATAGCCGATTTAGTTTTCGCACTCTCTCCAAACATCATAACAAAATTTCTGTTTTGTTCTGTTGATTTACCAACAAAACCGACTATAGGAATTTCATAAGGATGATTTTTATCATCGTACAAATAAATGAGCGAATCATTTTTTATAAAGAAAGATGAAACGGTAGTATCTATTTGAATATTACATATATTCTTATGATTTACTATTTCATCAATTAATCCAAATCTTACGTGGTTTGACGTGTAGGTTTCGTCAATTTTTATTTTACAATTAGTAATATCAACAAATAAATAAAGGTCGTCCATATATTCATAAAACCCATTAAATGATATATTTTTAGTAAATTCTTCAAAATTATCTATATTCAATATTCCAGATAAATAAACTTCGGAATATGGAATTAGACTATCTTTATCAAATAAAGTATAAATAGACAGGGTTGGAAGTTTTAATACTTTACCATCATTATTTACCAGTAAAAATTGCAGAAATGGTTTCTTTCCTTCGTTGTTAATAAAATAAACACATAAAACAATATTTATATACTGGTCCAACATTTTTAATGTTTCTATATTTTTTGATAAAACACTTTTAAGACCATAATAATAGTGGTTTGTTTCATCCATAATATAGTTATACTAATAATATTTATTTAAGTTTTTTACTCATTTATCTATTTTACGTTTAATAGTTTCTTTTATTTGTTCTTCGCGACAACTCATCACGTGTTTTGCAATATCTTCGGCTATATGTGTGTCTGTTTTATAGTAATTTTGCAATGCTAATAATAATGTTCTATCATTAATTGGTTTCTTAACTGTGCTTTTCTTATAAACAAGTGCTCCACCATTTATGTCAAAACAATCGATACTATTACTCTTCATAACGGTTACTAAATTCTCTGTCAATAATTTCTTTTTGGTCGTTCTCTCTTTTACATCAGCCTTTAACTGTGTTATTTCATTATCTATCTTTATCCATTCTTTAATGTTATTTACCAACTGTTCCTTTGCGTTATTAGTTGTATTATTTACTATTGTTTCTTTGTTTTCCATTATTTATTATCCATATTTAAATTTTAAATCTTAATTATTAAATATTATTTACCAATTTTAAGTGTCTCTGACACATATTTTCTGTTTTAATTGCACATCCGCAATACTTACCTTTATTAGACCCAAATTTCAATAAAGCAATACATCCTTGAATAGGTGTTTCAGTTGTTATAATGGATGGCCCCAGTATTACATTTTTAACGGCCTTTGTTTTAAGTAGCTTGGCGTCGTCTTTTAATTTCAGTTTTTCCTCTTTTATTTGTTGTTTTTTCAATGCTTTTGCTATTTTGGCGTCGTCTTTTATTTGTTGTTTTTCCTCTTTTATTTGTTGTTTTTTCAATGCTTTTGCTATTTTGGCTTCGTCTTTTATTTTTTGTTTTTGTTCTGCGTTATAATGGTTAATCATAATTATTTTATGATTATAACAATATGCATTATTGTCTCCAAATGTAATAGGCTGTAATGGGTTCGAATAATTATATATTTGAATTTTACTTGCATTAATATTACTTGAATGATGGTAGGAACATTGAGTATTAATTAAATATTTACTATTTGTATCTGTTTCGGGCTTACTTGGGTCATACATATCATTTGGATATTTATACATACATTTTTCATAAGTCTTAATGGGTTGTTTAAAATTTGGGTCGTAAAAATTTACACCATGTACTTTTGCTAAACCTAATTCTTCATAATATGGCAACAAAGTATCTTGTTTCTTTCGACAATACGGACATCTTATTTGACGTGTATTTAATCTACCAGTTTGAGTTTCCATTCCATTAAATTTTTGTTTATGATTTACAATATCTTTATAAATAGAATAATAATTAAACTTGTGTCCACATTTCATTATAACATGTTTATCTGTTAATGGTTTATTTGTAATCAAACAAATATTTTCAAAATCACTTATGGTATCTTCAATATCAAGTGATTTGTATAGTTCGGTATAAAAATCTATTCCTCCTTCTATTTTGTATTTTGTCATAATATATTATACTTTATGTAATATCTTTATATTTTTTATATTTAATTGATATATAATGTCGCCGCCAGAAGTTTGGGGTCCAGCCGTATGGACGTTATTTCATACACTCGCAGAAAAAATAAATCCAAACGCATATAACAATGTAATTCCTTCTTTATTCGGAATAATTGTGCAAATATGTAGAGTGTTGCCTTGTCCAGAATGTTCCAAAGACGCCAGTATTTTTTTAGCAAAAATTAATTTACAAGATTATAAAAATAAAACTGAATTTAAAAACATGCTTTATTTATTTCACAACTTTGTGAATTCTAAGAAAAAAAAACCTTTATACAATTATGCAAATATGGATAAATATTCAAATGCAAACCTTTTGCTTGTCGTTAATAATTTTATTAATAAATACAATACAAAAGGAAATATGAAATTGTTGGCCGAAACATTTCAGCGAAGTTTCGTTATTAAAAATTTTTTATCATGGTTTAAAACCTATAAATTAGCATTTATTCAACCAAGAATAGTAAATCCAATTCAAGAACAACCCTTATCTATAATTTCTCTAGAAAAAGATTTACCTGTAACTGAAAAACATTTTCTTTAGAAACTGACTTATTTGTATACAAGCCAAAATTTCACATTCTTACTATACCAATTATAATTCACTTACTAATTCTCCATTTGAATATAAAGAACATTTAAATGTTTGTTTACTTGGTTGATAACATATATCTTTGTTACTTGATATTTCATTGAAGAATAAATATTTACCCGACCCACCCACATACATAAGAGTTACAATTAAGGCAGCAGACGACGCACCGAGCAACACATTTAAAAACAATTCACTACTTTGAATTACACATTTCTTATAAAGTTTAATAAACAAATCCATAAAAAAGTATGTTAATAGAGAGATAAATACCCAATAATTAACAGAATCGTTGCTGAACATCGGGAAGGATAAGTACATTATTGTAAATGCGAAAACAAACGCACTAAATGATGGATTACCATATTTGCTATATTGTATTGATGTGCATATTGTTCTATCATTCACAATTGGGGTAGCACCAGACATCATATAAACATAATTTCTTACAACACAACATCCTATCAAAAATCCTAAATAAATCAAACCTTTGAAGTTTTGAAATATAAAAGATAATCCTGTTATACTTGTCGCAAGTATAACCGGAGAGAAAAATGAAAAAAAAACAACAATATTCATTGGTTGAAATAATTGAAGCGGTGATTCTGGCACACCTGCGTTCATACCTAATTTTTGGCTACTCATATAATAATTAATAATAATATATTTTTGATTATTATATTTATTCTTCAAAAACTAACTCAAATACTTCTTTAATAGTATTTACAGGGTGGAATATGATGTCTTCTAATAAGGAAGAATTTTTATATTTTTCTACAAATGTATTATAGTCCTTCATGTTTTCGACCGGAAACAATATTTCCTTAACGCCTGCCTTAATAGCACCTAATATCTTTAAATCTAATCCCCCTATTTCGGTTACATTTCCATTTAAACAAATTTCTCCAGTAATTGCTATATTATATTTAATTTTTCTCTCATTAAGAATACTATAAATAGCAGTTGTTATCGCGGTTCCGGCACTTGGCCCATCTTTTGGCGTGGCGCCCTCAGGACAATGTATATGAATACCATAATTATTTTTATCTCCAAACTTTTTTCTTATTAATTCTTTATCTAAATAATTAGTTAAATCCCATGCTAATGTTAAGGCGACATTCATTGACTCTTTCATTACATCTCCTTGCATTCCAGTAAGATGGAGAGAAAGAAATTGTTTGCTAGGTCGCCAACTCACTTGAATTGGTATTACTCCTCCATTTCCTAATGCGTTTGCCCACAAACCGTTAATAACCCCTATTCTACTTTCTGTATGAATTTTTGTATGTTTAATTTCACGTTTATCTTTAAAGTATTTAGTTTTAATATCATCAATACTAATTTGTATTGGTAATTCATATTCTTTATGATTGTTTTTTAATATATCTAAATTAATCTCTCCAATTATCTCAAAAAGAATCTCTTTTAGCTTTCTAACACCAGCTTCACACGTATATTCGTCTATAATAAACTTCAATACTCCTTCTTTAAAATTTATCATATCTTCAAGGCCAATTTTTTTATATATATCTGGTAAAATATGAGTATTACATATAATCAATTTATCCTCTAATGAGATATTACTGAATTTAATTCTATGAATTCGGTCCAGTAAAATTTTATCAATAGCTTCTACATCATTATAAGAGAGAATAAACAACGCTTTTGATAAATCTAAATCAATACCTGTAAAATATTTATCTTGAAAACAGTCATTTTGGGTGGAGTCTAACAAATGCGTTAATATGCCTACAATTTCCTTACCGTGTTCTGTTCGACTAATTTTATCAACCTCATCAATAAATATAATTGGGTTCATACACTTATTATCAATTAAAATTTGAACGATTGACCCCCAAGTGCTTCCTACATATGTGTAATTATGTCCGTGTAAAGTGCTTCCATTGCTATCTCCACCCATTTGAATCATCGCGAATGGTCTCGAATTACCGTTCGCGTCTTTTAAGCAATTTGATATACCTCGTTTAGCCAGAGAAGTTTTCCCGCATCCTGGTGGACCCTCAAACCCAAAACAGTATCCATCTTGCTCGCCATTAATCCATTGACCGATTATTCTCTCTATTTGGGTTTTTGCTTTATCGTGTCCGTATACGGCTTTATCTAGTGTTGCCTTTACTTCAATCATATAATTAGATATTTCTTTCATATTAGAATTAATTTGTTTAATATCATTTGTAATTTCAACTTTTGTAAGCATAGGATTTACATTTTCCAATGAATTAAATTCAACGATAATATCATTTATAATATTTTCATTTTCTCCTTCTCCTTCTTCAATAAAATAATCAATAATATTAATAGAACGTTCTAATAACCCTTCTTTATTTAAGTGATAAAATTTCGACCGTTGTTTATTATATTTCTTCAGTATTTTATCTAAAATTTTATTATTTAAAATTAATTTATCTCTATCTCCAACCAATAAATATTCTTTAATTTTTTCTAATTGTTGAGTTTTATTGGTCGTTCCATTATTCCCTTGAATGGTTTTAATATATTTTAAGATTTCGACATTTGTATATGTATGTTTTTCTTTTATTTCAGGAAATATTTTATCGATATTATATTTTTTATACATTTCTTTGAATTTATTTCTAACGTTATTCATAATATTAAGTACAGGTTCTCTCTTATAAACTCCAAAAGGTATTTTTAGCAATCCATCAAGATATTGACGAGCCTTGGATCCAGAATCTTCGGGTTTGGCTTTTATTTCTTTAAGTTTCATCATTGCTTTTTCTTTAATAGTGTCAGATGCATTTAGTAAACAAATTTGTTGTTCAAGTGGTATTTTGTTTATATCAAAATTGGATAAATCGTTTGTGTATTGTAGTGTTTTCTTTATGGCTTGTTTAAATGACTGTTTAATAGTCCAAGGGAAACTATCAAACAATATAGTTTGTTCCTTACTATCTACACTTCCGTTGACATCATTAGAGAGAAGGTCATATAACAAATAAGCTAAATATTGATTTTCATAGCTTGATGAATGGATTAATAATCCAATTAATGTATTTCTTTTGTTATATATGTCGTCTATTGTAAAATCTTTTACAGCATGTAAAGTTTGTTTTTGTTTTATAGAAATATATTGGGCTCTAATTTCTGAAAATTTACTATAAATTTCATGTTGATTATCATATATTAAAAAATCTTTTAATGTTAACGATGAAATAAATTTATCAAATACGTCACTTTTAAAATCTGGAGAATCTGGAACAATATCTCTAACCATTTTTATTTTATTTGTTATGTATTTGTTATTTAAAAAATCTATAATAATATCATCAAGAACACCGGTTATTAATATACACTTTTTAAGTGTAACGGAATGTACATATAATTTAATACCATAAACCTTAATATGAAATTGTTTATATGTGGTTGACACGTCGGAGCAAGAAAAATTTAATAATTTCTCATCATATGTATCATATTGGTTTTTTTGTTCCTCTTTTTTTGATATGACTTTATAACTAATTGGATGAAAATATTTTTTAAGCAATTCAAATTTTTCCAACGCAGTTTCATCGCTTGTTATATTGTTATTGCCAAAGCATATTATTAATAAATCTTCTAAATTATCAGTACCATAATTTCTTAGTAAACCAGAAACTTCATTATTAATTAATTGTAAATTATTAATTAATTGTTCTGTTGATAAATTTATGTCAATCCTTGTTTGTTCTATTTTTTTACTTATGTCTTCTATTTTTTCTATACACGCGGTTACATCTCCAACTCCTAAAATATCCAAAATCTTATTTTTGTTAACATGAATTATAGTTTTTTGAATAATATCTTTAAAGAACCTAATCCTTTCTTCTATTTGTGGTAATACATCAAGAATAATTGGTGTATTTTGTTTACTCCCGTTTTTTTTTTCAGTCATTCTATAACATACAAATATAAATTTATATTTGTATAAATAGTTATCTAAACCAATATGCTTTAAATATTAAATTATGTTATTATATTTAACTTCAATATCTGCTAATAAGGATAATATTTATAATATTTTATAACGTATTAAACATAAATTACAATATTAAATAATTCGAATGGGAATCCCTAGTTATTTTTCTTATATTATAAAAAACCACATCAATACGATAAATAAATTATCAACAAATACAATCCAAATGGCAAATCTTTATTTGGATTGTAATTCAATCGTGTATGGTGCGGTTTACCAAATGGAAAATCAATTTTCGAATGAAAACTTAACTAATGAAATAATTTCAAGTGTTATTGAAAATATTAGACAATATATAACATTATTAAAGCCAACGAATAGCGTATTAATTGCGTTTGATGGGGTGGCACCAGTTGCTAAACTAGAACAACAACGCTCCAGAAGATTTAAGTCGTTATACCAAAATTCTATATCAAGATCTATATTGAAATCGACCAGTCCTGATCCTTGGAACACAACTGCTATAACACCAGGAACATTATTTATGAAGACATTAGATGAACGAGTAAAAGATGCTTTTAATAATCCAACTGATTATAATTTAGAGAATATTATATTCTCAGGTAGTTGCGATTATGGCGAGGGAGAACATAAAATTTTCAAGCATATAAGAGATAATCCATATGATCACTCTACTCAAAATACTGTTATATACGGACTTGATGCAGACCTTATTATGCTTTCAATCAATCATTTGCCAATAGCACCAAACATATATTTATTTAGAGAGACCCCACATTTTATCCAGTCAATCAATTCTGACCTTGAACCTAATGAAAATTATGTATTGAATATACCCGAATTAGCAAAAGTTATTACATTAGATATGAAAAATGACAACGAATTGACAACAAAACAACACCATAATTGTATTTATGATTATATTTTATTATGTTTTTTATTGGGAAATGATTTTATGCCACATTTTCCTGCGATCAATATTCGAACTGGGGGTGTAGACAAGATGGTCCAAGCATATAAAGCAACAATTGGAGGAACTAATGATAATTTAACAGATGGTAAAAAAATTATATGGAAAAATGTAAGAAAACTAGTGCAATTTTTAGCAAATAATGAACACGAATATATTAAACAAGAGCATAAAATACGTGATAGAAAAGAGAAACATAAACTTCCAGATAAAACGCCAGAAGAAAAGTTGAATAATTTCAATAATATTCCGATTTTTGACCGAGGGGTAGAAAAGTTCATAAACCCTTATAGAGAGAATTGGCAAATTAGATATTATAAGTCGTTATTTGATGTAGAAATTGATAAAGATAGAAAACGTCAAATATGTGTTAATTATTTAGAAGGTCTAGAATGGACCATGAAGTATTACACCGGCGATTGTCCTGACTGGCGTTGGTGTTATAAATATAGTTACCCCCCTCTACTGTGCGACCTAATTGAGTATATTCCATTTTTCGATACAGAATTTGTTACCAAAAAACCAGAAAATCCTGTATCAGAATTAGTTCAATTGTGTTATGTTTTGCCAAGACAAAGCCTTCAATTCTTACCGGAAAAACTTTATAAATCGTTGATTAGAGAGAAATTGGATTGGTACGGAACAAATTGCCACTTTCATTGGGCTTATTGTAAATATTTTTGGGAATCACATCCGAATTTACCATATATTGATGTAGAGGAGGTAGAAGCGTTTGTTCAAAATAACAAGTAATTTTGCATTAGTATTGGAAGCCTCTTTAAGTATCCAAATTATTATATTTACAGAATGACTTAAAGACACTAAAATATTACTTTTTCAAAAGTGGAAAAGTTTTTTGAATTTTCAAAATAGACAAAAAAAATGTCCAAAATCAAACTCTCAAAACACTCTTACGATAGTTTTTTTTTGACTTGAAAATTTTTGTTTATCGTAACAAATGAAACGAATAATTTATATTTGTTACGATATTTTTTTTAATAAAATACTTAAAAATAATTTCAGAATAAAGGAAATGGCAACATTCAGCAACAAATCAGCAACAAAAAACGAGCACCAATTATACGAATGTATTTTTTGCCACTATGTATGCTTTAAAAGATACAACTACGACAGACATATTATAACACGCAAACATTTAAAAGCAACAAAAAACGAGCAAAACGAGCAAAACGAGCAATACCTCTGTGTAAATTGTAAAAAAATATATACTGATAGAACTGGATTATGGAGACACCAGAAAATTTGTGATTTTAAAAAACACACGAACTCCAACCAATTCACAACTGAATTGGTGTTGGGTATTTTACAACAAAATACTGAACTTACTAACTTAGTTGTTGAACAAAATAACAGGATAATAGAACTTGCGAAAAATGAGACTGTTCAAAATATTAATATACATAATGTAAATAATATCAATAAAACGTTTAATTTGAATGTATTCTTAAATGAAACATGTAAAGATGCCATGAATATTATGGATTTTATTGATTCTCTTCAATTACAACTGACCGACTTAGAAAATGTTGGCAAACTTGGCTTTGTAGAAGGCATATCAAAAATTATTGTTAAGAATTTGAAGGCACTTGACGTAAACAAAAGACCCGTTCATTGTGCTGATAAAAAAAGAGATGTTATTTATATAAAAGATGCGAATAAATGGGAACGAGAAGGCGATGATAAAAATAAAATAAGAAATGTCATCAAAAAAATAGCATATAAAAATCAAAATCTTATTCCAAAATTTAAACTAGAACATCCCGGTTGCAATTTTAGCGAATCTAAGTATGCGGACCAATACAGTAAATTGGTTATTGAGGCGATGGGTGGACAAGGTAATAATGACAATGAAAAAGAAGATAAAATAATTAAAAATATAACAAAAGAAGTAGTTATTAACAAAAATGAATACACGTAATACACAATTTTATGTAAACGATAATTGATAATATACAATACTGGTATCAAGAAAGTTAGACAGAATAAATATATATGATTTCTATATTTGTAGCAAAAATAATATTGTGATATATTAGCTATTATTATGAGTGTTTCGCGATCCAATAATCGAAAAAAAAACAAGAAGATAAGCCGAATAAATAAGAGCAAAAAATATAAGAATATAAAACAAAAAAAAACACATAAAAACCGTAATGTATTTGGGAGGGGTATATTAGGTGTTGGAAACGATGGGTGTGTTGTAGATTCTATTTCTTGTGGTGATTATTCGAAAGATAATGGATATGTAGCAAAACTATTCTACACAAATTCGTCACCTATAAATATTAAATTGAATAACCGGTTGAAGATGCTGGACCCAACCAACAGTAGGTTTAATAGTTATTATTTCCCAAGTTGTGACAACTATACATTTGATGTTTCATTTGAGGATGACTTAAAAAATTGTCAAGAACAAGCAAATAAGTTTGATAAACAAATTCAAAAGGTGTCAACCCAATTAAGAAATTTACCATACGGAATTCCATTTCAAAAAAAATTAAAACCGATTAATGATACTAGAAAATTGTCAAAATCTCAATGGAGATATTTGCGTGATTCCATAGAATTATTACGTGAAAATAGAATTTCACACGGGGATTTGCCTGGAAATGTAATGGTTGATGAAAACGATAATCCTATAATAATAGACTGGGAACATGCTGAAATAATAGACACAAACCCTAGTTTGCTTTCTCAGGACAAAAACGCATTTGATGGACGGTTTACCATTAAAAAATAAAACTTCTAATGTGTATAGTCAATATAACATATTTAGAACTAATTGGTAATAATAATAAAATTTAAATATCATAAATAAATATGGCTAAAGAAATTATTTCCGAAATTGCGAATCGTGATTCATTTTTTAATTTATTGTGTCATAATCCTGGACTTATTTTGCTAAAACTCTCTGCAAAATGGTGTTCTCCGTGCAAATTAATAGAACAACCTGTGAATGCATTTTTTGCTACATCACCTCCTGAAGTAATTTGTGGTGATATAGATGTAGACATATCATTTGATTTATATTCATTTTTGAAGTCAAAGAAAATGGTAAATGGTATTCCTGCTTTATTATGTTTTAAAAAAGGAAACACCACATATATACCAGATGATATGGTAAGCGGGGCGGACCCTCAAGAATTACATCGATTTTTTATAAGATGTGGTAATCACTTAATAGGTTCTTTAACCCAATATCCTCCCAAGCAATCAAGCAAATAACACTCTTTACGTAGTTTTCTTATATTATAAAATTGATTAATTATTCAAATTTATAATTGCATAAATAATGAAACATGGAAAATACACCTAGTGAATTATTAAATCAATCTACTACAAATTCTCAATCAATGCCATTTACAAATACAAAGAGGGATAATACGATTTGCTGTTGTATAAGCAATAAATGGTGTTTCGAACATTCAGGCATTGCCGTATTTCCAAATTACGATACAAATAAAAATAATTGTTGCACATGTTTAGATTGTTGCTCCTGGTGCTTAGAATTCAAAATTAATAAACCGATAATTTGTATAAAAAATACAAATTGTTACATATGTTGTATTGTAATATATTTTACATAAGTCGCCGATTTTATTATAATATTATAATATATGAAATTAGGTAATATGACAAATTTATTTATTCTTTTTTTTGTTCTTATCGTTTTAGGGTTTTTACATAAAAGGTTTGAAGATAAATGTATACGAGAAGACAATAAAGATAACTATGATGCTATCCAAAAGTATTTACTTGATAATGTAACTTTAGGTAAGAGTAAAAAACCTATTTTATGGATTCATGTTCCTTATGAATATAATTCTAGAAAATGGCTCAGTTTTGGGTCTAGAAGTTCATTTGATTTAAATCAACCATATTTATATTTAACTGTCAGAAGTATAATTAAACAGTGTGAAAACTCTTTCACCGTCTGTATTTTTGACGATAATACATTTTCCAAATTAATATCTGGATGGGATATTGATATGACTAGATTATCTGACCCAATTCTCTCTAATATGCGAACATTAGGAATTATGAAATTGCTTTATATATATGGAGGAATGGTATGTCCGATATCTTTCTTATGTATGAAAGATTTAATGGGAATTTATACAAAGGGAACAAGACAAGATAAAATGTTTGTTTGTGAAACAATCGATAGAAATTTTACGTCGGTAAGGAGAGATTTTTATTCAAGTGTTGCGTTTTGTGGAGCTCCCAAGGAATGCGATACTGTTGCCGAGTTATGTAATTATATTCAAACCGTTTCTTCTGCCGACCATACTGCCGAATCTAAATTTTTGGGGCAATATGATAGATGGTGTATGAAACGTGTTGAACAAGATAAAATTAACTTAATTGAAGGTATTGAAATTGGAACTAAAACCATTCACGATAAACAAATTATTTTAGATGATTTAATGTCAAATCATTATTTAGATTTGTATAAAGGAGTATCTGGAATATTGATACCGTCTAACGAGTTATTAAATCGATTAAACTTTGGTTGGTTTGTTAATATGTCAGCTAAACAAGTTTTAGAATCTGATACAATAATTGGAAATTACTTGCTTCTATCTATTGGTCCAGAACAATCTCAAGGAATTTTAGAACCATTAGAAGCAGATACTACAAAATGGGTTTCGTTTTATAAAACGCCCCTTATAAACGGCCTTTTTGGTCTTAATCCAATAGGACTGGGTAATAATGTAAACAAGGTTCATTATACGGGTAGATAATTTATATACAATTACTTAAATTGTAAGCATAATCATACGAATATTTAGGAAGAAAATACAATTTAATATATTTAAAATTACTTAAAAACAACTCTTTATTTTAAAGTATAATATGGATTTCACCGTACCTGACACCTTAGTATTGAAAATTGTTGAACACGATATAGACTTAGATTCTCCAGATACGACAGTATATATATTATATGATAATGCTATAAATAAATATATAATTAGAGGAAAACGAAATGATACGACCTTTAATTCGTGTGTTTACTCGTTTGAGTGCAAATATTACAACGATTTGTCTGATTTTCTGGAATTTGTGTTTGATAAAAACAATAAATTTTCTTATATTCTATACAATTATGATAATTTGCCATCTACCTCAAATGAAATCACGTTTGAATTCTTAAATATGTATGATAATCCCGTATATGAAATTTCCGGTTATGATAATAAAAAATTTAATAAAAACTATGTTTCAAATATATTTAGAATGTTAAAAAATATTATTAACTAATAATATATATATAATGGGGTTCAACGAAAACGCATTTATTATTGCGGGGACAGCAATTGCAATTGGGGGCGTAGGTCTTTATATTTGGGATACAAGAAAAGATTCATTCCAATCAGCAGCAACATCTGGTTATACAGCATTTACCAATGGTACGGGTGGTTCTAGAAAAACTAGAAAAAAACATAATAATCATAAAAAAACAAGAAGATACTAAATAGGTTTAAATGGTATAATTATATTAATTTCTATAAATATAATTATGAATGATTCAACGTCCATACTTTTAGCTACAACTGTTTTAGCCTTAGGTGGTTTAGGTCTGTATATGTTCAAAACAACACACGATAAAGATAATAGAGAAGACGATGAAGACGATGAAGATAATGAAGATAATGAAGACGATGAAGATGATGAAGATAGTTTATTTGGTCCAGGGGGGATATTTAACTGGGGAACAACTAATGGGAATAAAGATGAATATGACAATAAAGAAGAAATAAACGAAGATATTTATAAACCACGTAAAAAAGGCGCAAAGACACTAAAAAATAGAAAATCTACAGGAAGTTCGAAACGTAGATACTAAAAATATATATAATATGATATATCATATTTGGATTTATTATAAATAATTTCAGATGTATATATAATTTTATTATAATTGCATATTTGTCGTAAAATCGTTGTAAAACTTTTATATGTTAAATTTTTATCAATGTATTTCCTTTTAGAAATATGATAATAGGGTCTACAAACCTCTAAAAAATCCTTTATCTCTTCATTGTAAAGTCCCTTTCTAAACGAATTAATGCAAAATGTATACTGTTTTTCATTTTTCAAACATATTTTATTTAACAAATCAAATAATAATTCATTTGGTATTTTATTTTTAAATATTTGACTAGCCATATAATAAATACTTATATTTATATTTATTATATAAATTTATGTTATAAATAATATCTTTATTTGCTTAATATCTTTATTTGCTTAATATCTTTATTTGCTTAATACGTTTATTAAATTATTTGTAAATAATGATAATTCGGTACTATCTTCATGAATATTATGAAAAATAGTGATATATTTACACAAATATGGTATAATTTTATATTTTTGGTCTTCGGTTAATATATTAGTTGTTTTAATAAATATGAAATAATTATCAAGAATATCCATTACAGAATACCCTTTATCATTAAGATTGTAAATTAATTTAATTGCGGACAATAATTCACCTTTTAAAATAAAAATAGTATATTCTTCGAAAGTTATAAAACTTATATTACTGCATAATTTGCTAGCTAATTCAAGAGTAATTCTTTGATTTAATAGCTTAAATTTTTCCATATAATTAATAATAATTTTAACAGTATTATTTGAAATATTTACAATAAATTCTTTAGTATCTTCGTCAATTTCAATATTTTCAGTCATTTGAATTTTGTTGATTATAGAAATACAATTATCTTTTTGCAATGGTTTAATTTTAATAATAGTTAATCTAGATTGTAAACTCTCGATCACTTTTTGATTATTACTACAAGATGATATAAAATTAACATTATGACTAAATTTATCAATACAATTACGAAAAACTTGTTGACTTTGTTCATTAATAAAATCAATATCATCGAGAACGACAAACTTTTTTTTACCTTTAATATTGGAACATGTTTGACAGAAGGTTTTGACATCACTTCTGTAATAATTAATACCTTGTTCTTTAAGACTATTGATATACAAAATATTATCTTCATAATCTTTTTGGTTAATTCCATCATAATATTCTCGGATAAGTGCATTTAATATAGTTGTTTTACCAGAAGCCATTTCACCAATAAACAAAATATTTAAATCATTAATTATAATTAGAGTACTAAGCATTTTAATTATTTCATTGTTCTCTCCAAAGTCTCGAAAATAAAGAGGCTGATATTTATTAATAAATAATTTATCTGTCATAATTATTATACGTAAATAATTATTTAAGTATATCTTTTATTATATTATTAATGACCGAAAATTATTATAACATTTTAGGTATAAGCGACAAATCTACACAGGATGAGATAAAAAAGGCATATAGAGGTTTACAACTGAAATATCACCCAGATAGAAATCCAGGTAATAACAACGAAATGATACAAAAAATAAATGAAGCTTATGAAATTTTAGGAGATGAACAAAAAAAGCGTGAATATGACATGATGAAAAATAATCCATTTACGAGAATGGGTAGTTATTGTGGTGGCGGTGGTGAAATGGAAGTAGATTTGGATGACATTTTTAGTATGTTTTTTAAAGGTGGGAATATATTTTCAGGTATGCCCCCAGGGATGCAACCAGGGATGCCAGGGATGCAACCAGGGATGCCACCAGGTTCTAAAATTCACATATTTAATGGTGGTCCAATGGGAATTCAACAAGCGTTCAGCAAACCTATTCCTATAATAAAGTCATTATCAATAAACATGGAACAAGTTTTTAATGGTGGAACGTTGCCTTTAGAAATAGATAGATGGATTATTGAAAATGATAAAAAGGTATTTGAAAAGGAGACGATATATGTGGTTGTTCCTCCTGGTATTGATGAAAATGAAATTATTATTTTAAGGGATAAAGGAAACATAATAAATGAAGAATGTAAGGGAGATATAAAAATAAATATTTTAGTTCAAAATAACACACCATTTAAACGTTCTGGATTAGATTTAATATTCGAAAAAAAAATTTCCCTCAAGGAATCGTTATGTGGATTTTCATTTGAATTAAATCATATAAATGAAAAAAGTTATACCTTAAACAACAATAAGGGTAACATTGTTCCTCATGGGTATAACAAAATTTATCCTGGAATGGGTTTAAAGAGGGGCGAACATAAGGGGAACATGATAATTATATTTAATGTAGATTTTCCTGAAAAATTATCCGATGAACAAATTGAAAAATTATCGGTTATATTTTAACATATTTATAATTATGGTAAAAACAATTTAAAGACATAAAATAATATTTATTTGGTGGGAAGAGATTTTCGCTTTCAGGGCCATAGTGGTGAGGCACCAGTCTTGTAAACTGGAGATAATGAGTTCGAGTCTCATTGAAAGCAAATATAATTAATTATTCAAAATACTTAATTATATTTATATATGACTAAACTAATTTATCCATTGGGCTTAGATGGATGGAACTAGGGGTTGGGTGGACGGGTGGGTGGACGGGTGGGTGTCGTGTCGGGTGGTATTGTTATGACCGGGGTTACGATTGTTTCATTTGGTGTTTTAACCCCGGGGTTAAAATTATAACCTCCTAAATATTGATAAAATTGACCACATTTACTATTAGGGTCACACTTTACAGTTGCTAATCTATTTTTTGCTCTCCTATTCGCAGTACTTGATGCCCCAATACCGCTAGCCCCCGGAGTATATTTATTATACAAATAAGTTGAATTATTACACGTTATATTTCCACCAGGATTAAATTTAGTCGAGCGCCTTCCACCAACGCCTACATTTTTTTTATATAAAAAACCTGGAAAATTTGTAGTGCTTCCATACCAAAATGAGCCGTTTGAATTGCTTCCATTTCCAAAACGCCCTGACATTATTATATATACTAAATTAATATTTAAAAATAAATTTTATAAATATTAAATGACAGAAATAAAGTATATGAATCTTATTGATTTATTATATTCGAATCCGGATAATGTTGATAACATTAAAAACCAATATTTGTTGCTTCTCTCTAATCTTACAACAACAGACTGGATTGAAACAGATTTATTTGTAAAAAACGTAGAGAAAATAAGTAAAGTAGGGTCAATAATTGTTGGAGTTATTAATAATTATGACATAGTCGCAAGCGGAACTATTATAATTGAACCTAAAATTATAAGAGGAGGAAACAGCGTGGGACACATTGAAGACATCGTTGTTATAAACCATATGAGAGGTAAGGGTATATCACACCAAATCCTTAACAAATTAAAACTTTTAGCTAGAGAGAATAATTGCTATAAAATTATTTTAGATTGCGACAACGAAGTAAAAAATGTTTATATTAAAAATGGGTTCGAAATTAAAGGAGTTCAGATGGCCCAGTATTTTGTATAAATTCAAATATTAATTCACCATTTTCTCTATAACGTTCGCAACAAACAGTCCTTCAACATTCATAAATAATGGTCATACCTATTACTGAAAAATATTGACAATTTATCTAAAACAGGCTCTCCTATAAAACATCTAATATATTAAAGTTAATAATTTTAAATTTTAAATTTATGCTTATGTTTGGTTTTACGTTTTTTTGTGTTTCTGTTTGTTTTACTGGTTCGTTTTTTTGTGTAACCACCCCAAAGACCCTTTCTTATAAGGTCATTTCTTTCTTCAAAAGTTGGTTCATAATTCATTTCATTCAGCATGTCGGCATCACTCATACCAACACTAACATCAGAGTTAGGTGTGACGTGTTTGTAATAAGCATATCCAGATACACCTGCCACTAAAAACAAACCTCCAGCGACAATAGCAGCTTTTATATCATTTGACATTTATATAATATAATACTAAACAAATCCAAAATATTAATTAATTTATATAATAACATTTTAGCAATTTTATAAAAAATTGCTAAAATAAAGGGTGTTTTAACAGGTATTTATGAATCGAAATTTCTCTCTAAAATTAAAAACAAGTTTAAAAATAATTTGTTTTTAATATCAAAATTTTATTCAAGAAATCTTTCTGGTAGGGATCCCGCTATCAACTATATATATAGAATTTTCGGTAATAATAATATATTCAGACCCCGCCTTGTAGAATTTTTGAATAGTTGAAGTATATTCATCTTCTGATTTAACTAGTAATTTCTCACCATTATCTCTAGCTCCAATCAAAGCCTTCTTATCAAGAGATTGAACCCAATAATCAAACAAAATAGGCTTATCATCTACAATAGCAAGTTTCACAGCATGTTTAAGAGTAACGTCCGTCGGCATTCGATAATTAGGAGCATTAGCTTCCACATTAGTCTTTTTCACAAGTGTTGATTCAGACATATTATATAATTTTATTATTTTAGTCTTTAAATACTTATATTAATTATATATTAAAATATTTTTAATATATAATATAATGAAATATATAATATAATGAAAAATATCACAAATAAAGATTTAATTTATTCATTACACGATACTCAAAATTTTAAAAAAGAATTAGATTGTGAAATAACTGATGTTGCTAATAAATTATCACAATTATTTATTGATTATTTAAAATTTATAATTGAAAATATACAATTTAAACAGTTACATTTTTATAGATTTATAATCATTCGCGGATTAGATACGATTGTTAATGTATTTAATCATATCTTATTCTATACCAAAAATTTAGATGCAACGTTTTTTCATTGTCAAAAAGCCTTTTATTTTTATATTGAATTTGTAGATCAAATTTCTGAAGATGATAATTTGTTTTTACAACTAAGTTCAAAAGACGCAACTATATATGTTTATAAAAAAACAATTTATAACATAAATACAAAACTTGATATTTTAAATGAAGACAACTCTTACTACACTAAATTAAAATTTCAAACAATCAACAATTTTGTTGATTTATACAAAACGTTGTTACTTCATTTAATCAATCACGATTTTAATAATATTCAAAATATTAAATCTATTGAAGATTTATATAATACACTTAATAATTTGAATGATACCTCTTTAATTGAAAAATTAAATATACTTGTTGAAAAAATTTATTACCATGTTAATGATGTAGATAAATTTTATAGTATTATTCGTTTAATTATTAAGAAAATGATTAACAATCCAGACATGTTTGAAAATAAAAAACATAAATTATTATCACCTAATTGTTTAGATAAATTAAACGACACACCTAATAATTTTATTAAATGGTTTACACATTAGAATCAAATATTATTGTTTTACGACGAATCTTTTTTGATTTATCTCTTGATGATATACTAATTAATTCCGACACAGATACTTTTTGATTAATATTTTTAAATTCAGTTATAAGAATTTTTGTTAAGTAATCGTATATAACCATTAATACATTTTCGTCACACTTACCTACAATCAAAACACTACCTGTTCTAAAAATCATAAATGAAACTCTTTTTACATTTGTATATAAATCTTTGTTTTCTTCTGAAATTTGACAACCTGTTTGAATATCTATATCTGGATTATAATAAAATTTACATTGAATTCCTGGATACGAACAAGGATCATAAATTGCCTGAATATTATATTTAAATTTCAATATATCATACAACGATTCACGGTTAATAAAATATCCACAATTAAAATTTGAATTAATTAAAACGGTCATCTCACTATCGGGCTTGTAATCTAGTTTTTCTTCCATATAAGGTTGAAGAATTGAAATTACATTAGATAATATTAACCGGAAGGTTCCTTCATTTTGAATTCCCGGAATTTCTACTTTGCCAGTATTAAAAATTTTAACATGGAATTCTTTAAACGTTTCGGCAACTTTGATGCGTAACATAATAGCAAAGCAATTATAAAACGCACTCTTTTTTTTAGAACGATAACTCATTATGTCCTTCTTAGAAATCCCTATACTAATCTTGCGAATATCTTTAAATTTAATACGTCCGTCTGGGTTATTGATATGTGTAATAATATTTTCTTGATAATAATTCTCTTTTGTTAGTTGTTGTTGAATTAACTCGACTTCTTGTTGTGTAGTCGAGTTAAATTTCATCTGTTTTTTAACTACACCGCTTTTCGGTATATAATAACTAATTAGTGGAATATTCCAAAACATTTTGGTCAGTTGAATCGGTGTATTTAAATACGCAATTATAGTTTTGGTGCTAACATAAATATCACTTGCTTTAGGAGCCTCTGTTGTAAATTCATTTTTTAAATTTGCAGATAAATATTCACCTTCGGGTTCAGCCATATATGGTAATTCATCTTCATCATCATCATCCTCGTTATAATTCGATGATACCATAAATTGTTCCCATTCCTCATCAACATTTAATGTAATAGACATTACTATGTAGTTAGTCGTTATCTTTAAATTCTTTATATTATTTTATTTCAATTATTTTATTTAATATATAATATAAAGAACAACTCGACATATCCCACCAAAATACTATTAACCAATCAAAAAGTTATATATACTTATTCATTTTTAGTTAAATTGAAATTAAAATGCATTGATATCACGGCGATAATAAGGATAATAGTTTTGTTATTGAATAATTTACAAAAATTTTATTTTGTTGATTTGGCGAATGCAACAGATTTTCAACAAAATCTAAAAACTCACTACTCACATATTTGTCATGTGTTTTAATAATATAATCCAGAAAATCTTTTATTATATTTTTTTTATCAATATTGTAGTTTATACTTATTGTATGAATATAACTTGTTATATTTTCCAACCTTTCTTTTGTTATTATTTTATTTACAAGCGTTTCCCATATATCACTGTCTATTATATTTAAAGACTCGTTGTCTAAATTTTGGTTTGATTGAATAAAATTTATCATGCTTCTTATATCTGACTTATACAGCTGTTGAATGCATGACAACGTTTTATCGGACAATCCCAAACATTCTGAAACCGAAATATTATTTAGAAATTTTTTTATTTCTTCATTAGGCAACTGATTGAAACGAAGTCTTATAAATTCGTTTTGTAATCCCTCGTCTATTTTGCTTATATAATTACATATTAAACAAAATCTTACTTTACTTGTATAATTTTGTAATAAATATCTTAACGCTTGTTGAGCATTTTTCGTCATATAATCAACCTCATCTAAAATAACAAACTTCATACCATCGTTAAATAACGGCTTCGAATTTACAAAATTACTTATTTGATTTCTTATTATATCTATACCCCTCTCATCCGACGCATTTAAATGAATTATTAAATCTTTGTTTTTGTTATTTTGATTTTCCTGATAAGCATTTATTAAATTTATTATGGTTGTTGTTTTACCTGTTCCCGGCGGACCATAAAAAAGTAAATTTGGAAAATACGATTTATCTATTACATTTTTTAGAATTTGTTTATTTAAAGGGTCTAACACTATATCATCAAAATATTTGGGACGATACCTTTCTACCCACGGCACCCCATTAGTTGTCATTTATTTATTATATATAAATTACTTTTTAATATATAATATTACAAATATAAACAATTAATTATATTACAACTATAACAACTATGGCAACTTATGATAAATTACCGTATCTCGAAATTATTCTTGGACCTATGTTTTCTGGTAAAACATCCCGGTTAGTTGACATTTATAAACAATGCAAATTTTGTAATATTCCCGTTGCGGTTATTAATCACGTTGCGGATAATCGTTATCATGATACGCTACTTTCAACACACGATAACATTAAAATTCCTTGTATAAAGACAGATCAATTGTTAAGTGTTTGGACGGACAACCCTGATATACAAAATATTAATCACAACGAATCAATAATTAAAGTCACTACAAGTCAAGTAATATTAATTAACGAAGGTCAATTTTTCCCTGATCTAGAAGAGTTCGTTAAGCGGTTATTAAAAAATAATAAACAAGTATATGTTTGTGGATTAGACGGAGATTTTGAACGAAACAAATTCGGACAAATACTAAACATTATTCCCTTATGTGATAAAATTCATAAATTAACTTCTCTCTGCGCATTATGCAAAAATGGTACCAAAGGAATTTTCTCTATGCGATTGACAAATGAAAAAGAACAAACTGTTGTTGGAAATAAAAATTATATTCCTGTATGCAGAACTTGTTACGAAAAACCAAAACATTGTTAAATTACACAATATATATTTAAAAACTATTTAAATCGTAATACTTGTATAACTATATAATTCAATGACACAACTACCAAATATTATTGAAAAATCTCCCCCGAAAAAGCGCGGACGTAAGTCAAAAAAGGATATTGAAGAATCATTGAAACTATATAAAATTCAAACAGATGAAAATATCGTTGTTAAAATTGAGGAGAATGGTGAACAACATAATGATACAACCAATATTCATGATATAACCAATATTCATGATATAACCAATATTCACGATACAATCAATATTCACGATACAACCAATATTCATGATACAACCAATATTCATGATACAACCAATATTCATGATACAACCAATATTCACGATACAACCAATATTCACGAAAATTTTATAACTGAATATCAAGACGATAATACTAGTAATACAGATAAACCAATACCCAAAAAACGCGGACGAAAACCAAAAGGTGGCAAAATTATTCAGAAAATTGTTCCTTTTAATAATAATATAGAAACTAAACCTAATGTCATTTTACATTTAAAGTGTTATCTTAAAGATTTAAATTCTAATAACTTGTTTGGTTCAAGTTTAGAAGGATTTTCTTTTTCTAATTCAAATATTACATTTAATATGATTAAAAATGAAACTGATATTTGTGTTGAATGTATTAAACCATCCGCAAAATTACAAGATAACGATGACGATTTAGATTCTACTGATTATGACATCGACTTAAGCAAAAATAAAGATAACGACAATAAAGACATCTGGAAAAAACTAAAAGTTTTACAAAATAATTTAAATTTCAATCGTACTGATAATAAAAAATCAGCTTGTTTTTGGGACACTTGTGAATTTGATAATCACCCCGTTTATATACCAAAATTTTTTATGAATGATACATATCACGTGTATGGATGTTTTTGTAGCCCAGAATGCGCTGTTGCGCATTTAATGGAAGAAAACATTGACAGTTCTGTTAAGTTTGAGAGATATCAGCTTATTAATCATCTTTATTCTAAGGTATATAATTATAATAAAAACATTAAACCCGCACCTAACCCATTTTATATGTTAGAAAAATATTATGGAAATCTTAATATTCAAGATTTTAGGTCTTTATTAAGCAACGAGCGTTTATTTTTAATCGTAGACAAACCCTTAACTCGTATTATGCCTGAATTGCACGAAGATAATGATGATTTTATTATTAACAATAAAACGATTCCTTCAAATACATATCAAGTTAAGAAAAAACTACAAAAAAAAAACATCAAACATAATATTTTAAACGAACAGTTTGGTTTATTAGATAATACCTAAAATACTATAATATTCTTATTATTATGGTATTTTTTTATTCGTTTATATTATGACATCCAAATATAATGTTGATGTTGATAATGACACATCTATCTCATTATTTCAATATATTAATGACAATTTTTATGGCTTAATATTGTTACTATTTTCATTTTGTATTATTTTTTTTGTTGATTATATATCTCACATAAATTCGTTGGGATACGTTTTACAATACCAAAATATTTCTAATAATAAAATAAAATCATCCAAAATAAAATCAAAATCATCTAAAATAAAATCATCTAAAATAAAATCATCCAAAAATAAAATCATCCAAAAATAAAATCATCCAAAAATAAAATCAAAACGATACTTCGCATAAATAGAATATACTTATAATTTTATATGAATTAATCTTACATAATAACTTCACGATATTATACTATTTTTTCACAGCTCCGTCTAAATGATTTCTTAATTGTTTATAAATAGCCTGGTTTATTGACTTTATTGGCGATGGTGCTTTTTTTTCAGTTATGCCAAAATGGTCTTTAATTACAGAAACTTCGTTATAATCAAATTGGCGTAGTTTCTCTCTTGCAATCTCTTCATTATAATCGGTTTGTCTTATAATTAACTGAATTTTGTCATATATTTGTTGGGTCTCAACTAAAGAAATATTATCCATATATGAAATAGATAAATTATTTTTTAAATCATATTAAACGAATCGTTATATATATATAGAAATATACTATGACGCCAAATAAGAAAGTAGATTTACTCAATTTAAACCAATTGGTTATTGATGTCGAAGAAGTTATTAAAAATGGATTGGGTACAATTATTGGCAGTTATATGGATAGATATGAATTGTTGGAAAATACACATAAACAAATTATGGCTTTACCGTCTGTTAGAGAGGAACTTAACAACAGTTCAGCTTCTAACTATAATATAGATCAGCCCAATTATAACAATCAGTACTTGACTTCATTACAATTACTTGAATATAGAATTGAAAAACTTGAAAATAAACATGATAATATAATTGATGTTTTAGACAAAATTTTAAATAAAATTATTGATCTTGACAAAAATATTAAATCAAGTGAAAATATTTATCCAGGAAATTTATCCATTCACAACCAACCCGAAAAAGAAAACATAAAAATTCATTTTGAAGAGAGTGGCAAACAATTTGTTGAAAAAGAATTAGCAGAAACAATTCTCAAAGAAATAGACGACGAAGAAACTGAGGACGAAGACGAAGAAACTGAGGACGAAGAAACTGAGGACGAAGACGAAGAAACTGAGGACGAAGACCAAGAAACTAAGGACGAAGACCAAGAAACTAAGGACGAAGACCAAGAAACTAAGGACGAAGACCAAGAAACTAAGGACGAAGAAATTACCTCTTCTACTATTACATTAAACGTTGAAACAGATAAAACGAGTGAAGATAAAGAAATTACGTTGTCAAGTGTAAATCTCTCCCATTGTAAAGAGGAAAATGACCTAGTTGTAGAGACTGATACTCGCGATACAATAATAGATGATAATATTGAGGAAAATGCAAGCATCGAAACTGAAACAAAAACTGAAACCGAGGAAGAGGAAGAGGAAGAGGAAGAAAAAGAGGAAGAGGAAGAGGAAACAACACCCGACCCCAATGTAGATAATGAAACCAAAACCGAATATGTTAAACCTGTTGTTGAAGAAAAACAAACTCCCGAGGAGGACGACGATGAAGAAATATTTGAGATAGAAATTGACGACAAAACATACTGTACTAATGATGACCAAAATGGATTTATTTGGGAATTAACAGATGATTGTGAACAAGGAGACAAAATTGGGTATTTGAAGGACGGAGATGCTTACTTTTACGAAGATGAAAAATAAATTCGCAATTAACACATGCATTCGTTTAACAAATTAAGACCATAATAGTATTTTGTATTTATATCTTATATAGTATCATTTAAAATATAAATATATTATAAATGATAAATTTATGTGCACCAGCAATTATTTATTTAATATTCTCTGTTTCACAAATACTTATTGACACATTTAAGGGTCTTTATAATACAGCCTTTATAAAAGGAATAGTAACCGTTATGGTAACAATATTATTAAATATTTTATGTGAAAAAGGTCTCAGTGTTGTTTCGTGGGTAATTGTTTTTATTCCATTTATTTTAATGACTGTTATCGTAAGTATGTTACTTTATGTATTTGGTTTAGACACTGCAACAGGAACACTTAACTATAACTACGATGCAAGTAATAATGATATAAATAATTCTAAATGCGGAAATGGTATAACAACTGATGTAAATGGTAATATTATTATTTATGATCCCGAATACAATTCAAATACTAACCCGGTTTACTATCAATCACCAAATATTATCGTTCCAAATCCGTTTGCAAATGATAACACTCAACCCAATTATAGACCCCCGCCAACCGGGTCAAGTAGTCCTGCTTATCAAATATAGAGGTAAAATATTATAAAATGATACGATATAAATAGATAATTATTAAGTCTATTAATGATATCTTGTCTGTTAAATACATTTATTGTATGCACCCTTTTTGCGGACTTATTAGAGAGAAGATTTCCAGAACAAACCAGGACCATCGCTACAGATTTAACATTTAACGTATTATATTTATTTAGTAAAACACAAATTTATTTTACAAAAGTAATTAAAAATATTAATAATTTTTTAAAATCACATCCAACTATTAAAAAAGAATTATCCACTAATACAGAATTTTTTAAAAACGGAAAAATATTAAATACCGATACTAGTTCTAAACACGATTTCGCATTATTTTCTTGGGTAGAACATGATACGCCATGTGTTAATAAAAAGATTGTTTATGATGTAAATGAAGTAAACGACCAAATAACTCTATCAGAACATTCTGATATCAAATTTATGCTTGTTGAAATAACAGTTGGAGAGAACCAAACATACAAAGTTGATTTGAAAACTCGCGATTACAACTTTTATTTAGTTGGCAATAAATTCACCAAAGAATTTTTTATTTACTATTTAATTAATCATTTGAATATTGATAAAACCGATTTAAACGAATCCAACTTTAGTATTAAAATTATAGACCACAATGTAAACATTTTTCATATGGATTTTACAGATAAAAATGAAAACTTTGTTTTAACTAAGATGGACTATTTACTTAACTAAGATAGACTATTATTATGAATATATTACTTGAAAACAATTTAAAAAAAAATTGAGAATAATTATATAATGTTATCCCAGAACACCGATACAATGGAAACAGCAAACATTAGTTCTAACTTGGATACCTTTCATAAATTGTCCGAAAAATGGACTTTGTGGGCACACTTACCTCATAATACCGATTGGACTTTAAAGAGTTATATTCCTATTTCTACATTTACAACTGTGGAAGAAACAATCGCAATAACTGAATATTTACCTAACGCTCTTGTAGAAAATTGTATGTTATTTATTATGAGAAAAGGTATCACTCCTATGTGGGAAGACCCGAAAAATAGAGACGGTGGGTGCTTTTCATATAAAGTTTTGAATAAAAATGTTTATTCCGCTTGGAAAGAACTAACATATCATATTGTTGGAGATTCAATTAGTGGAAAAGCTGGGTTTTTTGACTGTGTTACTGGGATAACTATTTCACCTAAAAAAAATTTCTGTATTGTTAAGATTTGGATGAAAAATTGCGACCACCAAAACCCTGGAGCAATAAATGCTGTTAAAGGCTTGCAATCACAAGGGTGTTTATTTAAGAAGCATACGCCCGAATTTTAAGTTACTTTACACCATTGCAGGTGTAAAATCAATTTTATTTAGATATTTGTCTATTAACTATATAATAAATAGACAAATATGTAAAGAAACAAATATGTAAAGAAACAAATATGTAAAGAAACAAATATGTAAAGAAACAAAATGAAAAACATAACTTCATTTTGAGACCCAACACAAGTACGGAATATGCATTGTGAAAATCAAAAATAAGCGAATGGTTGTAAATGGGAAATAATTATTCAATATTTATCTTTTTATTATATGAATGGTGTGCAATTCAATTGACATTATAAACATTTAACGATTGTATATTTATTTTGAAATAGGTAATGGTCTTTGATTTTTTTCAATTACTAAAGGTTCTGGTATATAAACTGGTCCATTTGTATAAATATTAGCAGTATCGAGTTTGGCTATTTCTGGAACAAAACAAGGTATTGGATTGACTAAGTTAGTTAAATTAATTCCAAAAAGAAATGATTCTGTATCTGGAGCATTATAAGACAATTTATTCCATGGAAGTTGGCCTGGTAATAATCCATTTCCGGGTAGTTTTGTATTATATGCTGCGCCATATTGTGAATTTGTATAAAGCGTATAATTTTCGGATTGGTGATATTTATTTTGTTCTAAACAATAGTTTCCTGGAGTATTTCTGTTTCTTGTAGAAGCCATTTTATATATAAATATATAAATATATTTATAAATAATTTCGAACTTATAATGACATAGTTACACTCCAAACACAGAGTAAATAATTGGTGTTGTTTACAACTTATTTCTTAATAAAACCAAGTCATTTTTAGGTATTTCTCCATTTTCCAAATATGAACATACACATTTATGAGTTAAATACATAAAATCATATGAATACATAATACATAGCCCCATTTCAATATTTTCACTTATAAGTCTTGATGCACATAATTGCATACATTCTATCAATTCATCACATGTATTTAAAGTTTTATATAATTCTGAAATAACCAAATCAAAATTAATGGTTTTTTCAATATGATCTATGTAAAAAATGTGTAATAAATCCTCTCTATATAATACATCTCTAATCAAGTCTTTTTCTTCTTCATTTATTACGTCAGTTTCAATAAATATATCATCTCTATTATATCGACATTTGTATTTTGTGTTGTACATTTAATTAAAGACAACAATACTATCTAAATGTCTTTTTTCTTATATTTTATATTTGTAGTGTAATAAATATAAAATATAAAATAGCACCCATATAAGTAAATTGTAGGTTCGGTTCTATATAAAGATACTTAGATCCCCAGCAGATTTACACATATTGATTACTGGAGTGTTTATTAAAGTAATCAGAATCGCGAGTTAATTCACGAGAAGGAACCCCCCCGCGAACCCATCCATCCGAAGCAACGCTTTCAATTTGATGAGCGGAATTGTTGATTCTTTGTTGAACAGCTGGTAATAATGGTGTTTGATGATATTTGATATAACTTTTTTCGGATAAAGAGCTAACGCTTTTTTTATTTACAATTTGCTCGCCCTGTTGAATTTGTGATTCCATGATAGGATTTACAGAACCACGTCCCAAATAAGGTACTGTTGCGAATGGTCTGTGAAATAAATCAATACGACATCTTGGATGAGTTTGAATAGTTCCAATTTGAAGATTAGATGATTCGTTAATATTGCATCCACCTGCGCCAATTTGATATCCGCCATTATACATAATACCAGGCTGAGAAGTTGCTAAAGAAATTGGATTTTTCATAGAACAGTCGGATGCGAAAAAATTTTGAGTCATATAATTACATGCGACCGAGTCTTGAATAGTAGTTTGGTCGAGACAACACGAATCAAGTCCAATTCTTGACATATTAGAAAAAGTATATCCGGAAGAAGTAGCCATTTATATATAATAATATACATTATAATAATTTTAATGAATTACTAAATTTAAAATTTCTTTGTCAATCGTAGTTACTTTTGAGATATTTTTAATTATTTTATCTTCTTTGGTTTTATCGTCATTTCCGGTTCCACCCATAGCTTCAATTATAATTTTACTATATTGGTCGGAATAAGGTGATTCGCTACTATTATATCCAGGATATTTCTCTTTAAATTGAGGCAATAATTTTTCATTTTTATATGCGACTCGTTTAATTAATTTTCTCAATTTATGGTTGGTGTCATCTTCTTTTTCCCATTTGTCTTCATCCTTAATGTAAACAACTTCTCTTTTTTTATCTGCACAATGAATAGGTCTAAGTGTTATGTCTAACGCTTGTAAATTTGTAGTGATAATATTAGATATTCCCTCTATATAACCAACTTCACCAATATTTATTAAATCGGATAACTGAAGCTTAATAGATTCAACAAAATCCGTCAAATTCATGGCATTCTTGCAAGTCTCGTTTAAAAAGAATTGAATGTTAAATGTTTTATTATGTGAGTTATTAACATTGTTGGTTGTATTGGTTATTCCATTTTTAATGAGTTCGGTCATCATATCCTTCATAAAGCATTGTTGTTCTGTCATCATGTTCTTCATTATAGTAACAATTATATCGGCGACATCATATTTTTGTGTGTCATATTGTTGGACAATATTATGGTCAGTTTTTGATGTGGTTAAACATTTTTTTTTGTGAGTATATAAGCTTTGACGGTGTTTATATAATTTTCCACAGTGACATTTATATTTTTTACATGTAGAATCAAAATAATCATTATGAGTTGGGTTTGATGATAAATAGTCTTTATTATTTTTGTCAGTCGGTATTTTGTCAGTCGGTATTTTGTCAGTCAGTATTTTGTCAGTCAGTATTTTGTCAGTCAGTATTTTGTCAGTATCTGTAAGTATTATGTGTTTTTTAGTTTGATTATGTTTAATAATATCACTTTGTTTAAAGCATATATAGTCGCAACGGCGACAAATAAATGATGGCGAGTTTTTACAGTAAGGAGCGTCAGTCATTGTGTAAGTATTATATACTTACACAAAAAAAGTCTCTAAATACTAAATTAAAAAATAACATCATAAAATAAATTTCGATCGTTTAAAACAAGACGATAATTTTTTTTTACAATATTAAAAAAAAACTCAGTAAGACGATTTTGGCGAGAAAAAAATGGACATTTATTTTTGTCCATTTTTAAATTTCAAAAAACTTTTGCGAAATTCAATAAAATTAAATAAAAACATATACAATTGAAGATTTCAAACTCTCGCATAATCTAGATAAATTTATATAGGTAAACTCGTATAAATTAAATTTATACTGAAAATAATAAAGAACAAACAAACTTGTAATATTTAATAAAGAGTATAACGATAAGCATCTTTGTATCTCTGCATATTACCGTCTGGCGTGCTTTCTTTTGCGCTTGGCATATTAGAATACAAATATTTGGAAAACGCGCCTTGGTCATTACAAATTTTTGTATTTGGTGTGCTATAAAATGCACGATTTGATTGGTCAAGTTGAAACTGTTGCCATAAATCGCCAAACAATTGTTTATTTGTATTTTTAATGCCTGGATTAAGCATTTGAATGGCTTTTTTAACATTTTTTGTAATATCTCCTTCAACTGAAATGTTGAAAGAAGGTGGAGCGGCTTTTCTCTCTGGAATATCATTTATTTGCGTTAAGAGAACATTGCTAAATGGGTTCTTCTTATTTCCCTCTTTAAATTCAGTTCTTAACACCGCATCTAATGTAACTGGATTTACTACTGATTTAGAATTATTATCAAACATTCCAGTTTCTTCGTTGCCTTTTACATCAAACCCTTCTAACATATGTTTAGTTACCTTTTGTTTACGCATAGCATACAGCAGAAAAATAACTAATAGGGTTAAAGCACCTACTGCTAAAATTCTCTTTGATGTTGTTAAAATATATCCTAAAATTGTCAATAATATAATTAATCTTGAAATAGAGTTTAGTTTCTTCTCATAACACATATTTGATGTGGGCCATAACTCAAAAATATTTTCCTTGTCGAATAAAATTGTAGGATAAACTGACCAAAATTGTATTGTCATTTATATATATATATTATTGTTTAAAAATAAAATAATATATATTATGAAAACTAG
>Ga0222713_10000850_pt1 | contig 35003 bp, 78 predicted proteins | sample C33_649DmetaG_FD_165061 | JGI IMG/M metagenome (GOLD analysis project Ga0222713, IMG submission 165061) | Estuarine water microbial communities from San Francisco Bay, California, United States - C33_649D | ecosystem: Environmental > Aquatic > Marine > Unclassified | place: USA: California... | reverse complement strand
TTCTCTTTCTTACACATACGCAGGTGATTTGAATAACGATGGTTTCAATGGTAACGATTTAATGTTCGTTCCGGCCGATGCATCTCAAATCAAATTAACTAACGCATCTGCAGTAGGTGGTGTAGTTGATACAAGAACACAATCAGAATTATGGTCACAATTAGATGCTTTCATTTCAAACAACCCATACCTTTCTTCTCGTAGAGGTGAGTTTGCTGAAAGACAAGCATTGGTATTACCTTGGGTTCATAGGATGGATTTGAACTTTACGCAAGATTTCTATATCAAAGTAAAAGAATCAAAACATACATTGAGATTTACAGCTGATATTTACAACTTCACTAATTTGATTAGTAAAGATTTAGGTATTCAACAAATCCCAACAACTATGACTCCGCTTAACTTTGTTAAATTGGATACGGATGGTAAAACTCCTATCTACTCATTCCCTTATTTGGATGGTAGAAATAAAGTTCCATTCACCGATTCATTCAGAGATAATGTAGGATTTGGTTCTCGTTTCCAAATTCAATTAGGTGTTAGATACCTATTTAATTAATAATAAAAAGGGGAGAATAAAAACTCCCCTTTTATTTTGCCCTTTAATAAAAAATTCGTACCTTTACAAAATGAGTAAAATTATAAATCTATTTGGTGGACCTTCCATCGGAAAATCAACACAAGCAGCGGGGTTATATTATGAAATGAAAAAGGCAGGATACAATGTAGAGATGCCTTATGAATTTCCAAAGTTACAAGCATGGGAAAGGAATGTATATGCAGTTAAAGACCAATTCTATATAACAGCAAATCAACATCGTAATATATCACGTCTATATGGACAAGTTGATTATATTATTGTTGATTCTCCGATACTATTTGGATTGATATACAAAGATAGATACAATGAAGAACCCGAATACCCTGCTATGTTCTATGGATATAAGTTTGATGAATTTATTGTTGATTTACACCAACACTATGATTCACTTAATATAGTTTTAGAAAGAGACCCATCAATGTATCAAGAGGATGGTAGATTTCAAAACTTAGAAGAAAGTATGCAGATTGATAAAGAGATTATTGGAATGCTTGAACGATATGATGTAAATTATTTTAAAGTACCAATCAATAATGATACAGCTAATACCATAATTAGTTTAATCCAACTTTAATGGTTCGGTATGTTCTCTTTGTTTACGGAATCCATATTCTTTTGTTGTTTTAGAAATTGTAGCTCCAAATGTACCACATATTAGTATAAGTGCTATAAGTAAATTTATCATATATTATATTATTTTAATATAAATATAGACATATATTGTAAGAATCTAATAAAAGTTGGACTTTCCCAATATGTTAAAAAAGGTTCTTTAAATTGTACAAAAATATTTTTAGCTAATATATATTATTGAAACCTTGTGGTTAATCCTTTAGTGTTCTTAGAAACATTTGAGTTGAAAATAAAACCCTCAACGAATAAAGGCTTAAATAAACAAACAAAAACAAGACAATTATGTACAACATTACAAACACATGGTCTGCTTCCAAAAGACCAGAAGCCTTCGTAACTAAAGGCAAAAAAAGAATCAAACAATTTGATGGACAAGTGTATCTCTCCGATGGAGATGAATACGAAATTGAATTATTCAATCCTACACAAGAAGTAGTATTGGCTAAAATCAAAATAGATGGCGATTATATTGCCGGTGGTGGTATAGTTCTTAGAAGGGGTGAAAGAGTGTTTTTAGAACGCTTTTTGGATTCTCCTGATAAGTTTAAGTTCTCAACCTATGTAGTTAATGGAAACAATTCAGAAGTTCAGGATGCGATTAGAAACAACGGATATGTGGAGATTGAGTTCTATTCAGAATACAAACCTACAAACATTTGGGGTGGGAATACTTACACTTATTCAAACGGAACAGTTAATGGAAATCCAATAACATTTACTACAACAGGTGGTAGTGGGAATTTCAATTTAACATCGGGTACTACAACAACAAGCACATTCTATAATGCCAGTTTAACTTCAACAAATACTCTAGCAGGTCCAAACATTAGAAACCTATCTAATAAAGTAGAAACCGGCACAACTGAAAAGGGTAGTGGTTCTGACCAAACATTCCAACATACAAACAAAACATTCAATACGTTTTCGTTTTGGAATGTGGCTTGGCAAATTCTACCAACATCACAAAAACAATATACATCCGAAGAAGTAAGTGTAAACTATTGTGGAAATTGTGGAGCTAAAAGAAAGAAAGATTCTTTTAAGTTCTGCCCACATTGTGGAACTAAATTCTAATAAGTTATAATAAATCACAAGGTATTCAAAAGAAAAAGGGAAGTGTAATTACTTCCCTTTCTTTTTATCCATTATATGCAAAGATTGTTTTTATTTTACCATCATTATCCCAATCTATAATATCTACAACTTTATATTCAGTATCAGCAATATGTAGAGTAAATGTAGTAATAGTAGTTGAACCTGCTTGCTTAATGTTATCTATGTTGATTGTAAAATCATTATTGAATAGGTTCTCATTCATTTCCAAAACAGCCTGTTTACCTTTCCACTCACCATTCCAATCTCTAAGATGTACATTATCGGAATACATTTCGTTTTCCAATCCCTTTACATTCTTTGTTGAAAATAATTCAAAATATCTTTTTGTTTGATTGATAAGATTGCCTTTTAATAACCAACTACTACTTTGTATTTTATCACCCAACCCATCAACTAATTCGATACCCAAACGTTCACACACTTCTTTCTCCGGTATTGTATCATTATTTTGGTCACCACCATTCGCAAATATTAAATCGTATCTATCGGAAAACATATCGTGAAATTGTTGTAGAGTATAGCATTGTGTTCTATCTCTATCCGATGATACCAATGCATAATCAACATACTTAATAGCCTTAACTATTTCCAATCGCTCAGTATCGGACATAAATTCCGATGAACCTTTTAATTCTCTTTGGAAATCCGAATTAACGATTACCCAAAGTTTATCACCCATTTGTTTCGCTTTCTTAAACAAATCCAAATGGCCTTTGTGTAAGGGATTAAAGTACCCACTAACTATAACTGCTTTTTCTTTTTTCATTTTATAATGTATTTAAATAATGTACTAATGATTCTCCGAATAATTCCATATCTTCTAAAACTGCTTTATAAATAATATCTTCAATAGCATCACTAATTCCTTTACTATCTTCTAATAAAGATATTTTATATGCAGTTTCGTTGAATTCTGTATCGATTGTTTCATCTCTAAATATAACTATTGTAATACTACGTTTTCCACTTGAATGAAAACATTGCAATGCGTAAAAAGATTTTTCTTCCAAAATCTTTCCAATCTGCCAATCTCCAAACCAACGATTCTTTATCTTCTTATAATTCTCTATTGTTAGCATTTTGTTTAAGGTTATAAGTTTGTTCCAATACATCTTTAGCTTTACCAATCCATTTAGTCCATATCTTTTTAGGAACACTTTTATATAAAAAGCCAGGACATTTTGAATCAATAAGTTCTTGTTCTGGTATGGCTATAATATCCCAATTTTTAATATCAGTATATTGTTCTAACGATTTTGGTTTACTAAACAAATAAACATCAGCCTCACCAATAGCATATCTAATATATCCAGAGTTTGCTCTATTATTAAGAGTATTGTTTGTTGTATTCCTTCGTGTTTGTTCTATATGAAGTCCACCAAATCGTAACTTTGATTGAATCTTTAACAAACCATCAGATGTAATTATATCCCACCCATCGGCAGTAACACTATTATCAAACTCATCTCTTTTTATAACTTGTATATTTGTATTTTCATTAATCCAATCTATTTGGATATATTCATTTGCTTCGGCATACAATTTACCTAAGTCTCTTACATTTCCGTTTTTTACTAAATTGGTTGATGATAGAGCTAAATAATAAACATCTGGTTTATTTAACTTCAACCAATCCATTATTTGATTTTCGTTCATATTCATAATATTAAAATGGTAATAGTGGATGATGTTTATCTACAATCGTTTCTACCCTTCCCCAAAATAGTGGATGATTTAAATTAGTCGAATCAAACCAAATCGTTTCATTCCATTCTCCTAAATCATCATGCATATAACATTGATACATCTGATATAGGTTGTTCTCTAAATTCGAAACTTGTAATTCTCTACCCAACGTAATATAAACCCTTAACTTTGAATCCTGTCTATGGCTTAATTGAAATAAATAGTATTCATCGGTTTCATCCGCAGAGATAATATCCCAACCCCAAAATACACCACTACCTAAGTCTTTAGCATAGTTTTGTATCACCAACTTCCGATTCGGGTCGATGTTAAGATTTTTTTGGGTTTGATTTGGTTGATAGTAGTTAGCCATCCAGCTCCCAGCGCTAATTGGAGTGGAGGTTATAATAGCTTTGCCAGAAAATCTATTTTTATTTACAACTAAGTTTCCTTGTCCTTTTGTTCTCATTATACTCATAGTGAATAGTGTAAGCAATCTTCCATTAATTTTACTGCATTAGGTGGAAACCCTAACCAATCGGCAGTTACGGAATGTATTGGGTGGTTTGGGTAGTTTAATCGATACTCCCATTTATCTTCGATTAGATTCCGATGGCCGATTCTACTAACCTCAATCCAAACGTATCTTGATGTAGCATAATGGGTATCGTGAAATTGAAATCGATAGTTGGTTTCCGTTTCTATCGCATTAGTACATACGAATCTACTCTTATGGTATTCCGAATCTACTAACTTATGTATATTTTTTATATCTAATCTCATAATTAGTACGCTGCTTTTTTAGCGGTTATCTTTTTCTTTTTAGGTATAACTTGCTCTATCGCTTGTTTCATAGGGAATAGAATGTTAATCCATTTATCCCACTTAACCATCTCTTTAAAAGTTTCCCACATTGTAGGCATATTAACTTCTTCTTCCTTAACATACCATTGAGGTGCTGATATAGGTGGAGGTTTGGGGATTTGATGTCCGCCAAAAGAATGTCCTCCTCCGTTAATCCTTCTAGCCAATGATGATGTGTTATATGTTTTTGGTATCCATTGTGTAGGAATACCCACCCTTAACATTTCATTGAATTGGAAAAGGCTTCTACCCAATGCCGCACAAAACATATCAGGTGTTCTTAATTCATCTATTGAAAGAGCTTGAACATCTCTAATAGGATTGGTTTGTAATGCGGACACTACGTTAGCTTTATTATCCAACTTTCCACTTAATGTCCATAATCCCTTTATCTGGTCCTCTTTGTATAAACGGAATTCAGCTCTTATATCAGTAGTAGTCATTGAATCAAAAAAGATACGATAGTACTCACCTTCTTCTCCAACATAGTAGCATTTCCAATCACCAATTAATTTACCATCTAATTTATGTATGTTTTCTAATTGTAACATTATATATGCTTTAATTTTCCTAATATTATCTCATCCAACTTTTCAAAAAATTGTACTTTCTTTCCGAATACCTCATATATCACATTTTCGGAATAGATGGAGTTAGTACGCTCTTTCCAACGTACATCCAAATAAAATGTGTTTGGATTGTATAGGGATTCATTTCTTTGAATAACCACTTCACCTACATCAGAAGTCCTACCATCTCTAAATTTAAATAGGAACTCATAACTATCCTCCTTTACTTCGGGATTGAATATAGTAAAGTTAGCAGTATCCTTTCGGTTAATAAGCGTAAAGTTTTCAATGTTTAATCGTTTCATTATTTTGGTGTTCGTTTTAGAATGTGGATATGAATACTAATACCGCAAGAAATAACAAATAGATAGTTAATATCTTATCTTGCTCATCCATACCATTCCACAATCGTTTTATATATCTTATCATACCTTTTACTTTAAACTTACCCAATACTCTTTACATCTTTCCAATACTACATTCATTACTAAACTAAAAGCCTCTAAGCTTTTAACATCAAATAATTCCATCTCATAACAAGTCACACCATGCAATCCCATTACGAACATCTCATACTTACCATACGCATTCGGAAACTTACTCAACCACACCTCATGCTCACTTTCCCAACTCTTACCCATACCATTGATTTTAAATTGATGCGGTTTAGGTAACTCTTTAATAGTAAATACATAAGCAGTATCTTGAGGAATAGATTTTCTAGTCCTATTCTTTACAGTTATATCGCTTATCTTTCTACCCGAAAAGGTTTTCAATATCAACTTATGTAAACCTTCAATGATTAACTCCATAATCCTTTCAGCTTTAAGAAATTCAAAATTGGTGATTTAGTCGTTTTGCTAGAAAAATCATATTGTTCATTGAGGAGCTTCGCTCTGATAGCACCTTCCGGCTCTACATACGATTGCGAAATCCTCAGCTCTTGAACCCATTGTTGATAAGCTGGGTCCATTTGAATCTTAGCCCGTTTTTCTTCCAAAGCCTCATAAGCTTGGACATCGTTAAAATAGTTATATCTACTCATAGTATAGGGGTTTAATTGTTTGAAAAATAATTTGAAAGTGCTAAGTATATTAAAAATAGCACACCATAGGATAAGGTAATAAATGCAAGTACAATAGATACAGGCGGAATAAGGAGTAGGACCTTAACCCATACACTATTTAGATACCTCTCCCTTACGCTATCATCTACTAAGGCATGAATCCCTAATGCACCAGCGGTATTCAATAGGAATGCGAACGTAGTTAATAATACAACAAACATAGGTTACTTAGATTTTGATTTACGTTTCCCTTTTGTATCTTCCATAATGCCGGTAGAATCATCCGTTACCTTTAGGGTTGAATCGATGAACTCTCCGCCGATAGGAAAGAATTGGCCTTTAGATGGAATGTTAATAGAATGGATGTTACCTGCCTTTCCCTTAACCTTTAGTTCCGTAGGGGTTTGTCCGTATAGTACTCCATCAATATGTACGATACCTTCTCTGATTTTAAAACTTTTCATAATCTGAATTTTTATTTGTTATATAATGTTATAATGATTCTTAATAGCCTGAATAATAGATTTAGTTGTCTTAGGGGTTAATCCGAATTTCTCCTTAATGTATGAATCCAATCCCAATACGGATGGAGCATCTTTAACTCTATCTATAGTCAACGGAATTCTTTCTCCCTTTCTCATAGATGCCAATTGGGTTGTTAATTCCTCTATACCAATAATAGAGCCCTTAAACTTACCTTTACTCTTATTGATAATTCTCAACTTAGAATAATACGCTTGAACTGTCTTTGGGTTGGTTGGATAATCCGCCAACGTACGGGTGAAGATAATATAGAAGGGCAATGAACCATGCTCCTTCATCAATCCCTTAACCACCTTATCCAATTTAAGATTAGATGGAGCAGAAGTAATTAGTACGAAGAAAGGGCTAGGGGTATTCACCTTATACAATTGTTTCTTACCCAATTGGATAACCTTACCTTTGAAGTATCCACTCAATAGGGAAACGGCCTTATCCGCCTCTACCTTAGCTTTTAATCCATCTAAGTAAGGATTTGAACCACCACCACCATTTACATTGTTTTTCATATTTTACGTTTTATATTTTATATACTATTTTGAATGAACTTAATAATGTTTGTCCTATCCTTTCTAAGTGTAGGTTTAAGCGAATCCATCGAATACAAATCATCGATATAATACTTTGTATGTGGATTAGCATGGTTAGGATTGATTTCCCAACTACGAAGGAAGAAGCGCTTAGATTCTCCGAACTCACCATTTTTAATAGTTACGAATGTGTACACCTCATCATAATCAATAGAGGATACCTTAGTAACTTCATCCACCCATATATCAATAGGTTTAACAAAGTGGGATACACTATGTACCCTGTCCATAAACATATCCCATTCTGATTGAGAAGGGAAGAAAGAATCAACATATACCATAATCTTAATTTTTGTTACATAGTAAAACTACGAATAATTCCCCATATAAACAAGCTTTTAGGCATTTTTTTTCAAAATTCTTTATTGAGTATCAACGAGTTATAAACCATTGGTTTTCAACATTTTACATATTATAGGGTTTATTTCCGTTTTAAGCCCCTCAAATCATCCAGCCATCCAAATACCCATCCGGTCCTAAAAGGGGTTAAAATAAGGGGGTCTAAACCTACCTAAAAGGAATCCAGCTAAATTGATATACACCTATAAGGAAAGATACCCTAAGGTCACCTTTACCCTATAAAAACCCTATACCCGAAAAAGTCTTGCTCCATACGTGAAAGGGTTAGGCGTGGGTCTTGCGAAAGCAATATTCGCAGAGTTCCAAGTAATTCAGTCCCCCCCTGCCCCTCGAAGGTAGGTAGACCGAAATACACCAAAAACCCAAAAGAGGGATTAAGCTGCCAGGGCTCTAGCCTGCTCCAACACTTTAGGGGTTATGTATCGGGCTATACTCTCCCAAGTACACTCACCATTACGAATCCCATTCAGGACGTATTGAGGGGTGCCCCATGCCGGTCTATTCTCCGTTCTCACATACTTCACACCAGCCTTTAACTCCGTACCATTATCAGTCCGTAGTCCAGAGTTTTCGTATGATTCGTATATATCATGCATACCATCATATCTACCATACTCAAATAGATTAGCGAAATTATTTATAGCTTCGAACTGTGCGTTTGGAATAGGTGTCCCATCGGGGTTACACACATGCACATCCAGCGAGTTACCACCAGCGAATGAGCTAGAGGATACTCTACACTCCACATTCGGATAGTTCTTTTTAACGAATTGTTTAACTAGCTGTCCAGCCGCCGCATGGGATACATAGAAGTAAGGGGTAATAGGCTCTTTATTGTAACCGGTATTACGGAAAGCTTTTTCATTGATTTGGTAGATAGTACCACCAATAGATACTTTTAAGTTACTCATAGTATAAGGGGTTTATTTTTGAATGAAATTGATTGTGTATTCGATACGGTTGGTGATATGTGTTGGAAGCCCTAGCTGTTTAGCTGATTCCAAAAGGTCAGTATATAGGTAACCATCCCATATACCACATAACATATTGTACACCTCATTGAACCAACTCTTATTCTGGTCCATATAGAAGTCCTCTACCGCTCTAAGGGTATCTGAATGGTAGTCCATCATTTCACTATTGAAGGTCTGATGGCGGTCGAATCTTAAATAACTCATATCTTTATCGTTTTATTACATAGTAAACATACGAATAAAACCCGAGTAAAACAAGGGTTTTATCAATTATTTTTGAGCTCGAGGCTTAACTCGTTGATACTCAATAAAATTATTTTTAAATTAGTTTGTAGGAATATAGGGTCCCACAGTCATCATCATCTATATCGTCCTCCACTACCTCCGCATGTGAACCTATCAGGTCTTGAAGCTTTCGGGCATTTACTCGCCTCCAATAACCAAATCGAAGGTATATAGCGTTTGAGCCTCCAATGACTTGTGATACATCGAACTCACCAAACTCGGAGCGTATAAGGACTAGGGTATCTGAGTCTATTCTCATATTAAGGGGTTTAAACAATAAATAAATTAGTTTCTACTTTGATACCTTTCTGGCGTTTGATTTCATAAAACACATTCCAAAAGGCCTTATATACTTTACCGGCGTGTTGTAGGTTTTCCGAATAAGGAGTCCTCCACATATATTCACCACCATTGAGGTAGTGTCTATTAACTACTACGATAATCCAGCCATCCAACAACTTAGATACTACGGCTTTTTGGGCTGGGGTGAACTTAACACCGGTGATTGCTTCTTTGAGGGTTTCAACACTATTCATATTATCTTATCTTTTATTACATAGTAAACATACGAATAATACGGGATATAAACAAGGGTTTACCCATTTATTTTTGGACCCTAGCCCGTAACTCATTGATTCTCAATAAAATTATTTTTAGGGGATTATAGGTAACCTTTGGCTTCTTCAGCCCAATTCTCATTAACTAACGGCCAATACTTTGTGTTAAGGTAGATAATAACATATCCGCTATCATTCTCATCCAGCGATACGATTTCTTTCTTAACTAATGAACCCAATGCACCTCTAATGATTTTTGTGGATATACCCAAGTCACTAGCTATATCGTTGGCATCCACATCGGAGAAGCCCGGCTCAGCGTATAAGCCACCAATAAAAGATTCAAGTACTTTAGATTCTAACTCTGTAAGATTCAATTCTGAAATAATCATAGTGTAAGGGGTTATTTGTTTAAAAACTGAATGAAGCCTTTCCAATCGATGGCGAAGGTAGATAACATACCCATAGTAAGGGCGATAACTGCACATCCTAATTCGTTCAACTCACCAGCGAAGGTTACATACTGCTGGGCTGTACCATTAAGGATACTGATAGCCACTCCGAAAGAAAGGATGGCTGTAAGGATAATCTGATAATTTTTCATAACTCTTAATCTTTATTACATAGTAAACATACGAATAATCCCTGATATAAACAAGGGTTTTAGGACATTTTTTTCCCTATAATTCGTAACTCATTGATTCTCAATAAAAAATCTTTTAGTACTGTCCAGCCGCCTCCGCTAACTTATATTCAGCCACACCCACTCTACCGGGCTTAACATCCACCTCCACAGCGTTTAGATAGTTGGATACCAATAGGGCATCTACAATCTTATTGAACGCTTGGACCTCCGTACCGGTACTTCTACCTTGTTTACGTTTCGTATTCACATAACCAGCCACAGCTGTCATTAAAGCGGATAACTCATCTTGAGAAAACACACTAACTAACTTTTGAGTATTACTATTCATAGTATAAGGGGTTTAAATTACTTAATAAGGAAATTAGATACCGAACCGAAACCAGCCACAGCCAATTCGTTCTTTATTTCAGAATGGTACTTTTTAGGGAACTTACCCATCTTAACCGGATACTCACTCAAGATCTTATTAATCTTAACCGATTCAGTTTTGAACATCTTTAAGAACTCATTAGCCCTTTTTAACGCCGGACGGGACTTACATACGATATTGTGGATTCTACCCATAAAGTCAGTATAGGTAACGATTACCTCAAACTTAGGGTTATTACTCATTTTACTAGCGGCGAAATTAACATAGTGATTATTCATATTCTTATCATTTATTACATAGTAAAGATAGGGGGTCTTTACCATATATCCAAGAGAAAGTCCATTTATTTTTAAAATTGTTGCTTGATAATCAATGAGTTATGTATATACCCATCCCCTATATGTAAGTGATTGATTATCAGTACTTTACAGTTCTGGAACAGAATTCCAGATTTCTCCAGTTTTATAACTAATAGTTTATACCTATATTGTAAGTTATTTTGTATAGATTTCGTATAAACTACAAGTTACCTATACTGATTAGCCGCCTCCGCACCCGTCTTCTGCCTGAGGTATTTACTGCAATTGGGCATAAAAAAAGGATACCCTAAAAGGATACCCTTAATTATATTACTAACCCTGCTCTAATTACTTTACTTCTACTGCAGGAGCCGCTGTTGTATCTACGGCTGTGGTATCAGCGGTTACTACTGCTGAATCTACCGCTACTGCTGTTGAATCAGTTGTAGCTTCGTTTGTACCTTTACCTCCACAAGCTACCAATGTAGTTGCGATTGCGAAAATTGCGATTACTTTTTTCATCTTTCTTTTGTTTGTTTGTTTAAATTGTTTACTCTTTATTGTAACTTTAATAAGTATAGTGATATTGGATTTTTTTGATATGGGACCGGTTATACACCAGTCCCTTATCTTAGTATCTTATCCTACCCAGCTATTGCGTAATGCTTTCGCTTTCTTCAATGATGTTTCGTATTGAGAATACATTACACCATCTTCACTTACTCTCACACGGTAACTTACAGTACCTGATGGACGAGTGATTTTCTGAATGTTGTTAGAAACTGTCTCATAGATGTTTCCACGCTTTGCTGCTGCTTTTGACTTATTAGCCATAATTTACTACGGTTGACCTCTCTCACCGCCAGGTTTTTGTTATTTTGAACCACTTTTAATATGGGGTGGTCCTTACCCATTATCTTTATAGAATACCAAAGATACGAAAAATACCCGAGTATTCCAAATTTATTTTTAAATACTATCTACATCAAGTGGGGTGATACCGGCCGCATCCATTTCTTTAAGGACCGATTTAGCTCCCTTAGATATGAGCTTCTCCGCATCTAAGGCTTCGATTACTGCTTTCGCTCGGGTTTCGTTTACATACCTCTTACCTACGATACTCTTAGCCCATGCCGGCGCTGCTGAAACAAACACCATTTCGGGAAGGGATTCCGTACCCACCAACTCCATTACTACTCTCTTATGCTTGATTATGTTCATTGCCACTGCTTTCTTAGATGCCGCCTTCTTAGCGGGCTTAACTGATTTCTTTGTTGTTTTCTTAGTTGCCATATCTTTTATTTTTATTATCAATTTTGTTATCATTCTCTATAACAGGACTCAAACCTGTAAGTGGGTTACTTAATTTCACCTATCCTTTGGGCCATCAGCTTGGGAGGCAGCCCTTTCCGATATTATTTTTCTCATCCCAATTCGGTGCGTGTGTCACTCCGCCATATAAAGAACGATATTTGAACTGCGGAAGGGAATCGAACCCCTATCAACCGTTCGCAGTTGAACTCAAAGAACTACTTCACAATACTAATACGTTTCCAGCCACCATCCCACTCTTGGCCATTTAGATACCAATTCCAGTTCTTTTGATTAACCCTTACGCCGGGCAAACCATTTAATCTTTCCTTTGTGGTATTACTAGCCCATCCAGCGTTCGATACACTTAGTACGCCCAACTCATCGATTGTAGCGATTGTATTACCATGTAACCTCAACTTAAAGGTCTCACCATCCTTTACCACACTCATATTACCTTTGTTGAAAGTCTTTCCCATTAGGAAAGCGTTGACCGATTCTTTAGTGATTTTTCTCATATCTTATCTTTTGATTACATAGTAAAACTACACATAATTCCTGAGACTACCAAATATTTTGACAATTATTTTTAAAAAAGTTGTAACTCATTGATTACCAACGAGTTACATATAGGGGTTAATCAATACCATTCTGGTCACATGCATCGGCATACCCATTGGACCAGCTTAGCTCCTTTTCCCATTCAAGGGCCTGTACTAACTGCTCCTTTTGTGACTCGGTCAAATATAGTGACTCGATTAACTGTTTGGTTTCTACTTCAAAATTTTCCATTGTATATAGGGGTTAAATTATTTAATTACTTCAGAATACTCACAACTGCCGGTTCTCATAATAAACCAACTCCAATCTTCATCAGATACGAACCTATCCCAATTCGAACCTTTAACCATACAACGTTTAACCGAATCGAATTTACACACATCGATTTCTTTTAAACTTCTACGAACGGATGAATAGTAGCCGGATGGTACACACTTATTAGGATTATCACCTAACATCTTTCTCATAATACCCGTCCAAGTGGGAGCAGGGTTTGTGTTCATTTCAAACACTAACAAATCATATACCCTAATAAGGTATAACTTATTGTACGAATCATAACCAATCTTAGAATCGAACAAATCATAATCAAAATTCTCTTTCATATATCTCATTTTTTATTACATAACAAACATACGAATAATACCCGAGTATTCCAAATCTTTTCCTTAAAAGTTATCAACATTTTATCCACATTTCATAACCCCTTATGCGTCAATAGCTTATGGTATATAGGGTCAGGAGGCGCTCTACCCGCCCTCCGCACCCTTAAAGTTACGAAAAATACCTGAGAATTACAAGCTTTTTAACGATTATTTTTTTATCGATTGACTATCAATTCGTTGTAGGCCATCTCCAAGCAATCCAACCAATCGGCTGTATCCCCTTCTGAACCTAACTGCCTTTGGATATGTAATGCATACGATATGAGCTCCTCATCCATTCCTAATAAGGTGGCTCGCTGAATCATTTCACTTTCTGACATATGTGTGGTTTATTCGTCACTATCTGACCATTGTTGTATTCCATCTAAGCATCGCTGAAGCTTGGACAATTCCAATTCAGCCCTGTATAGTATATCCTGTTGGACAGCTATCTTATTCTCTAATAGTACCTTAGCTGCATATTTTCTACCCCATTGTTTAGGATACTGAAACTTATTCCCTATTGGATGGTACTCACCCCTTACTAACGTAGGTTGCGGTAGCCTTTCCACAACAGGGTAATACTCACCGGCTTCGTTTTCGAATAGTTGCATATTACAATGCATTGCCCTATTCGTAGCCACTTGCTCCCCAGGGCCCACTTTCTTACCTCTCATTTATTTTCTTTTCTTATATGCTCGCTTAACCAGCTTTTCGTTATCTCGTGCTTGGATTTCGTAAGGGTTGTTCTTATATCCATACTTCATTTGATAATGGTTATACCAGCGGAATGTTTGCTGGGCATGTGTCCATTCATGCAGTATAGTCTTTTGGACAGAAATCATTCGTTTGCAGGATGCTAAATTAATCCAAATCGTTTCATCCCAATTATACCAACCTAGAGACTCCTCCTCCGAATCCCAAGTAAATGCTATTGATTTACACTTCGAAGGCCCTAAGAGCTCCTCCGCCCAGTTTAAAAGCTTGACACAATCGAACTTCATACCTAAACGTTTATTGGTTACTCTCATAAATATACTTTTATTGTAATACAAATATACGAAAAAAATCTCACATATCCAAATCTTTTTTTATCGGGCCTGTACGCAGGAAGGCATACCCCGCCCTCCTCACCCTAAAGTTACAACAATTTCCTGAGAATTCCAAGCTTTTCGTCATAATAATTCCCCCATTTTATTAACATATTTCTAATGCGCCATCGTCTTGATATACGAAATTCACAAAGAAATCCCCAATTCATTAGAAGTTTTTCAATGAGCTGGGATACAGGCTCGGTTACGCACCTCTGCTCCCGCCCTACCACCCTATAAAGATACAAAAAAAATTCCATAAAGTCAAGGGGGTGTGGATAACTTTTTTAATCCAATGCGGTCCCGAAATAGTACAGCGCTATTTAACATAATACAAGTTATATAACAGCTATCTTGTATATTATGGAGCATAAGTTGTATATAACCAATAGTTTAGACTACCCTAAAAAATAAGATTTAGACTAACCTAAATTTTTCAAGCTCACCTAAATCGTTCACAATTGTAAACAGCTATTGTGGATAACTTTTTCGGTAACGCACAAGCTATTGGTTATCAGAGCTTTACCCCCTAAACGAATATACAAATGTGAATCACAAATGTGGATAAGCTTGTGGAAAAAAAATGAGCTAGTGTGTAAAAATAATCCCCAAGAAATTTTGCGCTCTGCCAATGAATCCGTATAGGGTCACATTGTGATATACTACACTATCATTTGACACCCATTTTATTTTCATTGTGGTAAAAAGTGGGTGAAAGTGGTAAGGTGTGGGAAAACTGACACACATCGGTTTTGAATCCCTTTGTAGTATCAAAATATAAACATACCAATATACCCTGATATATAGACGGATTTTGTAATTAAGGTTTTGGCAGTATCAAAATAAAAAATGTGGACCTTATTCAAGCCCACATTCCCAGCCAATTTTACAAGCTGTTTTGGTTTCTTTATACTCTTATACGTTTGTTATTCTCTTATACTCTTATGGCTTGTTATACTCTTATACTATATACTAAAACAGGTTCTTATACTGCCTCCATACCTTACCTACTTTCTTTTTCTTTTTGGCATTCGTTTGTGGTTTCGGCTTGATTTGTACTACCTTACCCCTCCTTATGGTTTCGTTTTCTTTTAGGATTATCATTCCTTAGTCTTGGTTTTCGTTTATATGCGCTCGTTGTACGTTTAAGATTTTGAGTTCCCTTTCGTATTCCGTTATGGTATTCCTTATACTCCTTGTATATTGGGGTTCACCTATTCGGATACTCATTTGGAGAAGGGATTGTAAACCTTCGATTCGATTCCTTATCTTATCTATATTGCTCATTGGATTCTCTTATATTGGATACTATTCTTGCGGATTCTCATCAGGCCATTCCCCTCCCCTACGGATTACGTTCCCTCCCTTTGTGTATTCTCTTATATACATCCAGTTCAGGGATACTATGTACACTATATACCCTACCATTCCTATGCCTATTCCCCATTCGTTATACATTCCTTACTGATTTTTATTTACCTTAGTTTCTTATACTGGGATTAGTAGAATTCGTGTCCGGCTTTTTATGACCAAACGAATTGTACATTTAATCCACTTACCGTTATGACTCCGTTCGGGTGTTCGATTGTTAAGATTTCCCCATCTTGTCTCCAATCAAATCCCGTTTCTAACACATTTTGAATTACGGATATAATTGTACCTCTATTGCCACCTGCGGGTACTATGCCCATACGGATTGCCGATTCTTTTTCCTCTATTGTTAATTGTTTGTATGTATCGCTCATTTTGATTTTATTTTAAATTGTTTAGTTTCCCTCCCATTCGAATGCCCAACTTTTATCACCCTTTTGTACCGTTAAATTGAACCTACCTGCACGGGGATGTGTAGCTCGTATAATCCATTCCCTACCGGTATCCACCAATTCCCTATCCGGAAAATCACCTGCGGGTATACATGCCTCATAATGCTTTTTAATGGAATCCCATCCACCTTCGGCTATTGTACCAAATGCGTTCCCTCCGGTAATGTACCTTTCAAAAGTATCAATCCACCATTGGTCTGTTTGTGTTGAAAAATCTATTGCCATAGTTTTTAATTTTATGTTTCTCACTGGTATAGCTGTGAGTTAGCTTGTTTTAGTTTACTACTATATATATTATGCTATCAAAAAAAATTCCCCATCGACCCGATTTCCGATTCACCGATACGATATATAAGAGAATACTGAATGAATATAGGATTAAGGTACATATTGTTCTAATACTAATTTAGTTAGCTTGTCCACTACTTTATTCATATTCCTTAATTCGTACTTAGTTATGGTTTGTTTACAATTTGCTCCTAATGTCATTTCGTATAACCTTAATCCATTCACCATTTCCGATTCCCTATTCAATTGGACCATAAGGGATTGCTTTCTATTCGTTAATTCAATCATATACAAATACCCTTGCTTAGTACTATTCATATCTAATAGTCCAACGGGCTTTATTGATTCTACATAGTATCCCGTTATTCCGATTACCTTACCCTTTAATCTTTGAAAGTTTTCTATTGTTAGCATGTACTTTGTTTTATATATCGTATGCGGTATCAATCATTTCAGCCATTCTCATTACCAATAACTTTTTATCACTTATAGTTTCAATTGGTATGTATGTTTTAACCTTAAACATATTCTTATTGATATGCCTATTATCATCCAATAAACCCAATTGATACCCAAGCTCATATAAGTTTTCTTTTTTCAAACTAAATAATTCTTTTGGGCCTTTTCTATTTTCAATTAAGATTAGATATTCATCGGTGTTATCTATAATTTTATCCACCACCCAATACATGCCCATTTTATCATAAAACGAATCACTTATTATATACCCTCTATTTTCTATTGTTAGCATGTAGGTAGCATTTCTTTTAATCTATAAACAAATTTATCCATTGTATCTATATCCTTTGTATATCCACGCTCCACTGCCCCATTACATACCAATTCAAAAACACCTTCATGTTGAACTCTATATAACGTCAATTCTACGGTCTCCTTTCTTGCTTTTGTCATACTATAATAAACCTGATTGGGTGAACTCTTAACCGGTACATCCGTTATTAATTTGAATTCGTATGTAGGTCCATCCGTACCTACGGCTAATCTAATACACTCACATACTATCCACAATTGTCCATCCGTACCAAAGATAGGTGTACTCAATAGTTTTTCGGGATTCTCTATATACATCTATTTTATTTTAAAGAAATTAATAATCCTATCCTTTAAAGTTGGTTTGTACTTTCTTAACATCTGCTGATACTCAATAACCTCTAATGCTTCACTCATTGATACCGGCGTACCCATTCGCACTTTATCCGATAAATCTTCTAAACGTTTGTCCGTTATTGTTTTTCTAAATTCTGCCATACTATTTTTTTAATTGTTCGCATTGTTGATAATCGTAAATGGTTTCTTTATGCCTATCCGTTTTAATTCCCAAACAAAGTACCTCTTTAATATGTTTTACTGCATCTTTGTGTTCTGCGAATTTTGTTGTAGCCTGATAACAATCACCCCAACCACACTCTGTATGCTTTAAGGTTTTCCAATACTTAAATCCTAAAAATTCTTTTTGTGTTTGTATGTAGTAATGTTTGTTATACTCTTTACCGTAATGGTCTATATAAACTTTTTCAATGATTCTATGTTTCATATTATTTTTTTATAATTTTACTAATTAATTCTACCAATCTATTCAACCTCCATTCACTCTTTTTTTCCTCAATGGTTTTCGGTTCGTCCTCAACTTCATTTAAATTTTTATGTGCAACTATATTGGTATTATAATGGCTTATTAAGGATTGATAATACAAAGAATGTAAGTTATGCGGTATGTTATTAAAATCTGCAACTATCTTAATTGGTAATTCAGTCCCAGTTCCGTAAATCTTTATTGAAGTTTTAATTGTAACTAAACCGCTACCCTTCATTGTTAGCCTACCATTGTCCGGTGTTATGTTTATACTCATATTGTTTGATTAAAAGTTTGTAATTGTGTTTTTAGTACATAAAAAAACGATGTCATATTCTCAAGCGATTCCAACTTTACAATCGTATAATCCATAAGTACATTGTTATACATACGATACCCTTTCTCTTTTTTAGTTACATCCCTATATAAAGCAAACGTAACCTCCCTACCATCATGTGTTTTTACTTTCACTATATACCTAGCATCCCTTCTAGCAGGACTTAAATCAGTAGTTGCTTCGGATATAATCCATTGAGTAAAATCCGGCATTACAAATGTTTTACCCACTAATTTAGTAAAGTTTTCTATTGTTAGCATTACGATAATAATTTTGTCATTTGATTTACCAAGCCATCCATTGTTTTTAATTCTGTCATATCCAACATCCGCCTTAATGGAGTTGCATGTGGTAAAGGTTGTCCATTATCTTGCATATCCCAACACCATAATTCATATTGTCTACCTATTGGTGTCCTTTCTAAATTGATTTGTATTGTATGCCTTCTATTACGAATATATAATTGGAATAGGTATGCTGTATTTTTTGTTTCTATTCTACCAATACGCCATTCACCTACGTCACGTTTCCAAATCTTATTTATATTTTCTATTGTGAGCATATTATATTTCCTTCATACATTCTATAATCGCATCAATCGTATCCAACCTATCCTTAGTTACCCAAAGTGTGTGATTATTGTATTCCATTATATACCTCTTATCTGATGTCTGCTTTCTATGTAAAAGTATTGTTTCAACTTGCGAACCCTTCTCGTCCAATAAAGTAAATTCATAATGGTTGTCCCACTCTTTAACACCACCAACTGAAAGCCATTCACTATACTTTGCACCTCTAATCTTATCAATGTTTTCAATCGTTAAGACCGTTTTCTTTAATTCGGTTTGTTGTTTCATTAATTCAATTACCGTTTGTTTTGCCTGCTCAATTGCTATATCCTTTATTTGTTGAGCAATGTTTGAATTCGGTTGTGCTATATTTACAGCTCCATTCGTATTTGCTACTATTTTTCCTGTTAGCTGTGTTAATCCCCTACTTTGAAAGGATGTTGGTGGTATTGGTATATGTGGCATTATATTGATTTGATTAATTCTAAAAGTACATAGGATAGTTTATAGCCTGTAAATGCTCCCAATGCAGATGGAATTGGAAATACAATCATTTTACCCAAATCTGTCACATACTTAGGTCTGTTCACAATCTTACCCATAAAAAAGTAATATGTTAAGTATCCAACCAATACTGCTATATCAGTTTTAGTTGCTATGAATACAACCAATGTTGCTCCTAAGAATCCAAATATGAAGTTATCCCTAAAGCCCTCCCAAATTTCCAATGGAGTTGCATCTTTGTATTCCTTTACTATCTTTTGAAATTGTGCTTTTTGTTTTTTCATTTATAAAAAGGATTCTAAGTAATTAGTAAATACATCCACTTGTTTAATACTATCAGTAACTAATAGAATATACTCTGTCCCACATTCTAATCTGTATTTAGGTATTGTTTGCATTTGACTATGCCTATGTAGTGTTACCTTACGCTCCCATCCCACATCTGGTTGCTCTATAAAAATTACATAATGATTTAAGTGCTCCATAATAGATACGACTTTCCAATAAGTGGAACCCGATTTACCACTACCATACAGCTCTTTACCTAATAACTTTTTATGGTTTTCTATTTTTAACATTTATACCTTTTCTATTTTTTATAAACCAATATGAATGAATACACAATACACAGCTATTAACTATTATAGTAGGTCCAGCCATAATACCAATACCATATATAATCCAAAATACAGACCCAATTGAATTAATCAGCCGTAGTTTGTATATATTTTCTATTGTAAACGAATACAGTATTAATATAGTACCTATGTAACCAAATATATCAATCATTGAATAAATCTTTAAACAGTCCAGCTTCTACCCTTTCACCGAATGCTGCATTTAGTAATTCATTTTGTAGTTCTTGAAATTGCTTTTGCTTCAAAACCATTTCTCTGAATTTGTCTGGTGTTAATTCGTCCAACTCTTTAACATCAAAGTGCTGAGTAGGTATTGTAAACACCCGATACCCCTCATTTGTTTTTCGAATAGTTATTCCGTCCTCAATCCATTCTTTTAACTCAATCATTTTCTTCGATGTTAAATTCTATGCTGTCAATAATTGTTTTACTAACTGGATAATATGCAATTCCAATTGCTTTACCCTGCTCATTTCGTTTCCAAAATTCGTAAAGACCTGAGTCTGACCAAGATATTCCATCTGCTTCAACTTTACGATTCATATAAGATTCCCCTGTTATAACTAAAATGTGGTATCTATTCATAATTAAATGTTTGCTTCTTTAATTATTTCCATTGAAAGTATTGTATCACCTTGTCTAATAAAATCAATCACCTCAACTCCATCAATCACCTTACCGAAGCAAGTGTGATTACCATCCAAATGAGCAACTCCTGCTCTATTGTGGCAAATAAAGAATTGAGAGCCACCAGTATTTCTACCGGCATGTGCCATACTTAATACACCTCTATCGTGAAATTGTTTTGGTGCATTAACTTCACATTGAATTTTATAACCAGGACCACCATCACCTCTACCGTTTGGACATCCACCCTGAATCATAAAGTTTGGTATAACTCTATGAAAATTTAATCCATTATAGAATCCTTGCTCAACTAATTTCTTAAAGTTGCCGGATGCTATTGGTGTTTCATCGTATAGCTCTGCTATCATAACACCTTTTGCTGTTTCTATTTTTACTTTTGTTGCCATATTTTTATTTTATAACCATTAATAATTCCATTTCTCTAAACAAATAGTATTCTTTATTGTTTAGTTTCACTGTTTGTGCAGTTCCGATTTGAGGCATCATTACTTTATCCCCAACTTTTACCGTCATTGGGATAAGCACCCCATCATTTGTAAACACACCCGGTCCGGTTGAAACTACCATTCCTATTTTAGTATCTTCAGCCCTAGCTGTTTCTGGAATAATGATACCTCCTATTGTTTTTGTTTGTACTTCCTCTTTTTCAATCAGTACTCTGTCTGCCAATGGCTTTGCTAATTCAAATGTTTCGTTACTCATTTTATATTTTTACGTTAAAGTTTATAATTACCCTAACATCTTTTGTAGGGCCCGAACTTGAATGGTATCGGTTACCATTAAATAATACTACTCTACCTTTTTTTGGACTTACTTTTTTTACAATAACTGGTTTCGTATCTTTTGGTATAGGGCCATCCTTTATAGTTCTATCAAATAAAAATGTATCCCCATCGGAATCGTTTACATAATATAAACAAACCAAATGCTCATACCCAACATCAACATGAATGTTATCATATTCTTTTCTTAATTCAGTAGCTAATGGAAAATGCATGAAACTTCGTGCATTATAAATTTCTTTACATTCCTTACCAATCTTTCTACAAGCTTCATCCGTAATCACTTTGACCTCTCTTAGAAGATTCTCATTAATAAATTTAGGAGTATCCTGTTTTATATAACATGCTATACCGGGTGTAAGTTGAGTTATACCTAACCTTTTTATTTCAGATGCCGGTAATGCTATATCTTTAAAAAATATCCAAGCTAATTTTGAAGATGTAAACAAATCTTCAATTTTGTTCTGAATATCGTTTGGTACTACATCATCAATAACAATTATATCATCAATCATTTTGCAGATGTTTTTCTTTTAGTGTATTTTCTTTTTGGTTTTACAAATTCCATACCCAACCTTTGGTCATCAGTTAATGTTGCAAACCTTTCAGCATTTTGTTCTAATTGTTTAGTGATGTCCTCTTTAGCAATTTCAGCCATTTTTTGTTTAGCTTCATTAGATACCCTACTCATTGGTACTGATGCTAATGGGTCATTATCACTACCAAAGTTTGTATCAATTGTAGCTATCTTTGTAGTTCGTACATTGATTGATTCATCCGATGGTGGGAACTCACTATTCTCAGCTGCTTTTACTAATGCATCAATAATTTGTTGTTTACCTATAACATTGTTCTTAACTAAGATTTCGCGTATTTCATCGTTTGGATTTACTGGTGTAATTCCTGCTAATTTTTGAAATGCTTCCTTATCCGCAAATTCAGTTTCAGTTTGTGTTGGTTTCTTTTTGTTTTGTTGTACATCGTAAATTAGCTTACCAACTATTGCTAATACAATGATTGCGAAAATCCATACTATCATATTGTTTTATTTTAAAATTGCTTGTAAGAATACCCAAAACATTCTGAATCCCATATACAATATCCAAAATCCAAATCCAAATACTATAAGGTATCCAATTGTTTCCAATACTTTTGTTAATTTTTCTTTCATAATTTATTTTTTTAATAATCTACCAGCACCTCTATATGCTCTTTTATAGTTAGGTTCTAACATTGAACTTATTTTTACACCTTCATACCTATTAGCTGCATGTACAAACATAGTTTCACCTAAGTAAACTGCACAATGCCATCCACTTGGTGATTGTCTACTTCTAAAAAATAATAGGTCACCTGTTTGTAAACTATCTTTTGGTACTCTATTTGTTTGAGCCCATTGTTTATAACATACGTTTTCCAAATTCAATTTATACACATCGATATATAACCTCTTATTGAATTGTGAACAATCGATTCCCTTTTCAGTTTTACCTCCCAACTTATAAGGTTTTCCTATCCAATGTAACATAAAGTTATTTAATGTACTATCAGCAGTTAGGTATGGTAATGAATCCAATGTAGGTAATGGTTTTTTTGTTTGTGCTTGTGCGGTACAACTATAACATAACATCCAAAAAAGTATTGAAGCCGTTGCTGCTAGTATTTGTGTTTTATACTTTCTCATCCGTTTACTCTTTTAATTGTGCAATCCTCATACCTACAATCGTAATACTCCTCTTGATTATCAGGGTTTATAACTAACAATCGTGCTCCAATCATTTTAATAATTGCGGGCTGATATGCTACCGGCTGTAATACCCTATCACCTATGTATTCTTTAACACTAATTTTAGCATTATCAAATCTAATTACTTCTATGTGTTTATAACTCATTTCTTTTTTGACATCCTTTCTAAAAGTTTCTCCAAGTTCTCTTTGGGCTAAACTCATTATTTTTTCTTTTTGGTTACTATCGTTTCTGATTTTTCCGTTGGCTTCCAACAATCCTCAAATCGCTTACCATTCAATTCACCTTTATCACTTAAATCATAAAACTTTCTAAGTGCTTCTTTACGGCATATAGTTCTAATCCATCCGTTATTCCAAGTTCCAACTTCAACCTCCGAACCAGTTTCCTCACAAACTGCGTAAGATTTTTGTTCAGCGTTTCTAATCAGTGCCCAATTCTTATCTGATGTACCTGTTACATAAAAACGCAATCCACCAAACTTTTCTTTTATTTGAGTTGCTTTTGTAACCCAATCGCCTTTTTTTAGGTCATTAACTCTAACCTCATGTACTAATTCATAAATAAGTTTATACCAACCATCACCAACAGCAAATGAATACTGATATGGATTTGTTTGTTGTATATAGTTTATTGAACGTGTGAATTTGAAATGCTTATGTACAAATCCTATTACTTTGTTATAAGCTTTCTCAAATATATTGTGATTATATTCTCTTGTTTTGAATGTAAACATTTCAGGATACAATTCAACTATTTTGTTGCTATTACTTTTTGTCATTCTTTTTACGTTTTAACTTTTTTTCCTCAATTGAAAGTTCCTCAACAGGTTCTTTTACTACATCAGCTACTTTCACTTTACGAGTTGCAAGTTTCCACTCACTCTTTGGTACGAACTTCCAGTATCCTACCTTTACTTTTTCATCTGCTTCAATGTCATCCACTCTACGAATTTCATCTAGCTCATAGCCTTTAGCTACCTTAATACATTTAATACATTTCATAGTTTCCTCCGTGTTTAATTGTTAATTTGTACAAATATACGAAAAATGCCCGATATTACCAAGCATTTTCCGTAGTATTATTTTTTATTTTTGAATGTTTCTAAATAATTGTGGTACTTCACCATAAACAGGTAACTTACCATCCCATTTGTTTACATACTCTAATTGTAATAGCAATGGTGTCAATGTTTGTTGCTTCATTCTATTTGCTTCAGCTTCAGCCTTTGCCGATGTCAACATAGCCTGAGCGTTACCTTCTGCCGTTGCTACTTTAATTTTAGCCTGTGCTTCAGCCGTTTTAACTTCATTCTCTGCTCTTAGTGCTGCTTGAACTGCATTGTTCTTAGCTTCAATCGCCTGTTTGAATGTTTCAGGATATACTAAGTTAGATGTAAATTGATTAACTATAAATCCCTCTTTTAATAACTGTCCTTCTAAAATTCTACGAACTTCTACTTCGTAAGCCTGACGATTACCAATCAATTCATCAGCCGTATATTTGTTAGTTGCTAATCTGAATGCATCAAACACAGATGTTTTTAAGAAACCTTCCTCAATTTGGTCCAAGCTTCTACGATATTTAGAAAAAATTGCTGGAACTTTTTCTCTTTGTACTGAATAGTTAATGATTGGTGATACGTGAAACTCCGAACCATCTTTACTATTTACTACGAATGAATTATCGCCTGTATATTCTTTGTGTTGAATAAACGTTGGGAACTCATAGATTGAATGTGTAATTGGATTATAGAATACCATACCAGTTACTTCAGTCACATCACTTACACCTTTGTTATCACCATACTGATTAACTTTAACACCCACATGTCCTGCATCAATTCTTTCACAAGACATAAATAAAAATATCAATAAGAAAAAACTTACGATACCACCTGTAATTAACTTTGTCATTTTTTTAATTTTTAATTGTTGTTCTAATTTATATTGTACTAATTGTTCTTCACGCTCTTTTTGCTGGCGAGCATACCTTTCTTCAAAACTTTCGAATGCCATATTATTTTTTTGTTTTAGTTTTAGAAATTGGGTGATGTGGAGGTAATGGAAATTCGGATTTCGTCACCTTTGGTTTGCGTTTTGTTTTAGGCTTTTCTTTCACCATTTGCTCAGCTTCTTTTAATTCATTAACATCCACTAAACCTTCTGAGCTTCGTACATAATCATACAATGCCAATCCACCCCAAACTACTAATAGCAATAATCCAATACCTGCTAAGATATTTAGAATAGTATTGGCTGCCGTTAAGCCAGGGAATACAGCAAATTGTAATATCAAAAAGATTGTGATTACATTAAAGATTTGCGTTTGATACTTTTTTAGTTTTTCCATTTTTTATTTTGTTTTAATTATGAGTTTGTGGGGTGAATCAGTTTAAATAAGATAATCGGGTTTCAAAGAGTTTTGATTGTATTGAAGTTACCGACAAGAGACCCTAACATTGTTGAAGTTTATTAATTTTCATTATCTTATTCGTTCATCCGCTATATGGCGTCATAGTTGGATTGCAAGATTATATTAAATAAACATCATCACCCACACTCCCTCAATTTTTTTAAATGATTGTATTTGCATTATGAATATCTAATTCATTCTGCAATTCCTCAATTCTATCTTGAAGTTCACCTACTCTATTTTCAACATCCACTATATTCAATTCCACTACTTTGATGGATTGAACACTACCATACCTTTCGGTTTGCTTACCTTCATCCGTTGGAACTTTCTTTAATTCCTTAATCTGACCTTTTAATTCAGCTAATAGGAAAATTTGGTTATAAACTGGTTGGTTTACTTTGTGGATTCTTGCTTTTAATTCCACCAATTCATTTGATAATGATTCGATTTTAGCCAATACATCTACCATTGAATACCTGCGAGGATTCCCTTCCTCAATCGAATTAAACTTTTGTAAAATCTGATATTGAGCTTTCAATTCAGTTACTAATTTGTTCTTTTGCTTTAATGCCTGTTTTACGTTCATCTTTTATACTTTTAAATTTTATTTATACAAATATACGAAATAATCCTGAGACTACCAAATCTACTTTAAAATACGATTTACTAACTCATTCCACTTTTGTGTTTCAATCTTATCAGCGTTATACATTTCAAATCCAAAATCATTATCGGAACTAGGTACTACTACAACATGATAATCATCTGTAATACTATCCTTTGAAAGTGCATCCCTAACACTTTGTAATTCAGCTGCACCCATTGAAGATGGTACTCTCATTACAAATATCGGTTTTGTTTTTGCTGGTGTATTGTAAATTGTACCGGCTTGCTTTTGATAATTTGCTATAACCTGTTGTGCTAATTGTGATGGGTTCATACTAAATTTCTTATTATAATTGTTAATGAAATCATTATCCAAATTGTATTGAATATGATTAATGTTGGTAAATCCTTTCTCATTGATGCCCAAATCAATAGTGAGGATGTTAATAAGGTAAGGAAATGTAAATACCATATTTCAATACCAAATATCAAACCGGGTACAATGATTATTGCTTTCGCCATCCAAGCTGAAAACTCAATAACATTGTAATCAGTCCAATAATTTTTATCCTTATACATTAGGATTCTATGCATTATTTTATCCCATCCTATAAATGTGTAAAGTATGGATATGAATAATATGTATGTTAATAGGAATGTCATTATTCGTAACTATTTCTATCAATGTTAATCACAAAGGGAAAACGAGGAATACCATCGGGTGTTAAGTTGAAATACTTAATCGTTGCCTGTTTACCTATTAGTTTCTTTTTACTCTTTAACATTTCGGCCGTTTCATCCCATGTACCTTTCACATTTGATTTGAATCGTTTACCTTCTACCGTTTCAAATACCATATAACCGGCAGTTCCAGTTCGGTTACCCTCACCTTCTACAATGTCCAAAATAGTATATTCTTCGTCCACAAATGATTTATGCTTTAACAAAGATTTACTACGTTTGTTTTCATACTTACCATTCAATCGTAACATCTGACCTTCAAAACCTTTATCCACATATTCACCATACAATTCCATAACTTCATCCACATTATCAGCAATATGCGTTTCAACTAACTTTACACATTTTGGAAAATACTGAAATAATTCATTGAGTGCCTCCAATCTACCATCAAACGTTTCATTAACAGAAGGTATATCGTAAATGTGATACTCAATGTTTTTAGCACTTTCTTTTAGGTCATCCGCAGTTGGTTTAGTTTTCTTAACTAATGAAACGATAGCGTTGAAATCATTAGCGAACTTATCAGCGTATAACTCACCATCCAGTATTAAGTTAGGATTGGATTCAAACAAAAAGTTTAAGCTTTCTCCAATGTGTGGTGCTGAAATGATTGCCTTACCATTTCTACTAAACATACCATCTTTAGTTACGATACAACGGATACCATCTAGCTTCGGTTGTGAAAAAATAGGATACTGAATTTTATCTTTGTAATCCTCCCACTTAGCTGCTAACATAGGTTCAAAGTATTGTTGCTCATTGATGTTATTCACATCCTCAAAGTAACCACTCTCTAATTTCTTTGTACGTTTAGCCTCAGCTTCTTTGAATGCTTGCTCACTATCAGTAGTACCATTTGCTTTACCTATATTTTTACCATACACTACCGTCCATTCGTTTGTAGTGATAGCACCCCCAACTTGTCCACTATGGGTTCGGTACTTATTACCATCTACTTCGATTGTCCACTCTTGGGTTGCCCCTGTCTTTGTTTTTTTGTAAATTGTTTTTAACTTCATATCTTTATTTTTTATACTATAAATTGTATTAAATCTGCTACCTCTTTTAATGATTTAAAAAAGTTTTCCGGCGTACTTACTGCCAACTTACCAACTTCAATTTTAGCAGTGTCATTATCGGATGTAACTGCTGATATTTTGTAGGTATTGTTCCATGTCTTATCATATTCAATGGTGAATACAATATGGTCAGGTATAATATAAGCTAATTGTTTAGTATCTTTGGCTAGAATAACAGCTGCCCAACTACCAACATCAAATGTTTTTATATCATTTAATTCGTTCACACTTACAACTTTGTACGTTGCTTTTTCAGCATTCCTAATTGGAAAACTGAATTCCATATCTTTTATTTTATCTATACCTACTATCATATTAATTATGTTTCATTCCTTTACAAACTCCATATCCACTTCTTTGTGATAATCTATACAAACGTTGTGCATCTTCCATCGGCATAATTTGTATTTCATTGCCAGTCTTATGGTTAGCAATTGCTACACCACCTACTCTAGCTTCCGTACTACAATTAACACAACTCTTATATCCATATTTAGTGTAACGTAAAAGTGGCATATTACCTCCACACTTCGTACAACTTGTCATCTCTAAATTATTTACATTAACTTTCATATCTTAAATTTTATACCATTGGAAAACCAGCAGCTGAATTTGTTGTATGATTAACAGGAAAATGTTTAGTACGTTGTGATGCCAATCCACTAGCTGCCGTAGCGAACCTACCATAACTTTGTACTGAATTAGATGGTTGTCCAATTGAATCCCAACTGCTCTCCCACTTTACAGGTAAGATACCATCCCTTACCTTAATTTCGCAAATAGCAGTGGGTCTGAATTCTACAATGTCCTTACGGTCCACTTTTCGGAAAATGTTTTGGCGATTTTGCCTATCAACTTCGATAAACGTAATTGAACGGGTTTTTACCATACATACTTTTAATTGTTTAGTTCCTGTCTTTCCGTTAATTGAGACATGAACATTAACGATTAAACCTTTAACAAACGAATCAGGGAGAATAACATGCATTTTGTTCATATTTTTAAGATTTATTACGAAGTAAAAATACGAAAAATACCCGAGTATTCCAAATTTATTTTAAAATAATTTAACTAAAATAGGGGAAATTTCGGGCTCCGAACGTACAGAAACACCCCAAATTTCCCCTAAAATACCCTAATAAGGTCAATATATCAACCTATATATTATAGCCATTTATATACATAAACCATTCTAAATCAATCATTTATAAGCGATTGATAATCAATCAGTTATATTTTCTTTATAGATACATTACCCAATTTCATACTTGAAGTATTACCTAACACATAAGCAATTTTAGATTGCAATTCATTAAAATAATCAAGTATAATTGTATCAATACCATTGTTTTTATTTTTTTCATTACGAATGGGCACTACTTTCGAAAAGAATCCGGATGGTCTTAATTCATCCACCTTATCCCTTACCCTAAAATTTTCGTCAAACATAGTTTTTCCAAAAATTTGTTTATTATAATCAGATACCTTTCCACTATTATGCATTCTGACAAAGGTTAGAATCTTTTTCAATGAATTGTGTCCAAGACCTAAGTAATCTAAACTACCAAAAAATTCCAAATCATCCACAAAATCAGTTGTCATTGTAATTTTATGTTTTATTTTTTTAACCGCCGAAGTTCTCATACTGTATGTATGATAAATTGACATTTGATTTGCTTTGGCTGCATGTATTATTGATGTATATGGTTGTGGATACTCATAGTAATCCCTATACCACATCCAAGGTTCTCTCCAAGGATTATTATTTGGTATAGTATATGGAGCCCACATATCTTTTGATTTTTCATGCTCAAATGGATTTTTAGTTTCTATTAAACTAACAATACCATCTTCATTAAAAAATACAGACGAACCATAGCTAAAATCAAGTTCGGGATTTTTAGAATATATTTCAGATATAAATTCGAAAGCATCACTAGCTAAAATATCATCGTCATCAACCCTAACCATAACTTCGCCATCAGCAATATCGGGTGCTATTAACCAAGAGTTTTTAAAAAGGTCATAAGCATCGCCTGTTGTAATATACATTACTTTATTATTTGGATTAGCCTTTTTAAAAGTTTTGTATATCAAAAAATTCATTTCAGTAGCTCCATCATCAAAAATAATAACCTCCCAATCTTTATGTGTTTGTAATTGAACAGATACTAATGCTTCTTTCAGATATTCAGGTCTATTACAAGTACGAATTATTGCCGTAACTTTCATTTAATACATTTTATTTTGTGTGCTTTATATTAGCCACAATGTTTTCCAATAATTCTACTTCATTTTGAAATACTGCAGTTTCAAATTCATCCCTACTTTTTTCAATAGCAGTAACTACCAATTCAACTATCATATCTTGAAACATTTGGGGTGATGTGTTACTGAATGTAAACTTATGATTTGTAATGGTAACTCCATTATCATAAACCCTTACCCAATACTCAAGCTTTTTATTGATTAGATAGTATCTACCACTTAAAGGAGCCATTAGGATGTCCGTGTCTGAATGTTGACACAAATTACTTACAACATCTAAAATGAGTTTTTCTTTCTCATTTGGTTTGTACTTTGGAATCATTCTTTCTTTTAACCAGCTTAACATAACATTTTAACGTTTATTTTCTACTCTTTTATTTTATGTGATATTTTTACTCTTATACAGGTTTGTGGCATTCTACAATTCATAAAGTAATTGTTGATATACCCCATTATATTAGCCGAACCAATTGGATTAGCAGAGTGTACATAAATTTGTGGTAATGGAATACTTTTAGTCATACTTTCCGCCACCAAAAACTTAGCACAATCTAACCCAGTCTTTTCAGTTATATTGTTATAATCAATTTTATAATTATCCCTTACATTGTTATAGTATTCATTCATAGCAGTATCACCCAAATCGTGGTCTAATGAAATTACTTCATAACTTTCTAAACCATTCATTCGGATATGAGCTACAAACTCATCGTAGTTTTTTACAACCTCCCATCCCTCTTCTGTTGGTATTCGAACATCATCCAAATACAACCTCATCTTTTCTTTTTTCATTATATAAAATTTATCTCACCACTTTCAAAATTGTAATCAAAAGTAATTGGTGCATTCTCAGCCTCATATCTTAGATTACAGCTACAACCATTGAATGTTTGTAAATCATACCAACTCGTCAATCCCATAGTTTTCCAACCATACGCTTCGTGAATGTGACCGGCAAAGTGTAAGTGTGGTTGTACCTCTTTTAATCGGTGATACAAATCTTCACATCCTACGTTTTGATAATTGTTTTGAGTCTTATCATTATATCCATAGATAGGACTGTGGGTTATTACTATATCAGTATCCATTGGTATGCCATTCCAAATTTGTGCTATATCATTACCTCTATCTTTGTTGAATGCCCACCCATAACCAAATGATGGTGAATACGGCGAACCCCAAATGTTAATACCTTCTAACTTAATAGAACTATTCTCTAAGTAATAAACACTATCGGGTAAGTTACTCAATAGTTCAACTAACCATTCAGGCTTACCTTCTGCACCTGGCGTTGGATATTCTTTGTATTCAAAGTGTGCTGATTTAGCTTCATATAATCTTTCGCTATCCAAAACTAAATCGTGGTTACCAGCTATAAAAACTTTGTGTGTATAATCCTGCTTAGCGAACCATTTAATAAATCCTTCAACTTCGTGCTTTCTACCAATAGACGTGAAATCACCCGAATGGATTAATATGTTTCCACCGGGTAATTTACCATTAAGCTTATTGTGCTTGTTGTGGGTATCTGAAATGTGTGTGATTCTCATAAGTACAAATATACGAAATTATTTTGGATTTTCAAAATCTTTTATTTTTTCCGGCCATTTATTTCGCATATATTCCACATAGTGGTCTTGCTTCATTCCATTATAGAACATCCACACAAAGTAATAATCAAACCACCAATCTAATTTTCGTAACATATTAATTTTTTTAGAAGTATATGGTTACTTCATCATTTTCATTGATTGATAATTCACACTCATGTCCCATAGCATTTAGAACATGGAGTATTTCAGGCTGATTCAAATCTGCATCTACCAAAGATACCTCTCTAATAGTTCCTTCATTTTCATCAACGTATTTAATTTGAGAAAAATCCACACATTGTAGATTATCTTTAATTTGAAAAACGATGTGTTCAGGTTCCCCAGCCAATCCTTTGTTTACTATTCTTGCTAATTTCTTTTCCATATTTTATTTTTATATAAGTATTAGTTTAAACAAATTCCTTTAAGGATTTCATCGGCTTCCTTAATTCTCCTAGCTTTTTCATTGATTTTGTTAATCACATCTTTAGCCAAAGATACACCTTCTAATAGTTTGTCACGATAATCCTCAATACCAGTTTCATCTTCCACATTCCTACAAAAGTTATCAATAGAATGATTAATCAAATCAGCAAATACATCATCATCCGATGGTATAAAACTCATTTCAATCATATTCAGTAAAGATGCAGCAACTGCTGATTTAACTGAATTACTTACCCCCTGCTCCGAGTCTAATATGTTACACAATACAACAATCATTGAAAATCGTTGTTCGTTTACCAGCATACCTTTTTCACCTGCTGTTAGTTTTTTTCCTTTCATCTTATTAAGAGTTTAGCTATTTTATTTAAATAAAATCTTGGTACTTCAAATTGAGCCCTAACAAATAGAATCAATTGAAATGATGTCCTAAATCTAAGTTCATCATCCAATTCTTCCATTCGTTTGTTTACGTGTCTTACAATTGGGAAACTTAATAGTACCCATATTGATAAAATTGTTAATCCATCCATATCTATAAATATTTGTCAAACACCTTTTGATATTCTTTATGAAGTGCTTTACATTTCTTTTTACTTACACCTTTACTAAACTTTGTATATTCATAGTTAGTACTTAGGTATGCCTGAATCTCATCGGGTATCACAGCGGCTGTATATCCCATATCCAATAAGTTCTTTTCAAATACTAAGTAGTCCTGCCACTCAATAGTTTCAGTAATCTCGTCCACCAATTGTTTGTACTCTTTGTTAGTTGCATATAAACCATGACAAATTTCGTGGTCAAAGGTATCACTTTCAATAGAATCCGCTCCGATAATATAGGCGTTCCAACTACGGGTATTCTTTTTATTGAACATCTTTAATTCAATAGTTCGAATAATACTTTCCATCTCCGTATCGTATGGTGATTCGTGCTCTCTTAACTTCTCATAACAATCGTATGCGGTTTTCAAAGGTATATTGAATCCACCCCAATCGTATGTATATGTGAACACATCCCTATGCTCTCTACTATACCATTCAATGTAATCCCAAATACTAAAGTTCTTACCTCTGAATTGTGGGTTTGGTGATTCGTAGTATTCTTGCACTCTACAAAATAGCATCGCTCTATGGTAATGGTCTTTCACTATCACAGCGAATACATTAGGTCTGACCTCTTCTATCTTATACTCTATTTTCATTTAATTTGTTTTAATGATTAATAATTATCTTCATCTTCCTCATCATCCTCATATTCGGTGTCATCGTAGAAATAACCCTGATAATCACAACTATCAGGTCCGGCCATTTCATACACCCAACCATCGGCTTGCTCTATTAAGTTAGGATAGTAAACACCTTCAGTACCCACACCACTATGGTTTTCTTTACTGAAAGCTAAACTGATACCAAACCCTCTAGCTTCATCGGTATATTCCTCTGTACCTTTCTCATACTTTTCAGAAACGAATCCGTTCATTTCAGCAAGTAACTCATAGTAATCCTTACCACCAAATAGGCCATAACCTTCGTAGTCATCTTCGGTAAATACATTACCAGCATTATCAATCATTTGAACTCTAAAAGTATCACGATTAGAGTAACTGTTAGCGATACTTTCATCAGTATCTTGTGTTTTCCAACTAAAAAATCCCATAACTTTAATTTTTATATTTTATTATTTATTTAATTTATTACCAACACAACATATTACCAGCTTTATCCCAACTTCTAGCACCACTTTCGGTTGCTTTGTGAAGTGTGTTGTAATTCACATCTAAGTTTGAATTACCGAACTGGCGTTTAAGTTCTACTTTGAACTCTTTAAGGTTCTTAGCCCAAATATCATTGAACCCACCACTTACCCAATTGAATTGGTAACGGTATTGACCTTTTGAATTCTTTAACAATCTTTCATACTTTGCTCTATGTATCATATTATAAGGGGTTTAAAAAAATTAACTTAACTTCTCTCACTACAGTATAAACATACGAAATAATTCCCATATAAACAAGACATTTCGTATTTATTTTTTATAATTCTTCAACAATTCCTAACACTTCGGCCAATGCGAATGTGATAGCTGCGTTTCCAAATTGCTCGTTGAATAAAAAATAACAAGCTCCGAATCTTAACACACTCTTTACAACTGA
>Ga0222713_10000849_pt1 | contig 35008 bp, 37 predicted proteins | sample C33_649DmetaG_FD_165061 | JGI IMG/M metagenome (GOLD analysis project Ga0222713, IMG submission 165061) | Estuarine water microbial communities from San Francisco Bay, California, United States - C33_649D | ecosystem: Environmental > Aquatic > Marine > Unclassified | place: USA: California... | reverse complement strand
AGGCAAAGAAAACTAAAATAAGTGAGAGAGCAGCTTTACTTGATTTCTTAGCAATCTCTGATGCTTTCTTGTATGTCGTTGAGAGCATATCTAGCGCCGTTAGGCCACGCTCCTTGTCAATAATTAACTCGCTCATTACCTTGCGTAGCGAAGCTCTTGCCCTAGAAACTGTATGTCTAACAGCAGATTCTTTAATTCCAAGCTCTGCTGCAATTTCTGAAGTTGATCTGCCTTCCATCTCCCACATAACTAGAGCGGCGCGTTCTGCAGGTGAAAGCATTGCTAGTGCTTGACGAATAATTGCTGCATCTTCTGCCGCTGAAATAACCTCTGAGTGATCACCATCAACCTGCCATGCAGCTTCAACCTCAGCCTGGGCATCATCGATTAGGACAAGATTTGGGCGGCGTCCTTCTAGGCGGAATAGATCGATGCAGAGGTTTTCAATGGTGCGGTGGAGATAAGAGAGGGCATGCTCCTTTGATTCAAGCTCAGGGGCTGCAAGCATGAACTTAATAAGTGCATCCTGGGTTATTTCTTCTGCCTTAGTTGAGTCCTTCAATACGCGATTAGCGTGGGCAAGAAGCTCTGAACGGTGCTCTGTGTAGAAAGCACCGAGCTCTGCGACGGTCCACACGCGAGGACCTGCAGAGGCTGCAGACTTCTTAAATGCCACTTTGGGACTTCCTTCTTAACCGGTTTCGTACTTCAGCGACACCCGTCGGTGCCTCTAGTACCTACTACGCATCCCATCGTAGTTTGTTGCGGAGAAGGGACAAAACGGACATTTCGCTCAATATTTGTGGATTCGTGCCCAGTCGATTGGAAGTTCTGGGACATTTGGAAGATTTGGGAAATCCAGAGTTGAAAGACCGAATTTAGGGGTTCCCTCAGAAAGACGACGGTCTTTCCGATGAAGAGTCAGTTCAAGAGTCACTGGAAAACTCACATCGCGATACTGCCAATTCCCACAACAATTGTTCGCATGCGCATGAGTTACATCGAAGTTTTCGAGTAACTTTGTAAAGAATGGTCGATAAAGCATCTCAAATGCATGGCGATTCTTAATAACCTCGAGGTGGTGGAGCTCAATAACAATTATTCGAAAACGTTTAAGCAGTTCAGAAGAAGTCGCAATCAATGTTAAATATTCTGCGCCTTCTATATCTATCTGAAGAATAAACTCAGCAGTATCGGCAAGTTGAACCTTCGCTAACCAATCTTCAAGAGTAATGAAATTCTTCTCGGTTGCCGGGCCCAAGTAGTAAGGCTCAAAATCTTGTTTAGTACCAAGATCCTCAGGGCTTTGATCTTCGGAATCACAAATATGTGAATGAATTCCAAATTTACTTTCGAGAAACTCTTCAAAGTGCCAATAACCAGCACAACCAGGAGAGAAACATTCTGTGACACCATTCAAATCATCGGGAACAACGTATCCGCCATCGTCATTACTACCGATTCGAATTTCCTGATGCCCATAATTCTTTGGCGTTAATTGCTTGAGCAAATCGATTACCTGATTGAAGGGAGTCATTCCAAGGGATTGAGAGCGAAGAGTTAAATTGACTCCCATGTAATCTGTAATTCTTCTAATTGCTTTAGGAACTTCCACTCTGCTGACCTCCGGTTGATAAGGAAAAATCGATAGATGTCGATGACTTAATTGGAACTACTACAAACCCATCAGCTTTGCTTGTCTATCAAAAGCCGGTACTGCACTTCTGACATCTTCAAAACTTCCTTGGCAAAGTGCTACCCCATCTTCCAGATAAACAACTTGATCCGCGTTGCGTATAGTGGAAAGCCTATGAGCAATCATAATTATGGTCATCTCACCGCGCAAGCCACTAATTGTCTGAGAGAGATTCACTTCTGTCTCTCCATCGAGTGCGCTAGTCGCTTCATCAAAAACAATGACGCTCGGATTTGTATATAGAGCCCTGGCGATTCCCAGTCTTTGCCTTTGCCCGCCGCTTAATCGGGTTCCACGTTCTCCTACTGGTTCATCAAGCTTCAAAGGAAAGTTCAACACCAAATCTCTTAACTGGGCTTTTTCTAGGACGGACCAAATCAGATCGTCTCGCATTTCTACATCTTCATAACCCAAAGCAACATTTTCTCGAATGGTTCCACCCACAACAGAAATATCTTGAGGCACATATGCGATTGCGCCTGGCCATTCCTTTATTGCGGATTCTGGGTCCTTTCCTGAAATCAATACCCCTCCGGATGTTGGACGCACCACTCCTAAGATCACATCAGCAAGTGACGTTTTACCAGCGCCAGATGGCCCAACCAGCGCCACGAAGTTTCCGGGCTGAATCTCGATGTTAATGTCTTTAAGGGCTTCGCTAGGGCGGGTTGGATACTTCAGGGAGACATTTCTCGCTTCAATTGATCCTATGAAACCTTTATGGTCTATTTGAAATGGGGAAACTTTCTCCTCTTCGACATCAAACTTTTCAAGCCGCTCAATTAAATCAAGAGTTGGGTTTGCAGTTCCGATGCTGTTTTTTATGAGCACGAGTCCTTGCTGCATTCGAAGAACGGCTGGACCAATTCTTGTTGCCGCGGTCATGAAAACGGCAAGAGTTGCAATTGCACGAGTGGCATCCTGAAACACGAACTGAAATGCTGAAATCACTAGAGCTGATAGCACCATTGTTATTTCAATCGCATACTTACTAATGCTGGGCATGAAGTTCATCTCTGCCGCGAGATTTGCTAACGACATTCTTGAGTCTGCGATTTTCGAACCATAATACGGTCTACGATTTCTAACAGTTGCTTCTCTATATGAATCAAGAACCTGAAGTATTAGCTCGTTTCCTTGAATAGTTAGATTTGAATTTTCTACGCCTAATCTCCGAGCTCTCTTGTGCATAACTGCGTACAACACAAACGCAACGGCACCATAAATCGCAAACGTTAGTGCTGCCGTGTATGGATCTACAATAAATAAACCAACCGCCATTATAATCAACAGAGACGCGTCAGAAACTAATGTTACGAAGGTTGCAAGGACACCCAATGTGATTGAAGCGACACCGTAGGTAATAGCATAAAGGGTTTCCTGCGCTGTTCTCTCCTGAACAAAAAGTAATGGTTGAAAAAGAAGTCTCTTCATCAATCGAGCCGAAACTAGTGCTCCTCTGCGACTCAAGAAAAACATGCTCAATCGTGAGAAGTACATAGAAAGAAGGGTTCTCACTATCAGAATTACTGCAGCAGTTGCCCCTAAAAACGCCACTTGATTCTGGAAAGACAATTCTGCTAAACCGAAGAAGTCGAGAATACTGGATACTCGATCGCCAGGGCCTCTCGATTGGACACCATTGACTGCCAGCGCACCCAAAATTCCGACTGCAGCAACCGCAATTAAATCGAGAAGTCCAAGTCCGATTTGAATAACAAGGACGACAAAAATCTTTCTTTGATCATTTCGTGAAAGCAATCGAGAAGATCGCCCAACCGTGGTTGAACGAAATTTCTCTCGCAGACGTCCGATCACTTTTACTCCTCGAATCAGTTAAGCGAAGACTACTATCTTTCTACTCTAATCCAGCTGCTTGGAAATAGATCTGTTGGCTCATCTTGAGCAACAAACCAAGGTTTGGGTGCAATTACTTTTTTATCCTTGTTTGTAGAAAGCATCGCGCCCCACCAACTAAAGGTTGAATTTGAGATTATGAAATCGCTTCCAGCCCTCATCAACATAAGCGTTTCGGCTGAAGTAAACGTGTTTGGGACTATTTCGAAATTGTGAGAAATCTCTTCTGGCAGCCAACTATTCACCAAGTGAGGGGAGTCGGAAAAAACTAAGATTTTATCAATCCTTTCACGATCAATTTCTGTTAACGCTCGTTTGTAATATTCCCGAGATAAGGTTCCAATTGTTGGTTCATGCATATAGTCGCCAAGTCGTACATGGACGACTAGAATTCTTTTGCCTTGGAACTTTCTTAAGTATTCAAGAAAAGTTTCTGTTGGTTGGAGAACATTTAATGCCGACATTTTTTCCAAAGTGGACTTACTCAAGTATTTGAATGACTGAAAATACCCGACCAAAAAATCTGCCTTACCTAGCTTTTTGATGGGAGTAAATCCAACATCCCTGCCTAAAGTGAGTCTTAAAATCTCTTTGAATAAAAGGGAAATGTAAATATTTCCCAAGGTCCGATACACCGACAAAAGGTGTTTCTCAATTCTTCTTGGATTAAAATGGGTACGCAAATTTAATCCAATGATTTTCGTGGTGAGTCGACTAAACGTCATCGGTGGAGATTTGATGGAAACAAAAGTCGGCAATAAAAAGCTTGCCACTTCGGGATCACCCTTTTCTGTTAACCGAGGTTTCCCAATTTTTGAGATTAGTTCAATGTCTCCTTCCGCATTTTCAAATGCAGCCGCAAGTTGAAAGAGTTGATTGCCCAACCCGCCAGTTAAAAAGACTTTCATCGGGCTGGGCTCTTAAGCAAATAAAATGTCATATCTTTGATTGAATTTAGCTGCTTCAGAAACCCGGAGTGACCGCCAAAAAATTTTACGATCTCAAAAATGGCCATAAATTTGACTTTAACCCCTCTTGATTTCAGTAAGGTTAGAAACTGCCGAGAAGCCATATTTCTTATTATTTTCTCATTGCCTTTTTTTTGCTTCAACAAGAACTCAAGAAATCTCATCGACTCCAATAAAGGTAACCGCGACTTTTTTCTCCCTGTCGTTTGATTATCCCATCCCGAGAAGTAGTTGTAATAAACTTCATGTACATATTTGATTTTCAGTGAATTCCAATCTATTTGAGCAAGAAAACATTGATCTTCGCCCATGGTGATCTCTGGGAATGAAATATTCTTTATCATTTCTGCTCGAAATGCCATTCGCCACAAACCGGGATTAAAACTCATTCTAGAAAGTGATTGTCCCTGAGTGCTCCCATGTGGAACTTTGACAGTCGCGCCCGTCGGATTCTCAATGCAAAACTCTCCGATGATTACATCGTGGACGGAGTCCAATGCATTTAGTACTAAATGGTAATTGGGTTGATCGTCACTATCCCAAAAACAAATCCATTCGCCTTCGCAACTGCTGCGTGCTGAATTCCTTGCACCACCCGCCGTTCCAAAGAGACCTTCCTTCAAAATTAGGGCGGGGGAGTTGATTTTGGAAATAATCGATTTCAGTTCAGAGCCTGTTTTTTCATCTCGTATATCGTGAACAAGAATGACTTGTGTGCAATTAAAGTCAACTTGGTTCAACCAATCATTTAGGTGACCAAGACGTCCAGCCATATCGCTAATTGGGCAAATTATGCTTAATTGTTTTGAATAGTCTGACGCGGACACATCGTGAGTGTAGTCTTCAACCTATAGCGTGCGTTAGGTTTGACACAGAGCTAAGAGGTTAATCTGCGAAATGACGAGTCACCCATGGATGGAAATTCAGCCCAGCCGCCTAAAGGTCTTAGGGGTGTACTCAAAGCGTCTACTTTTTAGAAGCTTGAATTCAAAGCCGTATTTGTCTGGTGATCTCTTTGTAGATAATGCCGACTACGTACATATGCCTCTCTCATTCAGATACAACCGATCTTGGTACAAAGACCTGAAGTCAGCGAAAGTTATTTTTTGCCCGAGCCAGAATCTTCAAGAATTTCTACAAGATTTTGGAAAAGTTCTATCAGCGAAGGTAGTCATTTCAGGTAATGGGGACCATGAATTTCACGCTCCACCAAGTGATATACCAGCTTCGGTTAAGCATCTATTTCTTCAGAATTCATTCGTTTCCGACGATCATCTGATCTCCACACTACCAATAGGAATCGAAAACTTTAGGTATGGAGTAAACGGACTTCCATGGCTAATGAACCCCGGTCGCGAATCGGCCAGATTAAATAAAATATTAATGGGTCCGTTCGGATTGACGCACCCTGATCGAATTTTTGCCTTCCAGACATTCGCCACTGAGAATAAAGTGGTCGATCTCGTTTCGGCTAGAACTTCGCCTAAATCTTTTGCTGAAATCATGCGCGGATATAAATTTGTTGCCGCAGTTCGAGGTAACGGCGTTGATACCCACAGGCTCTGGGAGTCGCTATATCGAGGAAGCACTCCAATTGTAAAAACTGATGCCTGGTCACAAAGTTTAATCAAATACGAATTTCCAATTCAATTTGTACAGGATTGGACAGTTGATGAATTGGAAAAACTTCTATCGCTACATTTAAGCCAATTTGCCCCATGGAAAATCCAATCTCTCTGGTGGCCATACTGGAAAAGATTGATTAACAGTTATGTCTAAATTGGCCCATAGACTAGAGTTAAAGCAAGTCTTTCCTTGGCTAATCGTCGCCACTGTGGCAGCTATCTACATGTGGCACTTCAACAATCTCAATAACGATTTCCAAGTATTTTACAAGGCAGGAATTGATCTCCGAGATGGGGTTAACCCATGGGGAAGCCGAATTGATCCAAATGCGATGTATCTAAATGGATCCAGTACCTTGATCCTTTTTTCGCTCCTGTCACTGCTACCTTTAGATTGGGCATTGTTCTTTGTACGACTAAGTAGCCTTACTTTGGTTGCCCTAGCAGTTTTCTTCGGACGAAACTTGTCACACAAGCTTTCGGCAGCGCAGTTAATCCTCTTCCTATTTCTATCATTCCCAGTTAGATCCGCGCTGGAGTATGGACAACTAACGATTGTATTCAGCGCTTTGGCCTTTTATGCCCTTATAAAAATCCATCAGAAGTCAAATGATACTTTTTTGATTATATTGAGTGTTGCGGTAATCCTTGATTTTAAACCTCACATATTTATTGGCGTCATGATCTATTTGGTTTTAATGAAAAGATTTAAGTTGTTAGTGAAAGCATTTCTTACTTGGTTGATTTTTCAAGTGATTGTTGGGCTTTACCTTCAGATTTTCCCTTTTATTGAAATGCTAAAAGCGGTCCAATTCAGGAGTGGGACAGTTACTGAAGGTGAAGACAGCTTCAGTATTATCAGTTTCTTAAGTCTTACTCCACATTGGTCCACGGTTACCACAGTTATTTCAATAATGGTATTTTCAGTTTACTTATTTACAGTTAAGCGTTATCCGGTTTCAAAATTGCTGCCGCTTCTTGCTTTCTCTCTTTTAATCACTCCACTACTACACCCAACTGATTTAATGTTGCTGCTCTTTGTTTTTATAATCAAATTTCAATTCACATACGTTGGTTCGGTTGTCCTAGGCATGTTTTTTGTCTGGAGTCCTCAGCCCTCCGGGGGAGGTTTCACGCTAGTGGTTGTATTGATGACTATTGGCCTGTCAACTCTCTTTAATCATCAAGTTTCAGCGAGTAGAATGGTCATGCTTTTCATTCCCAACATCATTTATTTGTTATCCGTTGGGGCTGGTGTTGATGAAGTGAAGGTCAGGCACTCAGTCCATCTCTTGATTCCAATCTTTATTGGAGTTTATTATTCTCTCATCGCTTCAAAAATAGATTCAGACGCAGAAAAAGCCGGGTGAAGGAATGAAGTTTCAGTTCCATTGGCAAAAAAAGGTTGCGGTATGACTGCTCTTCCGCCATTCTTAACAGCAAAAAACGAGCCCCACCAACTAAGGGATGAATTTGAGCTTATGACTAATTTGGCCTCGGACATTACGATTAAAGCTGACCAGGCATTGCATTCATCTGGCGAAATTACCTTGAACCGCCCAAGTTGATGAAATTTCTCCGAAGCTCGATCGTATGAGTCGGTTAAGATGATAGTGGGTAAAGTTTCATCGAGGTTTTTTTTGTAATACTCCATCGATAGAACACCGAAATTTCCTGGATGACCAAGATAATCACCGCACCGATAATGGATCACTTGATATTCTCTAGGTAAACTCAAGTTGTCAACTTCAAACTGGAAAAGACTTCTCGCTTTTTCCAGTAGTTCTTGTATCTCTTCACTACTGCTTTCTGCCCACAGGTAATCTTGATAGAAGCCCGAGACCACCCTCGCCTTACGGGATTTCTGCTCATGATGTTCTCGATAAATCCCCGTTTTTCTGCAAAGGGAATACTCGAATTTAGGTGAGTGACTTTTTACTTTATCCAGAACCTTAAGCAATAAGCCCACTGAATTGCTTTTGTATAGGTAATTCAAACTCAATTCGCTTAAATCATCGTTAAGACCACTTGGGTAGGAGTAGTCATCCCAAACAAGGTTTAGCCTCGCACCAGAATTTTTTGATAGCTCTTTTGCGTGAGCAAATTCAAATAACTGATTTCCCAGGCGCCCTGATAATTGAGCTCTCATTTTGAATCAAATGTTTTGTTTAAAGTACTCAATTGTTTTTTGAAGACCTTCTCTGAGTTGAATTTGTGGCTCCCAATCGAGAATCTCCCGTGCCTTTGATATCTCTGGCTTTCTCTGTTTCGGATCGTCTCCCGGTAACTCCAAAAATTCAATTTTCGACTTTGATTTAGTTAACTCGATAACTACTTCTGCTAATTGAATCATCGTGAATTCATGAGGATTCCCGAGATTTACAGGCCCTGACGGCAGGCCATCGGTTAGAGTGAATTTATGTATGCCATTAACAAGATCTTCCACATAGCAAAATGATCGTGTTTGTGAACCGTCTCCATAGATTGTGATCGCCTGCCCTCGCAAGGCTTGCACAATAAAGTTGCTGACTACACGCCCATCGTCTGCAGCCATTCTTGGACCGTAGGTGTTGAAAATTCTGGCGACTCGAATATCGATTCCAAATTGTCTCTGATAGTCAAAGAAGAGACTTTCCGCTGCCCTTTTCCCCTCGTCATAGCAAGATCGAATGCCTATTGGGTTGACATTGCCCCAGTACTCCTCTTCTTGTGGCGAAACAAGAGGGTCGCCGTAAACTTCGGATGTCGATGCCTGGAATACTCGCGCCCCTGTGCGTTTTGCAAGACCCAATACATTGATTGCACCAAGCAAACTTGTCTTCAAAGTTTGCACCGGAAACTTTTGATAGTGGACTGGTGATGCAGGGCAGGCCATGTTGACGATGAGATCAACTTCGATAAAAAGTGGCAAAGTCACATCATGTCGGAGCAATTCAAAATTGTGATTATCAAGGAGATGTTTTACATTTTGCCGTCTTCCGGTGAAGAAATTATCAACAGCAATAACATCGTGACCGTCTTCAAGATATCTCTCACACAGGTGAGAGCCAAGAAAGCCAGATCCGCCAGTAACCAAAATTCGCATATCTGATGGTACCAAGGCGCAATCTCTTACAAATTGAGGCGCAAAACCCTGATTTCACTCGGTGGGAACTAGTATTTACTCATGCCCAGAAGAGAATTCGCCACGATTCGCTTCTCGCGATGGGCAGGAGATCCAAACGAAACACTGAAATTTTTTGGGTTTTTGATTGAGCCCATTATCAAGAGACCACTTCGGCTGGTTACAGATCAATCCCTGAATGTTGATATCGAAATTTCATCCGTTTACGGCGAACCAGGGCCAAATGACCTACGTAGCAAGCTAACCCGCCTAGTGCACTCAAAGACTCCTGGCGGCGTTCCTTTCGGATCTTGGGCCAAAGGATTCAATCTCCAGCCAAACAAAAAGGCTCGGGTGAATATCTTTTTCACCGGAGAAAACGAACGACCTCCATTTGGAGACTGGGATGCTTATCTTTCATTTGATCTGCATAGTTATCAAGGAAAGAATGCCTACCTTCCATTGTGGTGGATCACATGCACAGACATCGCCGGTCCAAACAGAGCTCCTTACCTAGATGAGCCGATTTCAATAGAATTATTGATGAAAAAACGTGAAGTTGATTTTCACAAAAGAAAGAAATTCTGCGTAGCATTCATTGGAAAGGCTTATCCATTTAGAATGCAGGCACTAAATTTAATTTCTAGCATTGAAAATGTTGAGATTTATGGGGCTATCGCAAGAAAGGATACAAGATCGAAATTTCAAGCTTCTAAAGACTTTCGTTTTGTATTTGCCTTCGAAAATGATCTGTTCCCTGGTTACGTCACAGAAAAAGTTATCGAAGCTTGGGCTACTGGTGCTATTCCACTTTATTGGGGTTCTGATCCCCTTAACTACATTAACCCTGAGGCAATTATTAATCTGAATGATTTCAGTAGTTTTCAAGAATTCTTAGCGCGAATTACAGAAGTTAACAACAACATCTCACTTTGGGAGCAGATAGCGAGTCAACCGATCTTGCGAACGAAGCCGGACTTAAGTGAAGTCAATGCTGTACTTAAGAGAGGTCTTGAGGAGCTAATGTGAAAGTCGGGATCTTCTTGATTAATCTAGACGACCGGCCGGATCGTCTGGAGTCCAGTACAAAACAATTGAAAGGGGTGGGCCTTCAATTTACGCGTATCCCTGCGGTTTCCTTCACTGAAGTTGAGAGGAGTGAGTTCCTAACGGCACCGGTACTGGCCTGTTGGAAATCGCACCTTAAAACTTACTCTGCTCTTATTGCCTCGGATTTCGACTATGCATTAGTCCTTGAGGATGACTTCTTAATACTTAAACCAAAGAAATTCTCACGGGTGTTGCGGAGTCGTCAAATAGAAAAACATGATCTAATTCAAATAGGATTTTTACTTCCTGGTATGTTCAATCGGCTGCGCTGGTGCTTCGAAGAGTTAGAGAAAGTCTTTTTTTACACGGTTGGGCATCTTTCGAAAAGTATTGGGTTGAAATCATTTTTACCGAGACTACGAATCGCCGAAGCAAACGATTCACTTTTAAGTTATACACAATCCAGTTTCTTGCCCGGAACTCATGCATACTTAATAAATAAAAAGATGGCGGTGGCACTAATCCAGCTTGATTCCTCTCACCTGAGCGCCGATGAGTTCTTTATTGCTCTCTCAAAAATGCGCTCATTCAGAATGGCACGTGTCTGGCGAACTTTGATTACGCAAAGCAATAGTGCACCTTCGATCAACGAACGATTTGTAATGCGAGGCAAAAAATGAATGGTGTAATATGTTATTTGCTGATAAACAGAATTCCCAAACTTCCAAAGCTTGCGATTGAAAGTGCACTGCAAAAAACTAACGCTGATATCTATGTGGGCTATCTTAATCGATCAGATTTGTCAGAATTGCCAACGAATCCAAGAATTCACTTGATTGATTTGAAAAGTCAAGCTCTAAATAAGAATCTCGTCCCAAAAACTTCCGATTACATCAGCTTTGATAACAATTTTTTCTTCCAAGTAGTCCAACTGAAGTGGGACCTATTTCAAGTAGTGCTTTCGCAGACAAATGCAGACTTTCTAGTCTATTTGGATGTGGATGTGATTGTACTAAAAGATCTAGTAGCGGAATTTGCCAACACATTTTTGGCTAAGAACAATGTGAAAGTTCTTGCGCAAGATTTCACACATAATCCTTCGTCCCCCCGACTCTGTATGGGTGTCTTTGCGATTCGAAACCAAAATTCTGCAAGTGAATTCTTAAAGGTTTGTTCCCAATTACATAAAAGTAGATTGGAGACAAACGAGAGATTTGGCGATGACGATGTGATTACAGAGGTTTATGATCGAAGTCCCGAATCAGGTTCGTTTGGTTTGCTACCGCAGCAGAGTTTCCCCGTGGGAAATCTAATCAACTTATTTCTTCCCTTTGGCGCATTGCGCGGATTGAGACCAAATTTGCCCTTTATTTACCATGCGAATTTTGTAGTTGGAAACCAAAAGAAACGTTTACTTTTGTACTTAATGAATTTTCTATCTAATGGAGAAGATTTTTTTGAAGTTGTTAGAGAGTATTTAGCAGTTTCAATTCGCTCTCTTTTTAATGCTTTTGCCCGCATCTTTGGGCGCCTGGGAGGTTTTATTAAATGACTAAATCTCCGAAAGTTTTGTGCGTTGTTGCCCACGGTTTGTACAAACCTTGGATAGACATTTTATATGGTGGTCAAGAAGTTACCTGGTTAGCAAAAGATATGCCCGAAAATTTTGAGGTCCTGCACTTCCATGGAACACCTCTCGGCCATCTAGGACAAAAGTTAGATCGAATTCATGAGCGAATTCGGTGGTCAACAAGAATTGCTCATACAACGTTGAAGGCAACAGATTTCTTGCTCACCCTTCCGTTTCTCGTTTTTATTCCCAAAGCTTCAGAATCTAAACTACCCGGAATCCGTCACAAGGTGATACACGTTCGAATTCCAGATGGCTACTTAACGATGCGATGGAAGTCAAAGGGAATTTTTAAATACGCCTTGGAAAATTATGATTTTGACTATCTTTTTATCACAACTACCTCCTCCTATATTCGTCCTTTGCACTTACTAAAAACTCTAGAAGTCCAGAACCGGAAGTATTTTTTTGGTGGTGCTAAAGCTTACGAAGGTGCAAACTTTATTGCTGGCAGTAATCGAATTCTCTCTAGAGACTTAGTTGATCTTGTAGTTTCCAAGCCGTTCAGTTATTTGCCACACATAATTGAGGATGTTTCACTTTCTCGAAGCTTGAGATCGTATGGTGTTGATTTTACGTTCTTCAATCATCTAGATATTGATAGTGTCGAGAAGCTTTCAAAATTCTCTGATGGCGAATTGGTAGACACTTACCATTTCCGTGTTAAGTCGGGGCCTTTACATGACAGAAAAGATATTGAAGTAATGCAGGAATTGCATAGGAGATTTCATGAGATTGAGAACTCTCCACGAGAGATTCAAAATGATTGATTTTAGTTACCGTCGTCTTCAATCTATTTCAGCCTCCCTATTCTTCATTATTGGAATAACACCATATTTTGTCTTCACATTTTTCAATGTGGATCCTCTACACGATGGTTGGTTTTCCTCACCGGCAACCGCAATAGCACAAGGGGGGGTACCATATCGAGATGTTGTGACCAGTTACGGTTGGTTCACACCAGCTTTTTTGGCAGCGATAATCAAGATTTTTGGATTCCAGCTGCTGTACTTCCGGTTAGTTGGCTTGATTTTATTTTTAGGAATCTGCTTGCTCTGTGTGCTTTTGGTTAGAAAATCATTTGGTTTAAATAGGGCTTTGGTGGTGGTCTCTGTCTGGCTCTTGATTGGACTTGGTCATTTGACCAAGGATCCGCAGGCCCTTCCTGCGTGGGGTTTATGGCCGAACCAATTCATAATCTTTAGTACATTACTTTTGATTTATCTCTTGCTGCGCCCAAATAATTTTAGTTACTTCACGTTGACCACGATCGGACTTATCGCTGGTTTGACACCATGGGTTCGAGCTCAGGGCATATTGATTTTTGCTTCATCGCTCTTCGTTTTCTCAGTGAGAATCTACCAATCCAGCGACTCCGTTAAACCAAGAAAGATTTTGTATCTGTTTTCTGTGAGTTTTTTGATTTTCTCGGCTCCTTTCCTCTATCTGCACTTAAATGATGCGATAGACGAGTGGTTTTGGCAAACGATTGAAATGCCGCGAAGTGGGGAGTGGGTTGGTATGCCAGATCCCACTGTCTGGTTGGTTCAAAACTTTGGACTAGCAATTGTTCTGACTTTAGGGCTGTTTTTTGTTTCCTTCGTCCTTGGTTTATTAAAAATTTCCTCTAAGAAAACTATCCTTGTACTTGCCCCGGTGTTGGCTTTAGTTTCAGTCTTTCCGGTTTCTAAGGCTCCTCTTGATGAATCCGTAATTTTGAAAAAAGTTCATTCTTTAGTATTTCTATACAGCAACTATTACTTTTTCACATTACCAGTTTTGATTATCCTGACTGCCACGTTGTTCTTGATGTTCAGAATTCTACGAATGACTTTGATAACTCGCGGAAGCAATTTAGTTGAAATGCCTACGCTCGTTGCGATTCTAGGAATACCCCCCCTAGCTCTTGTTTATTACAATTTTGGACACCTTTGGGGCGTCGCACCACTTCTATTTCTTAGTGTTTTGTATTTCTGGAAACAAAATCGGGAATTCACTCTTCGATTTAGTCAATTCCGACAAGTTGTAGTGCTTTACTCAATTCTTGTATCTCTTATTGCAGTTCCGCAGATCTACTCAAATCTTGCTAAGCCAACTTTCACTTATTCGGCATCTGGTCTAGTCGGAATGAAAGGACAAGATCCACAGCAGGTGCTTGAAACTCAAAAAGCAATTCGATCCTTGTCTCACCTTCCGAACGGAAGCTTGGTTTTCTTTCTCTGTGAGAATGCTTTTTACTCCACAATTCAAGGAAGATATCTCTCCGATAATTCCTTTTATTCAACCAGCATGACAATTTTCGATCTAAGGAGCCCAGAAAATCGTTCTCCATCGACGGAAACGAAATTCGTTGTTTACTGCCCTGGAAGCAATACAATGCCAATCGAACAATTACCGGGTAATTGGGCGTTACTAGACTTTAATGGGAATCTCCCTTCAGCCGGTCTTCAAATTTACGAGAGGAAATAATCGTGTATCTCACCATAATTCTCCCGATGTTCAATGAAGAAGGTTCCATCGAAGCAACTATTCTCAGAATAGTAGAGACGCTTCGTCCCTTGAAGTGGGATGTGGAGATTTTGATTGTCAATGATGGAAGTACTGACAACACATTAAAAATTGCGGAGCATCTGCGAACAACTAATGAATCGATCAAAATTATCGATTTGGCCAGAAATTCGGGTCACATGGCTGCCTTGACGGCAGGTTTAGACTTAGCACAAGGTCGATGGGTTGTAACAATTGATGGTGATGGTCAAGATCCACCCGAACTGATTCCTCAAATGATTTCTCATGCTGAGGCTAATGAAGCAGATATCTGCTTTATGGTTCGTCGCGACCGTCGTCAAGATTCATTCCGGCATCGTATCTTCTCCCCATTTTTTTACCGAACTCTCTCAAGAGCGACTTCGGGCAAAGTGCCGATTCAAGCTGCAGATTTTAGGTTGATGTCAGATCGTGTCATAAGCGTCCTACGACAACTACCGGAAACAAATAGGGTATACCGCGTGATCACTCCAGTACTGGGGTTTAAATCCGTGGAGATTGAATATTCGAGAAATCAGCGAGCGAATGGAGAATCTAAATATCGGTTTTTCAAACTCGTTGTGCTCGCAATGCGATCACTAATTGCGACGTCTGGCGCTCCACTCAGATGGCTGTCCAATCTCTCGGTTGTCATCGCAGGAATATCGTTGATTTACTCTATTTTTGTCTTGATGTCGGGCCTACTGGGAAGCGGCCCACCTGGATGGGCATCTCTATCGCTTCTACTCTCATTGATACTCTTTGTTCAATCGCTGGCGATGGCTGTTATTTGTGAATTTCTCCTTTCTGTCCTTGCGGATGTTCGAAACCGTCCACTTTATCAACTTAAGGATAATCGTTTTGGACGCTAAGACGCTCGAGGAAATGATTCGCGCCGAGGATGAGCATCCTTGGTATCGTGCGCGACTTTCTTTAGTTAAAAATTGGGGTAAAAATATTCCTCCGAACTCAATTGGTCTTGATATTGGATGTGGTTCTGGGGCCGCAGCTCAATTACTCCAACAACAGTTTCATTTAATGCCGATAGGTTTAGATGTTTCCAAATTTGCTGTGGATGCATCTAAAGAGCGTGGCGTTAAAACTCTCCGAGTTGATGTCACGAAGTTACCTTTTAAAGAGGCGAGTCAAGATTTTGTCCTCGCTCTTGATGTTATTGAGCATATCGAAGATAGACACATTCTTCTAAATGAAATGTTTAGGGTTTTGAAACCAGGCGGAAAAGGCTTAATCACAGTCCCAGCACACTCGTGGTTATGGTCGAATCATGATGTCTTGAACCATCATTTCCGCAGGTATTCGAAACAATTGCTGTTAGAGGATTTGGTTCAAGCCGGTTTTTCAGTGAAATCAGTAAGGTGGTGGAACTCGATTTTTCTTCCTTACGTATTTCTAACTAGATTTGCCAAAAGAGGTAAGGAATCTTCTGAATTTGAGTTGCCGCCGAAGTTACTACAAGTCCTAGTTAATGTCATTCTGACAACGGAGGCGAGAATAGGTCTTTTTGGCAAGATAGTAGGAGTTTCGCTGGTAGCGACTATTGAAAAGCCTAACTAGATTCTATAGTGCTCACGGATACTTGTTAAGTCTCTAGCACATGCATCGTTCGCGTTGGTTTGATTAAATTTTTTCCACCACATAATCGTCTCTACGACTGCTTCGGTCTGACTAAAGCAAGGAGTCCAGTTCAGCTCATTCTGAGCTTTTTGAGAGGAGAGATCTAGCAGTTCGGCTTCATGAAATTCTCGAGGTTTTCCGAGCAATTCCGGTTTAATCATCGGGTCCCAAGTCTTGCATGCTATTTCAGCAACCGTTCCGACGTCTAATGCTTCGTCTACGGGGGCCAAAGTTATACTCAGAACTGACTCGAAGTTCTATCGACCGCTCTAGTGCAAACAAATAGCCGACAAGAGGATCTAAAACATGTTGCCATGGCCGGACAGATTGCGGATTTCGGATTATTGGAGATTCACTGCGTTGCAAGGAGCGGTAAAGATCCGGTAGTAATCGGTTCTCTGCCAGATCACCACCACCTATGACATTTCCAGCTCGTAAAGACGTTATAAATGCTTTTTCTGATGTTCCATTAAGTGATCGCCATGCTGAAACCACGTTTTCCGCAGCGGCCTTGCTAGCACTGTATGGATCACTTCCCATAATTGCATCTGTTTCAAGGAATTTAACTCCTCGTTCATGATTTCGATAAACTTTATCTGTCGTGATAACTCCTGAAAAGGTTTCAATATTCAATTTTCGCGATTCTTCAAGAATATTTGCCGTCCCCATCACATTGGTTTCAAATGTCTCAATTGGATTCTTGTATGAATCCGATACAATGAGGCTGCGCTGCGAGATGAATGGTGACCTGTGGTCTATGTTCTGTGAACACTTTGTTTACGAAAGAAGAGCTTCGAATATCGCCGAAGTATTCTCTCTCCAAATTTGAAACTCGTATCTTCGTGTATAAAGCATCTTTAGCCGGCTCCAGCGACAACCCAACAGATAAAATATCCAATATATCAAGGAGCTGCATCAGCCAAGTTCCCTTGAAACCGGTATGTCCTGTAATCAAGACCGGAGTGTCTAGTGCCTTGATTCGATTTAGTTTGAATAAATCTAAACTCATAATTGTTCCCTAAACTCATGAAATCTTAGTCGAATTGAGTAGATCCCACTCTTAATTACATAAAGAGCGTTATTGAATAGGCGATTGACGATGCGATGCTTTGGGATTTTCACTAAGCACTGATTGATATATAGAACATCCGCCCAACCATCTCGAGGCACCTTTCGTGTTACCACTCTCTTAAATCCAAAACTCTGCAAGTAAACATCGATCTCGTCGGCAAGTGGTGCATCTTTATAAAGCTCTAAAAAGCTAACTTCTGTGTAAATGTAGGCTACTCGGTTTAGAAGATTACTGGCACCCTTTAAGGCATCAAGTTCTGCACCTTGGATATCCAAATTAATAAAGTTTGGAGCCTCACGACCAATTGAATAGCGGTCGAGGGTGATTGTATCTACGTTGACAATTTTGGTAAGAACAATATCTGGATATTTTTCTGAGTGAAGGTCTAACGAATATAAACTTGAAGACATCGATTTATTGGTTATGTTGAAAGACAAAGACTCCCCATCGGTGTGCCAAGCTGCCTTTGGGATCAAATACTGATTCGGAATGCCTGACAATATTCCTTCTAAGATTTGTGCTTGCTCTGGATTGGCTTCAAACCAGTGTATTTCTTGCGTACCATTTCTCAAGTAATCACTTAACTCTTCTGCTTTATGCCCGCCTAAATGCCACACTATTTTTGGTTTACATCCAAAATTTAATGCTAATTCTGAGACAGAAATAAGCATTTCTTGCCTCCGCCTCTGAGTAGGATTGGGTCATTCTAACGGTAGCAGCAAGAGGATTGTAACTTTAGTTTATCCGCATGCTCAGGAGGTGGTAGATGCGCTCAATTCTAGTTACAGGTGGCGCCGGGTACATCGGATCCGAGGTTGCAGCACAGTTATTGAAGCTAGGTTTACAAGTCGTAATCATTGACAACCTCTCTACTGGTGATCGGAGGCGCATTCCGAACCAAGCTGTTTTTTATGAATGCGACATTTCAGATCAAAAGAAAATCCAACGCATTCTTGACGGCCACAATATTTCCACAGTTTTTCACTTCGCAGCCTTCAAGCAAGCTCGAGAATCCTTCAAGAGTCCAGCAAAATACTGGGCCAACAATGTTGAAAAGTTAGTTGCTTTTCTCGAGATTTTAAAGTCTAGTGATATTGAAAGCCTCGTTTTTAGTTCAAGCTGTTCCGTTTATGGTGATGCTGGAGTAGTTTACGAGAATTCTTCCCTGAACCCCGTTAGTCCATACGGCTGGAGTAAATTTACTGGTGAGGCAATTTGCAAAGATTACGCGCGGGAGTTCTCTTGGAAGTTTGTTGCTTTAAGGTACTTCAACGTGATCGGTGCCACTGAGCGAGACTTCTCTGGGGATTACACAAGTAACTGTATTTTGCCAAGTATGTTTCGGCAATCAATTTTGGGCGAATGCTTCACCATTCACGGTGGTGACTTCCCTACCAAAGATGGATCAGCGATTCGAGACTACATAAGTCTCGCTGATGTGGCTGGGGCCCACGTAGCCTCACTTAAAATTCTAGAAACAGGTTTTCAAGGTGCACTCAATGTTTCTACGGGAGAACCAATTTCAGTTCATGAAATTGTGAAGTCGTTTCAGGACTTAGAAGGAACTAACCTAGTAGTCACAGTTGGCGAGCGAAATATAGCTGATCCATCAGAAATTTGGGGGCTTCCTTCTCCGCAGCTTGCTCAGTCCGGATGGAGAATTACGCAATCGTTTACGGATGCAATGAAATATCACTGGGAAAATTTCCAAAAGTTTTATGATGACTCGTACTGAGTATGAGGTGTTGGTCTGCAACTCTGACCTAGTTGAAACAGAATACTTGAGAAGAGAGTATGGCCTAGTTGCTAAGTTAGTGGATCCAAAAAGTGCATTTATCGAAAAGATCTCAATCATCGCCTGTACTGATCCTGGTAACTGGATTAAACTTCTATCCGAAGCGAGTGATAGAACAGTGATTTTCTTCTTGTTAGGTAACGAAACTTACGACAAGTTAAAGTATGAGTCTCTCAACAATTACCCTTCGGTCTTGCATGTGTTCGTATACAACCCTCCCAGAATGAGTTCAAATCTAGGATTGATCTCGGCTTTCGATTGGTTGTTTTGGAATCCTTTGAGCATTTTCGATAAGCATTTTTTCTTCGCATGGCGTTTCGCAAAGAGTTTGAGAGCTCAGAGTTCTAAAGTTGATATGGCGTATGAGTGGACACCTTTGCCACTTGGATACACGAATCAGTTCGTTTCACAACTTGAGGAGAAATTTTCAAGCAATCACATGTCCTTGTTTGATGGCTGGCCCTTATCCGACAGACAGAAATTCTCAGCCACCCCCAACTCTGGATTCATGGGACAGGTTGGGACCTGGTATCGAAAAGTTCTACTCGAGTATTTTGCTCGATTCCCTGAATTTACTTCCACTGTTTCAAGCGGTTGGGTCACAAGTTCAACATCAAATTACGTGAACTTCTTAAATGTCACACAGCTCGTGTTATGTCCACCAGGAATTTACACCAACGAAACGTTTAGGTATTACGAAACTCTAGTTCTCGGCAGTTTGCCCATTGTGCCGATAAACACAGTCCATGATTTTCATACGAGCAAGTATTGGACTTCGAGACTCCCGTGGTATTTACGCCATTCTCACATCTCAATTTATCGATTTCTCAGAAAGAGAGATTCTCAATCATTGGTTGATTATGTGCTTTTTGGGCAAACTCTTGTGACAAATGAAATAGAAGTGGTTCAAGACAGGCTCAGGAGCCTGCTTTGTGAGAGAATCTGACTCTTAAAAGGGATTGGGTTCTATGGATTTAGAAATTGAAGCGCTTTCTTTGACAAACAAGGCCATGAAAACTTTGCATCCTGATTCACAATTTATTCCTGGCGTTTCCCCAGTTCCCGTAACGGGAAAAGTGTTCGGAAGTTCCGAAATTCATGCTGCCGTTAGTGCAAGCTTGGATTTCTGGTTGACTTCAGGTCCCTATACAGAATCTTTTGAAAACAGGTTTGCCCCATGGAGTGATTTGAGTCGCTGGGTGATCAAGTGGGCAGACAACTTCGATGTATTGACCACCTGCAAGAGGGGCTGTGAAGTTGCGTGCTCCAAAGCGTGGGTGAATTCCGCCATCGACAAATGTTGAACCAGGGCGTTGCGCTGTGTCAGCTAGTTAATTGTGGGAAGTTGAACATAGAACACTTTCCAAAATCTTCAATTAAGCTTATTAAGCGTTTAGTGAGTAATTCAAAGTGGGCCCTGTCGGGATCGAACCGACGACCCACGGATTAAAAGTCCGTTGCTCTACCGACTGAGCTAAAGGCCCCAATTTTTGGCTATTTTTACGCCTAGTTAATGCGTAAGTGCTAAGCCTACCGCCAGAATTGGTCTTGAAAATTCACGATAAGATTCGCCCCTCCTCTAGTCCCCATCGTCTAGGGGCCTAGGACATCGCCCTTTCACGGCGGTAACACGGGTTCAAATCCCGTTGGGGACGCAAGAAGCAGATAGTGATATCTCTTCTGATAAGAAAGATTGGCCCAGTAGCGCAGTTGGTTAGCGCGCCGCCCTGTCACGGCGGAGGTCGCGGGTTCAAGTCCCGTCTGGGTCGCTACTGCTTTAACTTCTTTGATTATTTAATATTGGCTGGGTAGCTCAGTTGGTACGAGCGTGCGACTGAAAATCGTGAGGTCGACGGTTCGATCCCGTCCCCAGCCACCAGTAATTACTTCTCTGTCTCTAGTTCTTTATCTATGGCAGGGATTCTCAAAAAGAGAATCAGAGCTATGAGCCAGATAGTTGAACCAATAATTACTACTAGCGTCTCTTGGCTATATGGAGCATTTGAAAGAATTAAAGCAAAGACTCCATAAAGAAGTGTAAATCCCCAGAGAAGTAGGACTGAATTTACTTTAGAGATTCCAATTCGCATTAAGCGATGAGAGAGATGATCTCTCCCTCCTTTAAAGGGAGATACACCTCTACTTATCCTTGAGATTACTACAGTGCTGGTATCAAGGATTGGTATTGCTATTAGAAATAAGGGAACGAAGAAGAATGTGGGATAGACAATTGGGTTTGGATCAAATCTCACCAGAAGTGAAGCAATAAGAGATCCTAGAAAGAGAGATCCAGCATCTCCCATATAGATTCTTGCTGGGCTCCTATTCCATTTAAGAAAACCAAGAGTAGATCCTGCAACTACAATCGATATAGCTGCGATGTAATACTGGCCAGAGGAGTAGGAGAGAAGAGCCAGAAATAGCGCTGAAATCGCTACTGTTCCTGAGGCTCCGCCATCGATATTATCGAAGAAATTCACTGAATTACTAAGGCCTACTATAAAGAGCACAGTAATGGCTATATCTAGAGCTCTAGATCCTGTGGGAGATCCAACGGTATTGGTCTGAATTAAAGTTATTGCGACAGCTATGCCTACAAGGCTCTGAGCGATAAATCTTGGCCAGGGGCTTAAATTAATTAAATCATCGATTAAGCCAATTGCTCCTAAAAATAGAGATGGGAGTAGAACTGCTGCAACTAAAACCATTAGATCAGGATTAGAGGCAAGTGTGGCAGTAAAGGTAATACCTACTACTCCAATGATGATTGCAACCCCGCCAAGATAGGGAACTGGCTCCTTATGGCTCTTATGGTCTGAATCTGGGGTATCAAAGATCTTGCGTTTTATAGCAATCTTTCTAATTCTTGGAGTTAAGAGACCAACAAAGAGAGCGCTAAATAGAAAGAGTGCAAGATAGGCAAGAGGTGAGTAATTCACTTTGAGACTTTTTTATGCCGATCCTGATTTTCTACGGAACATCTTTTGAGTCTTACCACTTGCCTCTCCTCCAGAGACTTTAGGGCCGCCTGTAACTCCATTTTTGCGAACCCCGCTACCCTGTCTCTTCTTCTCAAGGGCCTCTAGATACTTTGCCTTTGGATCTAAAGCTTCACTCTTTGATTGATCTAAGTTCTTTTCTTCAGACATTCTTATCCCCGATTCTCAGACTTTGTTAGTAGCGATTCAACCTCTGATCTTCGATATCTTCTATGACCACCTAGAGTGCGGATGGCAGTTAACTTTCCAGCTTTAGCCCATCTAGTCACAGTCTTTGGATCAACCCTAAATAACTTAGCTACCTCAGCGGGGGTTAATAGAACTTCAGGCTCACTAGAGCGATTAATGCTCATCTCTGCTTCTGTCCTATTCGCACCATTTGAGGCAAGTATCTAATAGATAGAGCCTTAAAGCCAATAGCTACTACATCGCCTGCTCTAGAGCTGCGACCGTTCTCCATCGCTTCACCAAAGCCTCATACCCCTGGCCAGCTAAGACCCCATCGCCATTTGATAGGCCCTGAAGTGAGAGCGTGACATCTTCAATGGAAGTATCAGACTCAAGTCCAGTCTCGCCGCTATCCATCAATGATTTCTCCAGATAGAGAGCTAGACCGCCATAATCACATTCAAGGATTGCATCCGGGTGAAAGACATTGAGCCAATTGAGAAGCTCTGCAATCTCTTGCTCCACTGGGCCTGAACCAAAAGCGCCCTTTACTATCTGATGGCTTGCGATACATCGCTTCTTAGCGTTTGAGATATCAGTGCGAATGATTGTGAAAGGTCCATCATCATTTCTTCCTCGAAGTCGCTCCTCTGGATTAAAGAGAGCAAACCAACGAGGTGGGATCATCCAAGTCTCAGAGAGAATATGTGGGATTCGAAATTCTAGTTCCTCAGAGCTCTGCGCTAAAGCTTCACTTAAACTCTCTGGCATAAAAAATGGTAGAACCGTACTTGGCAGTGAACTTTTAAAATCTTCTACTGCCGCCCAACATCTTCTCGCAGTTGACCAAGGTGAGACATAACGCTTGCCATCATGATCAATGATGTGAGCTCCATCTGCTTTAAGAGATGGTGGTTCAGAGAGAATGGTTCTTCTAAGAGCTCGCAGCTGCTCATCACGTCCGGTATAGCTCTCAATAGAAATACTCGACCAACGAAGTTGATCAACGGGTGAAAAACTGCCTATCGGTTCATAGACTCTAAGAGATGCAACATAAGGAGTTGGTCTCATCTAAGACTTACTTACGTGGGATGTAATTACCTTCAGCATATGGATCGAAGTCATCATCATCGCCTTTTTCTACCTCACCATGAAGCTCTTTAGAGAGGCGATCGATATCAATATCTTGTGAGCTGTATTTAAGATCGCGAGCTACTTTTGTCTGTTTTGCCTTTGAACGGCCACGCCCCATAGCGAGACCTCCTTAACTTGTATTCTGTCAGGAGCGCAGATTATCTCCTTGCCCCCCGCCCTTCCAATTGAGCCCACGGGCAAGGCGGACTGGTCCATCAATACCCCTTCGGAAAGACTTCCGGGAAAAGAGGGCATAGGTCCCAAAGAGCTGTAAGAGAAGGCTTAGGCTCAAGGTTGGGATTCGGAAACGGTGATCACCTATGGTTCCCATTGATGAGGCGGTATTGAGAAGGACTGGAATAAAGAGAGCCCAAGCAAGAAGAGTTGAGAGCCCACCACGCATTCTAAGGGCGATAAAGCCATAGACCATAAGGGCTAGGGAGCCTAGAACCCAGATCCAAGAGAAGGCCTTTCCTACATTTCCATAGGCCATCTCATAGCCTTCTTGAGTTTTTACAGTTTCGGCGAAGGGATGGAATTTGAGCCAAGGATTTCTCGCCATAGTCCCATTTCCCAGAGGTCCAAACCAGGGAGACCAGTGGAAGAAGAATTTATTCACAAAGAGTTTAAGTGATGCGCCTGGGTTCTCTAAATACCATTTAAGGACGCAGCCCACTTTATGGCTATCTTGCTTTGCAGCATCCCCCTCTATCGGCTCACAATCAACCCCTGTCACCTGACTTGTATATCCACCAGTTGCCTTTGGCCCAGCTCCAATATTCATTGTCACACCTAAATTTGTGGATATTGCGGCAAAGCCCTGTGCTTGAGTATTTCGAAATATTAATATCGCTGGGGCGATGGCAACAATAAAGAGTGAGAATGCTAGAAATAAAGGGATGGCTCTGCCTCTGTAATGATAGATAGCAAAGGCAATGAAGAGGCCAAGGGCTAAGAGAATAATTCTTGGCTGCATAAAGCAGGATACTGAGATAGCAAGAGCTGCAAGGCTGCTCTCCCAATTAAAAATAGATCGCTTATCAATTCTAATTAATCTCATATAGAGAGCAATTACTAATAGAAAGAGGACTGCAGAGGTTACTTCATATCCAATAACTACTGAATTTAGAGTAAAAGTGGGAGAGAGTGACAAAATTAGAACTGCTGGCCAAGTGAACTTCTTTAGAGAGCTTCTACTTAACTCGAATGAGAAGAATATGACTGAAACTGCAAAGATTAAAGATTGAAGCGTGCCAACTAGAAAGGCCAGATTATCAAAACTTAACTCAGCTAGTGGCCACATCAATATTGGATAGCCTGCTGGCCAGTAGGCGAGTAAGCCTTGCTCTGAGAATAGGCCATCCTCCAATAATCCACTCAAAGCATTTAGATAATTCTCTCCATCTGCGCCAAGGAGGCCTCGTCCTGGCTGGGAAGATAACCAGATAACTTTGATTAAGAAAACTACTGCTGAGAAAAGAACAATAGCTCTTAATTGAGAGCCCTTAGCTCTAGCTATCTTCGATGCTTGTACTTTCTTCTTACTCATAATCTAACTTTAATTGAAGATTCCTCTTTCAGATAGTTTCTAGACAAAAAAGCCAGGAGGTTTCTTTTCTAACTAATCTAATAAAGAAAAACTCCTTACTGAGGGAGAACTTCCCATGCTGATTACTTGAACTATCTAAAAACCTTCTTCAGTGATTATTTTGCTCTGATGCCAGAACTAATCACGCCTTGGGTTTAAGGAATCTCTCAATTTCTAAAGTAATCAATGCTGAGGGTTTATGGGAGAGGCTCAAGTGAGACTTCCACCATTGGATTGTGGCAATTACAGCTTCTTCTTGAGAGAAAAAAGGCCGCCAGTTCAGAGTTTCTCGAGCAAGGGCCGAGTTTAGATGTAGCTCAATACTCTCCAATTCCTTTTGGTTAATGTTCACTACCTCTTCATCGACCATAATTTCACTCCATGTCCCCTTAGAGATCTCTACCAGCTCTGAGACAGTCTTACTTACCTCTTCAGGAGCAAAATTAAGACTCTTAATCTCTCCTCCCTCAAGAAGAGATGAGAGGGTTAAGAGATATCCCCAAAGTGGGTCTAGGACATGTTGCCATGGACGAGTACTTCTTGGGTTTCGGATCTTTGTCACTTTTTGATTAAGGGCTCCACGAATCAAATCTGGAATGATCCTATTTTCTGCATAGTCGCCGCCCCCGATAACGTTGCCAGCTCTTACTGATGCAATTTTTGGCCCGTTAGTGACCTTGGAGATCTGTTGCCATGCTGAAACAACTGATTCGGTGGCAACTTTACTTGCGCTATATGGGTCTTTGCCTTCTAATGGATCGCTTTCAATAAAGGAACGAGCAGAATTATCATTTCTATAGACTTTATCTGTGGTAACTACGAGAACTGCTTTTACAAAATCAAACTTTAAGGCGATATCTAAAAGGTTGACAGTTCCCATGACGTTGACTTCAAAAGTCTCACGGGGGTCTTCATATGATTTAATCACTAATGGTTGAGCTGCCATATGAATAATCGCCGATGGTCTATGAGCCTCTACAAAATTTTTGAGCGCTTCATAATCCCTAACATCTGCAAAGGTCTCAGGAATCAATCCAACTCGCTCTGCGCGATTAAATAAAGATCCTTCTTCGGCAGGCAATGAATATCCCACTACCGAGAGCTTTAAACTCTCCAAGAGATAGGTCATCCAGGTGCCTTTAAAACCAGTATGCCCGGTAAGTAAAATGGGCCCTGTTAGACCTTTTAAGCCCCCTCCTAAAGTAAATTCCACTCCATAACTGTAGTATTTCCCCGAGCTAAGGGATAAATAGGAAGACTTCTAGGCGTGGTTAGGAATGAACTTGAGTGATACCTTGAATTCAAGGATTGATTCTCTTGTATCTGATGCTTTCTCAGAGCTACACCCAGAGAAGCCTTTTATCCCTGGAGAGACAAATATCCCGGTTACTGGAAAAGTATTTGGATCAGAGGAGCTACTGGCTGCCACCAAGGCCAGCTTAGATTTCTGGTTGACCTCAGGGCCCCGCAGCGAGGAGTTCGAGTCACGCTTTGCAAAAAAAGTGGGAGCTCGTCACGCCTTTATGGTCAACTCTGGCTCCTCTGCAAATCTTCTAGCTCTCTCCTCCCTTACTAGCCCTGCCCATGGTGATAGGGCTTTAAAGCCAGGTGATGAGGTGATTACAGTTGCAGCAGGTTTTCCCACAACTGTTACTCCAATTATTCAAAATGGATTGATGCCAGTTTATGTCGATGTTGACCCAGAGACTTATATAGCAATTGATGAACAATTAGAAGCCGCAATTAGCCCTAAGAGCAGGGCAATTATGATGGCCCACACTCTTGGAAATCCCTTCAACTTAGATTTAGTCGCTCGCCTAGCTGAGAAACATAATCTCTGGGTGATTGAAGATAGTTGTGATGCCTTAGGTGGCACATTCAAGGGACAGAATTTAGGAACATTTGGAGATCTTGCTACTTTTAGTTTCTACCCCGCCCATCACATTACAACTGGCGAGGGAGGTGCAGTAGTAGTTAAGAAGGTAATCCATAAGAGAATTGTTGAATCCTTCCGCGACTGGGGAAGAGATTGTTGGTGTGCGCCAGGATGCGATAACACCTGCCTTAAGCGCTATGAGTGGACTCTAGGAACGCTTCCTGAAGGCTATGACCATAAATACACCTACTCACATCTTGGCTATAACTTAAAATCTGGAGATATCCAGGCAGCTATTGGACTTGCCCAACTAGATCGACTTGATTCATTTATTGAACTTCGCAGGAGAAATTGGCAATACCTCTCAAATGGCCTCAAAGGATTAGAGGAGTTCCTTCTTCTACCGAAAGCCAGTGAGAATAGTGAGCCATCCTGGTTTGGATTTGCCTTAACTGTTAAACCAGCATCTCCAAAGAGTAGAAATCAGATAGTCCAAGAGCTTAATCATAAAAAAATAGGTACTCGCCTTTTATTTGGAGGAAATCTTCTCCGTCAACCTGCCTTTATTGATACTCCAAGACGAGTAGTGGGAGATCTTGTCAATACTGATCGAATTATGAACGATAGCTTCTGGGTGGGGGTTTGGCCAGGTCTTTCAACCCAAATGCTTGATTACATTATTGAAACTCTCCACAAGATGTTAAAGGTAAATTGATGAAGGTAATAATTCTTGCAGGTGGCCTAGGGACTCGTATCTCTGAGGAGACCGCTGACAAACCAAAGCCAATGGTTTTAATTGCGGGCAAACCTATGCTCTGGCACATCATGTCTATTTTTGCAATGCAAGGTTTTAATGAATTCATTTTAGCCACAGGTTATAAATCAGAAGTAATAGAGAGTTGGATAAAGACGGTACAGGAGCCTTGGGATATTAAAGCTCTTAATACAGGATTAAATACTCAAACTGGTGGGCGAATCTTGGAATGTATGAAGTCTGTTCCAGGGGAGAGAGTCTTTGCCACATATGGAGATGGATTAGGCAACATAAATCTCAAAGCACTAATTGACTTCCATGACCATCAAGGAAAATTAGCAACGATAACTGCTGTTAGGCCTCCAGCTCGATTTGGAGTTTTAGAGTCACAAAATGGCTTGGTGGTTCGTTTTGGGGAGAAAAATCAGGCGGACTCGGGATGGATCAATGGGGGCTTCTTTTTACTTGAACCTCGAGTCGTTAATTATATTAACAGTCTTGCCGAGCCTTTTGAAACAGGAGCCTTACCAAGACTGGTAGCTGAAAGACAACTTGTTTCTTACCACCACAGCCAGTTCTGGCAGCCAATGGATACTTTACGTGAAAAAGAGGACATTGAAAGACTTTCTGTACTAAACCCACCGTCATGGATGGTTGGAATTTGAATTGGAGAAGGAAGATTTTTTGATGTCCTGCCCTTAATACAAAATACTACAAGACCAATAAATGAAAGAGCTCCTAGTTGGTAGTTGCTCTTAAACATCTTTCCCACTGCACTATTCCACCAATTAGATTACGTTCTTGAATACAATAAAGACCTAGGGACATAATTATCAATCTCTCTTTCGACTTCTTTCATGAAAGTTCGATATTGAATTAATAAATTTTTAATTGAATATCAAGACTCAGGTGACATCTTTGGCAAAGCTTTTGCTCGAGAATCTACTACAAACTCTATGAATATGGGCCCCGTTTCCCAACCATTTACCAAGACGTTCAAAGCCCGCAATTCCTCTAAATGCTGGATTTTATAGACTCTAGAAAAGCCATATGCCTTAGCAAGTTCTTGAAAGTTTGGATTTGAGAATCCATCACGAGTTCCAATCAATCTTCCATTCATATTCTCTTCTTGAAATTGCGCGACCATGCCATGTTGAGAGTTATTGATAACACAAACAGCTATCGGCAATTCATATTGAGTGATTGTCTGCAATTCAGCAGAAGATAATTGCAAACATCCATCTCCTAAAATTGTGACCCACTTTCCACTTGCCGCAACAGCCGCACCAACGCTAGCTGGAAGCGCAAAACCCATTGCTCCCAAGCCGCCTGATGTGAGAAAACGTTGTCCACTCCGCAGACGGATAGACTGAGCAGCCCACATTTGATGTTGACCAACATCAATTACAAAGCCTGAAGCATCGACAAATACTTCACTTAGGACCTTCATAATATTATTTGGATTCAAATTTAACTCAAAATCTTGTTCTGACTCTTGAGGGCTCACTATCTCCAATTCCCGTATCTTTGCAATATAAGAATCACTATTAAATCTAATTTTAAACTCTAACACCTCACGCAAAAAATCTTTAATATCAGATTTTATTGATAGATCAGCTAATACTCGGCCATTCAACTCATAATCATCTATGTCTACTCTTATAATCTTCTTATTTCTTATAAATTTAGAGACATCATTTCCGGTTTGGCGAACATCAAGACGGCTTCCTAGAACAAGAAGTAAATCTGCTTGGGTGACAGCTGCGTTCGCCCACCGATTCCCATAACTTCCAATGAAGCCTAAGAACTTGTCACTAGAGTGTAATATTGAATCTATTCCAAGCAAGCTACTTACATAGGGCATTCCACTTTTATTGATGAAATCAGATAGTAAAATCGATGCATCACTAAGCCTAACTCCTCCTCCAATCAATAACAATGGAAATTTTGCATCTAGTAATAAATCCCGCAACTTAACTTTTAGGTCAGCATCAAGTGGAAAGGCAGCCAATCCTTCCTCAGTCTGATGTTTAGCGTAGGCCAACTCTTGTTGTTGTAAATTTATAGGAATGTCGATTAACACGGGGCCTTGACGATCTTTTTGAGTAAGCAACCATCCATCATTTAATGCTTCCATTACTTCTTTTGCTGTCTGTGGCCTGTAAACCCTCTTAGTAATAGTTCGTGCCATCTCACAAATATCTAATTCTTGAAATCCATTCTGACGTTGTTTGGGGTTCTTACGTAGTTCCTTCTGATTTACCTGCCCCGTTATATAAACTACAGGTATCGAATCAAAGTAACTGGATGCAATTGGCGTAAGCAGATTGGTGGCACCTGGTCCGCTCGTTCCAAAAGCAAAACCTGGAACCTTTGTTACTCTCGCTGAGCCCTCCGCAGCAAAACCAGCTGCTTGTTCATGGCGAGTGTTGATAATTGGAGTTTTTCCCAGTCGTGCAATTGCATCAATCATAAACGCAATCATTCCGCCAGATAATTGAAAAACAGCTGGAGTACTTTTATCAGCTATAAAACTAGCAATGCAGTCCGCAAGAGTGGTTTGGTCTTTTTTTTGCATTTTCACACCTTGCCTAATTGGACATACATTACAACTCGTCTAGATAAGCATACTACGCTTGGCTAAATCGTTCTTGTAATGACTTTTTTGTTATTTGTACGCCTTCTTCAATAGAGATCTTAGGACTCCACTTAATGTCTGATAATTTTTTTATCTCAGGATAATAACCGACTTTAAACTTATTGCGATCATCTTGCTTGAATTTTATATTTAAAAATCCTCCCCATGCTTCGACTACAGTCCGAATTTTAATCAATCTAGGATTTCCGACATTCACTACACCTGAAAGATTTGTATTTTCGAGAATTTGTTCAATGGCTGCAGCGAAATCATCTTCGTACAAGTAAGACCAAGACTTTGACGGTGTCAAAATTTCTAACTCCTTCCCGCTCGTCTGGCATTTGAATATCTGAAATAAAAGGGATTCGGAAAAGTCTGAAGGTCCATAAACAGAAAATATTCGTGCCCAGACAAATCTACAAGCTGAATTCTCAAATATCTTTTTCAATTCTAAACTTAGTTTTGCTTTCGTCGTGCCATATGCAGATTCACTAGAGTCACAGAATAGTTCTGGGATGATTTCGTTATTCTCCCGACATTCTGCTTGGGACCCAAAACAAATGAATGTTTCAGTAGAGGTTTGTTGAGCTATCTTTGCCAGACTAATTATTGGTTGAAGATTACTTATCTGTTTTTCAATATTATTACGATCTGCTTTTGACACGCCATCCCACTGAGCACAAACGACGGCATGAGGATTTATTTGTAGCAGCAATTCTGGCCATTCACTAACTTCCATTTCTAATATCTTGACACTTTCAATATTTCCAACGCTAAATCTATTTGAGCCAGGGCGAACAAACCCAATAATCTCGAATCCAGACTTGCTTAGTTTTTTTACTAAAGTACTACCTAAAAACCCATTTGCACCAAAAACGACTACTTTTTTTCTTACACCTCTTTGATAGTTATCTGATTTTGACATCTTAGTAATAAATATATCATTCAATCATCTGAATACTGGATTCATACACATTGTTTTCGCATAATATCTCAAGAATCTCTGCAAGGTATCAAGCATGTTTTAAATAATTTTATTGATGGCGCTGTATGACCAATTGCATAATTCTATTCTTGTACATTTAATTCGTTGAGCCACTGTGCTCTAGAAACTAGAAATTTATTCTAAATCTTTCATAAGTTGTAATTCTCTTGAAAATCCATATACTACTTCTTTTTTATTGCTTAGAGGACACAATTGAGTCTCACCGAATTCTACTGTTCTGGTGAAAAGTAGCATCCGGAGAACTTTTTATAATGGTCAAAATTCTTTTGTGGACAGCCTCGCATTGCAGTTTTGCCAATCCTGTAAAATCTAGAGGTGACGAGATGAGATCTTTAAGCTCGGAAAGATCTAGAGGAATCCTAAAATCTTGGGCAATTGCCTCCAATAGATCTGACTTGATGCCAAGGCGTATGTCTCCAGCAGCCTTTAACGATATCTCTTTAATAACTTGATGGGCATCCTCACGCCCCATTCCATTTTTCACTGCTGCAAGAAGAATCTTGCTAGTTGCAAGAAATGGTAAATGGATTTTAATTTCTTGTTCTATCATTGCAGGAAATACTCCGAACTCATTTAAAATAGTTAAAGTCGTTTCTAGTAATCCATCTATGGCATAAAAAGCATCAGAAATAGCTACTCGTCTTACCACGCTATCTGAAACATCTCCTTCGTTCCATTGCGCTCCAGAGATCTCTCCAATCATTGTGGCATAACCTTTAAGAATTGCAGCAAATCCATTTACCCTCTCGCATGAGCGAGTATTCATTTTATGAGGCATAGCAGATGAGCCAACCTGTCCTTCTTTAAATCCTTCGCTTACTAAATTGTGTCCCGCCATAAGTCGAATTGAGGTAGCAAGATTTGATGGAGCTGCACTTAATCCCACCAGAGTAGTTATAGTTAGATAATCAAGTGAGCGTGGATAAATCTGGCCAGTGGAATCAAGAGCAGAAGTAAAACCAAGGGAAGAAATTAACTTTGACTCAAGGAGATTGTAATTCTCTCCCATTGCTTCGTAACTATCTTGGGCAGTTCCCATTGGTCCCTTTAGGCCACGAATAGGATAATTCTCAATTAAGTGGGTTAGATTGGCGTAAGACAGTAGAAACTCTTCTGCAATTGTCGCAAATCGCTTACCTAAAGTAGTTATTTGAGCAGGAACATTATGCGAGCGTCCAACAATTGGTAAGTCCTTATACTCTGTGATCTTTTTGCCAATCCTGGCTAATAGAGCAATTGACTTAAACTGAATCAATTTAAGAGCAGAGATAATTTGATAAGCTTCAATATTCTCTGTTAAATCTCTACTCGTCATTGCAATATGTATATATTGATGCCCTGCAAGGGCATTAAACTCCTCAATTCGAGCTTTAACATCATGGCGAAGCTCTAATTCGCGTTTATCAATACTTGCTAAATCAATATTGCCTTTGACTGCCTCGTAATCTGCAATAGCAGAAGCGGGAATTTCAAAGCCAAGTTCACTTTGGGCTTTCATGACCGTGATCCATAAATCTCTCTCAGCTGATATCTTTGATTGAGGCGACCAGATTTTCTTCATCTCAGCAGAGGCATAGCGATCTGAAAGAATGCTCATGAGTTAGACCTCTCTGCATCCCAGGATGAATCAATCATCTCTTTTAGGGTGGCTACAGGCTTCCATCCTAATTCGCTCTCAATCTTCTCTATCGAGGCTATCAATTTAGGAGAATCACCTGCGCGAGCGGGTGATTCTTGAGGATTAATATCTCTCCCCAAAGTCTCTGATATTTGGGCCATCATCTCTTTAACTGAGTATCCACTGCCTGAGCCGACGTTATAGATAGCGCTTGTAAAGCTTGATTCACATTTCTTAAGAGCTGCGATATGAGCTTTTGCTAAATCTTGGACATGGATGTAATCCCGGATACAGCTTCCATCTGGAGTGGGATAGTTGGTTCCATATATCTCTGGCCGCTTTCCATTCTTTAAAGCCTGGAATACTTTAGGAACTAGGTTATCTTTTGAATTATCGCCAAATTCAGGAAGTGCTGAGCCAACTACATTGAAATAACGCAGTGAAATATGGGAAATCTCCTCTGCGCTGCCGACCGTTGAAATCAGCTCCTCTGAGAGCAATTTAGTAGCTCCATAGGGCGAGAGTGGACGCGTGGGATCACTTTCTTCAATAGCATCTTTATCACTTGGTGAGTAAACCGCAGCACTTGATGAGAAAACTAAACTCTTAACTGACTTTACTGACATAGCAGCAAGAATATTAAGGGTTCCACCAACATTATTTTCATAATACTTCAACGGATTTTTAACAGACTCTTCCACAGACTTCTTCGCAGCAAGATGGATTACCCCATCTATGCCATGCAGTGCTTCAATTAATCTCTCTCGATCTAAAATATCACCATCAACAACATCACGGAATTTTCCATCAGCTCTTCTATGTAATCCATTTGAGAAATCATCATAGATTCGAACGCTATAGCCCTGTCTCAAAAGTTCTGCTGCCACATGCGCTCCGATATAACCCGCGCCACCTACAACTAGAATCTTCTTCACTAGATGAACTCCCTAATCTGAATCGTCTCATCTCTTCCAGGTCCTACTCCAATAGCGCTAATTGGAGCACCTGAGATTTTCTCTAGAAACTTAATATAGCCCTGAGCGTTAACAGGTAGATCTGAGAGCTTTCTTGCCTTGGAAATATCCTCACTCCAGCCAGGTAAGTATTCATAGATTGGCTTGGCATGATGGAAATCAGATTGAGATGCTGGTAGCTCCTCAACTCTTCTGCCATCGATCTCATATGCCACACAGACTGGGATCTTCTCCCAACCAGTTAATACATCTAACTTGGTGAGGAAGAAGTCAGTAAGGCCATTGATACGAACCGCATATCTAGCAATAGGGGCGTCATACCAGCCACATCTGCGCGCTCTTCCTGTAGTTACGCCAACTTCCCCGCCAATTGAGCGTAGTTTCTCACCATCTTCATCGAATAGCTCAGTAGGAAATGGCCCAGAGCCAACCCTTGTTGTGTAGGCCTTAACAATTCCAATAACTCTAGAGATCTTTGTCGGACCAATTCCAGAGCCAGTTGATGCCCCGCCAGCTGTGGGATTAGAGGAGGTGACAAAGGGATATGTTCCATGATCAACATCAAGCAGCGTTCCTTGAGATCCCTCTAGGAGAATATTCTCTCCTCTTTCCAGCGCATGATTAAGAAGGAGCGAGGTATCGGTGACATAGGGTCTTAATATCTCTGCATACTTTAAATACTCTTTTAATATCTCATCTATCTCTAAGCCCTTGCGGTTAAAGACTTTTACTAATACTTGATTCTTATCCTTTAGAGCCCCTTCGATCTTCTGACGCAAAATAGAAGGATCGAATAAGTCTTGGACTCTAATTCCGATGCGATTAATCTTGTCTGCATATGCAGGACCAATGCCTCTCCCAGTAGTTCCAATCTTTGCTTTTCCTAAAAATCGCTCTGAGACTTTATCTATGGTGCGATGGTAGGGCGTTATTAAATGGGCATTAGTTGAGATTTTTAAATTTGAAGTATCAACGCCCCGCTCATTTAATCCTCTGATCTCCTCTAGCAAGACGGCAGGATCAATAACTACGCCATTTCCAATTACTGGAATACAAGTTGGAGTGAGGATTCCGGAAGGAAGTAGATGGAGGGCATATTTTTGATCGCCAATTACTACGGTGTGGCCGGCGTTATTTCCGCCTTGATAGCGGACTACATATTTAACTCTGTCGCCGAGAATATCTGTTGCTTTTCCCTTGCCCTCATCGCCCCACTGAGCACCAAGTAAAACAATGGCTGGCACGCGATTTTCTCCTACCTATGAGGATTACGGATAATTTTCACACATATGGCCA
>Ga0222713_10000848_pt1 | contig 35032 bp, 28 predicted proteins | sample C33_649DmetaG_FD_165061 | JGI IMG/M metagenome (GOLD analysis project Ga0222713, IMG submission 165061) | Estuarine water microbial communities from San Francisco Bay, California, United States - C33_649D | ecosystem: Environmental > Aquatic > Marine > Unclassified | place: USA: California... | reverse complement strand
TTGATATAGATCACTTTGTTTTACTGTTTCAATTTTTGGATCAAGCTTGAACTGTTGGTAGATTTCATACTTGTTCGCGTTGCCTTTGGCGCCGATTGCATTTTTTAACTCGCTTGGGGAAAAAATGTAGAGTCGACGAGAATCCCCATCCAATAAATTATCTAGAATTGCTTTTCTAACCATGCCGGTCGCAAGGGCGATATCGACTAACGCATTACCTTGCGCGCCATACGCGATACCTTCAATTGACACAACAACTTTTTGATTTTCGACAATCGGCTTTAGCTTGTTGATTAGCGCGTCAATCATGACTGAGTAGCTGACTAGCTTATTTCTTTCATTAAGCGAGTAATTGTCAGTCTTTTTGGGACGGGCTTCTAACTGAATGATCTCTATTGCGGGAAACTCCGCTTGTAAATCCTCGAGTTGCTTTTGATAATTCTTTGGGATATTTGTGTTAATTGCAGCTAGCCACGAAAAACTCTGCCAGTCTCGGCTGATACAAAAGGCTGGGTAGTTTACTGAAAAATCAAGACCAATTACTAGCAATTAACATGGGATCATTTTGGAATATTTTATTAAAAAATGTAGAAAAGTTTCAAAACTTCTTTCAGGGTGTGTGTAAGATAAGGGTGTTGGGCGGGTGTAGATAAGAGATACTTAAGTCTACCTTATGTCTTTATTAGATTAATAAAGAAATAATCTGACACTCCTTAAGTAGACTACTTAAGTAAACCGCGCACGGGCAAAAATTGGTAAATTAACTAGAAATGAAACGAATCGAAATTATAGAAAACTATAATATATTTTTTGTAATACCTGCAGTAACGTTGAGAATTGAAAGGGGGGAACCCTTAACGCTTGACTTAAGCCTTTTTACTAAAACTCTTTCACTAACTATATTAAAAGAATACTAATATGTTCACTCCCAATCAATTAGAAAAGCTGGTCATCTTTGATATTGAAACAGCTGGCCAACAGGCTTCACTTGATCAGCTTTCAGATCGACTTTCAGACCAATGGAAAAAACGAGCCGAGTACTTAAGGAACCATCTGAGCGAAAAGTATCCTGATAACCAGGAAAAAAGTGATTCCGAACTTTTTGTAGCCAAATCCGCACTCCAAGCAGAATTCGGCAAAGTAGTCTGTGTCTCCTTCGGTAAAATGAAGTTCAACGAAGACGAACAGCCAGTCTTTCAAATTGTCACCTATTCAGGCGAAGACGAAGAACTGCTCCTAAAGCAGGCCTTTACTCTAATTGACAAGATGGCTAGAGCTGGTGTCAAATTAGCGGGCCACAACATTAAGAGATTCGATATTCCATTTCTATGTAAGCGGGCGATGATTAATTCTCTTGAACTACCGCTTGCTCTACAAGTTTGGGACAAAAAACCATGGGAACTGCCTTTCGTCGATACGACTGAACTTTGGGGCTTTGGTGCTTGGCAAGAGGGTTTCGCCTCACTTGACTTATTAACTGCTGTGCTGGGAATCGATTCACCAAAGGATGATATTAGTGGCGATAAAGTACATGAGGCATTTTGGAACGGCGAGGTGCAGAGAATTGCAGAATACTGCCAAAAAGACGTAACTGCCTTAGCTCAAGTACTTTTACGACTCAGCGGGCAAAACTTAATTGAAGCTGAGAATATAATAGTTAAGTAAAAAAGATCAAAGAGATTTGAAAGATATGCATTTTCGAGCGGAGGCTCGACAGAAACTCGCTAACGGAATTAACAAATTAACTGATGCTGTTAAAGTAACGCTAGGGCCACGTGGTCGCAATGTTATTATTGCTAGAGACAACAGCGTTGCAATTACAAAAGACGGAGTAACTGTTGCTCGTGAAGTAGACCTACAAGACTATCACGAAAACGTTGGTGCTCAATTAATTAAGCAAGTTGCCCAAAAGGTCGCTCTTGAAGCTGGCGATGGTACAACCACCGCAACTGTGTTATCACATGCAATCTTTACAGAAGGCAATCGTATGGTTTCACAAGGAGCTCATCCAATGGAACTTAAGCGAGGCATCGAAAAAGCGGCAAAAGCCGTAATTGAAGCAATCTTAGCAAAAAGCCAAAAGATTGAGAGTCTCGATAAAGTAAAGCAGGTCGCAACTATTTCCGCTAATAACGACGAAGAAATCGGCCAAATTATTGCAGACGCAATGGAAGCAGTTGGATTCGATGGTATTATTACAGTAGCTGAGAGCCGTACGGCTGATACCTTTGTTGAAATCGTTGAGGGTATGCAATTCAATAATGGTTATCTTTCTCCATACTTAGTTAATAATACCGAAAAGGGTATTGTTGAATTCGATAATCCACTAATCCTACTCTATGACGGTAAGATTTCATCAATGAATGATATTATCCAATTCCTAGAGTTTTCAAATAAATCAAACCATCCACTACTTATTGTTAGTGATGGAGTAGATGGTGAAGCCCTAAATACACTTATCGTAAACCGTTTACGCGGTACAATCAAAGCGGCGGCAGTTAAAGCTCCAGGCTTTGGTGATCAGCGTAAACTTAGATTGGATGATATTGCGACTGTTACTGGTGCAAAAACCGTATCTGAAAAAGAGGGTATGGTGTTAAAGGAAACCGTTGCAACGCATGTGTTGGGTAGCTGCGAAAAAGTTACGATCACAGCAGACTCAACAACAATCGTCGGTGGAGCTGGCGAGTCCGATAAGATCAATGCGTTAATCACCGAACTAAAGGCACAAATTGATGCAACTCAAGCTGAATCTACTAAGATTATCCTAAAAGAGCGTCTTGCTAAGTTACAGGGTGGAGTTGCAATAATTAAGATTGGCGCAGTTAGCGAGATTGAGGCCAAAGAAAAGGCTGATCGTATTGATGATGCGCTTGGTGCAACTAGAGCTGCTGTCTTGGAAGGTATTATTCCAGGTGGAGGTCTTGCTCTTTACCAAGCTGCTCAAGAAGTTGATGCCGCTCTTACTTTAGAAAATAAGGACCAGCAACTAGGTAAAGATGTGCTAGTTTCTGCATGTAAACAACCATTTGCAACAATCATTCAGAATGCAGGTCTAAACTCTGAAGTTATTTGGAACAACATCGAACAATCTGACGCTAGTAACATTGGCTTTAACGCCAAAACCGAAGAATATGTCAATATGATTGAGGCTGGTATTATTGATCCAGTCAAAGTAACGAGATGTGCATTGGAAAATGCTGTTTCAATCGCATCATTATTGATAACTACTGATTGCTTAATGGTGCAGCCGCCTACCGACCGACCTATAGCTTAACTATTAGCAATCTTTCAGTGGGCGCTCAGGTTAAAATCTGGGCGTTCATTGTTTTTGCCCAGCTGATAGATAAAATAAAGAATCGACTTTGTGAATCAAGAGTTTAGAGATCTAATTTCAAAGATTAAATGCGGTGAAATTACACCAGCCACCTTTTCAGAAGATGATTTGGCTAAAGTTAAAGCCTGTTTGCCGCCAGCTCAAGCTCCAAAGTCTGCAACTCCGCCCGCTGAGCCAGCTTTTAAAGAGAGCTGTCTACCTGCTGCCTTAAAGGCTGCGCAAGACATCATTGAATCAGAGCAGTCAAATATTAAAAAAGCAACTGAAGTTTCAAAAGTTAGATCAAGACTGGTTGAGTATCAAGACAATCTGCGAATAGTGGATGAATACTTTACTGAGAGACTAAATTTCTTTTTATCAGTATCTCAATCAACTGATTTAATTAATGCTGAAAGACTATCGATTGTTTCAAAGATAAATGCTGAGCGTAAAAAATCAAAACCAAATAACGACACGATAAAGTCTTTACGTGATGCTGAAATAAAACTACGTAATCAAGCTAGAGAATCAGTTTCACAAAAGATAGACAGCATTTTAATTATTGGAGTAGGTACCGTTGCGACTAGCCTTTTTACGATTGCTCTAAATACTGAATTAAAAAAGATTAGTGGAAAGATTAGTGCAAACTATCCAGACAAAAGCACGGTCTTTACTTTTAAATTCTTCGAACTGGATAGCGGCGAAGTACAGGATGGCCAAACTAAGTATTCAATTCCAATTAGAAAAAGCCAATTTTTCAAGAACGCTGAAATCTTATCTAATCTTACCTCAAATGTTACATTAACTAGCGAAGTTGAAGATATGAATAAGAAAAACGAGGCTAATTGTTTCCTATATGAAGGCCGAGACAACTATGGCGGCTTGTATCGTAGACTAAGATCTCCAATTCAAAACCTATTTACGTTGGATGAGAGAGGCTTAACAACAAAAATTGACGAAGTTGATCCAGTACTTAAGGAAAATCCAGATGCACCGAAAACAATTAAGGAAGACGACTTAACCTATTACATTAAGGATCTAGCTAAGTACGAGTCATTCTATGATAATATTAAAACTGAATTACCTGATCGAACTGAAAACGAAAAGACGGTTACTTATCCAGCCCAAATTGCAAGTATCGTTACTAAAATTAAGGGGCTAGCTCGTCGAGAAGCTGCAACTCAAATCGTACAGTTTAATCTTGAGGAAAATATAAGCCAATCAACTACCTATAATTCAGTTACGTATTCATCAACTAGTACTCCGCTCTCAAATGCTTTAAAAATATACAGAGCTGCAGTAACCTCTGTCCAAACAAAGATTTCGGAACTGGATACTGAAATTGCCAATTTAGACGCATTGATAAAAGAGTATTCAGTTGATCCAGATAAAGTTTCAGCTAAAATCGCAGCGATCCCGTGTTTTAAAACAAAGCAGGTTCAAAACAATTGTGAAGCTGAAGCTCTAAAAAAGAAAGGTACTGATCCATTTGGTTTAAAGACTCTAAATGGTACAAATGCCGGTCTACCAGATCCGACTACTTTTTGTTATTGGAAATACTTTGCAGAAGAGATGACTAAATTTGGAATCTTGCCAATTCCAGACATAAAGGCTCCATTATTTAGATATTATCCAGTTAATGGAGTTATCCCAGCTTTTCCAGGTCCAATTATCTTAACCTTACCTCAAAAGTTCAAGGTAATTTCAGTTATCTCCTCGCCATTAGGCATTATTGTACCAATGATCAGTGTGCCAATAACGTTTCCATCACCAATACCTATTCCGATTCCGTCGATATTTGTTTTATACATTGCACCAGATTCAAATAAGTACATGATTCTGGCTCCGCATTTACCTTTCTTAGCTCAACCTGGCCAAATGTCATTGGGTTTTGAGGTAGACTCTAGTCCAGCTTCTCAAAATCCGATTGGCTTATCTGGCCCATATGCTGGTTTACCAATTAAGGGCGCATTTAGTATTCCATTAAAATTATCAGCTGGTGCCTCAAAGAGCGTTAGATTAGCCAAGATCGCAATTGACGTTGCGCAAGGTAAACCTATTCAAGTCAATTTACCGAATGGCCTGCCAGCACCAGGAGATCCTGGCGAGCTAACCGTAACTGACCTAATTAATAAACTAAAAAGCGAAAACGAATTTGCACTTGATGCAGTTGAGACTACTCCATTACAAGACTTTGATCGATTAGTCTACAATATTCGAAATACGATAACTACTCAACTTGATTCGCTTGGTGATATTGCAACTGAAAAGATGCAAAAAATCAAAGATAAGACTCGAGAAGCCAAGGAATCTGCGCTGGAAAGAGCAAAACTTGAACCAAATTCCGAGCGTCGTCGAAAATTAAAAACCGCATCACGATCAATTGATCCAGCTTTTTTAGAAGACAAGATCGACGCCTTAATTGGCGAAGCAAACAGCATAATCGATTCAATCAACCTAGGGTCAATTACCTATCCAGATGATCCATCTAAGCTAAATCCAAAATTACCAGCGGCTCTCACCAGTATAACTGAGCTGCTTGCTCTAGCCTCAACTGGTAAATTCTCAATTCCAAGTGATACTAATTTAGTTACTAAAATAAAGAGAATTTCTAAGAAGCTGGATGCAAAGCAATTCACCGATCAAGCTGAATATGATTTGGAAAAGGACGAGGACGTCTCAAAATTAAAGACTGCTCTGACCAGAATGTCAAAATCATGCGTTGATTATTTAAAAGGTAAAAAGCAACAGACAAACACCGACGAAGCCAGATCAGACAAAGAAGCTGAGGACATGTCAAAAGGAGCCGATGAATTTCAAGACCTATTAGTTAAAAGTTTATCATTTACGGCAGTTTCACTAGCGTCACCGCCAAAGATTTCAGTATTTGATCCAACTAAACCATGTTGCGAAATTCCAGCAGAGTCTCTATTTAAAGGAGTTCCGCCTGAAGTGCTTGCAGTCCTATCTGTTTTCTCTAGCCTATCTGCTGCGCTAATTCAAAATCTGTCAAAGGACGATTTAACTAATCTATTTGGTGGAGTTAAACAAGTGAGCGCTGATCTTGTTCAAAGCGCATTCGACTCACTGATTTCAATGATTCCAGATATTCCAATTCCAAAATCATTTGATCCAGTCGCAATGGTGAGTTCACTGATCGTGCCGATATTATCTGCGATTTCTCTACCTGAAGCGCCAGATCCAGCTCGCCCAATATTACCTATTCAAATTAAAATACCGCTCGATGCGATCTTAAAACCGCTATTGAAATTAGCATTAGCTGCCTTGATTAGAGCAATTTTACGAATGTTAGCTGACCTATTCAATAAAAAAGACGGAGCTGGCGCAAATTCTGGACTAACAGCAGATGACGTCATTAGAGAAATAGACTGCGGTTCAATTGGCATTGTTACCCTAAAGAAAATCAAGGAAAATCAAATAGAGATAACTTTGCCTAATGGTAAAAAGGTAAAGCTACCAACTTTCCCAGATCTGCCTTTAGATATTTTAAAATACTTTGCACTACTTGCATCAACGGACATAATCTCACTATTTAAGAAATTAATCTTATCTGCTCTTGATTCAATACTTGATCCAATCTCTGCAATCGTTAGACCGATCCTAAGTCTAGTTCCATCTGGCTCTTGGGAATCATTAAGTGTTCTTGACCTAGCCAATCCATTAACTGCAATTATCAAGACAATTAAAAAGAAGATCAAAGACGCTCTCGGTAAAGGCCTTAAAGTTAATCTGCTTAATTTGGAAATTTATCCAATTCTACTAGCCGTTGCTCTACCCATTCTTGAGAATCTCGAAAAGTATCTAAAAGAGATTGCATATTTGGGTACGGCTGTGCTCTGTGCAACTGGCGGAGCTGGTGTGCAGATCGCTAGATTGGCGCACCCAATCTTTAATCAGGACGACTTACCGCCTTGGGAAAGATTGACCAGAAAGAATCCACTATTTGCGATTTTCTTAGATGAGTTTTTACATAAGTCAACGATAATGTCATTAGGCACTCTAATCTTTTCAACTAAATTGCCTGGTATGTATGGCGTGACGACTGTGCCTAATTTATTTGTCCCTCCGCCTAGACTTTAATGAAACCTTAGAATAGTTTTTGATATAATTCTATTATATCCAGAAACATATGAGTAACTCAATTAGATTTTCGGTAGATGCCGATCAGGATGCGGAGATCCTACTAAATACTCCAATGACAAAGTACAATACTTCAATCGTTTTAACGCCTGAAGATAAAAGAGCTGGAGTTAAGATTCTCTGTAAAGAACCTTACGCTCAGGAGCTTTATAATTTATACGCAAACTACTCAGGTGGAAACTTACCAGTTTCATCTAAAGATTTGACAGTCGGTCAAATTTGCGAAGTTGTTGCAAAACAAGTAGATTTTGAAGCAAAGCAGATCATTGCACAAGACGAAGCAACTCTGACAAGCATCTACATTCCATTTAGAGAATTCTCACAAGAGCCTGCCTTGTTAATTCATGGCGAAGCTGATCGAGAATTCAAAGTAGTCATCTATAAAAATGACAATGGAGAGTTCCTAGGTTCAGAAAGACGTTGCTCAGCAATCGCTCACCGAGAAGATCTTGAAGAATTTCAAAAGACAGATCAATGGTTCTACATCAAAGTTAACTCACTGGTTAAAGGCGGTTACTTGTGTACATACAAGAGCGGCGTAAAATGTTTCCTACCAGGTTCACATGCAGCTGCTAACGTTATCCGAGACTTTAATGATTACTTGAATAAGGACATTCCAGTAATGATTGAAAATTACGATGCATCAAACGATCTATTCATTGTTTCTTACAAGAAATACATCAAGCACACGTTACCGGAAAGAATTCACGAACTTTCATTTAGCGAAAAGTATGTTGGCGAATTGACTAACAAACCATACGATTTCGGCATGTTCATTGAATTCCAAAATTACTTTACTGGACTCCTGCATAAAACTGAATTTGCAGACTATGCAAAAGAGACAGCAAATTATAAGTCAGGCGATAAGATAGAATTCTACATCAAGGACATCGTTATCAAAAAGGGCGAACCTAGAATTATCTTAACCACTTCTCCAGAATTAATAAATCCGGAAAAAGCAACTTGGCAGCAGTTAAAGATCCAAGCCGAAGGAAAGGAGCACGAATTTGAATTTGACAAAGAGGATTTCACAGTTAATGTGCTAATTTCTAATAGTCACGAGACATTTAAGATTGACGTATCTCATCTAAAGGGTCGCACAAAAATTCCAAACTCTGGATTGTTGAGAATCAATAAGGTAGATGCAATCCGTAACAATATCAAGTTTGATTTTTTGCAAGACTAAACACCTCAGCTAGTGTACTTAGATAAATAATCAAGATGCTGTGGCCGAGTACTTATATCAATTCCAGTAATCAACCCGAAGCCGGTTCAACTATCCAATTATTGAGCCAACCTATTAAAAATAGTAACCGACTGGGTCAATTGCTCGCCTCAACATCGCATTACAAACCAACTTATTAAAAAAAATTATTATGATGGAGCCTATTTTAGTAGAGAATCCAAACAGATTCGTCATCTTTCCAATCCAGCACCACGACTTGTGGGATTTTTATAAAAAAGCCGAAGCTTCCTTTTGGACAGCTGAGGAAATTGATCTAGCCGCCGACTTAGTCGACTGGAGAACTAAATTAACAGACGATGAAAGATATTTCATCAAAAACGTGCTAGCTTTCTTTGCGGCGTCTGACGGTATCGTCAACGAAAACCTAGCTGAAAACTTCGTTAGAGAAGTTCAATACCCAGAAGCCAGATTCTATTATGGCTTTCAAATCATGATGGAAAATATCCATTCTGAAACCTATTCTCTACTAATCGATACGTATATTACTGACCCTGAAGAAAAGGATAAGTTATTTAATGCAATTGAAACAATCGATGCTGTTAAAAAGAAAGCTGAGTGGGCTCTGCGCTGGATTACTCAAGCTTCTTTCCAAGAGAGATTGATTGCGTTTGCTGCAGTCGAAGGCATCTTCTTTTCAGGTTCATTTTGTTCCATCTTTTGGCTCAAAAAACGTGGGCTAATGCCAGGTTTAAGTTTCTCAAATGAACTTATTTCTAGAGATGAAGGCTCGCACTGTGATTTTGCTGTGCACTTACACAACAATCACCTAATTAATCCAGTATCAAAGGACAGAATCAAAGAAATTATCCTGTCTGCACTGGAAATCGAAAAAGAATTTATTACTGAGGCTCTACCAGTTAGATTGATTGGTATGAACTCTGATTTGATGAAACAATACTTAGAATTCGTTGCTGACCGCCTACTGTTTGATTTAGGTTGCGAAAAAGTGTTTAATTCAACCAATCCATTTGATTTCATGGTGAATATTGCACTTAAGGGTAAAACCAATTTCTTTGAAAAGAGAGTTGGCGAATACCAAAAAGCTGGTGTAAAAACCGGCAATGACTCCGCGTTCTCAACCGATGCAGATTTTTAACCTAAAAAACAGTAAACAAACACATGAAAGTATTAAAGAGAGACGGACACTTAGAAACGCTAAGACTAGATAAAATCACAAATCGTATCAAAAAACAGACATATGGCCTAGATACAGACTTTGTTGATTCAATGGAAGTTGCCACTAAAGTGGTAGCTGGAATTTACGATGGAATCAGTTCAAATGAATTAGATACGTTAGCTGCTGAAACTGCTGCTGCGTTAACATACGTTCACCCAGATTATTCCATTTTGGGGGCAAGAATAGCTATCACTAGACTCCATAAAACCACGCAGAAATCATTCAGTGATACGATTGAGCATCTGTATACGTACATTGATCCCAAGACAAATAAACCAGCCGGCTTAATTTCTGATGAGACGTACCACGCAGTTATGAAGCACAAAAACGTGCTAAATGAATCAGTTATTCATGATAGAGATCTAAACTTTGACTACTTTGGTTTTAAGACTCTTGAGCGTAGCTACTTATTAAAAACTCATGGCCAAGTTGCGGAAACCCCACAACATATGTACATGAGAGTTGCGGTAGGTATTTGGGGCAATAATATCAATCAAGTATTGAAAACTTATGAGCTTCTATCGACTCATAAGATGACTCACGCAACTCCAACCCTATTCAATGCAGGTACCAAGAGACCACAGTTATCCAGCTGTTTCTTATTAATGATGGATGACGATTCAATCAAAGGTATCTACAAAACGCTAAGCGATGTTGCCGCAATTTCTCAAAATGCTGGTGGTATCGGTTTAGCAATTCACAATGTTAGAGCAACTGGTTCATACATTCGTGGAACTAATGGTACCTCTAACGGCATCGTACCAATGTTGAGAGTCTTTAATGAGACTGCTAGATACGTTGATCAGGGTGGCGGTAAGAGAAAGGGATCCTTTGCAATTTACCTAGAGCCATGGCATGCCGATATCGAAGATTGGTTAGATCTTAGAAAAAACCACGGTAAAGAAGAACGTCGCGCCCGCGACCTATTTTTGGCACTCTGGACGCCAGATCTTTTCATGAAGCGAGTTGAAGAAGATGGCGATTGGACTCTATTCTGTCCATCTGAGATCGGGACTCCACTTTGGGAAATGCACGGAGCTGAATTTGAAGAAAACTATACTAGATTAGAGGCAGAGGGTCGCGGTCGTCAAGTCGTTAAAGCTAGACAACTATGGCAAAAAGTATTGGAAGCCCAAATCGAAACTGGCACTCCATACATTCTATTTAAGGATGCGGCAAACCATAAATCCAATCAAAAAAATCTTGGTACAATCAAATCATCAAACTTGTGTACAGAGATTATGGAATATACGTCAAAGGCCGAGCAAGCAGTTTGTAACCTAGCATCAATTCCAGTTAATCAATTCGTTAGTCTAGGCAAGCGCACTGGCAAATTGAAAAAGCCTAGCGCTGAATACGATTACCAAGCTCTATATGATGTTGCTTATCAAACAACATTGAATCTAAATCAGGTAATCGACGTAAACTTCTATCCAACTGAAGAGACTCGTAACTCAAATATGAAACATCGCCCTATTGGGATCGGTATCCAGGGGCTAGCTGATTTGTTCGCAGTTATGGGATTGCCATTCTCAGGCGAAGAAGCTCAACAGATGAATGCTGATATCTTTGAAACAATCTATTTTGCAGCAATGACAGCTTCAGTAGATTTAGCTAAAAAAGAGGGTGCATACGAATCGTTTGAAGGTTCTCCACTAAGCCAAGGCGAATTCCAATTCAATCTTTGGGGTTTTAAAGATGATCAGTTATCGGGTCGTTGGGATTGGGCAAAGTTGCGCAAAGCAGTTATTAAACACGGTGCACGTAATTCATTATTGCTCGCACCAATGCCGACTGCTTCAACTGCACAGATCATGGGCAACAACGAAGCGTTTGAGCCATTTACTTCAAATATCTACACGCGTCGAACTCTATCTGGCGAATTTGTCCTAGTTAACAAGCACTTAATTAAAGACTTAATTGCGCTAGACTTATGGTCAGATCAAATGAGAATGCAGATCATTAAAGCAAACGGTTCAGTTCAAGGAATTCAAGAAATTCCACAAGAGATCAGAGACGTCTATAAAACAGTTTGGGAAATCAAGCAAAAAGACATTATTGATATGTCTGCTGCTCGTGGTAAGTTTATCTGCCAATCTCAATCTCTAAATCTATTCATCAAAGACGTAAACACTGCAAAGTTAACGTCAGCCCATTTCCATTCATGGAGATCAGGTCTTAAGACTGGTATGTACTACCTACGTACTGAATCTGCTAACGACGCAATTCAGTCACTGGGTGTAGATATTTCAAAATTAAAGGCCCCAGAACCAGTTAAATTAACTGAGGTTTACGAAGAAGGCTTAGACAACATCTCATGTTCGCTTGATAATCCAGAAGATTGCATTGCATGTGGATCTTAATTATCCAAAACAATTAACAGTAAAGGGGCAAATCTGCCCCTTTTTTTATGCAGCACAGCCATTCGAATAAATAACCTTACAAAAAGTATATCAGGATGAAAATTTTAAAATTTACTGAATTTTCAGCAGTTTTCGAAGAAGAATTGCCTATTCCAGAGATTCCGATGGATCCAGCAATGGGCGGCGAAGCAGCACCAGCCCCAGCAAAGAATGGCGGCTCTTATAAAATACTATTCATTACTGCCGATAAGGAATGGGCAGCAGAATATCCAACTGGTGGCGGTATTAAAAAGTACAAACACTACGAAATTAAACCAGAAGACCTTGACACTTGGATTAATGAAGTTGGTTTAACCGCACATGACCAAGACATAAAGGACGGTCTCTCTGGCAAAAGTGAATTAACTAAAGATCACTTCTTTAAATTAAAACAGGGGCTCAGGGATAAAACTCTTAAATACAAAGAGCTAGCTGAAGTTGAAGTAGAATACGATGAAGATGGTACTCCATATACTTCAGATCTTAATGTCACTTTCTTAAAACCAACTTCGGATAAAGCAGATGATAAGGATTAATCGCTATTCAGAATACCAATATCATAATAAACCTGAACAGAAAAAGCTAGTTGTTTTAGGCAAATCTGCCGTGATTCAGGAAACTCGAAAATATTGGAAAACTGGTATAGTTCTTGAAAATTCGGAAATAGCTTGGCTAAATGCCTATTTAGATAGAGCGGAAGCCGCTAATGGTATTGCAGGCGATGTCATTGCATATTTAGGTCACCAACCACAATCAATTAACGAAAATAGTGCACCAGACTGGTTAAAAACCTTGTCGACTGACATTATTGATTGGCACAATCAATTCTTCGATTTGGGTGTTTTGCAGACAATTCAACCTTACGTTGATGGCATTGAATTAGAATATACCGACTCACAATATTCGGAAAAGCTAGACGATTTAGGTTTTGATCACACCTTAGATTCTGAACTCTATATTGATATTGTATTTAGAGGGATTCCTGAAGATACTGAAAGGCTAATAACAATGGGTCTACAGGAAGTACCAGACGATTACGAAATTCAAATTTTTGCAGAGTATTCAGCTGAAAATAAATCAATCTTTGGATTTAAGTATAGTGATTCAAAGAAATGGTATTTTGACCAAGAGGACTTAGCTGAGTCAACTAACGGCGAAACTACAATTAACGGCATAATTAGATGGGCGATTACTACTCTAGTAACTCGTTGGTATTGGAGCAAACAGATCCTTGCTCTGAAAAAGCTTGAAGGCCTAGCCGCATCTGTCCGTAAAAACCAAGACTAAATGCTAATCCGGCACACCGGGTAAAACTTTATTCAGGACTTAGATATAATATAAGAAAAATCTATAAAGTATGACTCCTGAATGGTTATCAAACATGAAGGCGGCTCTAGCTTCTTTGGAAGAAGAGACTACCAAATTCTATGAAAAGGGAAACAAGTCAGCTGGAACTAGAGCTCGTAAAGTGCTACAAGACATCAAAACTCTTAGCCAAGAGGGTCGTAAGCATATCCAAGAAGCTCGTGTAACTGCTGCTAAATAAGCCTTTCATAAGTTCACAATCGGGCGGGTTTTAATTAACTCGCCCTTTTTTTATGAAAACTAATTAGCACTATCTTAGTACAATTCTATAAATTAAATCTTTAAGAACAATGGAAGATCTATTCAATCTAAACCCAGATGATTTTTCTGGAAAAGCAGCAAGTCAAGCTAGAAAAGTTGACGAAAACGTTTATAACCCTGGCCCAGATCAAGGCCAAAACGGTGTGTACAAATCAGTTATCAGATTTGTGCCATGGGTTGGAGATCCAGCAAAGAGTAAGTACAAAAAGTACGCAGCTAAACTGGTAAATCCATTAACTAACGAAAGAATTGTCGTTGATTGTCCATCAACTATCGGCAAATCTTCAATTCTCTGGTCATTAGACCTAGAATTACGTAAGCTCGCAAACGAAGAGCCAGATGTAGTAAAGGAAATCCAAAAGTATTTCAATCGCTACTACAACTACTATTCGTTAGTGTACGTTAAGCGTGATCCACAGATGCCACAGCTTGAAGGCTCAATCAAAGTTTATTCTTACGGCTACACGATCGATAACTTAATTCAACAAGAAATCAGTCCAGAAGCAGAACTCGGTATCGTCAGCAAAGTTAATCCATTCTCTTTGACTGAAGGTAAAGACTTTGTACTGGTAGTTAAGCGTAAGACCAAGGCTTGGAGAGACTTTAGTGCATCTAAGTTCATGAATGAAGTTAGTCCGCTAATTGTTAAATCGCCAAATGGTAGAGAAGTTAGTGTAAATGATGACCCAAAAGTTCGTCAATTTATTTCCGAGTACCTCAAGCAAAACTCTCCAAATATCGAGCAGTACCACTACAAAGAATGGACTGATTACGAATATGAAAAAGTAGCAGAGTACATCAAGGCAATCGTACCTTACAAGCAAATCATCGATACACTAGTCGGTGGCTTAAAGGATGAAAAAATGAAGTCTCTATTTACAAATAGTGGACCCGCTAAATCCAAAATGTCTCAAGCTCCATTGGGAGAAGACTTGGAATTTAGTCCAGCTCCAGCTAAATCGACTTCAATTGACTTGGACGATGATGATTTTGGCTTGTCTTCAGCGCCAGCCTCTCCAGCTGCGCCAGCACCAAAAGCATCTTCAATTGATCTGGATGACGAGCTATTTAGCGACCTATAACAATTAAAAAAACCATATACATAGATGGAAAATCAAGCACAGACTCAAGCTGAGCAACCGCAACAAGATTTACCTAAGGTAACTCTGCTGTCGGCAATCAGTTATCAAAATAGAGAAGATTATGACATCTTTCTAAAGACGATGACTGGCGAACATGCAGTAGTTACTCTAATTGCGGCAGCTAATCATGCACAGGGTAGAGGCGCATATAATCTAGATGAAGCTGAACTTATTGCAAAAGCAATTCGTAAGTTGACTGTAGATCCAAGCGCAGCTCAACCAACAGAGGGAGAAGCCGCACCAGTTCAAGCGGAAGAGGCTCAACCTGAAAAGAAAACGACCAGATCACGTAAAAAGTAATCATGAACTTAGTCATTGATGGTAACGCATTCCTTAACGTTGCAACAAGCATTGTTAAAAACATTCTTCTCTCAGACAAAAGAGTTGGAGAAAAGTACTATGTGAATGATTTAACCGACGATGACAAGTACATTCTTAAACAGGCAAGCAAGGATTCCTTTCGAAGTTTTTCTCTGAATTACTTGGGAAGCATCCTTGCCCCGTTTAAGGATAATATTACTTCAGTGTTTTTCGTTTTTGATTCCAAAAGCTGGCGTCGACAATTTATTAGACAGCATTTTGAAAGTCATGGAGATGGAGACTTTGAATACAAAGGTAATCGCAAATACGACGAAAAGATCTATTTGTTTTTTGACTTTTTTCAACAAGAAATCCTATCCGAATTGTCTGCCGAATATGGCATCATTTCAAACCGTGTACTTGGTGCAGAAGGCGATGATTTAATCGCATACATCTGCGAAAATATCCAAGAAGACATTTGTATTTGGTCAGTTGATAAGGACCTAATTCAATTATTAGAAAGCGGGCGTCGTAATATTATTTTGATTACGCCAAAGATGATGACTAAATTTAAGAAGATCTATACGACTGAGGATTTTGATAAAATCGAGACCAAATCGATAGACCTATTCAATTTAGAAATGTCCGATATCGACAACTCATCAATAATGAACGTTCTACAGGATCTAACCAAAAAAGACTTTATGCATTTTATGGTCGATCCAACGCTAGAATTGCTCACTAAATTCTTAGGCGGCGACGGTTCTGACAACATTCCAAGAATTCATCCAAAAATGACGGCGTCGAAGGTAACCAAGACGATTGAATTAATTAAGGAGAAATTTGATTGGAAACAAGTTAAATCCGCAATCGATTCGAATGATCCAGAGCTCATCGACTTATTAATCAATAGTACATGTGATTCTCTCAAGATAAATGATCCAGGTGAACGCAGTACAATACAGAATAACTTAACGCGTAATCGTACTATAATTAGATTACACACTAGTGTTATTCCAGAAAAAATCAAATCGGAGATTATTTCTCAAGTAAAATTCGATAAGCGTCGTCGATTTGATTATCTAAAATTCAAGAAAAATTATAAGCACTAAATGTCGCAATTAGCATTAGAACCACTATTTGAAAGAATAATGATCTTACCAGATAAGGTCGAAGAAGTAACTGAAACTGGTATTGTTTTACCAGTAGAGGCTAGAAAAAGACCAAATACCGGTATTGTCATTTCAATCGGCCACTTAGTTGAAAAAGCTTGTCCTATTAAACCCGGAGATCATGTTTTATATCAAAGATATTCAGGTTTGGAAGTTACTAGTGGCGGTACAATGTATCACATGGTATTAGCCAATGACTTATTAGGTAAGTTTACCTCGCCAGAGGCAATCAACGGCCTACAAGTAAATCAGCCCAGTTAAATAACTATATGAATAGGACACTACCATTTAATTTATTTTTAGAATCAGAATCTTCAGTTCGAATCTTTTGTGATTTAGATGGAGTGTTAGTTGATTTTGACCGAGGTTTTGCCGAATTGCCGGAAAATTCTGAAGAGCTATCTCCAGCCAAATATGAGGAAGAACACGGTAAAAATTCAATTTGGCCGCTGATTGATAAACGCGGTGACGAATACTGGTCTGAACTCTATTGGAAAGGAGACGGTCGTGAACTTTGGGATTATTTGGAAGAATATAAACCAACTATCCTAAGTTCTCCAAGCCGCAGTCAATCATCAATTCGAGGCAAAGCCAAATGGGTTAAATTGAATCTCAGAATCAATGAAGAGCCTGTCACTAAATTATCCGATTATACTGGCAGCAATCGATTAATCTTAATGCAACAAAAACATCTCTTTGCAAAATCAGCAAATGATATTCTAATTGATGATACTCAGGCTAAGATTGACAAATGGACTGAAGCTGGTGGTACCGGTATTCTGCATAACGATGCAACTGATACTATTAAAGTATTAGAAAAAATTCTCGAAAGACTTCGAGGCGGTTCTCAGACCTAAACTGAGTGGTGGAGTCGACCTCAAATCGGTCATGCCCAAAAAGAAAAGGACCTCAATGAGGTCCTTTTCTGATTTAGGTAGTTCCTTATCTTTAGAATGAAGGAGTAAATCCGCTCGATTGAGAAGATAACTGGCCTCCAGCTCTTGTGATAGTGATACGGTTGACAAACTTGTGAATTCCTCTTGGGAAATCGATGATAATATCGATAATTCCAGCATTGTTCTCAAGTACTTCTGGTCCGTTATTACTCTCGTCAAAGACAATATCGTAACTTGAAATTCCACGAGCATCTTTCACAGCCTCTAAGTAGTTTCTAACTAGAGTCTTAACTCGAAGTCTAGTGATTTCATCGTTAAAGTCGAATAGGAAGTTTAGAAGAATTCTTTCAACGTCTTTCTCGATTGTTACTAACGCTTCTCTAACATGGATATTATTTAGAGCTGACTTAACTCTTTGATATGCTGTGTTGTTTGAGAATACCATGATTCCAAAACCACGGCGGCGTACAATCAAGTTATGACCTGCTGGCTCTAAGAAATCTCTGTCCTCGTTAGTTAGATCGTATTCTACACCAACTACTTCTGGATCAGTGATTATGCCTCGCTTACCAGCTGCAATTGAGAATGTGTTACCACTACGATACTTTTTCATGAACAAGTTAGATACGTAAGCTGCCGGTGGAACTGATTTATTTCTACCATTTTCTTGAATAATCAAGTTAGGCATAAAATAAGCAGCGTATGATTGTAATGGAATACCATTCTTTTCACCAGCTGCAAATCCAGCTTGGAAGCTTGGATTTTGAGTTAAATCTCCACCAGTCGCAATGTATTCAGCAGATACTAATTTAGTTACTGGGTTTACAAAGCTTGGGTCAGTTGATCTTTCTAGTTGAGCAAATGATGGGTTATTTAGAATCGCTAGTGCTTTACCGTGATCAGCTGCCAATTGAACTAGTGCCGATTTTGCATTAGCTGCGATTTGACCTTCGTACGAATCAACAATGTAACGATAATCTAGAGTTTCACCATCGGCTAGAGTAGATGCGATATTGTATTCATACATGAAATCTAAGATTTCGTCCTGTCTAGCAGAAGTCCCGTTAGGATATAGATCATTCTCTGCCCAATCTAATCCAGGTAGTTTAACGCCAACTGCGTGAGAAGAGAAATTCTTGATTCCTTTGTAAACGCTAATGATGTTTGAAGTTAAATCAAAACCTAGAGTATTTGCTGCAGTTGGGGCTGCAGTTGTAACTGTGTACTTCAACGTGGTCGAAGCGTTAACCGTTACTTTTTGTGCAACAACTGAAGTAATCTTTAAGAGACGACCTCTACCTGCTGAAACTCCAGCTTTAATGTATTGACCTACTTTAAAGAATTCATCAACCTCAGTTCTCTTAGCTGAATCATAGTTACCGTTTACTGGTTCTCCTTTTGCAGTGTTACCGTACAAGTTAGGATTCAGTGTGAATGTAATCTTGTTAGGCGCAAAGTATTGATATGCTCCGCTAAAGTAAGCAGTATTAGTTAAATCAAATTGATTTTTGAACTTATCGCCGCTTGTTGTAATGTTTAATACATTAAGTGTGTTAACCGTAGTCGCTACTGCATTTGTCTGGTTAGTTAAAGTTGCGTCGTTGTAGAAAAGAACTTCAATGTAATTAACTCCCTGTGAAGTTTTAACTAAACCATCAATTTTAATGTACAATGCGCTGCTTCTATCGCCAGTTTTGATAATGCCTTTTTTCCAAGCATTCCAAACTTCTCCACCGTCGTATGCAGCTACATATTTGTTGTTCTGTGTAATTACTTGAGTGTATACATCAAATCCACCAGCTACATAGTTAACGTTTCCACCAGCAATGATTCCATTACCGTGAGTAATTGTTAGTACATCATCGTCTGCGCCAGGAGCACTTTCTGGAGTATAACTTCTTGCTGAGATTGCAACGTAAACACCAGCAGTAGTTGTTAGTAAGTATTTACCTACTGCAAATGATGTTGATAAATCTACTCCTGCTCCAGTAACAGTTAGAGTTGTGTTATTAACTCTAGTTACAACTGCAGTTAATGGAGTAATTGAAGTTGCTGTGTATGAAGTAGTAGTTGAACTTGGGATAATGTGTGATTGGCCAGCAATCGCATCTCCGAGTACTGCATCAATATCGTGAATTCTAAATTGGAAATTAGCGTCAGCTGCTTTTCTGTGACTTAATACATCGATTAGAGGAGTTTTAACGGTCGCATTTGCATCTAACCAATACGCGTTCTCATCAAATCCATGACCTACTAGATCAAGACGATGAGTTCTAACATCTTCATTACCCGAAGTATTATCAAACTCGTCTTCAGTTAGGTCCATAATGTCAACTTTACCGAAGTCTAATGCACAGAATACTCCAGATTGAGCAAATGCTCTGTTAAAGATACGATCAATCGACACATTTGAATTTGTAAGATCTCTAAAGTCTGGGATAATGCAGCCAGTTGCTTTATTAAGTAGAGTTACTTCACGAAGAGAAACAAAATCATTCAATTTAGAGATGATTAAGCCGCTTTCAGTAAAGTACTGACCATAAACTGGATCTTTGCTAAGTTTTAGGTAATCAGTCCAATCGCCTTCAACTGCAATCGCTTCAACAAAGAAGTCAGATACAATATCGTCGACGTGTAGATATTCTGGAATTTCAACATTTTGACCAAGTAGCTTGTAGTACTCAGCAACAGTTAGATCATAACCTGTTACACTAGCGATTCTAGTCCAAACAGTTACGTCTTTTTTACCTAAGTTAACAAAACTTAAGATTTTGTTCGCATCCTTATCTAGTGCACCATAAGTTGTGCCTGAATTTACATAAAGATCACCGAGCGCAAGGTTTTTAGTCTTGTTTAATTGATCAATGCTCGCAAACCAAAGCTTCTGAGTATTATAGTAATCAGAAATTTTGCTTTTGAATAAATTTGGTGCCCAAGTTGAATTGTTTGAAGCTGATTCAGTGTTAAAAGTTCCAAAAAACGCCTTATCTGTGTCACTAACTGGCACAAGGTTTAGCGCGAAAACCGGACCTTCTCTTAGAGCAACATCAATTGTTCTGTGAAAGTAGCTTCCGTTTTTTTCCAATTTTGTATCAATCTCACCATACACAGCAAGTCTCGTTCTAAGATCGTTTACTGCAACTACTGAATTGATAGGGCCCTTCTTACTCGAACCAACGATTAGACGTCCTGTTGAGATAGGAAGGCTCAAATTGGTGCTTTCGTCAATTTCTACAGTATAGACTCCGCTTGATTTGAACCTATTCAGATTTAATTTTTCTGCCATTGCGGGTACTTATTATTTTTAAAGTTATTTATTTATCAGCTTCTGCCCAAATTTCACATATTTATAATCCGGGCGATCTGCTGTCTAACGTTATTTATCAGCCAGTGATCTACAAAACCTAAACTTTTTCGGCTTTCTGGGTAAAAGACACCTAGATATACGAAATTTATGGCAAATACTGATAATACCTGTTCACAATTGGAGATCAAAGACTATTGGTCAGATCGAGCTGAGCCTAGTGAAGATACGCTTGGCGATATTCTAAATCTGCAGGCCGAGACACAGAGAGATGTTTACGGTTATGACTTTAAGAACATGGCCCTCAGGGAAGTAATGGACTTTTGGCACATGAACAATCACGCAATGATTGATGAAATCCATGAGGCAACTGACGCGCTTGGTGGAATCAAAGATGGTTCAGGAAATGCCATTTGGAAAAGATGGAAAAAGGACTATAGTTCATTTGGATCAAAAAAATTCTCGGATTTGTCAGAAGCCGACCAGTTAGAGTGCAAATTTGAAATTGTCGACATGCTTCACTTCTTTATGAATTATGCAGCTTCGATCGGCATGACTTCTCAGGAGATGTACAATATGTATATGGCAAAAAACGAAGAAAATCGTCAACGTCAACAACGAGGATATTAGTTTAAAAACGAGTTAATACTTATACTTAGAGTATAAAAAAAGGAGCGATTATAAACCGCTCCTTTTTTATTTTAAATAAGTTGAACTTATGAGTTTCGCTTAGATACTCCAGTTTGACCTCCAATTACGATAATCGAATCAAACGCGCCGATTGCATCGCCTGCGTGAGTTAAACTTCCGTCTACCGTTACTGAATATGAACCAGATACGGCTAATGTCGCTGAATCTATACGGTATGCATCAGTTGATCCGTCGATAATAACGATCAAGCCACTTGTTTTAACTGCTGCTCCCTTGATCGGCAAGGCTGTACCATTAATCTGGTTTTGAGTCCAAGTTGAACCCGCTGCAACTATATCGGCACACAAGTTAATTTGGGTTTCAGAACTAGCTGTTGCTACAATTTTAGTCGCAGCTAATGTGATGCTTGCACTAGTAAACTGTTCTCCAACTGGTAAATTGGTTGCCACGTGAATTGTATCCCATGCCCCACCAAAGTTACTTGTGTATGCAACTTTGTTAGCTGATACAGCAATCAGATGATTTCCACTTGCTCTTTCGATCGCAATCTTATTAACTGATGAGTTTGTTACCATATTAAGAGTAGGTAACCAGTTAGCTCCAGAATCAGTTGTTTTGTAAATGTATCCGTTCGTTGCGCCAACTAAGAAGTCAGTTAAACTCACTCTAACTCCAGCAGTTGGAGTAAAGGCTAATCCGGTTAATACTTCCCAGCCAGATCCATCCGATACTGCAACTCCAAAGCCGGATGTTGCAATCCAGCTATCTTGTAGCATGTTAATACCATTAATTCTACCGCCTCCTGGGATAACTGCGGCTGCGTTCCAAGTAGATCCAGCGTCGTTTGATCTCCAAATTTCTCCAGTATCAGTACCTGCTAGGATAATATCGCTGTAAACGTCGATTGCTGTGATATTGCCGTCGATTGGTGCACTGTACGATGTATACATAGGTGCAGCTGTAGTAATCGGTGAAGTTGTAGTCGTCGTGCTAGTTGTCGTAGTAGTTGTGGTAGTTACTGCTGGGTTAGCGACTTCATTTACTTTATCACCATAGTAAAGCACAGTAATAACGTCACTAGATTCCAATGGGAATCCAACGCCAGTGTAACTGCCGCTTGTGTTGGAACCAGCATAAACAGTTACTGTGCTTGAACCAGCAGTCCATTGGCACTCATAATATTTACACTTAACACCATTAATGAATACTTGTACGTATTCGCTATTTGCTAAAATGTCTTTAAATTCTCCAGTTGAAACTGCATAACTTAATGTTATTACTGCATTACCGCTACCGTCTAGGGTAAACTTACCAGCCGCAGCCGATGCAGCGTATACGACATCTTCATGGATAGTACCACGAATAATTACTTTAAGAGCTTCAACTCCAGTAACTTTCTTAACTAGAGCAGTATCTGAATCACTAAATACCAAACTTTCAGAAAGTAGGTTGATACCGTATTGGTTAGGCGTTGCACTGTCTTCGTATGTTTTAACTTGTAAATTAAATGCTGCTGCAATCTCATTAATGTCTACTGCGATTGCAATCGTTCCAGCTCCTGCTGCGCCTGCATCAGTGTATGTAAGATTAACACCATAACCCTCAGTTAGAGTAGCACTCATTAGGTCTTGAATAGCTTCTTTGGCATTATTACCTAACGAAATAAATTCAACATTGTTTGCATCAAGGCCGTAAATCTTTAAGTTTGCTGCAGTTAAGGCACTCATTGCCGTAGTTGTAGTTGGTTCAACGGTAGACGTAAACAATCTAAATTGACCTTCTGTTGAATTATAGATTAAACCAGCATAAGCACTTGAGCCAGTTTGTTGATATAGACCAGTAACTGTGACACTACCGGTATTTCCATTTGCGAGTTTGATAAATCTGTCCTGTACAATAACATCATTAACTGCAGTCTGTGTAATGTTTCCAACAACGTTAAAGTTACCTTGAACGGTTAAGTCTCCAGGAACAGTTGCGTTATTTCCAGCAAAATGAGATCCTTCAATGTAAACCTCTCCATTAGTTGAAGAGATTGTTAAGTTACCTGTACCTGTGTGAGTTACGGTCTGGGAGTTTCCAGATAAAGTAACGTTACCTACTAATTCAGTAGTAGTTGTAACCTTTAAAGAACCTGGCGCGATTACTGCAGATGGCAAGCTAAACGTATACTCGACACCATTTGTTAAATCCGCCTTTGAAACGCTAACCTGATTCGCAGTACTCTTAAGGTCAATCGTTGCTTGCTTAGTTAAGTTCTTACTGCCTGCTCCGTTTACTAAATACGTAAAATAGAGACCGTCGATCTGATCTGCGATATCATCAATTGCTCCAACAATTTTGTCAACGACAATTTCGTATTGGTCGCCGGCTGTAATCGAATACGCGCCTGCTGCAATTCCAGCTAAGTTATCAATACCGAATACGTTACCCGATACGTTGCCAACTGGTGTTTTAATGTACAGATCAATCTGTTTACGTTTAATTAGTGCCATTTGTGCTTACAAGTTCTTTGTAGTTATTTATATCGACCCCAGCAAAGAACTTTAGCCGATTTTTTAGTAAATTAGATAGACCAAATATCTTTTCATGATAATAAGTACAGAATTTAACCAAGATACCTCAGAATTAATGGTATCATACTATGATGCAAACGGCCAAGTTGCATTTATCAAAAAATACATTCACGATATTGACCAGTTCAATTGGGTTTTAACTCCAAGTCCAACTGAATATCGTAATTGGGACAATCGTTTTCTAAAAAAGTCCAAGAATAAGTGGCTTAGTCGTTTTAGACTCGAAGAGCTCATTCAGGAGAGATTTACCCCAGAAGAACTCGCCTTAATCTACTCAAACCAGGGCCCAAAGAAGTATTATCTCGATATTGAGATTCAGTTAACGTCAAACGAGTTCCCAGATCCAGCCAAAGCTGCGATGCCTGTGAACTTAATAACATTTGTGAATGAAGAAAACATCTGCTATGTCATGTCGACCATGAAAGACTTAGAAGCGGGCGTAGTTTCACAGCTAGAAACTGAAGTTAACGAATACTTTGCGGCTCACAATCAGACTTTCTCTCTCAAATACCTATTCTTTGATACCGAGGAAGCCTTAATGTCAACCTTCTTTTTGAAAGTCTTACCAAAGATTCCATTTTTTACTGGTTGGAACGTGATAGGCTTTGACTGGATCTATTTGGTCAATCGAGCCAAGCGCCTAAAGATTGAAGCGATGGAGAATATGCCAAGCGATAAGCTAATTGGTCAATCCAAGATGCCACTCCACATCGGCCTACTCGACTACATGGAAGTATTTATGAATACTAAGCCATATAAAGTTGTCGAAAACTATAAACTTGACTATATTGCTAACCTTGTTTTAGGCACAACGAAACTTCACAGTGAATATGCAACGATGATCGAGGCCCAGCAAGACGTTGAGAACTTCGTCAAGTACAACATCATTGATACAATCCTAATCAAACTAATTGAAGATAAGTTGGGCTTGTTAGACGTTGCCTTCTCTATTTCTCAACTTGCAAAGGTTGATGTATCTAAAGTATTCTCAGCTGTGTATATTACTGAGACGCTGATGTGTCGAGAATTCTTGAGCAGAGGTAAACTAATGGCCAGCGACCGACGAGACATTGAAAATGAGGCAACTTATGACGGAGCCTTCGTTGCAACTCCAGTGCCAGGCTATTATAAGTATGTTTCATGCTTTGACTTTGCCTCAATGTACCCGAATTTACAAATTCAATTTAACATTTCACCAGATTCATATTTGGGTAAATATAATCCGGCTCAGCAGGTGCCAGATGAAACTATTTTCACCAAAAATGATACAATATTCACAAATAAGTTCGACTCAGCCGCTAGAGCTATTCTAAAGGGTCTGTACAATGAACGATTTGAAACAAAGGCAAAAATTAAGTCGTTAGAAGACGAGCTAGCGCATGAAAAAACTAATTAACCGAATAAAAAAAGCATTAGGTATGGATATCGAAGCATTAATGTCACTAAAAAATAGCTTTCAAAACCAAAGATTTCAATTGGTTAAGGGCAAGCCATCGCCAAGATTAGGCAAAGTATTTGAAGTCATGGACATCGGCCAGAGCCGAACTGGCTTCTATGCAGAATTTAGCGACGGCGTCAGAGTTCCAGTCGATGCTCTATCTAACGACTATATGATGTTGATGGACGATCAAAAGCCATTAACACCTATGGAGATTCAATCGATCAATATCGATTACGCTCCGTCAATGAATACTGTTAATGCAGCGGAAATTAGTCCAGATTTACAGATACCTGAGGAACTTAAAGCTGAAATAATTGCACCAGCACCAAAGGTAAGTGCACCAGCTCCGCAAGTTAGTGCACCGGCTCAAACGACTGATTTATTTGGCATGTTTTCGTTAGAGGAAACTCAGCTCAATATCTCAATCAAGGTACAACTGCCAAATAAAACTCTACTTAAGGCAATGTATCAGAATTCTCAAAATCAATCAGACTTTGTCAATAAGCTCTCTAGTCATATAAATAATAGTGTAACGGCAGATTCCATTAAAGAATCTTTATGGAAAATGCTCGATCCAGACAAAAAGAAGCAGCTTAATGACAAATCGACCAAAGATTGAATCTAGAGTTCCATTAATCGATACTCGATATGAAATGGTCTCAATTCACAGAGACCAAGATCAGCTTAACCAGTTAAACTATTTGAAAACTGGCGTAGCAGTTTTACCTTTTACTAGATCACAAGACGGTAAGATCTCAAAGATCTATGCGCTGTCTCAACCTAATTTTATCAACGACCAAGACTCAGTGACCCTTATTACTGACGAATATGATAGCGAGCTTGATGCTTCTCCATTTGAGTCAGTTGGTCGTTGCATGATTGAAGAATGCGGCATGGACCTGTCTAGATTTGACCTAAATGAAGACTCAATGTTCTATTTGGGAGATCTATCTTCAGTCAACCCAATCTATTCAACTTACAAGTGTTACGCAATTGACGTAACCGGTGCTTCAAGCAACACCAATTTTGCTTTCTCTCGAGTTCTATCCAAGAACCCAGTTACCAAGGACAATTCTTCAATCGAAGAAATTGGTTTTTACAAAATCGTTAACGGCGACCATTCGGACACTCTGCTCCTAGCTGCGTGTTTTCTACTTGTTTCATATTTTTCGTGAAACCAGGTTAAAGCTCAGTGTACAAGATACTGAACTTTAAAAATATTAAGGATACATGGCTAAATCACCGTTAGATGCGTTTGCAAAATTCAATGACATATTAGATAAGCGAGTAAAATCCAAAGTTGAGATCAGAGGTTTTTCTGATATCGATGAGTACATCTCAACTGGTAACTACTTACTCAATGCCCAAATGTCGGGCTCAGTATTCGGAGGCTATCCAAATACCAGAAGTATTGGTATTGCTGGAGACTCTGGTGCAGGTAAAACATTCCTCTGCCTAAACGCAGTTCGTGAATTACAAAAAGCAGGCTATTACGTCTTCTACATCGATACTGAAGGCGCAATCGACTCGTCAGATTACATTAAATTTGGAGTTGAGCTTGAAAAGCTGCGTTATCTGCGCATGGGACTAATCAGCGAAGTTAAATTCTTTATCAATGACCTTATTGAAACTATTCGAGAAAATGCTGGCTTAAAACTTGCAGTGTTTGTCGATTCAGTTGGAATGTTGGATACGGATAAAAGTAAGACCGACATGGATAAAGGTAAGAATGCAGCCGATATGGGATTGCGTTCTAAAGAGATGAGAGCCCTATTCAAGTCTTTCACATTAGACTTATCGAATTACAAAGTACCATTCATCTTTACAAACCACACCTATGCTTCAATGGATCAGTATACGCCAAAAGGCATGTCAGGCGGTGGAGGCCCAGAGTTTTCAGCATCAATTATCTTAATGTTGAGCAAAGGAACTTTGAGAGATGAGGCAAAAACAACAACTGGCATTATAGTTAGGTCAAAGACGAAAAAGAATCGTCTTGCAAAGCCTCTCGATATTGAATTCCATATTTCATTTCACAAAGGTATGAATCCATTTGTTGGTCTTGAAAATTATGCAACTTGGGAAAGCTGTCGAGTTGGTCGAGGTAACTTGATTACTCAAAAAGAATTTGATAAGATGAAGCCTGCCGAGCAGGAGGAGTGCATCGCATTTGATCTTAAAGGCGAACAACACTATTTTCAACCCAAGAAATTAGGCAAATCATACTTGAATGGCTTTACTGGAGAATCAATTCCAGTTAGAGAGTTCTTTTCGCCAAAGCTGTTTTCTGAGGAAGTATTAAGAGCACTTGATGAAAACGTAATCAAGCCAACCTTTAAATACCCAGAAACTCAATCAGGTATTGACACATTAGAAACTGACGAATTAGAAGACTTAACCGACTTTGATAGTGATGTACAAGATTAATGACCAATTGCCCGTCAAATATCATTTCTCTGTGCACACATCCATGCCAAGTTATCCAACGTATTCTGATTTTGTTTTCGACGTTTGTTCTTATCTACTGAGAGTGCATGGCCAAAAGAAGCCTGTGCTTACTCAACACGAGTTAAAGTTCTCAGTCAAGACTCTAAAATACGTGTTTGGTACTAACATGGAAAATGAGGATTTTCGAATTCGCCTCAAAGAGCACCTAACTGATGGAATAGGTTTAGGTCATCTACAAAAAAACGGAGAATTCATTTTTATTTCAGAAGAAGCGTTTACCAATTACTTTTCCATAGTATAACTTTTATATGATAGACTTTAAAGAAAATATAGATTTGCTTGAGAAGATCATCTTCAATTTTGCATTGACTGAGGATGATAATGATCGAGTGATTCGACCAAAAAATTACGAAGGTGTTGAAAAGAGAGAAATAATCCCAGCGATTAAGGCTCACTATTTCAATGATGACTCTTTACAGAAAGTCTATCGTGAAGCAAAGAAGTTTTTTCATGAGTACATGAAGATCCCGACCCGTACTGAATTAAGAGAAGTCTGTAATCTGACAAATCTCAATATCCCAGACGCCAAATTTAATTCTTTGTTTGAGGTTGACCTTTCTCAATACAATTACGATTTTCTGTATAAGTACACAAAGTCATTCATATTCTATAAAAATCTTAACGAAACAGTTATTGATGTATTGTCTTTCTTAAAGACGGCTGACATTAATCCAGGCAACGTTGAGCTTATTACAAATGATGTTAGACAAAAGTTTAATGATAAACTAAACGTCAATTTTGCAAATGCGGCATCAGGACTAGACTTCTTTAATGCTGAACACCACGTCCAATTATCAAAGATCGGTACACCAACTGGTTTTCCATACTTTGATAAAGTATTAGGTGGAGGTTGGAACCCAAAAACACTAGTCGTTTTCCAAGGCAGACCAAAGGTTGGTAAGTCAATGGTGTTATCAAACATTGCAACTCGTGCCTTTCTAGCCGGTTGTGAAGTTGGAGTTGCGACGCTTGAATTATCTGATGCCAAGTACATGAAACGTATAGGCTCAAACGCCCTCAACATCGTCTTTAAAGAATACGATTCTCTCCTACATAGGGATCAAGTTGGCGGAGTCAAGGAGAAAATTGAGATACTGAAAAAGAATAATCCCCAAATGGGACAAATGATGGTAAAGGAATTTCCAACTGGAACTGCCTCAGCTATCGATATTGAAAACTACTTCATCACTGTTCAAAATAACACAGGTATAAAGTTTAAAGTAATAGTCGTCGACTATATTAACCTGATGAGACCTTTACGTGAACAGGGCAATGTATACGAAAAAATCAAAGTAATTTCTGAAGAGCTACGTGCAGTCGCGATTAGAAACGAATGGTGTATTATCACAGCAACCCAAATTAAAAGAGACGCAGTTGACGACCAAGACATTGGCATGAGTGATATTGCTGAATCTTTTGGATTAGTTCACACAGTCGATTCTCTGTTCGGTCTAATTAGAGGCCCAATGGAGAGACGTATGAAGATCAAGCTAATTGCAAACCGTGATGGAGGTTACACTGAAAGCTTTAAAATGTACCGAATGGATTATGATTATGCTAGGTTAGTTGAAGAAACTGATCCAGCCAGTCAATATTACTCAGATGATGACGATACTATTTCGCTAGAGAATGAAATGCGAAATCAATATCAAAGTCATTCATCACAAAATGGCATTCAGCCTATTACCGCAACAACGCTACCACCAGTCCCAGCTGGTGTATCGCCACACGATGATATTCTAAATTCCATTAATTAAAAAGACACACTATGAATTGGAACCATTTAATAGACTACCCGATGAAGATGACGATCTAACTCAATACAACGACAGCGATGAAATTGAGGAATTAGGTCTTGAACCAGATCACTTTGATCCGGACTTCGATGATCATTATGACGATGATTTAGACGAAGACCCAGCTGAGCTAGAAAGACGTCGACAGCGATATGCTGAGCTCAAAAAAGACGACAAGATTTTCAATAACACCTATAATATGGGTTATGAAAATCCAATGGACGAAGATGAGCCAGACGAAAATAGCCGAGGAGGCCGAGAAATCAAAGTAGATTCGTCGTCGCCTGATTTTTTCTTGTATGATCAAGACAAATATTCAGAATATGTCGATTCGCAAATCATTCAAAAGGAAATCTTTTCCTATATTGAAACAAGCGAGGAGATAAATCAGATACTTGGAACTGAACCTGAAAAAAAGAAATTTGTAAAGACTGAAATAAACCAGATTTTCTCAATCTTATGCAAGAATCTAATAACTCGAAATAACCGAAACTATTTTATAACACCAATCTATGTGCTTGATGCTATTTCAATAACTGTTGCAATGGACTATAAAAAGCTATTTGATATGCTAAGTTATGAAAACAAAGAAGTGTTATTGTTGGAGTTAAATACTAAGTACGGATTCTTGGATAAGATCATGAAATCCAATAAAATGTTTTAATGACGACCTTAAAAGACATTCGAAAAATACACCTAGTTGGTGACCTACACTTAGGCATCAAAAACAATGCAATAGAATGGCTTGAAATTCAAAAAAGCTTTTTATTGGAAGACCTTATTGAAAAGGTTGACTTTGACTTTGATGAAGCTCGAGATATTCTAATTTTTGAAGGAGATATTTTTCACTCTAGGGAATCAGTAAACATTCGAATTCAAAATGAAAGCTTTGCAATCTTTGCACAGCTAGCCAAAAAGTTTAAACGTGGTGTCTATATTATTTTGGGCAATCACGACGTCTACTACAAAGATAAGAATACAGTCAATTCAGTTAAGTCACTATCTTACCTATCAGACAACATTCATGTATTTGAGAGATCTGAGATTTTATCAATAAACGGCAAGCATAACTTTTTAATGCTACCGTGGGTTGACGATTATACTCGACTTGCTGGTATAATTGAAGATAATCGTGATGATGCAGACTATATTATTTGTCATGCTGACATCAAGGGTTTGACACTAAACAAGTGGGCCAAAGTTGAACACGGTATCGAACTTAGTGCTTTATCTACATTTAAGAAAGTATATTCTGGCCATATTCACATTAGGCAAGAAAAAGCAAATTTGCTCTATACTGGTACCCCATATCAAATGGATCGAGGCGATCGTGATAATCAAAAGGGCCATTATGTTTTAGATGTTACAGGAGATCAAATCGTCGAAGAATTTTTACCGAATGTCAAGTCGCCAGTCTTTTTAAAGCTCAATATCTTTGAGATCTTGGAAATGCCGTTAGCTGATATTGAGAAAATGTTCAGAAACAATTTCATTGATGTCATGATAAGCGTCAGTTTTGCCAGTAAGTTGTCGATTACCAGTTTTTTAGAAAAAATTCAGGACACAGGTTATCGAAAGATCGAGTTCTTTACTTATGTTGATGCTAAACCAGAAGAACAGACGACACAAGTTGAATTTGATCTACAAGACAATTTCAACATTAATGATATTTTCTCTCATTACCTAACGATTCAAAATTACACAGAACCAGTTAAAGAGGCCTTAACTGAAAAATTCTTGGAGACTCTACAAAAAGTTAGAGAACTTGATAAGTATGCATAGACCGTTTATTCATAGAGCAATTGAAGTTAGACCAGTCGGTCCAAACCGGTTTGCAGTATTTTCAACTGACAATATTGGTCGCGGTACTCGAATCGAGGCTTGTGCAATTATCCCAATAACCAAGCAAGCTCACACAGCACTGACTAAAACTAGAACATCGGCAGCTGATAGACTAGTTCAGAATCCAGACGGTATTCTGAAAGAGCGCAATATTCTAAATTCAATTGCGGAAATGGAATTGGAAAAGCGCTTTGACGCGGGCCTAGTTTCAACCGAAGACATTAAGAAAATCCTATTCGAATCAGGTAACCTAACTCAAGTACTCGATATTGAAACCCACGGCTTTTTATCGGGATATGGCTCATTCTATTCCAAGTCTCAGTATCCGAATGCCTTGATTGAATATGATGCTGAGTCTAAACTATATAATGTCACAACAGTAAAAGATATTACACCTAACACAGAGATTACCTATTTTACTCGATGAGAATAGAAGAATTTGCATTTAGAAATATATGTTCGTATGGTAACAAGCTGCAGCAATTCAAGTTTGATGATTTGCCGAAACTTGTGCTGGTCCAGGGTAAGAACGGTGGAGGTAAGTCATCTATTTCAGATGCACTGACTATCTCGATTTATGGTAAATCAGCAGTTCGTAAAACCAAAGAGATTCCAAACCGCATTAATAAGAATGCCTACACCCAAATCAAGTTCAAAACAAATACTGGCGATACTGTTTCGATTGAGCGTGGACTTGAACCAAATTTTTCAAAACTTGAAATAAACGGAGTTCAACATAATTTACCAGATAAGAGACGAGTCGACGAATTTATTGAAGACGAGCTGACTCAAATCCCATTCAACGTTTTTTCAAATACAATCAGTTTATCAGTAAACGACTTTAAAAGCTTTGTTAAGTTAAGTCCACAGGACAAACGTAAGATTATTGATAAAATCTTTGGACTTGACATTCTAAATGAAATGTCGACCTTAACCAAAGATGAGACTAGAGAAACTCTTGCTCGTAGTCGAGCTTTACAGGCATCAATTGATCAAAATACGACACTCCTACAAAATTCGACTGAACAGCTAACTGGCCTAAAGACCGATGTCGTAAAGATTAATCAAACTAGGTTAGATGAAGTTATCGAGCAAATTGCAAAGTTAGAGACTCTGCAAGCAACTTCAAAAGAGGAATTTTTAAGACTTAAGGGAGATGTTCAAAAAATACAAGCTGAATTAACTACCGTTACTGAACAAAAATCCAAGATTAGATTCACAGTTGACGAGATCAATAAAAAGCTCACAATCTACGAAAAGAATAAGTGCCCTCACTGTTTATCCGATCTAACTGATACAGTTCATCTTGAAATAAAGACTAAGCTTGAAGCAAAACGTCAGGTAGAGCAGGACAAAGTGCCTGCCATTCAAACGCAAATCAACGAGTTGGCTGCTAGAATTAAAGAGTTTGAGACTTTACAAAACGATGCAAAATCAAATCATCAGACAGCAACTGCGCAAATACCAGCTCTAACTCGTGAAAAGACTCAACTGTCTAACCCAACTACGACTGATTCAGCTGCAATCGAAAGAATGCAGACAATCATTGATAATATAGGCACCAAGTTAAAAGAGTTATCATCTGAGAAATCCGAGCTTGATGCTAAATTGAAACTTAATCAAGAATTGGACGTCATACTGGGTGACTCTGGAATGAAGAGACTACTAATGAATCAGATCATTCCAATCCTGAACAAGAAGATCCTAAAGATTGCAAAACTGCTAGAGTTTAAGTTTGCATTTGAATTTGATTTAGAGTTTGATCCTATCATTACTCATCTGGGCGTACAAGTTTCGCCAGATTCGTTATCGACTGGCGAGCAGAAAAAGATGAATTTGATTGTACTGCTGTGTATACTTGAACTAATCAAACTTAAGCATCACCGAGTAAACCTATTATTCTTAGACGAGGTCTTTTCTTCGCTTGATGTCGAATCAATCTATCGAATCGTTGATCTACTTAAGGAATTTTCAAAGAAATACAATATGACAATCTTTGTAATTTCTCATGACATGCTACCGGAAGAGCTTTTTGACATGAAGATCTTTGTTGAGAATAACGACCATTTCTCTGACATGAAAGTCGTTAATTGATAAACTAAATTCACTTTACATAGTAAAATACTTATATGCTAGTTTTTAAAGGAAAGACTTTTGCCCAAGCCTATTGGATTTCAATTAAGGCTTTGATGGAATTAGGCAAGACTAATAATGCCAGAGGCACAACCAGTAAAGAATTTCTGGATGCATGCCTCGTAATTGAAGATCCAAGCCAATGCTTATATGAAAATCCAGCTAGAGGCTCGCAGTTTAAATACTTGGCGGCTGAGTTCTTTTGGTATTTTCTAGGCCGAAATGATGTAGACTATATCGCAAAGCATGCCAAATTCTGGAAGCAGATCCAAAACGAAGATGGAACTGCTAATTCTGCATACGGCAACTTAATCTTTGCAACCAAGAATGAATTTGGTACGTCTCAATACCAGTGGGCTCTAAATAGTCTAATTGCAGATTCGAATACCAGACAAGCAGTAATGCATTTTAATATGCCAAAGCACCAATATCCAAATAACAAGGATTTTGTGTGTACGATGTATGCGAATTTCCACATTAGAGAGAATAAGCTCTATATGAGTGTCTTTATGCGTAGTAATGATGCAATTTGGGGAACACCAACTGATGTTGCGTTTTTCTGTGCTCTCCAAATGCAGATGCATGCCCATCTTAAGGCAACTTATCCAGATCTAGAGCTTGGCACCTATTCTCATACTGCAAATTCATACCATATCTACGATCGACACTATGAACTTGCTGAAAAAATGATAGCTGGTCATTTTAATCCAGTTACACTACCGCCAGTTAAAACCGATTTAATTGACGCAAGCGGTAGAGCTACTTCTGATCTACGTACCGCTTTTCAATTTGTTGAGAATCCGACTCCTGACTCTACATTAATCTTTCAAGAAAAAGACGATCTACTACACTGGATTTACGAAAATTATCCGAAGGCTTCTCAAGATATATGAAAATACATCCAAATTCAGAAAGGCAACATCAATATGATGTAACCTACATTAAAATGGCCTTGACCTGGGCAGAACTATCTAAAGCCAATCGTAAAAAAGTTGGTGCATTAATAGTTAAAGGCACTACAATTATTTCAGATGGCTACAATGGTACTCCATCTGGCTTTGAAAACGAGTGTGAACTCCCAGTATTTGACCAAGACAATAATTTCGTCGATTACGAAACTAAGTGGTATGTGCTGCATGCTGAGTCTAATGCAATTGCTAAAGTTGCTAGATCGACGCAAAGCTGCGAGGGCTCAACCTTGTATATCACTTACTCTCCATGTAGAGAATGTAGCAAATTAATTCTGCAATCGGGTATTACCCGAGTTGTCTATCTTGAAGAATATCGAGATAAACAGGGGCTTGATCTATTACGTAAAGCTGGAATCGATATTAAAAAAATCG
>Ga0222713_10000842_pt1 | contig 35106 bp, 37 predicted proteins | sample C33_649DmetaG_FD_165061 | JGI IMG/M metagenome (GOLD analysis project Ga0222713, IMG submission 165061) | Estuarine water microbial communities from San Francisco Bay, California, United States - C33_649D | ecosystem: Environmental > Aquatic > Marine > Unclassified | place: USA: California... | reverse complement strand
CAGTTGCATATTCAGATTTTGTTGGTTTTGGTTCACGATTAAATGCATTTAACTCGATTCTTTCTACTGCTTGGCGCACTCGGGGAGTGGGCGATTTTTGGTCACACATGTTGGTTGCAGAAGGCGCTGTTGATATCGCTATTGAACCAACTCTTGCTGTGTGGGACATGGCTGCCCTAGATATCATTGTTCGCGAAGCTGGAGGAGTGTTTACAAATACTTCAGGCGAACATGGTCCATTTGGTGGCAGTGGTGTTTCAACAAATAAGGCAGTCCATGAAGCTTTAATCAAAGCGTTGAATGCATAAATGGCCATGGCAACTGAAACGATCTTAGAACCCACAACCCTTGCCATTGAGGGAATGACCTGTTCATCCTGCGTGAATGCAGTTGAAAAAGCACTCAATAACATGGATGGCGTTCGAGCAACAATTAACTTTGCTACAGAGACTGCGCATGTTTTGGCACCTGCGGATATGGATATTAAAGAGTTAATCAAAACAGTTGAAAAAGCGGGATATAAAGCCAGTCTTTTGCAAGATGCTCAGGCAGTAACGTTGCATAGTAAGAAATCAGCACGCGCCTTATTTTTCGCCTTTATTTTTGCAGTTCCTGCCGTAGCACTCTCGATGGTTATGAGTTGGCACCATGCAATCGATATGTGGATTCATGATCAATTAGATCTCTTTGGACTTCCACATCCACTCTATTCAGCCACTGCATGGCTCGTAATTGCACTCAGTGCACCTGTTGTATTAATCGTTGCTTGGCCAATTCACCGTGCTGCGCTACGAAATCTTAGGCATCCAACTATGGACAACCTTATTTCGATGGGTTCAATTGCAGCATTCACATGGTCGATTTATGCAAATTCAACTGGTGAGGGCGATGTTTACACCGAAGTTGCTGCTGGTGTTATTCTCTTTGTTATCTTGGGACGTTTCTTAGAAACAAGAGCCAAGGCACGTGCGGGTGCAGCCCTTTCATCTCTCTTAGCTCTAGGCAGTAAAGAGGTAACGATTGTTCGTGGGGGATTCCCACTTATTGTTCCAATCGAACAGCTACAAATTGGTGATGAATTTGAAGTTAGACCAGGAGATCGTGTTGCAACTGATGGCATTGTGGTCAGTGGTCAGAGCGCAGTTGATAACTCAATGCTTACAGGTGAATCAAAACCTGTAGATGTCGGTCCTGGATCTCAAGTAATTGGAGCATCTATTAATCATAACGGTCGATTAATTGTGCGGGCCACACGAGTAGGTAGTGACACTGAACTTGCCCGCATCACTGCAATGGTGATTAGTGCACAAGGAACCAAAGCTCCCATTCAGCGCCTAGCAGATCGAATTAGTGCAGTCTTTGTTCCGATTGTTACGGTTCTTTCAATTGGAACATTTGCTGCTTGGTATTTGAGCGGCTATAGCCTCACACAATCTATTTCTGTGGCGATCACCGTGCTTGTAATCGCTTGTCCATGTGCTCTTGGGCTTGCAACACCTGTTGCATTACTTGTTGCATCAGGGCGCGGTGCACAGCGTGGAATAGTCCTGCGTGAACCACGAGTTCTAGAAGTTGCACGTAAAGTGGACACAGTTGTCTTTGATAAGACTGGAACACTCACAGAAGGTGTTATGAATGTGCAGAACGCAACTATTTCTGCTGCTGCTGGCGCAGTACTAGGTTCATCCTTCGCGTCCCTTATTAATGAAACAACGATTCTTTCTTCGGCAAATGCCATTGAATCAGCAAATTCACACCCAGTTGCTCTGGCCATTTCTCGCTACGCACTCGGTGCTGGCGCAAAGAACCATGCGGTCACAGACTTCTCAGTTGCACCAGGATCTGGAGCTGCGGGTCGTGTAAATCTTGGAACTCAATCACCTGTGGTCTTAATTGGTTCACCAGCAGCCGTTGCACACAGCTGCACAGATTTTCACCCAGAAATTAAGGCAGCTATTACAGCTGGGCAAAATGCTGGTTTAACAGTTTCAGTTTTGGCATGGGATGGCGTTGCTTTAGCTGTCTTTACTGTTGGTGATCAATTAAAGAGTGATGCAGCAGAGACAATTACTAATCTAAAGTCAATGGGAATTACACCATGGCTTGTTACAGGAGATAGCGCAGAGGTTGCTGCCGCAGTTGCTTTAACTGTGGGTATTGATAGCGAGCACGTTGTTTCTGCAGCTATGCCAGAGACTAAGTTAGTTATTGTTGAGAAATTAAAAGCCGAAGGACATTGTGTTCTTATGATTGGCGATGGAATCAATGATGCTGCAGCCTTAACCGCTGCTGATTTATCTATGGCCATGGGAACTGGAACTGACACAGCGATTTCCTCTGCTGACATCACCTTGATGAAATCAGGTTTGGGAAGTGTAATTTCAGCGCTCAAGCTCTCACAAAAAACCTTAAAGATCATCCGTTTGAATATGGGTTGGGCATTGATTTATAACGTTATTGGTTTGCCGATTGCAGCCTTTGGCCTGTTGACACCAATTTATGCCGCAGGGGCGATGGCGCTTTCTTCACTCTTTGTAGTTACTAACTCACTTCGAATCAAATAAAAAATCTCGCTAGTGGATGTTCCACCAGCGAGATTTTTCATACTGTTGTGCGTAGTAGCGGGGGCAGGATTTGAACCTACGACCTCTGGGTTATGAGCCCAGCGAGCTACCGAGCTGCTCCACCCCGCGTCAGTGATGCAATCTTATGTGCATCAATAGATAAAGACCAAATCCATGCAATTGCTCGCATGAATCTGGCCTTTATCTTTGTAATTACTTTTGTTTTAGTGCATCACTATTTGTTCTGTGCGTTGATCGCTGCATCAAGAGCGGACTTCAATCGCTTTTGAGCTTTGTCATACGCTGCAAAATCTCCCCTTGCAAGTGCGGCAAGGCCATCTGCATAAGCTTGCTTTGCACTTGCTAGTGAGTTTGCAAGTGAAGAGTTTGTACTCGTCTGACCAGAGGTGCCACTAGAAGAGCCACCTGCCACAGTTCCAGAGTTACCACCAAACACTTGATCAAGTGCACCCTTTAATGTGTCGTCATAACCAATTTGATCTCCGAAGGATACGAGAACCTTCTGAAGCAGTGGATATGCAGCTGTGTTTGAAGTCGCTCTGACATAAACAGGCTGCACATACAACAGACCACCACCAACTGGAAGTGTGAGCAGGTTTCCTAATACAACATCAGAGCCACCACGACGCAGAAGTGACAATGAATTTGCAACTTCAGGTTTCGCTTCAAAGTTTGAAGCTACCTGTGATGGACCGGCAATATTGGTGTTACGCGGCAATTGCAGCACAGAGATTTTGCCGTAATCAGGACCTGGATCCGAGTTAACAACTGCAAATGCTGAAAGGTTTTCACGACCACCACGTGGAACAAATGGAGTAGTTAATGAGAATACAGGCTTCTTTGTGCCTGGCATTTGAAGTGTTAAGTAATAAGGAGGTTGTGCAGATGCGTTAGCTCCAAATGTTGATGGGTCACGAGGTACGCGCCAGAAATCCTGACCACCATAGAAAGCTTGGGCTGTCTTAACATGGTAAGAACTAAGGATTTCACGTTGAACACGGAAGAGATCCTCTGGGTAGCGAATATGTTCTAGAAGCTGGGCAGAGATCTCACTCTTTGGCTTAATGGTGTTTGGGAAAGCCTTTGCCCATGTCTTTAGAACTGGGTCTTTTTCATTCCACTCGTACAAAGTCACAGTACCGTTGTAGGCATCAACTGTAGCTTTAACGGAGTTACGGATGTAATTAACAGTTCGATTTCGCTGGGCACTTATAGTTGCAGAGCTTGGAATATCTGCAATTACATTTGAAAGCACGCTCTGGCGTGAATAAGGGTAGCCAGCACTTGTTGTAAAGCCATCAATAATCCAAATGATTTTTCCATCAACTAGAGCTGGGTATGGATCTCCATCAAGGGTCAGCCAAGGCGCGACTTTTGCAACACGGTCACGAGGATTACGTTCGAAGAGAATTTTTGAATCTTTATTAATGAGATTTGAAAGAAGAATTCTCTGTTCCTGGTACTTCAAAGCGAAGATAACTTTGTGGAGTAATGAACCAACTGGGACTCCACCAGAACCTGTGTAGGTGTAGTTACGCTGTCCGTTAGGTGACGTGTCATCTGGATAATCAAACTCAACTGGTGTATCGGTCTTTACGCCTCCAATAATTGAGTAATTTGGAACATTCTCACCAAAGTACACACGAGGCTCAAATTTTTCTAACGCTCCGGTTGGAGGGAGGTCACCAACTGCAAACTTTGGCTTTCCGTCCACATCTCGATCATTTCCATATGCTGCAACTAGTCCAAAACCATGTGTGTACACAAGGTGATCGTTAATCCAGTTACGTGATGGATTTCCTTCAATATTCAGCTCGCGAACGGCAATAACAACATCGCGCTTCACACCATCTACCGTGTAGCGATCGATATCTAGCGACTCAGGGAAGCTGTAGTACGGACGAATCTGCTGAAGTTGTCTAAAGGTCGCAGACAAAACATTTGGATCCATTAACCTAATATTGGCTATCGTTGCCGCATCATCTGCAAGCTGCCCGGTGTTTGTCGCAACCGTTGCTTGGTAATCACTAATGGCAACATCATCCAATCCATATGCGCTTCGTGTTGCATCGATATTGCGCTGAATAAATGGAGCCTCCTTTGAAGACTCACTTGGCTTTACCTGGAACTGTTGAATAGCACCTGGGTAAATTCCTGCAATCAAGACAGAAGAAACAACAAGGAGTGCAGTTCCTGCAGCTGGTAGTACCCAAGAGCGACGAATGATGTTTGCGAAAAACAGCAGCGCACAGACAACTGCTATCGCAGCAAGAATTGCCTTTGCTGGAAGAGTTGCGTTCACATCGGTATATGTAAGACCAGTAATCAACTTACTCTCTTTAAGTGCCAATTGATAGCGATCAAACCAGTAAGCAACTGCCTTCATTAATACGACGCCACCTAGAAGAACTGAAAGCTGCACACGTGCAGCAACTGTTGTGCGGTCTTCTTGAACCTGTAGGCGGATTCCGCCATAGAGATAATGCACAACTGCTGCAGCAATAATTGAAAGAATTAATGTAGAAATCGCCCAAGCGATTAATGTTTGGTAGAACGGTAATTTAAATGCAAAGAAAGAGATATCCATATTGAACTGTGCATCTTTCACACCAAAGCTAGTTGAGTTCTTAAACAACAACCATGATTCCCACATTGCTGAACCTGAAGTACCAGCAAAGTAGAAAAGTCCCACGGCAAGTGCAAGAACAACCCAGCGCTTAATTGGTTCGATTTGTGCGCGATAGCGCTCGAGATTATCTGCTTCGATGCTCAATGGAACATAAAGTGGACGCCGCTTATAAGCGATAATAATATTAAGCAAAATAATTGATGAAGTAAGCAATCCTGCGACTACAAAGAGAAAAATCTTGGTCGTGAGAACAGTTGTCCAGACAGAAGTGAAATCAACTGATTTAAACCACAACCAATCAGCATAGAAGCCACTAAGTGAGAGCAGAACTCCTGAGAGAACAACCAAAATTACGATTGTTAGCGTGAGGGGACTGCGGCGACCTTTGAAATTGAACTGAGGAGTTGCATTACTTGTCATGGCCATACGCTAGCGCAAGAGGGCGCAAGCTTCATTCTCACCCTTCATAGGGCTGCCATGGCCTCGGCCAGGGTGGCAACTGTCACAACCTTGATTCCAGGGGGGATATTTGCGATATCTCCGCTGTTGCCAGCAGGAGCTAGAAAGAGTGTGGCACCAGCTTTGCGTGCCGCCAAAATTTTCTGGTTTATTCCACCAATGGGGCCGACTTTTCCATCAGTTGTAATTGTTCCCGTTCCTGCGATGTGGCGTCCTTGTAGTAGATCCTTTTGAGTTAACAATTCGATAACGCCAATTGCAAAGATCATTCCGCCACTTGGCCCACCGGTTTTCTTTACATCAAATGAGATGTTCTTTATATGTAAATCATCGGCAGTAACACCGTATTCAGGGTGCAATCGTAAAAAGGAGAGTGCAGCGGTTTTAGCATTATCTTGTGAGTTAACCATATCGGCTTTGGCTTTTTTGTCCTCACTCTTTTGGGTCGTTCCAGGTGGATATATTGCAGATCGAGGATAAACGGCCTCGTCTGCTTTGATCCATGAATAGATAATTTCTGGTCCGATTATCCAAGAGTCTGGATTAGTTACCCTAATTGACATTAAATCAATACGCCCATTTGCCGGATATGATTTTTGATTTTTAATAGTAATTAATTTGTTAAAAATATTTTGTGCTTGACCTGGCAGAACAATGACATAAGGCAACGGGGCAATAAGTGCTAGAGAGGCAAAAAGCGTAAGAATGACTAAAGCTATTCGAGGCAGTGGTGAAAAGCGCACAGTCTGAAGAAGTTCTTTTTAGGATTTTTTCAGAAAAGGATTATCGTTAAAAGAATCATCAGAAGCATCCGGCTTGATGATCTGGGTTTTGCTATTTCCAACTACTGAACCTTGCGTTGTTGGAGGTTGCACTGTATCTGCTGCAACATCACGGGCCTGTGAATCGCGCAAGGACTCTTGAAAGCGCTGAAACTGGCCAACAGAGCGCTGGGTTTCTTGCTGGAACTTACCTTCAAACTTTGTAACCCATAAAACATAGAGCAAGGCCCCACTCAGAGCTAAAGCTGGGACTACCCACCAGATGAGTGCAAGAAAGGCGCTAGACATGGGGTCAGCCTATCGTCAGAAGGCGCGTAGCGCTAAAGATGCCCTTTTATTAACTCGCTGACAAATAACTCTGTGAGTTTGGGAAGAAATCAGATGGCTAACTGGTTACAGCACTGGGAGGATTTACACATGTCGCCATTTGGTTTTACACCTGATAATTCAGATGACCCTGAAAAAAATAAGGATGGCGAGTCAGTTGATTTTGCAGCCATGATGGCGCAGATGCAACAACAGATCCAACAACAGTTTTCAGCCCTTGGTATGAGTGCACCAGGATTTTCTGCAACGACTGAAGCCCTTCCTAAAAACATTGTTCGAGATACTGCAAAGAAGTTTGTCACTGCAAAGGGCTCTGCCCCTATTGGCGCTAATGATGTGGCAAAGGTTGAGGATGCTTTTGCGATTGCTGAGCTATGGCTCAATGAGGCAACTTTCTTCTCACAAACACCAGCAACCAGAAATCCTGCAATGGCAAGAACCGATTGGGTCGACACAACACTCAATGGCTGGCAAACATCTGTTGAGCCATTAGCAATTGGATTAGCTGCAGCGATTTCAGAGCTACTTAACAATGCCAATGGAGAAGCTGGCCAAAGTGAGGCTGAAAACGCCATGCAGATTCCCGTGGGGATGATTGCCACGCTGCTGCGCTCATTTATTGGCTCATTAATTGCAACACAGCTGGGCCAATCAATTGGCGGTTTAGCTGCATCGGTTACTGGCACCCACGATGTGGGATTGCCATTAGTAGAGCCTGTTTATCCTGCACTTGTTCCACAAAATATTGATGAGTGGGGACAGGATCTCAATGTTCCCATGGATGAAGTTCGTATCTTTCATGCTCTTCGTGAGAGTGCTGTTGCAAGGTTATTTGCTCATAACCCTTGGTTAATTTCTTATATCCGCACAGCAATTTCAGATTATGGAAAAGGAATTCGCATAGATATCGATGCCATTCAGCGTCAAGCACAAGAAGTCTTTGATAACGCATCTGAAGAAGGCAAAGAGTTTGATCCAACTAATCCAGAGAGTTTTAGCATTGCACTCAATGAAGGAATTTTCACACCGGAGGAAACTCCAGCTCAACGCGCAGCGCTGACTAAATTAGAAACTGTTCTAGCTCTCATTGATGGCTGGAGTGAAGACGTTGTCACACTTGCTGCAGGAGAGCGACTTCCTAATCTTGTCGCTTTGCAAGAAACCTTGCGCCGCCGCAGAGCAACTTCAGCTCCTGCTCAACAGTTATTTGCAACGATGTTTGGTTTACAGGTCTCGCCCAAGCTAGCACGAGAGGCTGCAACGTTTTGGAAAGCAGTTCGTGAGGTCAAAGATCTAGAAGGTAGAGATCGAATTTGGAGCGGAATCCTGCCAACATCAGATGATCTATTAACGCCACAAAGTTACTTGGTCAGTATTGAAATTCCTGATGATTTATCCGGCCTATAAAAGCCAGAGATAGAAAAGCGAACTCCCCGGCCGCTCATTCTGTATCAGCCTTCCCCTTGCTGATATAGAACAGTTATCCGAGGAGTTCGTAGTCGTAACGTAAATGTATTTGGCCCGAGAATCAACTGAGAGAGGCTTTGACACAACCTGTTTTTCTCGTGTAAAGGAGATTTTTTTTCGTGGCAATTTTAAAAATCTCTCAACACGTGGTTGAGGTTTCCAAAGCATTTCTGGGATGGGAGATACCGTGCTCTCTATGGATACCCCGGCATTCGAAGAGCTAGAAAGTGAGAACACACTTCCTGGAATCAACGAAGGCGAAATCATTGTTATCAGGTCCACTCGGCGAAAGAAAAACATCTCTGCCTATCGCCAAGGTGGACGAATTGTCGTCTCAATCCCGGCCCGAATGAGTAAAGCCGATGAACGGGCGATGGTTCCGCAGATGGTGGCTAAGATTCGAGCCCAAGAAGCAGCCATCACGATGAGTGAAGAAGGCCTAGCAATACGCGTAGACGAACTTTTGACTCAACTAGCTCCAGAAATCAGGCTGCGGCCAGCATCAGTGGTGTGGCGGGGCATGCGCGAGCGCTGGGGCTCGTGCACGGGGGTGGATCGAAGCATCCGCATCTCTGATCGACTAAAAGGCGCCCCTGACTACGCCCTGGACTATGTCCTCTTTCATGAAGCTATCCATCTTGAGTATTTCGATCATGGGGCAGAGTTCAAGGAGTTATTGGCCAGATTCCCAAAGGCGGAAATCGCCAGCGCTTATCTAGATGGATATGAGGCAGCTGAAACTGCGCTCGCAGCCCCTGAGGCGCTCAAAAAGCTCTTGGCTAAGGGGTGAAAAAACTCCTCCACAAACGCGCCTACTTAGGCTTGATTGAGCGTATCGAGGGGTATCGTCTCACTTAACAGAACGCTCGCCCCGCACGGGGAGCAACCCCTAGGGATTGCAAGCGTCGGACGGAGGACAAGACAAATGACAGTAGAGACATACAAAGGTGACGCTTACTGCGTTAAGTGCAAAGAAAAGCGTGATTTCGAGGGAACCGTAAAGGTCTCTGACTCTGGTCGTCGCATGGCACAGGGCATCTGCCCAGTGTGTGGCACCAAGGTCAATCGCATCCTTGGCAAAGCACAGTAATTAAATTTCGCTCACACGTTGTGAGCGTCTAGCGTTAAAAGAAACCCCCATCGTCCATGGTGATTGTGGGGGTTTCTTTGTGTCTCCAAAATTATTCAACCAGTAACGATTCAACTCATAGAGTAATTATTTGTGGGGATACTCCACAGGTTTTGAAAATGTGAAAATGCGAGGTCTTGGCGATAGCAACTCTTGCCCTATGACCACACCATCCATCACAACCCCAATTTTTCCCCGATTAAAAAACGGGGTCTTTATCAGCACAATGAATTCAACACAGGAAAGCTCCATCACCATGGCAACTTCATCTCATGGGGTTGCCATAAACCACTCTGGAGCTAGATCAATTATTGAACAGTTCACCGGAATCTTAAGCTGTGATGAAATCTCAGAAAAATTGGGAATTTCGATTACGACAATCCAATACATTATTGATCAATTACTAGCAGCAAATTTTCTTGACACACAGCGAAAAACAATAAGGCTCAATAATAGATTTCAATCGTCAATTCAATCCCGAGCATTTCACACACAAGACCAGAGTAATGATGCTGCCTATAGTCAATTACAAAAACGTCTTGCACCAGAGTTAAGTCAAGCAACATGGCTTCAAGGTGTGAGAGATGGTGGCGTGGATGTCATGACTGCTCGCCAAAACTTTGGAGTTGAGATTATTGGCAACTCACGAACAGCAACTTTACTTTTCTCAATTCTGTTAGCAAGTGGTGTAACAAACACACGAATTTCTCTCTCTGCTTCATACAAGCATCCAACTGTGGTGGATAGTGATTTAGGCTCAGGTTCACTGCGAACAACGGACTTAGGGCTTAACTACAAAAATCGGATTGAAGAACTTGCTCGTGAATGGTCACTATTTCCTGTGGCATCAAGTTTTGCTCTTGCTCAACGTGGAGCACCGAAACCAGTTCTTCCAGAAAAGAATTTGCGCATTATTTGCGGCAGCTTTGATTCACAATATGTAGAGCACCTTTTACGCGATGGCCAGGATCACTTCTTTGTTGGCAGAGCCCCTGGTCACATCGCAACTGTTGGGCCCTTTGTTCAACCAGGCAGCACTCCCTGCAGACGCTGCCTCTCACTCATCGAAGCAGATCGCATCGGTGTTGCTGAACTATCCATTCCACTTGGTACAAGTGATGAGCTCCCCGTTGCAGTTGCCCACCAGGTTGCAGCGTTAGCAGCGCACGCAGCTCTGAAATTTATAGATACAGGAAAAAGTGAACTCCAAGCAGCCCAGCTGATTGTGGACTTTCTAGATGCCCTCAATCCCCAGTTACAACACTTTCCACAGCATCCAGAGTGTGAATGTTTGTGGACAAGTCCAGAAGCACTTCTCTAGTCAGTTGCAGTTGTGCACAGATCAATCAGATAAAAACTTCAGAAAACAAAGTTAGAACAATAGTGAGCTTCACTCAAATTTCACATACTACTCAGCGGAAAAGAGAAACATATGAATGCAGTAATGAAAACAATGGTTGATGCAGAACTTGTCCTGCGTGAGTTCCTCATTAAGACTCATAAGAACTTCTATGTACGGCTAAAAGATGAAAAAGGAGATGTTCCGGGATGGGTGTTAGTCGTCCTAATGACCACTGGGCTGGTTACTGCAATCTGGACTATCGCTGCACCTCGCTTAACTGCGATTCTAAAAAACTCACTCGATGCCATGAATGGTATTCGATAACAGTGAATGCACGAGCTCTCCATCAAAACTTCCTGGATAAACTTCGACAGGAGCGTGGCAATGTTGAAAGTTCACTTGTTCTCATTCCTCTCATCTTTCTCTTTCTCATTGCAGTTGAACTCATAGTTGCAACCAATCTTCGCAACAGCGAATTCTCTCTGGCTCAAAGTGATGCCTCAAGCAGAGCAATCAGTGGAGTGCTCACTAGTTCGGATCAGGTCATCGAATTGAATTCTCCAGATTCCTTTACTCATATGAAACTCTTAATTACTAACAGGCGACATTCATTACCTAAGTTAGTTCCAGGTTTAGTTGCACTCTTTGGCGGCAATGCAGTTGTTGACGTTAAAGGAGTGGCGGTAATGGAAAACATAAATTGATTTCAAAATTGCGGAATGAAAGCGGAAGTGCCATTGTTGAGTTTGTCGCCCTGGCTATTCCACTTTTTATTCCAATATTTATTTATCTCAATAGCTTTGCCTCCGTGAGTGCAAACGAGGCGATTATTCGAGTGATGGCACGGGAAGGCGTTCGTGCATACGCTGTAAGTGATAGTGATCATTCTGGCCGTGTAGTTTCTAAACAAGCAATTCTTCTGATTGCACAAAATTTGGGTCTTACATCAAAGGAAATCAACTCAATAGATTTGAATTACGAATGCTCACGATTGCCGTGTCTATCAGCTAACAGCCGGATTCGTTTAACGATTTCTTATATTGACTCTAAATCACATCGCACTATTGAAGCCTCTGCACAAGAAAACATCAGTCCATGGAAGTGAATTGGTCACCAAAGTTAAGAGATGATCGAGGTTCCTTAAGTGTTGTGATTATTGGATTATTCGTTATAACAGTTGCAAGCTTGATGATAATGACAGATGTTGCAACTGTGATGGTTGCAAAGCGCTCTCTCACCCAAGCCACAGAAGCTGCAGCTATGCGAGGGGTTCACACATTAGATCGCGCTTCTTATTACAGAGGAAAAGGCACAATGGCAACCACTCCTCTTGCGCTCATGAACAAGCGTGAGCATCCTGCAATTCCAATTGATTGCAATCAAGCGGTCGTCGACGTGATGTTGGAACTACACAATTGGAGTACGGATGATTCTTCGATGAAGAGGAAAGAATTACAGGGGATTGTACTGACAGATTTCAAATGTGATGGAACTTCAGTTGAGATATCTACCTATGCCACTGTGAAATTTCCATTTACGGTGCCATTTAGTTCCCAAAGCTCAGCTAGTTTGTATGCCAATGCCGCTAGTACAAATCAAGTGCAAGAAGGGTTCTATATATTTGGAGTCCGCCTACATTGACCACCATTGCGGTATCGGTTATTCACTAACTCGCTCTCCGCTATCCTTGCTCTATGGCAGCGCGCGAATATCAATTAGAGATCAATGAAATTGACGCGACCCTTGTTTCAATTGAAAAGGTCTTAGACCTGCCGAAACTTCGCAAACAAGCTGCAGAGCTAGAGGAACAGGCTGGAGCACCCAATTTGTGGGATGACCCAGAAAATGCGCAAAAGATCACGAGTCGCCTATCACGCGTGCAATCCGAGATTGCCAAGCTATCTGGCCTTCGCCAGCGCGTTGAAGATCTACCAATACTCTTTGAGTTAGCGGCTAGTGAACCAGATGGATCTGGAGTGCATGATGCTGAAAAAGAGTTAGATGCTGTTAAGAAATCCATTGGTGAATTAGAAGTTCAGACTCTTCTCAACGGTGAATATGATGACCGAGATGCACTCATAACTATTCGTTCAGAAGCTGGCGGTGTTGAGGCAGCAGACTGGGCCGAAATGATTATGCGTATGTATTTACGCTATTGCGAACGTCATAACTTTAAAGTTGATGTTCTAGAAACTTCTTATGCTGAAGAAGCAGGCATTAAGTCAACTACTTTTAGAGTCAGCGCCGCATATGCCTATGGAACTTTATCTGTGGAGCAAGGTACACATCGCTTAGTTCGAATTTCACCTTTTGATAGTCAAAGTCGTCGCCACACTTCATTTGCTGGAGTCGAAGTTGTGCCTGTAGTAGATCAAAGTGATCATGTTGAAATTGATGAAAAAGAAGTACGGGTGGATGTTTATCGTTCATCTGGCCCAGGTGGACAAGGTGTTAACACTACTGACTCAGCAGTTCGATTGACTCACATCCCAACAGGCATTGTTGTTTCATGCCAAAATGAGCGCTCTCAAATTCAAAATAAGGCAACCGCCATGGCGGTCTTGCAATCGAAGTTATTGGAACGCCGACGCCAGGAAGAACAGGCAAAGATTAACGCCCTCAAAGGCGATAACTCTGGTTCATGGGGAAATCAAATGCGATCATATGTTTTAGCGCCATATCAAATGGTGAAGGACTTACGTACTGAATATGAAACTGGAAACACCTCTGCGGTTCTCAACGGTGAAATCGACGAATTTATCGAGGCTGGCATAAGGTGGCGCAGAAGTTCGTAAATTCCTTGCCTAAAGCATAAATCACATTTTTTCACAGGCTCACATGCGCGTTACATACCCGTATTTGACTCAGTTTTCCATAAACTATGCATCAGGCCGAGAGCGGATTCCCCGATTTCCGCGCCGCAGATGCAATGGGAGATTTAAATGATTCGTTTTGAGAACGTCACAAAGGTCTACCCAGGACAAGAACGTCCAGCACTTGATTCAGTAAATCTTGAAATTGTTAAAGGTGAGTTTGTTTTCCTTGTGGGTCTTTCTGGATCTGGTAAATCGACTTTTCTACGATTGATTTTGCGTGAAGAGCGCCCCACAGCTGGAGTAATCCATGTCGCCGGGAAAGACTTAGGAACTCTTGCAACACACAAAGTCCCTGAGCTTCGCCGCCAAGTTGGAACAGTTTTCCAAGATTTTCGTCTGCTGCCTAATAAGACAATTACTGAGAACGTGGCATTTGCTCTCCATGTTCTTGGTTATTCCCAAAAAGAGATTAATCGTGAAGTACCTGAAGTCCTAGAACTTGTAGGTCTTGAAGATAAGGGTGATCGATTGCCATCAGAAATCTCTGGTGGTGAGCAACAGCGCGTGGCAATTGCACGAGCCTATGTGAGCCGCCCACCAATTTTGATTGCCGATGAGCCAACTGGAAACTTAGATCCAGCAACATCTGTTGGAATTATGAAACTTCTAGATCGCATTAATCGTGAAGGAACAACTGTTTTGATGGCAACTCACGATGCAGGAATTGTGGATCAGATGCGAAAGCGCGTTATTGAACTTGATTTAGGCCACGTCATCCGCGACCAGGTTCGCGGTGTCTATGGATACACGGGATAAGGGGCACAACATGCGCGCACGGTTTCTACTAAGCGAAGTTGGTATTGGCCTACGTCGAAATCTGACGATGACTTTTGCAGTGATTGTCACAACGGCTATTTCACTCTCATTGCTTGGAATTGGTTTGCTTTCAAATGCACAAGTCGGTGCGATGAAGGATTATTGGTATGACAAGATTGAAGTATCTGTTTTCTTATGTGGTTCACTCTCTGAATCTCCATCATGTTCAGGCGGTGTGGTTACATCGGAACAACGCCTGCAAATCCAGCAGGATCTTCAGTCAATGCCGGCAGTCGATAGCGTCTTTTATGAATCTCAATCAGAGGCATTTAATCGATTCCAAGAGCGCTTCAAGGATTCAGCAATTGCAGCAAATGTGACTGCAGATCAACTGCCGGAGTCATTCAGAGTTAAATTAAAAGATCCAACACAGTTTGCAGTCATTGTCAGCGCATTCTCGGGTCGCCCCGGGGTGGATGTAGTTCAAGATCAGCGCAGTATTTTGGAAAAATTCTTTAAGTTATTGGGAGTGCTAAGAAATGGTGCTCTGCTCGTCGGTTTGGCTTCTGTACTCACAGCAGCATTGTTGATTAGTAATACTCTTCGAATTGCAGCATTTAACCGCCGGCGTGAAACTGGTGTGATGAAACTTGTCGGTGCATCCTCGTGGTCGATTCAGTTGCCATTTCTTCTTGAAGGAATAATCTCGGCAATTGTGGGTTGGGGACTTGCAACAGGATTACTCGCAGGCCTTAAGAGCGTTATCGATACTCGAGTCGCCCCACTCTTATCCTTTACCAATTTCTTTGGTTGGGGAGAAGTGTGGGTTGCTTCAGCGTATTTGTTGGCCACGGGCCTTTTTGTTTCAACCGTTGCATCAATAATTACGCTACGCCGCTACTTAAAGGTCTAAAGCTTTCGTATCTAGTGAGAGAATTGCCCCTGTAATCCTTTAACGTGAAGAAATTGGAAAGGGCGGTGATGTGGTTATGGTTAAAGAAATTGGCCGCAAAGTCATTGCCCAAAATAAAAAAGCACGCCACGACTATACAATCGAGGATGTTTTTGAATGTGGAATGGTTTTAACAGGCACAGAAGTTAAATCACTAAGACTCGGTCGTGCATCACTCATCGATGGATTTGCCATGATTAATGATGGAGAACTCTGGCTTAGTGGTGTTCATATCCCTGAATATACAGAGGGCACATGGACCAATCACACCCCGCGTCGTGATCGTAAACTTCTTGTTCACAAAAACGAACTCAATAAGCTGATTGGAAGGCTTAAGGATTCGGGCACTACGTTGGTTCCACTCTCACTTTATTTCAAGGATGGAAAAGCAAAAATTGAAATTGCAGTTGCTCGTGGCAAAAAAGCCCATGATAAACGCGAAGCCCTTAAGGCTCGTGAGGCAGATCGCGAAGTTGCACGCGTAGTTTCTAGAGGTTCATCAGGAAAGAGCGGACGCGCATCTAAGCGTTACGAAGACTAGCTTTTCCTCGATTATGGCTTGCCCGTCTTATGTCTTACACTTATGCCACCGCCGCCTAGTTCGCCCAATTTTTGGGTGCAATTTAGCGACGGTAAGTAATGAGAATTACTTTGACAATTACATAGCGATGAAAGATATACGTTTCTCTTCTTTCAAGTTTTAAACTTGGGGGTGAACGGTCTCGACTTTGGATGTTGAGGCAGGGGAAGCGGGCCGAGGAAGCCGGAATGATCTCGTAAACCAATAATCCGTGCAAAAAATAACTGCTGACACTAATCAGCAAGCTTTCGAACTCGCTGCATAAGCATTTCGAAGCCGTTAGCCCAGGTGCCGCTCTCGACCTGGAACCTAGCGTCGCTAGAGGGCTTTTCACTTCGTTGGTGTTGCAAACAACGAGGGAGAACATTTTTGCAACTGAGTTCGTCGAAGAGTCGTGTGGAGAAACTTCGGGACTGAGAAAGCGATAATCACACTACGCCCGTAGAAGCCCTGTTTTTGCACCGAAGGACCCGGGTTCGATTCCCGGCACCTCCACCAAGTTTATTTAATGTTGACCCCCTGGGCCATGGCCATCTTTTCCATTACTTCTACCAGTTTTAATTCCTAGGCGATTTAAGATTTTAAAAGTAGGGAAATATTCATTTCTAGTTGCGATGTAGCACGTGCAAAGAGAAGTAATTCCAAATAGTCGCGGAGCTATAGGAAGTCCTGGAATTAATAGCCATTGAGCGCCAACTAAAGTGCCTAAGGTGATAAACAATCCATGAAATATTCGCTTGATGAATAAAGTCACTAGAGAATTTGTTTTAATCTTGGTAATTAGTATTGCTGTTGGACCACAGAAAATTGCAAGGAAGAAGAGAATCGCAACAATTAATGCCAGACTTTCCATTTATAGTCCTCGCCAATCCTCTCGTGTGGCTGCATAAAGAGCCATATCTATCTGAGTTCCGTCTTCTTTTCGAGATTTCTTTCGCATTATGCCTTCTAGGCTATACCCAGAATTCTCAAGAAGCTTACGAGAGGCGATATTTTCCACATTCACAACTGCTTCAATACGCTCAAAGCCAATACTCTCAAAGCCAAAATTAGTCAGTAACTTTGCTGCGTTCGAACCAATTCCTCTGCCACGCATTGGTGCACAGACCCAATAACCTATTTCTCCAACATGCTCTCGTAAATCCATGCTGTGAAAGGAAAATACGCCGGCAAATTTTGCATCATCGCCATTGCCGTATTCAAGTGCTAATTGGAGCTCAGTTTGGTTTGCAAAAGCGTTTGGAGATCTCTCACGAACATAAAACTCAGCATTGGCCATTGAATAGTTCGAGGGGATGCGTGTAAAGATTGGAATAAGAGGATCTTGAGCGCCTTCAAATATTGCAGGTATGTCAGATTCTTGTGGAGCACGCAATGTGATCAGACCGCGCGTGAGCCTTGGAACTTCCGTGGGCCACCAAATCATTCGTGAAGTATGACAGGTGGGGCTTATCAATCAACCCTGCTGTAGATCCCTTGGCGCTCCGTGCACATCTAAAACATCGGCCGGCTTTGAATCATCGCCCAACTTTGATCCTGCTCCGCTTCGATTCAGAGGCTTCTTTGCATCCTCTTTGTAGTTTGCAGGAATTGAACCGAGTAAACCTTTTTGGAAATCTTCAAATGCTTGGAGAACCTCTCGCTTTGTATTCATGACGAATGGTCCCATCCAAGCAACGGGCTCCTTAATCGGTGCTCCGCCTAAAATGAATAGTTCCATCTCAGGAGAGCGAGATTCCTGATTATTTGCTGCGCGAACAACAATTGTGTCACCTTCACCAAAAACGGTTAATTGACCCGTGTGAACGGGGCGTTCTTCATCGCCAACAAAACCATGTCCAGCCATTGTATATACGAGTGCGTTGTAATCACGTCGCCATGGCAAACGAAGTTCGGCACCGGCTGCAATAGTTGCGTGAATTAAAGTAATTGGAGTTTGCGTTGTTCCTGGACCTACATGTCCGTCTATTTCACCTGCAATAATGCGAATCAGTGATCCACCATCGCTAGATGAAAGCAATGCGACATCTTTTGCGCGAACATCTTGATAAGCAGGCGGCGACCATTTTTTAGCTGCAGGCAGATTTACCCAGAGTTGGAAACCATGAAATAAACCACCACTCATCACTAAACTTTCTGGGGGAGTTTCAATATGCAGGATTCCAGCACCTGCAGTCATCCACTGCGTGTCCCCGTTTGAAATTCTTCCACCACCACCGTTGTTATCTTGGTGGTCGAAAATTCCATCAATAATGTAAGTTACTGTTTCAAAACCACGGTGTGGATGCCAAGGAGTTCCCTTTGGTTCACCAGGTGCGTATTCCACTTCACCCATTTGATCCAAGTGAATAAATGGATCGAGTTCAGCTAAATCAACACCGGCAAATGCACGGCGAACAGGAAAACCTTCACCCTCGAAACCTTGAGGCGCGGTAGTGATGCTCTTTACTGTGCGGGCGCGTGCATTAGGTACTTCACTTACGCGCGGCAAAACAGTTATATCGCTAACGCTTACAGCAGGCATCTCAACTCTCCTTTGTTACAAGGAAGGTTAGTTGAACATTCAATCACTTGCAACTTGAAATTAAAGTGCTTTAAGTGCTGAGACGACCTTAGTCAGTGAGGCTTTAGCATCACCAAACAAGAGCATCGTCTTTGGATCATAAAGAAGCTCATTCTCAATTCCGGCAAAACCAGGACGCATTGAGCGCTTTAGGAAGATGATGTTTGCTGCTTGATTAACTTCCAATATAGGCATTCCATATATTGGGCAGCCAGGAGAAGTTTGAGCAGCGGGATTAACGACATCGTTTGCACCAATAACAATTGCGACATCAGTTTGACCAAATGTTGGGTTAACTTCATCCATTTCAGCAAGTTGTTCATATGGAACATTTGCTTCTGCTAGCAATACATTCATATGTCCAGGCATGCGACCAGCTACCGGATGAATTCCATATGCAACATCAATTCCCTTAGCAATCATCATGTCTGCAAGTTCACGAACAGTGTGCTGAGCCTGTGCAACTGCTAAACCAAAGCCAGGCACGATTACTACGCGACGTGCGTAGTTAAGCAAGATAGCAACGTCATCAGGTGAACCTGAACGCACTGGGCGCTCCTCTCCCGAGTTAGATGCGTCCTGTGGCTTTGCAGTAAATGCACCAAAGAGAGTTCCAAACAATGAACGTCCCATTGCTTCTGCCATTAAACGAGTCAGGATTGTTCCTGATGCACCAACTAATGTTCCAGCAATAATGAGTAGAACTGAATCTAGAACATAACCACTTGCTGCCACAGTTAAACCGGTGAAAGCGTTCAACAGTGAGATAACGATTGGAACATCTGCACCACCAACAGGGAGTACGAAGAGAACACCGAAGAGCAGTGACAGCCCAGCAAGAATTAGAAGTGGTGTGGTTCCAAGGGCTGTTACAACCCAGCCTCCAACACCAATAACGCTAGCCAAAGTGGCTGCAATGATGAATCTACCTGCTGGGAAAATTACTGGGCGAGTAGTCATTAATTCTTGAAGTTTCAAGAAAGTAATAATTGAACCACTGAATGAAACGCAACCGACGATAACCGTAAAGACGGTGAAGATAACTTCAGCCGTTGTTGCTTCAGTACCTAAGTGAAGGTACTCAACAATTGCTACCAAAGCAGCAGCGCCACCACCCACACCATTAAATAGAGCCACAAGTTGTGGCATCTGAGTCATTTGAACTTTGCGAGCAGCTGGAACACCAATCACAAGACCAATTAGCATGGCGCCGAGAATCCACCCTAAATTATTAAGGGGAAGTGACGTACCAGGATTTGCATAGAAGAAGACAACTAACGTTGCCAATGTTGCACCAAAAGCACCGATTAAATTTCCACGGCGTGCAGTCTTTGGATGAGATAAACCTTTAAGAGCCAGGATGAATGCAACACCGGCAGCCAAACCTATTAGGTCATATACCGTACGGCTCATTTTTTGTTTCCTTTGAACATTTCAAGCATTCGATCCGTAACAACGAAACCACCCACCATATTGATAGTTGCCAAAATGATTGCAGCTACTGATAGACCTAGTTCAAGGTTGGTTGAACTGTGATCGGCAACGATAATCGCACCCACCAAGATAACTCCGTGAATTGCATTAGCACCTGACATTAGGGGAGTGTGCAAGGTTGAAGAGACTTTAGAAACAACCTCAAAACCTACGAAGACCGCTAAAACGAAGATTGAAACAATTGCCATCGGTTCCATTTATTTGTCTCCTCTTCGTGATCCAGCATGAGTTAGCGCTGAGCCATTAATGATTTCATCCTCAAAATTAAGATTAAAAGCAACTGCTTCGCCCTCATTTGCAGCCTTAGTCATGAGAGTTAACAAATTAACCACGTTGCGTGAATAAAGGAATGAAGCGTGGAATGGCAGCTGGCTTGGAACATCCTTGCCGCCCCAGATTTTCACACCTCCGGCTGTTGTGACGATTTCTCCAGGTTTTGATCCCTCAACGTTTCCGCCAGTTTCAGCAGCTAAGTCAACGATTACTGTTCCAGGTCCCATTGAATCAATCATCGATTGAGTCATTAAACGCGGTGCTTGGCGACCAGGTACTGCTGCAGTTGTAATAACAATGTGTGATTTGGCGATGTAAGGGGTTAGTAGGTCACGTTGTTTCGCTGCGCGATCTTCACTCATCTCGCGCGCATAACCACCTGAACCTTCAAGCGACTCAAGCTCTAACTCAATAAATGTTGCACCCATTGATCGAACTTCATCTGCAGATGCGGGACGCACATCGTAAGCCGAAACTACTGCTCCCAGTCGACGAGCAGTAGCAATTGCTTGCAGCCCCGCAACTCCTGCGCCAAGGACTAATACTTGTGCCGGTGTAACTGTTCCTGCAGCAGTCATTAGCATTGGGAAAAATCGTGGTGATAGTTCTGCTCCGACAAGAACTGCACGATACCCGGCACATAAAGCTTGAGAAGTAAGTGCATCCATGGATTGTGCGCGCGAAATTCGAGGAACAAGTTCTAGGGAAAATGCCGTTACTCCGGCAGATGCTGCAGCATTAATTGAGTCCACTGCAGTAACTGGAGAGAGAAAAGAAATGGTGATCGCACCCTTTTTTAACTTGCCCATTTGAGATGGAGTTAATGGTTGAACTGAAAGCACCGCATCAGCAGCACTGAGCACTTCTCCATCAGAAATCGTTGCACCAGCAGCTTTATATTCAGCATCTACAGCCTGTGAATGGACTCCGGCACCGGATTCAATGACAACTTCAAAGCCAAGTCGAGTTAACTTATTAATGACATCGGGGACAAGCGCCACGCGCTTCTCACCATCTTTTATTTCTTTCGGGACGACTACACGCATGAGACGAATGCTAGTGCTAGTTGCCTTTCAAGTCACCCTTTGTGAGATGGAAAAGCAGCGATTGAATCGTTGTGCGGCGGTGGTATGCCTCACGCCAAATCACAGAACGGGGACCATCAATAACAGAGGCCTCAACCTCTTCACCTCGGTGAGCGGGCAAGCAGTGCATAAATATTGAATCTTTATTTGTGAGTGAAAATAAATTTTCTGTTACTGCAAAAGGTGAAAGTGCTAGCACCTTTTCATCACGTTCACTTTCAGAATCTCCCATAGACATCCACACATCGGTATATAACACCGATGCATCTTTCGATGCAGCTTCTGGATCATGACTTACTTCAACTATTCCACCGCTCTTTGCTGCGATGTTTTTTGCAATCTCAACAATCTTGGCATTTGGTGCCCACTTACCACTTGGAGTTGCAGCAACAACATGCGCGCCCATGATTGCACCCATGATCAACCACGCATGTGACATATTGTTGCCATCACCAAGATAAACAAATTTACGACCGGCGATGTCTTTTCCAAAGTTTTCGCGAATTGTTAACCAATCTGCAAGTAACTGGGTTGGATGATCATCATCTGTCAGGGCATTGATGACAGGAATGGATGCATGCGCGCCTAACTCCTCTACATCTGCCTGAGCAAATGTGCGAATAATTAGTGCGCTGCAGTAACCGCTAATAATTTTTGCTGTATCAGCAATGGTTTCTCCGCGACCCAATTGCAATTCATCTCCACGAATAAAGATTGGTGTACCGCCCAGGTGGGCAACGGCTGTTTCAGAAGAGAGTCGAGTGCGGGTTGAAGGCTTAGTCATATAGATGGCGACGCTCTTATTTACTAAAGCGCTTTTAGAGCGGAGCGGATCTTCGGCAAATGCCGCAGCAGTTTCCAGCAAAAGCTCAACATCATCTCGGCTGAGATCTTGTGTGCGCAGTAAGTCCTTCATTTGTGAATTCTACTAGGTAGTTTTGCCATCACCAAAGGTATTCTTATCCACCTCATGGGCCTCTTTGGAAAGCGTGGAATTGAGACGGATTCTGACACCGATCTCTTAGCTAGACCTGACCTTGAAGAAGATAATGGTGGTCATGATCGTTTTGCTCATTATGTGAAGAAGGAAAAAATCACAGAATCTGCTGTGACTGGAAAAGCTGTAAGAGCCCTTTGTGGGAAAAAATGGGTTCCCTCTCGAGCTCCAGAAAAATATCCAATCTGCCCAACATGCAAAGAGATTTATGCAGGGTTAAAGCCCGAACCAGATGATAAGTGATGATTAGGCGTATTTCTTATATTGCACTTGCATTACTGATAATTACTTCATTAACACCACCTGCACTAGCAGTTGATAATCAACCTCGCAAGATTGTTACCGGCTGGATTCCATATTATTCCGTCAAGACGGTAATGCCCTTTATTAAGAAATTACCAACGCTTCCGACTCCTTCCGCTAACTCACCAATTACTTGCGAAGCAAATGAGTATTCGGCTGAAGATATAGCTTTACTTAATTCTTCATACCTATTTACAAATAAAGATTTAATGAAAGAAGTAATGCCATTTTGGTACTCCCTAAAAACACCTACTCTCATTAGAGATGATTATTCAACGGCTAATCCATCGTGGCCAATCGCCAACACAATCTGTTTAATGCGCAAGAGTGGATTAAAACTGATTCCCACAATTACAGATGGCACGGATAAATTAGTTTTATCTGGTTATTTAGCTAAGCCTGAAATTCGAACAACTATCGTAAAAACAATAATGGATCTTGTGAACAAGTATTCATTTGATGGAATTGACTTAGATTTTGAAGGCTTTGCATTTGTGGATGGAAATACAACATGGCCTAAAACTGCACCTAACTGGGTCTTATTTGTAAAAGAGCTCAGCGTAGCTTTGCGCGCTCAGCAGAAACTACTGTCGATATCAGCTCCTTATGCATTTAATCCAGCCGAAAAACAAAAGGGTTACTATGTTTATTCATGGGCTCAGATTGCATCAAGCATTGATCGCTTAAGAATCATGACCTATGACTACTCAGTTGCTAAACCAGGACCAATTGGTCCAATTAGCTGGACTGAGAAAACACTTCAATACGCAATTTCAATTATGCCGGCATCTAAAGTTTTTATTGGCCTTCCTGGTTATGGTCGAGATTGGGTTACCAGTGTTACTGGAACATGCCCTGCTACTGCACCACCCGGATTAAAGGCCGGAGCTAAAGCTGCAACATTTAGAATGAATTATGCGACTGCAAAAGCAGCCATTGATCAGGCAATTCCAACTTTTGATGTGAAAAGTAGTGAGGCCACATATTCATATCAACAGACATTTAATGGATTAACTGCTAAAGGTGCAGCAACTGCGTGCACAGTAAATCGAACTGTTTGGTATCAAAATGATAGAAGCTACTTAGAGCGGATGAATTTAGTTGCGAAGTATCGTTTAGGTGGGGCGGCATTGTGGACTCTTGGTATGGAGGATGTAGCAGCTACAACAGCAATGAGAAATGTTGCTCTTGCAATTGCTCCAGATACTGTTTTAAGCACTCTGACCGTTGAACAAGTAAATAGCAAAGGTACTTTCTATGGGGGAGTCTTCACTTTGAAAAACACGCTCACACTTAAAGACAAATCTCCAGTGGCCGGAATACCTGTGAGCCTTGAAATAAAGCGAGCTAATGAAAATTCATGGACTCCTATTGCAGAACTCATAAGTGGCGCGGATGGAAGCGTCAGTGTTCCTGTAACTATTGGAGCTAATGCCTCATTCAGGTTTACCACCCAAGCAACTTGGGAGCGCGCAGAGTCATTGAGTAATGAAGGCAAATTCGTCCTTCTTTCACGAATAGTTCTAGAACGACCAAGTTCTGTGAAGTCTGGCAAGGAATTAATTGTGAAAGGAACTTTGCTACCAGTCTTGGCAGGACAAGTGGTTGTGCTTCAGAAGTTTGTGTCAGGTAAATGGCAAAATATAGGTACTGCAACAACCACTGGAGCTAATGGAGAATTCCAAGTTAGCTTGATTGAAGCCAAGAAAGGAGTTATTAAATTGCGAGTTCAAATCACAACAAAAGACGAACAAGTTCTAACTCCAGAATTCACAGTGGTGGTTCGTTAGCAATGGTTAAAGTCGATGAAAAAATTGAAGAAGCCATAAAAGAGATTTTCAGTGGGGATAAACCTTGGGTAACAATTGTTTGGGATGATCCCGTTAATTTGATGACCTACGTGACCTATGTATTAATGGAACTCTTTGGGTATAGCAGAGAGAAAGCTCATGAGCTTATGATGAAAGTCCATACGGAGGGCAAGGCTGTTGTTTCAACGGGAAGCCGTGAAGAAATGGAACACGATGTTGCTCGTTTACATGAATACGGACTCTGGGCAACATTGCAGCGAGGTGATCAGGCGATTTGACAGGTCACAATTCAGATGAACAACATGGGTTCCACCGCCACGGCGATAATGCCTTCGTTGCAGTATTTTCTGAATCAGAGCGTGAAGTTCTCATTAATCTGGTTGAACAAATCATTGAACTACTTGGTGAGCGTACTGATAATCACGTGGATGATCCACTCGCTGCAATGGTTGGAATTACAACACATGATTCACCACCAGAGGATGAAGTTTTGCTTCGACTTTTACCAAATGCATATGCCGACCAAGTTGATGCAGCAGAGTTTCGCCGATACACAGAATCAACTTTAAGAGGAAAAAAGTATACACATTCAATCTCCATGCGAGTTACTTTAAAGAGTTCAGTAGATGGAGTTATTGAATTAGATCATGATGGTGCTAATGACTGGTTGGGTGCGATGAATGATATTCGTTTGGCACTTGGCGTTCGTTTAAAGGTTGAACAAACTAGCCATGAAGAATTAGAACTCTTAGCACCTGATGATCCTATGCGTGGGGTCTACGCTGTTTACAGTTGGTTGGGTTGGCTGCAAGAATCCTTAATTGTTGCGCTTATGGATGAAGCTATTTAGTTTTCATATCACGCTCACGGTAGGCTTGGCCTGTGAGTAATGCACCCATTGGAATCTTTGATTCAGGAGTAGGTGGGCTTACCGTTGCGAGAGCAATTCTGGATCAACTTCCTAACGAATCAACAATCTATATCGGCGATACAGCGCGAGGTCCCTATGGTCCACGCCCATTAGCTGAAGTTCGTGAGTTTGCATTAGAAACTTTGGATTTCCTAGTCGAGCAAGGCGTTAAAGCAATTGTCATTGCATGCAATACAGCTAGTGCTGCAATGCTTCGTGATGCTCGTGAGCGATACAAAGTTCCAGTAATTGAAGTTATTCAACCTGCAGTCAGACGTGCAGTAGCTGCTACTCGAAGCGGTCATATCGGAGTTATTGGAACTCGTGCCACAGTTGATTCCAAGGCTTACCTTGATGCTTTTGCTGCTGCGCCTCAATTGCAAATTACTTCTATACCTTGCCCTCTCTTTGTGGAATTTGTTGAACGCGGTGAAACTTCAGGGCCTGAAATTACAAAAATTGCCCGTGATTACTTAGCTCCTGTTATGGAAGCAAAAGTAGACACATTAGTTTTGGGCTGCACGCACTACCCACTATTAACAGGTGTTATCTCATATGTTATGGGCGAAGGCGTAACATTGGTTTCAAGTGCTGAAGAAACGGCAAAAGATCTTTATCGCACATTAGTTGAAAACAATTTACTTCGTGATGCTCGTGGTGGTGCCCCAACACACAAATTCTTAGCAACTGGCGATGCCAAAGCTTTTGAAAGCTTAGCTCGACGTTTTCTAGGTCCAGAAGTAACCCGCGTCGAACACCAAGATCTATAAAACATAGGAGCAACACATGGCACGCAATGACAGACGACAAGTTAATGACCTGCGAGAAATTAAGTTCACTCGTGGATGGCTTGACCATGCCGAGGGATCTGTTCTTGTTGAGTTCGGTAAGACCCGCGTTCTCTGTGTTGCATCATTTTCACCTGGTGTTCCACGTTGGTTAAAAGATTCTGGAAATGGATGGGTTACATCTGAATATGCGATGTTGCCTCGTGCCACTCATACACGCTCTGACCGCGAGAGCGTAAAAGGCAAGCTAGGTGGTCGCACGCAAGAGATTTCACGTTTAGTTGGCCGTTCACTTCGTGCAATTGTGAATATGAAGGAACTTGGCGAAAACACAATTGTTATCGACTGCGATGTATTGCAAGCAGATGGTGGAACTCGTACCGCAGCTATCACTGGTGCCTATGTTGCGCTGGCAGATGCAATTACTTGGGCTAAAGCACAAGGTCATATCAAAGCCACATCTAATCCTTTGAGTGATTCAGTGGCGGCCGTAAGTGTTGGAATCATTGATGGAGTTCCAATGTTGGATCTTTGCTATGAAGAAGATGTGCGTGCTGAAACAGATATGAATGTTGTTGTTGCTGGGGATGGCCGATTTATTGAGGTGCAAGGCACCGCAGAGGGTGCTCCATTTGATCGAGCATTACTTAATCAACTTCTAGACTTAGCTGTTGAGGGTTGTGCAAATTTAAGCAAACTACAAAAAGAAGTTCTCGCAAAATAGTGCAACAGAGATTAGTTCTTGCCACTCGAAATAAGGGAAAATTAGTTGAGTTCCGTAGAATTCTGGATGTTTTAGCACCAGGTGAAATCAACCTAGTAGGAGTTGAAGAATTTCCTAACTTAGTTGATGTGGAAGAAACTGGAGCCACTTTTGAAGAGAACGCTTTACTAAAAGCTAGATACACCGCTAACGCAACTGGTTTACCCTCCATTTCAGATGATTCAGGATTATGCGTTGATTTCCTCAATGGTGATCCAGGTATTTATTCTGCTAGATGGGCAGGTACTCACGGAGATGATCAAGCTAATCTAGAAAAGCTTCTCAGTGAATTAAAAGATGTCGACGATGATAAACGCACCGCACATTTCACTTGTGTTGCAGCACTAGCAATGCCTGATGGTCGTACCCATGTTGAGGAGGGCCTTTTTCACGGCCAGATCTTGCATGCACCAGTTGGCCAGGAAGGATTTGGTTATGACCCCATTTTCCAACCCCTGGGAATGAGTATTTCGAGCGCACAAATGAGCCCGCAAGATAAGGATGCCATCAGTCATCGCGGAAAAGCTTTACGCCTAATTGCGCCTCATGTCATACAAATGCTGAGGAGCCTGGGGTAACCTTTCCCTATAGACGCGCGTTTTTGACGTGCGCACCACTATCCAAGGAGTACTCGTGGCCGTAAAGAAGAAGAGCGCAGCAAAGAAGAAGGTTGCTAAAAAGGCACCAGCTAGAAAAGCTGTAGCAAAGAAGTCAGCTGCAAAGAAATCTGTAGCTAAGAAAAAGACAACCGCAAAGCGTGCAGTAAAAAAGAGCGTTGCTAAGAAAACTGCGAAGAAGGCACCAGCCAAGAAAGCTGCTGTAAAAAAGGTTGCCAAGAAGAGGACAGCTGCAAAGCGTCCAGTAAAGAAGAGTGCAAAAAAGGCTGCTGCACCAAGAGTTACTGTCACATCTTCTCGTCCATTAGCAGCACCAGTACCAGCAGCAGCACCACCAGTTAAAGCGGTCGCAACTGCAAAGCCAACTGCTGCACCAAAGCAAGGTGCTTCAGGACGTGTTGTATTTGCTGTAGTAGTAGGAATAGTTTTGCTTGCAATGTTTGTTTGGTCAAAGTCAGGTACAGAGACTGATGATGGTGCTGCGCCTGCACCTTCCATGTCACAATCTGTTGAAGCATCTGAGTCTGCTACACCAGAAGAGACAACAGTTGCAGTTGGAACAATTGAAGCTCCTTCTAAGTTTGTTGCACTCAAGAGTGCAGATGGCTTAAATCTTCGCTGGGTAGCACCAATGGCCACAGATGGTTTGACAGGCTATAACGTTGAGATCCGCGCAAATGGAACGGGTGATTGGATAACAATCGCCACTGTTCCAGCAGATCAACTAACTCAAGCTGTAACAAAGAGTGGTGATACTGGATGGACGCAATTCCGTGTGTCTTCTGTTTACTCAGACGGACAAACAGCTCCTGCAAAAGTCTTTGGAATTCCAGGTGAGTTCAAGTAAAAAGTAATTAGTAAAAGACCCTCGCTAATCTGCGAGGGTTTTTTATTTCCTTAAATTAATTGTTTATAGCGTTGCAGTTATTGCATCAACATAAGCGCGTACACCAGCAGGAACTAAGTGCACACCATCAGGTGCGAAGTATTCGGGATGCCCCAAAGATATGCTGGCCCAATCAACAACGGTCGCGCCATATAAAGCGGCATATTGTGCGATGAGGGCATTGTTTTCGTCCCGCCAACCTCTTGGCACAGCAGTGTTAACAACGATAATTCTTGGCTGATTCTTCACTTCTTCAAACACGGCCATTACTTGATCGGAAGTTAACTTGTTGTTATTTCCCAAATTAAAGATAACAGTTGAACCTTCGGCATTAGCTTTATCAGCTTTCATAACTTCAATAAGTTCGGTTGCTTGACGACCAACACGAGCATTAATAATTGCAATAGGGCTACGGGCATCTAATTCATAGTGAATTCCTAAAATCACAGAATCACCGGTAACCCATAAGCCACCTGTCTGAGCTCCAGTAGGTTCAATTGACTGAACTGGTTGTTCAAGTTGCTGCTTAACGATGGCCATTTCTTTATCACTTTGCGAAATAGCGTTTGCACTTATGTATGAGGTACCAAGGATTAAGAGAAGTACTGAAGCAACCACAGTGCTCTTTTGACGTCGTTGTACGTTCTTGGTGCGATATTTCATTCCCTTAAACCAATATTCAACTAGTCCACTTCGAACGGGGAGTTCGACTAAGCGAAGTGAAATGTCTGCAAGAGCAAAGACAACCAAAATACGCAAGGCATAAAGAGCCCAAGTTGAGCCTTCAAGATCTACTGCTGGGCGAGTAACTTGAAAGACTACCCAGTGCCATAAGTAGATTGCGTAAGATCGCTCACCAATCCACACAGCCACTCTGCTACTTAGAATCGGTGCAAATCGAGAAGCAGGGTGAACGATGCTAGTAAGAATCGCACAACCAAATATGCCAGCAAGTGGGAAGGCTAATTTATATAAAGTTGGATCACTTTCATTGACCAACAAAAAGACTCCAAGTAATCCAACAAAACCGATGACACCAATAACATCAATGAAATCTTGTGCTCGTCTATTGACCTGCTCTTGAAGATTCTGTGGAACCCAACTCACTGCAAGGGCAGCACCTAGAAATAATCCAATACTGTGAGTATCTGTGCCAAAGTAAACATGGCTCACTTGTGAGGTGTTGGCAGCATCAACTTCATATGAGACGAGTAATAGCGCAATACCTGAAAAAGCAGCAATTATGAGTGCTGCACCAGGAATTTTTGCCTTACCGAATTGGCGAAGAACGAGAAGCAGAATAAGCGGCCAAATTAAATAGAACTGAGCTTCTACACCAAGTGACCAGGTGTGCTGCAGCAAGGGCGGCCGGGAAATGGTATCGAAATAGTCGGTCTGTCTGAAAACTAACCACCAATTCATTCCTCCAAGGAGTGCAAAGGGACTATCGCTAATGAAGCGGCGCATCGTTTCGGGTGCCCAAATGCTGATGTAAATAATCGTCACAAAGATCATAAATACAAGTGGTGGGAACAATCTGCGAATACGTGCTTTATAGAAAGCGCGTAGATCTAAACCACCACTGCGTTGGATTGAATCTAAAAGCAGGCGTGTGATTACGTAACCAGAGATCACAAAGAAGAGGTCAACGCCAAGGAACCCACCTGGAATCCATGTAAAACCTAAGTGATAAAGCATTACAGCAATTACAGCAACGGCACGCAACCCATCAATGGCAGGGATATAACGGATACCGCGGGGAGTAGACATGACTAATTACTTACGCGATGCAGATTTCTTTGCAGCTACTTTCTTGGCGGTTTTCTTGACAGGCTTTTTTGCCGCTTTCTTAGGAGCAGCAATGGCTGGCTTAGTGCGCTGACTAGCAACACGGATTGGACCAGCATTAATGACTGTGTCATCAGAGTTAAGATTTTCAAGAACATTGCGCTGAAGATCAGCTAGACGAGTGAATGCACTCTCAAGACGTGCTCGGGATTGGTGAATCGCAGATTCAGCAGCATCTAGTGATTGAGTTTGAATCTTATAGAGACGCTCTGCTTCCGTGATAACACTTGAGAGCCATTGACGATAATTAGAAACTTCCACAGTTGCTTCACTAACGATGCGCTCACCCTCGCGGCGTGCTGCAGTGGCAAGGGCAGACGCTTCTCGCCGCTTACTTTCAATCAGTGATTCAGCTTCAACTTCTGCTTCAGCTATCTTGTCTGCTGCCTCTGATTCAGCGGCTTGAATATATTTACGCCCGCGTGATTCTGCGTTGCTTAAGATTGTGCGAGCTTTTGCATCGGCTGCTTCAATCTCTTCTTTGGTTGTGCGATTAGTTTCAGCAATCAATCGAGTCGCAATAGATTGCGCCTTGCTCTCACGGGCTTGAGCCGACTTAATCATTGACATTGCAGTCTCTGTGGCAAGAATTTCAAACTCTTCTTTACTCAAGCCAGTTATGTCACGACGTGATTTGAGATCAGCTAACTGTGCTTCAAGTTCGCGAATACGCTCGAGCGATGAAGGCGCTTGTTCTTCTTCGCCTTTAAATCCGACCCAGTTAAGGAAGGAGTTTTTCTCAGCCATGGTCGTACCTCGCAACTCGTTGATAAGAGAGCCTTAGGTTAGAGCAAGGCCTTACTTACTGTAAATCGCCACTGAAATCGCTATGTATTGCGAGATCCAGGCTGCCAGGACGAATATGTGGAAGAGCTCATGGAAGCCAAAGAACTTCGCATCTCGCCCAGGGCGCTTGAGGGCGTAGAAGATTGCACCGATTGAGTAGAAAAGGCCACCAATGAGAATTGGAAGTAATACCCATAAACCACCCTCTCGGTAGAGCGCTGGCGTATAAATCACGGCTACCCATCCGAGCAATAAATAGTTAGCTACATATAACCATCTGGGTGCATTGAGCCAAAAGATTCGAAGCCCCACGCCAATAGCTGCGCCAATCCAAACAACTAGAAGCAAGATATTTCGACTACGACCTTCAAGTAGTGCAACTGCAAAAGGAGTATAAGAACCTGCAATGAGCAAGTTTATATTTGCATGATCCCACCTACGCCATATTTTTTTCTTTGCAGGCGTCCAAGGAACGCGATGATAAATGGCCGAGACACTAAATAACATAATCGCTGTGATGGAATAAATTGCCACTGCAAATTTGAGTGAAGAGTTACTGAGAATGAAAAGCACCAGTGAGGCAATAATGACTGCAGGGGTAGCACCCAAGTGAAACCAGCCACGTAACTTCGGTGGGACTACAGGTAGCTGCGTCATGTATGCAGGGTACTGCTTGTTTCAATCTCCTATATCGACAAATTGTCGCCGCGCTGATAAGAATCTCCTATGACATTTAGATCTCCTATATTCGAACTTAGCCATACATACATCGATGATGAAGCAGCCTTGAGTCCCATGGGTTGTACTTATCTTGGAAATGGACTTAATCAGGACAAGCTTGATGATTTCTCAATTGCAGGAGCGGGCGTTTCAGCAGACTTAACTCGCCGGACTCTCAAGAAACTTCTTGAGTTAAAGCCTCTTGATGAGATTGATCGAATTGCACAGGCTGTCATGCAAGAGCGCTTGGAATCATCTCTTGCTCTGCACGATAGCCAAGAGTCTTTTGTCTTGTGGAATGTTTTGACATCCCCACCTTCAAATGTGCGCTCAATTTTTGAACTTATGCCAAAGAGCACCGATAAAGACTTCGACAACATCGCTAAGCGCTTGGCTGCAGTAGATGGGGCATATAAGTCATGGACTGGTGCGATCATGGAGGTCGCTAAGGGTGGAAAGACAACTGCCCAGCGCCAAGTTCGTGGGGTTATTGAACAACTGACTAATTATGCAAATGGTGGATTTAGCGCAATGTGTAAAAACTTTGATGCTGCAGGCAAATATCCAGCAATTCACGAGAATGCAAAGCTTGCCGAGAAAGCAGCTGCAGAGACAGCTGAGTTTTTAAAGAATCAATATCTTCCTATTGCAAATCCAGAAGATGCAGTTGGAGCAGATCGTTATGCCGTGTGGGCGCGTTATTTCACAGGTGCAAAGCTAGATCTTCGCGCAACCTATGAGTGGGGAATGGCTGATCTAAAAGCAATTAATGCACGTATGTGGGAGATTGCTGAACAGATTAAACCTGGCGCAAAAACTTTACGTGAAGTGGCTGATCACCTTGATAATGATCCAAAGTATTTGATTAAGGGTAAAGAAAATGTAATTAAGTTTTTACAAGAGTTCACAGATGCAGCAATTGCCCGTATGGACGGTGAATATTTTGAAATTGATGATCGCATCAAGGTTTGCGAAGCACGTCTTGCACCAGAAGGAAGTGCATCTGCGCCTTACTACAACCCACCTTCTGAAGACTTATCGCGTCCTGGCACAACTTGGATTCCAATGCTTGGAAAAGATGAAGCCAGTAGTTGGCACCTAGTCTCAACCTGGTATCACGAAGCTGTTCCCGGTCATCACTTGCAATTTGCAACTACTGCTGTTGAAAAGGAGCGCTTATCGCGCTTCCAGGTACATGGTGCATGGATTAGTGGTTACGGTGAAGGCTGGGCCTTGTATGCAGAGCGATTCATGAATGAGCTAGGTGCTTTTGATGAACCTGGAATTGAAATGGGCTACCTATCTGCTCAAGCCCTTCGTGCTGCACGCATTGTTGTAGATATTGGAATGCACCTTGGATATACCGACTTTGATGGCAAGGTATGGAACGCTGAATCATCACGCAAGCTTCTCAATGAGCAGGCACTTCTCGATGAGGATCACTCTCGCAGTGAAACTGATCGATACTTGGGCTGGCCAGGACAAGCTATCTCCTACAAGGTGGGAGAGCGTGTCTGGATGAAGGCACGTGAGGATGCCAAGGCGCGCCTTGGTTCAGCTTTCTCCCTCAAGAAATTTCACACTTATGCCCTCAAAATTGGTCCAATGGGCCTTGACCCATTTGCGATTGAATTAGCTAGTTGGGATGGGAAATAGGGTTGATTTGAGGCCGTGGCACGCTCAAAAATCTTAAGTTTCTGTGAAATACCTGCGATTTCACCCTTCCTTTTTTGCTCAATCCACGCATAATTGGTCTTACTAAGCGCAGTGAGGCGCCTCGAGGTCCTCAGTGCTCTGGAACTAGATGCCATCAGGCATCTAGGTAACTTAAACCTCCCGGAGGCACTTTTAAATGCAACTAGATAGCAACCAATGGAACCTGGTCTATAACGTATTCTCGTTTGGCCTTGTTTCAATGCTCGCATGCACCATTTACACGCTTGTTTCACAACAGCGCGTATTGGCTAAGTACCGTAACGCTCTAGTGATGTCATCAATGGTTACATTCATCGCTGGATACCACTACCTACGCATATTTGATTCATTCAAGCATGCATCAGAAGGTGGAAAAGTACTTCTAGACGGATCTCAAAACTCATTCAACGAGGCATACCGCTACGTTGACTGGCTACTTACAGTGCCACTTCTTCTAGTTGAAGTAATTGCGGTACTTGCATTGGCTAAGGAAGTTTCACGTTCCCTCATCACGCGCTTGGTCCCAGCTTCAGCTGCGATGATCGCGCTTGGATATCCAGGTGAAATTTCAAGCGATCAGAACACACAGGTTATGTACGGTGTTCTATCAACACTCCCATTCATCTACATCCTTTACGTTCTATTCGTAGAACTAGGTAAGTCACTTGAGCGTCAACCAGCAGGAGTCGCAGAGACCGTAGGTCGTTTGCGTCTTCTATTGATCGCCACATGGGGCGTTTACCCAATTGCCTACATCTTCAACATCGTTGGAGATGCATCAGCGTCATCATTCGTAACTGTTCAAGTAGGTTACACAGTTGCTGACGTTCTTGCTAAGTGCGTATTCGGTCTCACAATTCTCAAGATCGCACGCATGAAGTCAATGGCTGAAGGCATGAAGGACGATCACTAATTAAGTAGATTAATGATGGGGTGGCGAGAAATCGCCACCCCATTTCTATTATCAGGGGGAATAGCAATGAAAAGTAGCCTTATCAACAACTACAGAATGGGCGGATACCTGCTCATCGCAATCGGCCTCATTAACTTGAGATACCAAACAGGGGACAGCGGAGTAGTGGGACGTAGTTTGACCATCGTTATTCCTGGTGCGATTTTGCTTGCAAGTACTTGGATTCCGACGTTAGCTAAAAAATTGGAAACAAAGGCTGTTCAAGCCTTTTCAATTGTTATTGGGCTAGCACTTATTGTCTACGCTGCAATTAACTAGCTAGGTGCTTGCAAAACTGCCATAAAGGGAGAAGAGTCGCTGGCATGAGCGAAAACAGTGAATGGTCTTTTGAAACCCAACAAATCCACGCAGGTCAAAACCCAGATTCAGATACGGGATCTCGATCACTTCCGATTTATCAAACAACTGCTTATCAATTTCGAGACACACAACATGCTGCAAACCTATTTGGAATAGCCGAAGCAGGAAATGTTTACACCCGCATCAACAATCCAACTCAAGACGCAGTAGAGAAGCGAATTGCAACTCTTGAAGGTGGTGTGGCCGCTCTTCTAGTTTCTTCAGGCATGGCAGCAACAACTCTCGCGATTATGAACGTTGCTCAAGCTGGCGATCATGTGGTTTCAAGTTCGAATGTTTATGGCGGAACTTTCAACCTCTTCAACTACACCCTTCCAAAATTTGGTATTGAAGTCACATTTGTAAATGAC